>Ga0208221_1000076_pt1 | contig 11373 bp, 8 predicted proteins | sample LakMenEpi26Jun09_FD_150734 | JGI IMG/M metagenome (GOLD analysis project Ga0208221, IMG submission 150734) | Freshwater microbial communities from Lake Mendota, WI - 26JUN2009 deep hole epilimnion (SPAdes) | ecosystem: Environmental > Aquatic > Freshwater > Lake > Epilimnion/Euphotic zone ... | reverse complement strand
AGGTATCCGACGATGCAGACGATTTCGTGATCGAGTTCTTTGGCGAGCGCCGTAATTGCGCTCTTACTTGCCACCTGAAATGAAGGGCGTAGCGCTAAATCTTCTACCGGGTATCCCGTTAAAACCATCTCAGGAAAAATAACAATATGCGCACCAGCTGCTTTGGCCTGGGCAGCGGAAGCTTTTACGAGCGCAGCATTGCCGGCAAGGTCTCCCACGGTGGGGTTTACCTGCGCCAGCGCCAATCTCAACTTCATTGTTCAAGAGTAGCGGGAGTAGAATTTGTGTCGACCCGGGGACCACGCCAAGTGGCTTCGAGGCAGGAGAAATAAATGAGTACAACCCTCTACGGCGGAGCGTCCCATCGTCGCGTCACAATCATGGACCTTCGCGATGCAAAAACCCGCGGTGAAAAATGGCCGATGCTTACCAGTTACGAGCAGATGACGGCATCGATTTTTGATGAAGCCGGAATTCCAGTGCTCCTTGTTGGAGATAGCGCTGGAAATAATTTCTTAGGCGAAGAGAACACAATTCCTGTAACGGTCGATGAATTGATTCCACTGACCCGCGCCGTCGTTCGTGGATCCCAACGCGCCCTGGTTGTCGCCGATCTTCCCTTTGGATCCTACGAATCTTCACCTGAACAAGCTTTGGCAACATCGACTCGATTTTTCAAAGAGTCTGGCGCCATGGCGGTAAAGCTGGAGGGTGCCCACCTGGCAACTGTTGAGAAATTAACCTCATCTGGAATTCCAGTGATGGGCCACCTAGGCCTTACTCCGCAATCACTTCATCAGCTTGGCGGATATCGCGTGCAGGGTCGCGAAGATGGTGATGCAGTATTGGAGGCGGCGCTCGCGCTAGAAAAAGCAGGGGCCTTTGCACTTGTGTTAGAACTTGTTCCGGCAGATCTTGCAGCCCGAATCACCGCAGCCCTTTCAATTCCCACCATCGGAATCGGCGCCGGATCAGCATGCGATGCACAGGTATTGGTCTGGACAGATATGGCTGGATTTACTGCAAAGCCACCAAAGCTTGCAAAGGCATACCGCAATATGAGAGCTGATTTATTGGCCGCTACCCAGGAATTTGCAGCTGATGTACGTGCAGGTTCTTTCCCATCCGAAAAGGAAACTTTTCACTAGTTCATCCATATCGGACAACTCCGAAAACATGAGAAGCAACTACACAGTTTTCTCCATTGCCCGATATGGATGGCTACAGTACCGAGGTGGCTAAGTACGCGATTGATCTGACTCCCCTGAAGAAATATCCAGATTTCCGCAATCTCTGGACCGCCGGACTCATTTCTTACATGGGTTCGATGATCACATACGTTGCAATGCCATTTCAACTTAAAGAGTTGACCGGTTCATACCTTGCAGTAGGTCTCTTGGGTGCCGTTGAAATCATTCCGCTTATTCTCTTCGGGCTTTACGGCGGAGTACTTGCAGATTCGGTAGATCGAAAGAAGATGGTCTGGGCGACCGAGGCCGGCGCACTTGTTCTGGTCTTGATCCTGCTGGCAAATTCGACGCTCTGGGAGCCGAAGGTTGCGGTCATCTACATCGTCGCCGGACTCTTTGCAGCGGTGAGCGGATTGCAGCGACCAAGTATGGATTCGATTCTGCCAAGGTTAGTTAGCCATGAAGATTTGCCGGCGGCTAGTGCGCTCCTGAGTCTTCGCTGGCAGCTCGGTGTAATCATCGGACCGACAATCGGCGGAATTATCTTTTCAACATTTTCTGTATCAGTTGGTTATGGATTAGATATTGCAACATTCTTGTTCTCGCTCGTTTTTCTTGCAATGGTCAAGAATGTGCCCGCTTTGAAAGAGGCCGAAAAGCCATCTCTGGCAGCGTTAATTGATGGTGTGAAATATGCATTTAAACGTCAAGATTTAATCGGCACGTATGTCATTGATCTCGCAGCAATGACACTTGCAATGCCGCTAGCGCTCTATCCATTCTGGGCGGATCAACTTGGCGCACCGTGGGCACTCGGTCTCTTCTATGCAGCCATTACCGTCGGCTCGGTCATTGTCACTCTGACATCCGGATGGACTCGCACCTACAGATTCCATGGACGCGCAGTCATCATTGCGGCAATTGGATGGGGATTGGCCATAGCGGCGGCCGGAATTTCGGACTCGTTGATTTTGGTTCTGCTCTTTCTGACTATTGCTGGAGCATCGGACATGGTCAGCGCACTCTTCCGAGGAAATATTTGGAACCAGACGATCCCCGATAACTTCCGAGGGCGTCTTGCGGGAATCGAATTACTTTCTTATTCGGTCGGCCCACTTGCGGGACAACTTCGCGCAGCTTCGATGGCGGCCGCTACTTCATTGTCCTTCTCGGTAACTTCCGGAGGGCTGATGTGCGCAGTTGTGGTCGGAATTTTGGCAATATTTCTCCCAAAAATGTGGAAATACGACGTCCAAACGAACGAATTTGCCGTTCGAGAGCGAGAAATTCGCAAAAATCGAGAAAATTTCCAATCTGAGTGAAATTTTTTGCCAAATTTTCAAAAAAATCCTAATTTTTCTTAACCGAATTTGCGGCAGAGCACAGAAAAATATAAAAAATAATTTGCGACACGCACTGAAATATTTCTCACTATGTAGTGGTATTTCTATCTAAATTCCGTCACACTTATCCACGAAACAGGTTTGGGTGACGGATCCGAACCCTTCCGATTAGGAGATAAACACATGGCTGCAGCAAAGAAAACTGCTCCAAAGCGTCGCAAGAAGGCAGCTGCATCAGCAGCTCCAAAGAAGCGTCGTAAGAAGGCTGCCGTAAAGGCAGCAGCACCAAAGCGTCGTAAGAAGAAGGCAGCTGCTAAGAAGGCTGCTCCAAAGCGTCGCAAGAAGGCAGCTGCTAAGAAGGCTGCTCCAAAGCGTCGTAAGAAGGCAGCAGCTAAGAAGGCTGCTCCAAAGCGTCGTAAGAAGAAGGCAGCAGCTCCAGCAGCTGCTCCAAAGCGCCGTCGTCGTAAGAAGGCAGCAGCTAAGTAATTCATTTACTTATAAAAAACCCCGCCAGGTAACTGGCGGGGTTTTTTATTGCAAGAAATTAATTGCAGAAAACAAAACTATTCGGCAGGTGGGTTTTCTTTGAGCGAATCCGTAACGCGCCCGAATATCTCAGAGAGAACTTTCTGGTCTTCCTTATTTACGTGATCCAGAAATCTAGCGCGCACACTGTCAACGTGGTCAGGCGCTGCAGCGACAATCGCCTTCCACCCCTTGGGGGTCATCACCGCAAAGTAACCTCGCTTATCAACTGGGCATGCCTCGCGCTTTACCCAACCGGCCTTCTCCATCACCTTGATTCGATGAGAAAGGCGGGACCGTGAAAGCATTGCCACATCAGCTAATTCGCTCATGCGCATCTTGCGATCCGGGGCATCACTGAGCTGGGCCAACACTTCATAATCTGCCATGGAAAGTTCGTGGCCCTCTAGGTCAAAGTCCAGCGCCTCAAGTAAACGGCGGCTAGCGATGATGTATTGGCGCCAAGCCTTCATTTCGGCAGGGTTTAACCAGCGAGGTGTTGTAGCGTTTTGCCCTGCCATAGCCCAATAGTACGGTAGAAATGTAAAACGTTGAACTTTCAACTACTTTACCCAAGCAAGAAATGGATCACATGAGCTCAGCTAAATCCGGAATTGAAGTAGCCGCACTCGACCCCAAGGTGCGTCCGCAAGATGACCTCTTTCGCCACTACAACGGCAAGTGGATTACTGAGTACGAAATGCCGGCGGATCGCTCTAGCGATGGAATCTTCAGAAAGCTCCACGATGAGGCCGAGGCTCGAGTCCGTGACATTATTGAAAATTCTCAGGGTGCAGGAGAAGCCCAGAAAATTGGCGACCTCTATAAATCATTTATGGATACTGATGCAATCAAGGCCCGTGGTATTTCGCCAATAGTCGATGACCTCGATGCCATTGATCAGATAACAAATCTTCACGAGTTCATCACCGTGATGGCCAGATTAGAGATGCGCGGCATCGGTGGAATTTTCGGCGCAGCAATCTATCCGGATGCTATGGATTCAAATACAAATATTGTGTACATGGGCCAAGGCGGGCTCTCGCTGCCCGACGAGTCCTACTATCGCGAAGAACAGTTTGCCGAGATACGTACTGCGTTCTTGGTGCACGTCGAAAAAATGTGCGCGCTGGTGGGCATTGCAGATGGCGCCACAGTGGCCTCGCAGATTCTGACTCTCGAAACAGAGATTGCAACGCATCACTGGGATCAGGTCAAAGACCGCGATGCAACGTTGACCTATAACAAATATAGCCGCGCAGAGCTTGAAGGCCTTGCCCCGCACTTCCTATTCGACCTCTGGGCAGAAAATGCCAAGGTCCCTGCAAAGGCGCTGGAGTACGTAGTTGTCTGCGAACCTTCTTACTTTGAATCCGTATCAATGATGCTGGCTAACTTTGACGCCAAGAAAAATGCATGGATTTCATGGCTCAAACTCAACCTTGTATCGGCGAGCGCTGCCTATCTGACCGACGATATCGTCCAGCAGAACTTCGATTTCTACGCCAAGACACTTTCGGGCACGCCTCAGATTCGCGATCGCTGGAAGCGCGCAGTCTCTGTAACGCAAGGCGCTCTCGGTGAAGCGATTGGCAAGGTCTACGTCGAAAAGCACTTCCCTGAAAAAGCGAAGACCGAAATGAAGGTCTTGGTTGATTACTTGCTCGAGGCATACCGCATAAGCATTATTGACTTGCCATGGATGTCTGAGGCCACTAAAGCGAAGGCGCTAGAAAAGCTCACTAAGTTCACTCCCAAAATTGGCTACCCAGATAAGTGGCGCGATTATTCAACGCTACAAATTTCAGCTGGCGACTTGATTGGCAATCTCTGGCGCATCGCAGAGTTCGACCATGCATATGCAATTGCAAAGATCGGCGCCCCTGTTGATCGCGACGAGTGGCATATGACCCCGCAGACGGTTAACGCGTATTACAACCCACTGGCAAATGAAATCGTTTTCCCTGCCGCAATCTTGCAGCCGCCATTTTTTGATTTAGATGCTGATATTGCGGCCAACTACGGCGGAATCGGGGCTGTCATTGGCCACGAAATTGGCCATGGTTTCGATGATCAGGGATCGAAATATGACGGTGATGGAAATATGGTCGATTGGTGGACCGATGAAGATCGCACCAAGTTCGAAGCGCTGACAAAGGTCTTAGTCGATCAATTCGATGGCCTCTATCCAGAGAGCACTCCGGATATTCACGTCAACGGTGCATTCACGCTGGGTGAAAACATCGGAGATCTCGGTGGCCTTGCAATTGCGTATAAGGCTTACAAATTAGCGCTAAAAGGCGCGCAGAGCCCTGTTATCGACGGCCTTACAGGTGATCAGAGATTCTTCTTGTCATACGCACATTCATGGCGCAATAAGAACCGACCTGAAGAAGTTCGCCGCCGCATCGCGATCGATCCTCATTCACCGGATGAATTTCGCTGCAACCAAATCGTGCGCAATGTGCAGGAGTTCTACGATGCCTTTGGAGTCAGCGATAAAGATCGGCTCTGGTTATCGACACAAGAGCGCGTTCGTATCTGGTAGTTACTTCAAGAGCTGCTGGGCCTGATCCAAAATCTCTGGGCGATATTTTTCGATCAATGAAATGTGGCCATGGCCTGGGATAAATTTCAGAACCGAGCCAGGGATATGTGCCGCTAGCCATTTCGAATGAGCATGCGGAACCATGAAGTCGTCATCGCCCTGCCAGATGTACACAGGTTTTGTAATTGCAGCTAGATCAAATCCCCACGGCTTGATAAATGCTAAATCGTCATCGATCCAGCCATCAAAACTTACTGCCAGAGCGCTTCTCATGACGGCTGCTAACTGATCTGCGTACTCGCCATCGATCACCGCTTTATCGGCATCGCCAATTAATCCACCAAATGCATCACGTATTTCTGCACCCGTTACCTTTTTCATTGCAGGTGCGTTGGTCTCCATCCACGCATCAAGGACTGCTTCACCCTTAAGTGCGGCACCGAATTCGTCGTGATTTTCTGGGCCCATGCCTTCAAGAAAATCCAGATCACTTGCGCCAAATTCTCCGACACCTGCCAATGTAATTGCGCCCACGTTTCTGTGATCAGTAGTTGTTGCAAGGGAGTGCGGCCCACCACCTGACCAACCGATTGATATGAAGTGAGAAATATTCTTTGCATCGAGCAGATATGAAATATCAGAGTTATTGCTCAGAACTGTGCGACCAAAATGTCGGTCACTTGTTCCGTATCCGGCGCGGCTATAGGAAATAGCTCGGATTCCGCGTTCTGCTGCCTGCTCTAACCATGTGCTCCAAGCAGAGACGTGACCCGGTGTCCCATGGTGAAAGACGATTGCTTTTTCAGATGTGATTCCATTGTCGGCAATCTCTAATTCGCGTCCATCTTTGAGTTTAACCTGAGGCATTTGCTCAGTGTATATCTCTGCCACAATTAGCACATGGCTAAATCTGATTCAGGTAAAGGGTTCTCTTTTGAGATCTCACATGCAGCTGAATCTGGATTAGCGCGAGTAGGAACAATTACTACACCGCACGGTGTCATCAACACCCCAGCCTTTATTCCAGTCGGAACAAAAGCTACAGTAAAAACAGTTCTGCCAGAGGCGATGGAAGATCTTGGCGCACAAGCACTTCTTGCCAATGCCTATCACCTCTATTTGCAGCCAGGTCCTGATGTATTAGATGAAGCCGGCGGCCTTGGTTCATTTATGAATTGGAGCAAACCTACATTTACAGATAGCGGCGGGTTCCAAGTTCTCTCATTAGGTGTTGGTTTCAAGAAAGTCTTGGCAATGGATGCTCAGACATTTAGATCTGACCAAGTAATTGCCAAGAATAAAGAGCGGCTGGCACACGTCGACGACGAAGGTGTGACTTTCAAGAGCCATCTCGATGGATCGATGCATAGATTTACCGCAGAGATCTCAATGCAGATTCAGCACAAGTTGGGTGCCGACATTATGTTTGCATTCGATGAGTGCACAACGCTTCATAACACTCGCCCATATCAAGAGCTAGCGATGTCTAGGACCTACGACTGGGCAATTCGTTGCTTGGACGAACATCAACGACAGACAGAATCTCGTTCGACAAAGCCATATCAAGCCTTATTCGGCGTTATCCAGGGGGCTCAGTACGAAGATTTGCGTAAGAAAGCAGCGACAGATCTGGGCACCATGAGCTCTTCAGGAATCGAGTTCGACGGTTTTGGAATCGGCGGAGCGCTCGATAAAGATTCGCTCGGAACAATTGTGGGATGGGTAAATTCAACTCTGCCTCAAGAAAAGCCTAAACATTTGCTCGGTATCGGGGCGCCAGAAGATCTCTTTGTGGGTGTAGAAAATGGCGTAGATACTTTTGACTGTGTACTCGCGTCACGAATTGCTCGTACCAGTGCGGTGTACACAATGGAGGGCCGATTCAATGTCTCCAATCAGCCTTACATTAGAGACTTTAATCCGATTGATGATGAATGCGATTGCTACACATGCACCCACTACACACGAGCTTATTTATGCCACTTATTTAGAGGCAAGGAGATGATTGCCGGAACTCTTGCGACTATCCATAACGAGCGCTTTATCGTGCGCCTTGTAGATCAGATGCGACAAGCGCTCATTGATGGAACTTTTCAGGAAATGAAGAAAGATTTTATGGGGCGCTATAAGCATAAATCTGGGCAATCTCGCGATTAGCTCAGAAAAATATTTCACACTTAAAAAATAAAGTTTGCTTTAGCCTTCGCAACTGCTTGGACTCGGCCGTCTACTTCCATTTTTCTATACAGATTCTTTAAATGCGTTTTCATGGTGTTCTGAGAAATATGCAAAGTTGCCGATATCGCACTGATTGGGCGCTCAGTTGCTAAGTGGCGCAGTACCTCGAGTTCGCGCTTCGTAAGTGTGAGTTGAGATTGATTCTGGGTATTGTGATTTTCTTTAATTCGCTCTGCGACTGCGGATGCGAGATCTTCCATATACAAGGTTGGATTCTCTCCTGCTAGCTTAATAATCAGGTTACCCATTTCTTCATCCTGTCGGAGAAAAGTTTCTTTAGCCCCGACTTGTGAACCAATCTCCAAGGCTAGTCGCATGGATTTCATTGCTAATTTTTCCTGGTCGATTACTTCGCTTACATCAACTAAATGTTTCCAAATCTTTTCTCTTGGCGTGCGGAAAGGAAGATTTCTTACATCCTCAGATATCCCCTTCTTGCTAGTTCTTTCATCCAGGGATAGCTTGATCTGGCGAACAAAAGTTTGTTGCGGAGCTCTTGCTACCAAAATGGCCAATCTTTCATCGTCTTTCACTTGATAGCGAATAAAAATTTCACTTAAATCAATTATCCCCATCAGGCCATCACGTCCTGGAAGTGCAGATGCTTTCTTGCGGGCCACGTTGATGTTTTCTAAAGCTTCAGTAACCCTTCCCTTCAGCACAAGATCTCGCGCAAAATAGCCATCGGCTTGGAAATACCAGGCCCACTGCTTCCATTGCTCCGCCAAGTTCCGAATCTGGGAGAGGATTTCAAAAGCTTCTTGTGGGCGAGAAAACTCTAGAAGGCAGCGAGCTTGTACAAACATGGAGCTTAGAGGGCCCAAGATTCCTACATATTGATTTTTTCTTGATTGCGAGACTGCAATGCTAGCTGTTTCATACGCAGACCTATATTCACCTATTTGAAAGAGTGACATTGCCTTGATGTGAGAGATGAGAATATGCCCACTTCCGATTCGTGAAGAATCGGTAATTGAGAGTGCTTGTTGATACAGCTCTTCGGTTCGTTCTGTTTCATCGAGCATAAATGACTTCACCGCAGCAAGATAGATAATCGCTATCTGCTCTTCAGTTCCGAGCATTAACGGATCCTTCACCGGTGTCATTGCCTCAGCAAAGGATTTTTCAAATTCAGAAAACTGACCGTAAGCAATCTCAATATATGCCCTGGTTCCAGATGTAATTTGCCTAATGAAACCCTCTAGTTCGCTTCCCTGCGCATTAATCTGCATCTGCTCGATAAGCGCTTGTGCTAATTCAAATTCAAGTGAAGTCAGGCGCCCAGTGAGCTCAACTGTTGCTCTCTTTAAGAGCCCAGTCGGTGATGTGTCACCAGCGAATACAGACCAGCGAACTAAGTCATTGCCCTTGCCAGTTGCCTGTAGAACTCTTGCAGCACTTGGGAAAATCTCTGCAACAGCACTGTAGTCCGCCGCAAGAAAAGCGTGCTCAAGAGCCAAGTTAGGACGATTTATCCGTGAATAATGAGCAAGCAACCTTTCATGGATTTCTCTCTTGCGTTCTGGATTCTTACGGAGTTCACTTAGAAATACTTCACGCATGAGTTGTGAAAAGGAGAAGGTTAAATCTGGGTCACTTGTATGGCTGAAGAAATTTGCGTCTTGTGCAATTTTGTTGATTAAATCCTGGTTGTAACTTTTTTCCAAAATTACCTGAGCTTCTTCGTGGTTAAACTCTGGAATGATTGCTAAGTCAGTGACAAGATTAAGAACTGTTGGGTCGAAGGAATCAAGAACTGCGGCGGCAAGAGCGCGAATTGGGTCGCTATGCGAGGATGCAATCTTTTCAAAATTAATCGGATTCTTGCTTCGTGAAATTTGATGTATAAGCAACGAAGCTGCTGCTGGCCAGCCTCGCGCGGCTTCAAGTGATTCCCTAGCCGCGGGTTCGCTGATATCTAACCCATAACTTTCAGCGAGAGCGAGCACTTCATCTTCGCTGAATTTGAGTTCATTGGAACCAATAACATGAAGAGATCCGCGAGTAGAAAATGATGCATAAATGCTATCTAGTGGATCTCTCCTAATTGCAACAAGGTGAATATTTGCGGGGAATTGATTTACTAGTTTTGTCGCGATATCTACATCTCGTTTTACATGGTCCCTTAAATTATCGATAACGAGTATGAAATCTTTACCTGTAGTCAATAATTCATTTCCCCAGCGTCGCACGACTTCTGTTGGACGCACCGGTTGATCGCGTTCAAACCAATCAGCGAAACCAGGAATTATGTTGCGCGTTGCTTGTATTAAGAGTGCAGACATTTCATGGATCGAATCGCTATTTGTAATCGATATCCAAATTACTTTATCTTTTTTATGCCCAGCCCACTCGGCGACCAGTGAAGTCTTTCCAAAGCCTGCCGGTGCAATGACGACAGTTGTGCTGGGAGCAGGGTTATCTAGAAGTGGAAAAAGTTTTTTACGGGTGATGAAATTTGGCACCAAGGTGGGCACAAGAGCGCGTGAAAGGGTGACTCCAGAGGTAACGTCGAATTCTGGGGTGATTTCTGACTTTTTCACCTGCTCAGGGTGAGGCATCACCCTCAAAATGTGAAGAGTAAATCACCCTGGGATGGGTGAGAAAGCGCGGTGATTAAATGGTGGCGAAACCTTCTGCAAGCACACCAAGGGCATCCTTGAGCAGCTCGTCGGAAATCACCACAGGTGGCAAGAAGCGAATGACGTTGCCATATGTACCGGCAGTGAGAATAAGAACGCCTTTGCTCTGACAGTACTTAACAACTTTAGACATCGCTTCTGGATTCGGATCCTTACTTCCCGCGTGTACCAATTCGATAGCAACCATTGCGCCTCGCCCACGAACTTCACCGATTATTGGGTATTTCGCTTTGAGCGCATTGAGAGATTCAAAAAGAATCTTTCCAATATGTTCGGCTCGTTCAATTAACTTATCTTCTTGAATCGTCTCGATTGCAGCAAGAGCTGCAGCACATGCAATTGGATTTCCGCCGTAGGTTCCGCCAAGGCCACCCACGTGTGATGAATCCATGATCTCTGCACGCCCAGTAACTGCGGCAAGTGGAAGACCACCTGCAATTCCCTTTGCAGAAACGATCATGTCTGGTTCCATATTCTCGTGCTCTACCGCAAACATTTTTCCAGTGCGGGCAAATCCTGATTGCACTTCGTCGGCGATAAAAACAATCTTGTTCTCTGTTGCAAACTTGAGTAGTCCTGGCATAAACCCATTTGGAGGAACGATAAATCCACCTTCTCCAATTACCGGTTCGATTAAAATTGCCGCAACGTTGTGTGCGCCAACCTCTTTCTCAATCTTATGGATAACCATCTCAAGTGCATCTTCTGCAATGGTTTCAGGGTTACCAATCCAGCGATATGAATATGGCATCGGCATGCGATAAATCTCGTTGGCAAATGGACCGAACCCATCTTTATAAGGAAGATTCTTTGCAGTCAGCGCCATCGTTAAATTTGTACGGCCGTGATACGCGTGTTCAAAAACAACAACTGCTGGGCGCTTTGTG
>Ga0208221_1000075_pt1 | contig 11409 bp, 13 predicted proteins | sample LakMenEpi26Jun09_FD_150734 | JGI IMG/M metagenome (GOLD analysis project Ga0208221, IMG submission 150734) | Freshwater microbial communities from Lake Mendota, WI - 26JUN2009 deep hole epilimnion (SPAdes) | ecosystem: Environmental > Aquatic > Freshwater > Lake > Epilimnion/Euphotic zone ... | reverse complement strand
TGAGTTCGGGGCTCTAACCAACTGAGCTACCGCCTCGTCATGGAAGAGTTTATTGGGCTAATGGCTTTTCTTGAAATCTAACGACACTTTATTCGGCACTAAATCATGTGCACCCCGACTTCAAAAAGCTATAGTCTGTGGGTATGAGCGAGCAATTTACTCTCCCCTTTACTTTCGGTGATCAGACTCAATCAGATTTGCTCGGTGGTAAAGGGGCAAATTTAGCTGAGATGGTAAAGATTGGTCTTCCGGTTCCACCTGGATTCACAATTACAACCCAAGCGTGCAGAAGTTTTCTCTCATCTGGAACTATTCCTGCCGGTCTTTATGAGCAAGTTGATGCTTCTCTAGCTGAACTTGAAAGCATTACTGGAAAAGAATTTGGAAATCCAAAGAATCCACTTTTAGTATCCGTACGTTCTGGTGCAAAATTTTCGATGCCGGGCATGATGGAAACTGTTTTAAATGTTGGAATCACTCCCGCAGTTGCTGAAAGCCTTGCAACGCTTTCAGGAGATCCAATTTTTGCTTGGGAAACATATCGCAGATTCATTGATATGTATGGAAGAACTGTCAGCGAAGTACCACCTACTGAATTCCGCAAGATCGAACATCGCATACTTACTTCTCATGGAGTAGACACAATTCAAGAGTTAGATGTAGCTGGTCTAAAAGTTTTGAGTGATGCATACATTAAGGAAACTGAAGCACTTACAGGTAAAGCTTTCCCAACAGACCCACGGGAGCACCTACGTAAATCAATTGAAGCAGTCTTTCATTCCTGGAATTCAGAACGTGCGCAAATCTATCGTCGACGCGAACGTATCCCTTCAGACCTAGGTACTGCTGTAAATATTCAATCAATGGTCTTTGGTAATTTAAGTGATGACTCAGGTACCGGTGTTGCGTTCACTCGCAACCCTGCAACTGGTGAAATCGGAAATTACGGTGACTATCTTGAACGTGCGCAGGGCGAGGATGTTGTAGCTGGTATTAGAACACCTATTTCGCTGAGCGCTTTTGGTGACAAATATCCAAAAGTGTATGGAGAACTTGATAAGACCATGAGTCTTCTCGAGGGCCATTACCGCGACTTATGCGATATCGAGTTCACAGTCGAAAAGGGCAAGCTCTGGATATTACAAACTCGCGTTGGTAAGAGAACTGCTGAAGCGGCATTTCGTATTGCTACTCAACTTATAGATGAAGGAAAGATCACCATCGATGAGGCGTTAGCTCGGACATCGGGTGATCAGTTAAGCCAATTGATGTTTCCTCAATTTGATTTATCGTTACCAACTCAGGAGATAGCGCGCGGAATTCCGGCATCTCCAGGAGCTGCTGTGGGCGAAGTTGTTTTCGATTCTCGCCGAGCATTTGAAATGGCTAAAAGTGGCAAGAAAGTAATCCTTGTTCGTAAAGAGACAAGTCCTGACGATCTCGTTGGAATGGTTGCGGCTGAAGGAATTCTCACTAGCCGAGGTGGAAAAACTTCACATGCTGCAGTCGTTGCCAGAGGAATGGGAAAGACAGCAGTGTGCGGAACAGAATCAATCTCTGTCGATGAGCGCGCCCTGCTTTTCACAGCCGGTGGATTAACAGTCTACGAAGGCGAAATCATTTCAATCGATGGTGCATCTGGAATAGTTTATTTAGGCGCGGTTCCTGTAATTGCTTCGGCTGTAACTTCCTACCTTGAAGGTCGATTGTCTGCAGAGAGTACTAGCGCCTCTGCACTAGTAAAAGCTGTTGATCGCTTACTTACTCATGCCGATTCAGTGCGAAGACTTCAAGTGCGTGCAAATGCGGATACTCCAGAGGATGCAATTCGCGCCCGAATTCTGGGTGCTGAAGGTATTGGGCTCTGCCGTACCGAACATATGTTCCTGGGACCTCGTCGTGCATTCGTTGAAAGATTAGTTCTTGCAGAAAATGAAGAAGTTCAACGTGGAGTAATTGCCGAGATGGAACCACTTCAACGCGCTGACTTCGTTGGAATTATGATGGCGATGTCCGGACATCCTGTGACAATTCGTTTATTGGATCCACCGTTGCACGAATTTCTTCCACCACTTGCAGAATTGACTGCGAAAATGGCTCGAGCTGAAGCACTTGGCGAAGAAGTATCTGCCCGTGATAAATCAATATTTGATGCAGTTAATCGAATGCATGAATCAAATCCGATGTTGGGTCTGCGCGGTGTGCGTCTTGGAATTTTAATTCCTGAGCTCTACAAAATGCAGGTACGTGCGCTAGTTCACGCATATTTGGAAGTGAAGCTATTAGGGCATGATCCTAAACCTGAAGTCATGATTCCATTGGTTGCAACCCAACGTGAACTTTTGCACCTTCGCGAAACTCTTGAAGAAGAAATAGCTAAAACATTTGTCCATGCAGATATGGATGTTGATTTCCCTATAGGCACAATGATTGAAACACCACGAGCTGCAATAACCGCTGATCGACTTGTTAGCTACGCCGATTTCTTCTCCTTCGGAACAAATGATCTAACGCAGCTCACCTGGGCATTTAGTCGAGATGATGTGGAATCAACTTTCTTGCCTCGCTACCTAGATTTGGAATTAATCCCATTTAATCCTTTTGAATCTTTAGATCAGGCAGGTGTAGGAATACTTCTGCAGACTGCCGTAGACCATGCACGAAGAGTTAAACCTGATATCAAGTTAGGTGTGTGCGGTGAACATGGTGGCGATCCATTGAGTATCCATTACTTCAATAATCTGGGCCTAGATTATGTTTCATGCTCTCCTTATAGAGTCCCAGTAGCACGCCTAGAAAGTGGCCGAGCAATGGTCACACAAGGTGCTCATAACAACTGAGCCACGGTTCTTTCTTCATATCCGTACCATTTAGGGAGTAGCATCACGTAAGTCCAGTCAACGTCGACTTTAGGAGTTAATTGTGCTCGTAGGTATCCCCAAAGAAGTTAAGAATAATGAATTTCGAGTTTCAACTACTCCGGCTGGAGTTCACGCCCTTGTTATTGCAGGGCATACTGTTTTCGTAGAGAAATCAGCAGGTGTTGGATCCGCCATTACAGATGCAGAGTATGTAAAAGCTGGCGCAACTATTCTGGATTCAGCAGATGAGGTCTGGGTTAATGCCGAGATGATTATTAAAGTTAAAGAGCCAGTTGCCGAGGAATACCATCGCATGCGCCGTGGCCAGATTCTCTTTACATATCTTCACCTTGCAGCGTCTCGCGAATGTACTGATGCAATTATTAAATCTGGAATCACAGCTATTGCATACGAAACTGTTGAAGTAAATCGCACCTTGCCGTTGCTTGCACCGATGTCAGAAGTTGCTGGCCGTATGTCTATTCAAGTTGGAGCAGCAGCGCTACAAACCCCTAACGGTGGCCGCGGCGTTCTCCTTGGCGGAGTACCCGGAGTAGCTCCAGGAAAAGTTGTTGTACTTGGTGGTGGAAGTGTTGGAGTTTCTGCTGCATCAATGGCAGTTGGATTACGTGCAGATGTTGTGTTGATGGATATTAACTTGAAGCGCCTGGCAGAAATTGATGACATTTTCCAAGGTCGAGTAAAGACAATCGCATCTTCACCATATGCAATTGAAGAGTATGTAACTCAAGCAGATCTAGTAATTGGCGGAGTACTCATCCCGGGCGCAGCTGCGCCGAAGTTAGTAACCGATGCCATGGTTGCAAAAATGAAGCCAGGTAGCGTTCTTGTTGACGTTGCAATTGATCAAGGTGGATGTTTTGAAGGTTCGCATGCAACAACGCACGCTGATCCAACATTTAAGGTTCACGACTCGCTGTATTACTGTGTAGCTAATATGCCAGGCGCAGTTCCTGCAACATCAACTGCGGCTCTTTCCAATGCAACTCTGAAGTACTCACTTGCACTCGCTAATAAGGGTTGGGAGCAAGCGATGTCAGATGATGCTGGACTTGCAGCGGGCTTGAACGTTCACGATGGAAAGATCATGTATGCGGCTGTTGCAGCAGCGCACGGTTAGATGCGCAATTACCCTCGACCGGTATATGGCATCTTGGTTGCCATCACAGTTATGAAGGGCACGTTTGCACTTAACGGCAAACTAGCCATGTACACGACGGCATCTGCAACATTTTGTGGATCAATGGTTGGCTCAATCATCTTTGATCCATCTGGCTGAGTTGCACCAACTCGCATTTGTTCAGCCATATCTGTATTGGCATTACCAATATCTATTTGACCAACAGCGATATCAAAATGGCGACCATCGAGGGAAGCAGTCTTTGTCAGTCCAGTAACTGCATGCTTTGATGCTGTATAGGCCGAAGAATTTGGGCGCGGAACGTGAGCAGAGATCGATCCATTGTTGATGATGCGTCCACCCATCGGTTTTTGAGTCTTCATCAGGGCAAATGCTTGTTGGGTGCAGTAGAAGACTCCTGAGATATTCACATTAACTACGTTCTGCCAATCTTCAATCTTTACATCCTCTAGAGGAACTCCTGGCGCAACAACCCCTGCATTATTGAAAAGAAGATCTAAGCGCCCGAAAGTACTTTTGATTTCCGCAAAGAGGGATTTAACTGATTCTGGATTGCTGACATCGCACACAATGCCAACTGATTCCCCACCTGCTTCCTTGGCAACAGCATCAATGGCTGACTTGTTGCGTCCGGCCATAATGACTGTCCAACCTTTTTCAGCCAAAGCAATTGCGGTGACACGACCTACGCCGCGGCCTGCTCCGGTAACGAGTGCGATTTGTTTCATGAGTTGAGCCCCGGAATCTTTCCACCTAATTCGTCTTCAATATGGACCTGAATAATCTCATCAATTGTGCTTTCAGCTGTAAATCCAAGCGATTTAGCCCTAGTGCTTGTAATGTCGGGAAAGTTCCAATTGGACAGCATTTTTTCAATAACTGGATCAGGCTCATGCTTAATGAGTGAAACAATTTTATCGCCAGCAACTCTGCGAAGTGCATCAATCTCATCGCCGACCGTGCCCCAAACACCCGGCATCGCCAATGCTCTGTTATCACCAAGTACTGATGTATCCAGATTTGCTGCATGTGCAAGGAATCCAACTGCCGAACGAGGAGAGGCAAAAAAGTTTGTGGCGCTCAGTGAAGCAGGAAGTATTGCTTCGATGCCGACAAGTGGCTCGCGCAGAATATTTGAAAAGAATCCAGATGCAGCCTTGTTAGGTTTGCCTGGACGAACACAGATTGTTGGAAGTCGCACGCTTACGCCATCTACAAAACCTCGGCGGCTGTAATCGTTGACAAGAAGTTCTGAGATTGCTTTCTGGGTCCCATAACTTGTGCGAGGTTGTAAGTGGAAATCATCGTTGATGATTTCTGGGTATGGCCCACCATAAACGGCTACAGAGGAGGTAAAAACTAATCTTGGCTTATATCCATTGCCAATTAATCGAATAGCTTCGAGGATGTTCGTAATACCGTCTACGTTAACGCTGTAACCTTTTTCGAAATTAGCCTCTGCCTCACCAGATACAACTGCAGCGAGATGAAAAATTACATCTGGCTTAGCTGCAATCAGTGATTGCGCAACAGTGGGGTTCGTAATATCTGCAACTGTTGACTTCACTGGAAAGCTAGAGGCGGTAGATAACTCTGGTGCCGCAAACGCGTCAGCCAATGTGAGTTCATCTATCTCTCGATTACCGAGCTTGCCCGAGAGCGCTAGTTTGTGGGCCAATTTCTGCCCAACCATGCCGCCACCGCCCATGATCACAATTTTCATTCAGTTAGCCTAGAGGGATAGGTAAAGTTTTCCAAGAAAAATGAAATCTTTTGGCAAATTAACTTAGACTTCACGCAATTGCAATGTGGCACGACGAGGAGGGTGGAAAAGATTAGATGAAGGCACTTTTTATCACCGCTCCTCAACAATGGGAAGTTATGGAAATTCCTACCCCTGAAATTTCTCAAGCTGAAGTACTCATTCGTGTTGACTACGTGGGACTCTGCGGTACAGACCTCGAGTTACTCAATGGAAAACATCCATTTTTTTCAACACATGATTCATCGTTTCCAATGCAAATTGGTCACGAGATGAGCGGAACTATTGCTCAGTCATTTAACCCGGCTCTGCCAGTTGGTACGGAAGTAATTGTTGATCCCATCATTGGATGTGGAAATTGTGAGGCATGCAAAAATCGTGCGACATGGTGCCAAGAGCGCATTGAGGTTGGAGTACGACGAGGCGGACCTGGCGCACTTGCAGGGTATCTGAAAGTTCCCGTAACAAATGTTTATCCAATTCCGCAAGGAGTCTCACTTCGCGATGCAGTACTCGCAGAACCTGCTGTCACTGCAATTGCTGGTGTCTCTCGGATAAGAGCTACAGGTGGCCGCGCTCTTGTGGTGGGTGATGGCACGATCGGAATAATTGCTGCACAAGTTCTTGCTCACCGAGGCTGGCAGGTTTTGATTGCAGTACTCACCGAGGCAAGTGCAGAACGTGTGCGTGCTTTAGGTTTCGAACCCGTGTTGCCACAACAGATGGAAACTATTTCTGCCAAAGTTGTTGTTGAAGCTGCGGGCACACATCGCTCGGTTCAAGCCACGATTAAAGCTGTATCTGCTGGTGGGGAAGTTGTACTTCTTGGAGTTCCAGATAAACCTTTAGAGAGTTTTGATATTGCAGGTCTAGTCTTGCGGGATGTTTCACTGTACGGAGTACTTAATGGGCCAGGTAGATATAACGAAGCGCTTACTTTGATTGCCGAAGGCGTGATTAAATCATCTAAAATTATTGATCAAGTCTTTCCCTTTGCGCAGTTTGGTGATGCAATTACATTGCTAGCTAATCCAGAGCGGAAATTGCCTAAAGTCCTTGTAAGTATGCACCCTTAGAGAATTGCTTAATGGCGCTGGAAGCCTTTACGTCCCCAGACTTCCCAGAGTCCCATCACGCTAAGAATTAGCGCGAAACCGAAGAGAACATCTTCTGCAGGGGCTGAGAAGAAGCGCAGCCCCATGATTGCATCAGGGTTATACATGACGATATTTCTAGATGTGAGCCACCAATTTGTAAGGAATTGGAATGGCAAGATGATTGCATAGGATGTCCAGAATGCTGGTCGGGTCAACATTGAAGTCTTAAACACAAAGAGATCGACCATGACAGCGATGGCGAAAGCAGTAATTGCGATATCTGAGTAAATCATTCGCCGAACTCATCTTTACGCCAGTGGGGTTTTACAGTTGTCACACCTTCGATAGTAAATATCGCAGCCATCGGAATGACCATGAAGAATATGTACTCTTCAAGCGGAATGTTGAGAGGCCCGTAGATTCCTAAGATCTGCTCGCGATCAAAGAACCAATGTCCTTGCGAAATCGCATACGCATCCCACGCAAGAAAGAGAAGACTGATTGGCAAGACGCTGATTGCTACTCTTTTGATGCGGCGCAGAACGCCAGTCTTTAAATAAATCTCGAGCCAGGCTGAGCCACAGAAGGTAAATATGAGCATTGCCATATATGACCACTGTTTCATGTTCGCATTTTTGCATACCTCGAGCGAAAAATTGCTAATGTGTACTGTGTGATCGATGTGAAATTTAGGGTATTCAGCCGCATTCGCACCATCTCCAGCGCTGCGGTGGCCGTAGCAATCGTGCTCTCAATACTTTTCTCACAATCTTTTGGGGCGGACTCCCTTAATTGGCAAGTGTCCATGGCAATAGTTGCCCTTGCAGTTGGCATCCCACATGGGGCTTTAGATCACTTAGTTACATTGCCTCGGTCGGCGCCTATACGGATGGCAATCTTTATATTCATCTATGTTGCAATCGCAGCCGCAGCAATCTACGCAATTCTTCAGTGGAATGTATGGGGCTTCATCGCTGTTGTTCTCATGAGTTCGACTCACTTTGGAATCGGTGATGCGGCATTTCTTAACGAATTGGATTCCCTCAAGGATCCAGGTGGCCCACGAATTCCGACGTGGATATATGCACCAGCTGCAGGACTGCTACCGGTGATGATTCCTTTGGTAAGCGATCGCAGTACATCGGCTCTAGAGAGAATTAATGGTTCACTCGTGAATTGGCATTACGGGTATTCATCTGAGATTTTGATTGCCGTGGCTGCAATTGCCACTCTTTCATTACTGGCCTTATTGCTACGGAAGAGATTCCGCGACGCGGTAGATATTGCGCTACTTGCAGCTCTTGCATCGTTTGCTCCACCACTAGTTGCATTCGCAGTCTATTTTGGTTGTTGGCACGCGCTGCGACACACAGCTCGATTGACATCGTTGCTACCTAATTCAGAGGCCGCTTATCTACGTGGCAGACCAGGGCAGGCATTTATCGCCGCTGTGATTCCGGGGTTACCTGCACTACTTGGAACTTTAATTTTCGTTGCACTCCTTGCTGGATTTTCTAGCCAAGATATCAGCGACAAATTCCTTTGGTTAACCCTTGTAACTATTTGGGCGCTGACTGTTCCTCACATGCTAGTCACAGGAAAGTTAGACCGCGCCGCACTCAGAAAATAGTATGCAGTTGGCTAGGCTTGGCAACATGATGAGAACAATTGTTGCAGTTGCACTGCTGTCTACTGTTATGACTCCCGCACACGCTGCCCCTGTGTACACATTTCCAGTAGCTAATTGCGCCGTCAATTATGCGCGCGCCCATCACGATTATGCAGCTACTGATATTTTGGCGAAAGCTGGTTGCAAGTTTGTGGCGCCAATTAATGGCATTGTCGATGAAGTAAATCGTGTAGATACTTGGAAGAGCCCACCTAATCTTGGAATTACTCGTGGGGGATTATCTGTTTCAATTATTGGTGCGGATGGAGTTCGATATTACGGATCTCATCTTCGTTCGATTCCTGCGAATATCGAACCAGGGGTTGAAGTACTTGCAGGAGATGTTCTTGGCGAAATTGGATCTACCGGTAGCGCACGTGGCACTTCGCCACATCTTCACTTTGGAATTTCGTGGCCCACACCTGCAGATACCTGGTGGGTTCGACGTGGAGAAGTTTTGCCATGGAAATATTTAGATGCGTGGAGGAAAGGGAAAGATCTCTCTCCAGTGAAAGCAGTTGCAGCGCGCAAAGCTAAGGTTGGAGAAATTCCTCCTCTTCCAAAAAAATAAGACCCGCCGATTTCTCGACGGGCCTTATTTATAAGTGAAATTAGTTAGCGTTCACTGCGTCTGCCTGAGGACCCTTAGGACCCTGGACAACCTCGAATGAAACTGACTGACCCTCTTCAAGGCTCTTGTAACCGTTTCCCTGGATTGCTGAGTAGTGAACGAATACATCTTGTCCGCCACCATCAACTGCAATGAAACCGAAACCCTTTTCAGAGTTGAACCACTTGACTGTACCTGTTGCCATATTTTTTACTATTCCTTCGATATGTGTAGGTGTTCGAGAATTCCTCGACCACCAGTCTTCGTCTTGCTACAGCCATACCGAGTAAAGAAGTAAATCTAACAACGGGTACTGATAAAGCGTCCGACTAGGGAAAAGCGTACCTGCTACGCAACGGTATGCCTATTCCTGAAAAGTTGAAATCACGCTCAAAAAAGGCAGGTATTCACAAAGTCAGGGGGAAGTTGTATAAATAAGGTATTGAAAACTACCAATGAGTCGCAGTTGTGGATCGGGGAAGGTCGCACAAGGCAACCTTGGTAGGAGTTCTTTATGCACGAGCATTATTTGCAGAAACATGGCATCGCAGGTTTGGTAACAATCCATTCTGCCCCTGTTGCCCTGCGCCAACATATCGAGTGGGGCCTTAATTCAATTCTGGGCGCACCTGCACATTTCAATTGGCGCGAACAACCGTTACTTGTCGGAACAATTAGAACAGTGTTGGAATTTCGCGCACCTTCTGGAACTTCGGCAAAGATTGCAACAGCGCTGAAGAATTGGCACTACCTGCGATTTGAAGTGCAAGAGATGAGCGATATCGGCGGAGAGTATTTCCGATTTACTCCTGAACTCGGAATTCACCGCGCGCATATCGACGCAAGTGGGTCAATTTTGATTGGCGAGAACGTAATCCGTACATCACTTGCAACTTTTGATGATTTAGAAGTTCGTGAGAATTTAGAGCTAGCCCTTGGAACTTCGTGGGAATTGGCGCTCGAGCCGATGCGTGGAGTCGATTTGCAAGAAGTCGCAAAGTTACGCGCTATATGATTACGTCATGACTACTCAAGCGCCCATGACATCAGCAGAACGTCGTAAATCAATTCTCTACATTGCAATCGCACTCATTTTGGCGATCGCGCTCGGTGGGGGGCTAGTCAAAGTCGGTGCTGGATTTGCTGATCGCAATGCAAATGGAATTACCGTTACTGGGTCTGCAAAAACTTCTGCAACAGCAGATAATGCTGTCTGGACACTCAATGTTTCCCTTACTCGCCAAACTGTTTCTGAAGCAGTTACCAAGGTAGGAAATGATGTAGCTGCGGTTTCAAAATACCTGACAGATGGTGGAATCCCTGAGAGCGAACTGACACTTGGTTCAGTTTCTACCTATGCCAATGAGCAGTATGTCAACGGAAATAACACAGGAAAGATTCTTAACTATCGCGCTTCACGCGATGTAGTGGTGCGATCAAATGATGTGCAATTGATTTCAAAGCTATCCCAAGGAATCGGAACAATTTTGCAAGCAGGAGTAACAGTCAATAATTATGGACCTCAGTACTACTTATCGACTCTGCCTACACTTCGCCCGCAGTTACTTGAGGAAGCGATGAAGGATGCAAAGATTCGCGCAATTGCAATCACAAAAGCTGTAGGTGGAAAAGTGGGCGCAGTGCAATCTGTAAAGTCAGGTGTTTTCCAGGTGACCACACCTGATTCAACAATGACAGCAGATACCGGCGCTTACGACACATCAAGTATTGAAAAGACAGTGACCTCGACAGTCTCCGTTACCTTCGCAGTTAATTAGTTTTACAGCGGGATATTGCCATGCGAACCACGGCGGTATTCAGCTTCGCTTAATACTTTAGCAATCGCGCTACGCGTCTTATCTGGCTCGATCATTTCATCCACCGCGCCAATTTCAATAGCGCGTGCGACTCCGCCTGAAACCTTTTCGTGTTCAGCTGCTAGCTCAAGTTCCATACCTTGGCGTTGAGAATCTGGAAGATCGGCTAGCAAACGTCGGTGTAAAACTCGTACTGCAGCTACTGCGCCCATAACCGAAACTTCCGCTTGAGGCCAAGCAAATACACGTGTTGCACCTAGAGACTTCGAATTCATTGCAACAAATGCGCCGCCGTAGGCTTTACGAGTAATGACGGTAACGCGAGGAACAACTGCCTCTGCGAAAGCATGTAATAACTTTGCACCGCGACGAACGGCGCCTTCCCACTCTTGACCAAGACCGGGTAAAAATCCGGTGACATCAGCAATAAC
>Ga0208221_1000069_pt1 | contig 11637 bp, 6 predicted proteins | sample LakMenEpi26Jun09_FD_150734 | JGI IMG/M metagenome (GOLD analysis project Ga0208221, IMG submission 150734) | Freshwater microbial communities from Lake Mendota, WI - 26JUN2009 deep hole epilimnion (SPAdes) | ecosystem: Environmental > Aquatic > Freshwater > Lake > Epilimnion/Euphotic zone ... | reverse complement strand
ACGAACACACCCAAAACTAGCTTGTTCCTGCTTACCTACTCCGCGCCGCCACTTGAAGCGGTCGGCCCGCCCGCAGCTGGCGCATGCCGCCGCTGCGAGGGCGTCGGCATTCGGTCGATCGCCAAGACTTCAGGTCGCAACCAGTTGCACTCCGTGTATTTCCCAGCCATTCTCATGAGATGATCACCCGAGCCGATAAGACTCTGGAATTCGATCTGCCGCATTTGCCCGTGGGGCACCGGCATGTGTCAGTGGACGAGGTGTACAAGCAGGGGTTTGTGGCCGAGGGTGCCGAGCAAGCGGGCCTGGCGGCCGCCTGCTTTGAAGAAGTCCGCCGCCGGCAGCCTGGCAATCCCTATGTGTTGCTGGACCTGGCGCGCGCGTATTTCCAACTGATGGACTTCGAACGGGGAAACTCCCTGCTTCAAAAGGCCGCAAAGCGGGCGGGACGAGACCCGGAATTCTGGTATCAGATCGGATTGATCTATCAGTTGTTTCAACTCGACGCGGAAGCGGAACGCTGTTTCCTGCTCGCCCGGAGTCATGGCGCTGGAAATCCGATGTTCCCGGCAGTGCTCGTCGCCTACTACGAAAGCCGAGGGATGCTCGATAAAGCCCGCAAGGCGCTTGACCGGGAACTCCGCAAAGGCCGCCGTGACGGACTGATCAACACACTCAATGGCATCCTTCTGCTCCGTTCCGGCGATCGCCCCGCCGCGATCGAAGCGCTGACTTCCGGCTTGGCCGAAATGCCGGAGGCGCATCCCTATCAGATCATCGCCCGCTATGCCCTGGCTCGCTCGCTCGCCGAAAGCGGCGAGGAGACCGCCAGTATCGAGCGACTGCGCGAAGCCAAGGCACTCCAGATGGCAAAGCCCGAGGTCAGACGCTATCTGGGACTGAGAACCCCTGTCATGAGGGACGCCGTGGAGACGCGCACCCTTCTGTCATCCACGGATGTCCGGGATGAGTGGCGGGCGGAAGTCCGGCAGGATGATCCGCCCCTGGTGTTCCTCCTGGGCTATCCTCGGAGCGGCACCACCTTGCTCGAACAGGTGGTGGAGGCACATTCGGGCATTCACAGTTTTGAAGAAACCGGTGCATTCAACCAGGCATTGCAGAAGGTTTTCGGCCGGCCGTTGCTTCCCGGGGAAAAGCCATGGGATCGGCTGAACGAAACCGACCCCGCCGCCCGAAATCTCGCCCGTGAATGGTATTTCGAGCATCTCAGACGTCTCGGCGCGCCACCCGAAGCATCCATCATGCTCATGGACAAAAATCCCGCTCTCACCGGGCACATCCACATGATCTCCCGCCTGTTTCCGGATGCGAAGTTTCTGGTGATGCTGCGCGATCCGCGCGACATCTGCCTGAGCGCCTTCCAGACCCAGGTGACGATCACACCGTTCAGCGTGAACTGGTTGCACTGGGACAATACGGTGAGGCATTGCGTGGAGATCCTCGAGCACTGGGTGGCACTGCGCGACCGCCTGCCAAATCCGTATCTGGAGGTGCGCTACGAGGATCTGGTCACCGATCTGCCTCAAACGGGTCGCCGCGTGATGGATTTTCTTCAATTGGAATGGGAACCGAGTCAGGAGGACTTCGCGCAGCATGCCCGTGCCAAACAGGTTTACTCGCCCACACTATATGATGTCCGGCAAGGACTCTCCCGGAAGGCAATGGGCAAGTGGCGGCGATTCGGCATGGATTACAGCGCCGGAGAGCCCGGTCTGGCATCGTTGCTCGATCACTTCGGCTACGAAACATGATCCCGCACGCGAGGACGCGGCAAGCCCCTTCGCCCAACCACCCCACTTTCACACGATCAACCATAACACATGACCACACCCGAACACACACCCGAACACACACCCGATTTCCAAGCCGCACGCTGGATCTGGTTTCCTTCACAACGGTGCCTGCAAAACACCTTTGTGCTCTTTCGCAAAGAGCTTGATCTCGATTCACCCGCCACATCCGCCCTCGGATGGGTTCTAGCAGACTCCCGCTACCGCCTGTGGGTCAACGGCCGCTATGTGCAACGCGGCCCGGGACCTGCGGACCCCCGCTGGCCAGAGGCGGATCCGATCAATCTAACCAAGCATCTCAAGGTCGGAAAAAACAGCATCTGCATCGAGGTCTGTTACTTCGGCCGAGGCGAAGGGACGTGGGTTGCAGGAGCGCCGGGACTGCTGTTTTCTTTGGAAATCACCGGACAAGCAGGCCAAGCAATCCATGTGGGCAGCGATGACTCGTGGTTGAGCTATCTGGATCGCGCACATACTCCGGGTCTCTACTCCCGGTGGTTCCTGCGCTCGCTGCAGGAGGTTTACGATGCCCGCCTGCGCCCGGAGAACTGGAATACCGTGGAGTTCACTCCAGACGCGCTGTGGGTGGCGGCCCGCGAGCTTCCCGGAAAATCGACGAGCCCGGCCATGTTTGCCGGCGGCCCGGAATACATCATGGAGGTCATGGACCTGAATATCTGGGGCGGCCACGAAAAGAACCTCGGTATGGTGGAGAATCCCCCGGCGATCCGGAAGAGGTCGATCCCGATGCTTCGTGACACGGAAATGGCGGAGGCGACGCTGGTCGATTCGGGCCGACTCAAGTGGCTGCGCCCGGCAGACGATTGGTTCGAGAGCCGGGTGCCGGGGAGTTTCGAGATCGAGCGGCACGCCACGCTTCTGACTCACAGCGAGACGGTGCATCCCGCCGCCGGGGAAAGCACCTATCTGACCTATGCTCTCCCTGAGCAGATGGCCGGCTGGCCGCGCATTGTGGTGGATGCCCCCGCAGGAACCACGATCGACATCATGGTTCAGGAAGGGCACGACCTTGAAAACGGACCGCTCTGGCTCGACACGCATTTCTTCGCCTGGTCGCGACTCATCTGCAAGGAGGGCCGCAATGAGTTCGAGTGCCTCGACTACGAGAGTTCGAAGTGGATCCAGCTCAACATCCGCAATGCCTCGCGCCCGGTGAAAATCGAGTGGTGCGGGTTCCGCCGCCGCGAATACCCGTGGGCGCACATGCCCGAGATCCGGATCGGTGACGAAAAGCTCCAGGCGCTCTTCGACGCGCAGCTCAATTCGATCCGCAACGGCTGCCAAGACACCGTTCAGGACGGCGGAGGCCGCGAACGCCAGCAATACTCAGGCGACTGCGGCCATCAATTGCACATCGTGCGCACCCAATGCGGCGAGCCGGACATTTCCGCAAGGTTCCTGAGGACTTTTAGCCAAGGGATGACGGTCGACGGCTATTTCCTCGACTGCTGGCCCGGCTATGACCGTCTCGCCCGCCTTGCCCAGCGGCAGATGGGGATTGCCATGTGGGGGCCCCTGCTCGACCACGGCATCGGGTTCATTTTCGACAACTACCACCACTGGATGGAAACCGGCCGTCTGGAAGATCTCGCCGAGCCCTACCCGCGCCTTGTCCGGTTTTTCCACTATCTGGAATCCATCGAGGACTCAAAACTCTCGATGCTCCCCGTGTCCGATCTCGGCATGCCGACAGTCTGGCTCGACCACGAAGCCTACACGCAGAAGCGGCACAAGCAGTGCGCCTTCAACCTTTATGCCAGCGCCGCTCTAGGCAACGCGCTCGCCCCGATCGCCGAGGCGATGGGAGAGCCGGAGATCGCCGCGGAGGCACGGCAACTCGCCGAGAGACTGCACGCGGGCGCAGTGCGCGCCTTCTGGTGCCCGGAAAGAAAACTCTTCGTGGACAACCTGCCCTGGGAAACCGAAGAGGGAGGGACGCGCCTGAGCGATCGCGCGCTGGCGACGGCGGTGATTTTCGGACTCAACCCGGAAGGCTGCGATGACGCCTCGATCGAAGCCCTGGCCGACTGCCCGGAGACGATGGGACTGAGCTATCCAGCCAACGTCGTTTGGAGATTCTGGGCCTTGGCCAAGGGTGGACGCATGGATGTGGTCTGGAAGGACATTGCGGGACAATGGGCCACGCTCCCCTCCATCCAGTCCAATAACTCAATCCAGGAATACTGGAGCGCTCCGCCGGACGACATCCATACCTATTCCCACTGCCCCTACGCGCCGCTGATCATCCTCCAGCACGGGGTGTTAGGCTTGCAACCGCTGGAGCCGGGATTCACGCGCTGCTCGATGAGACCCGACCTGCGCGGACTACCCCACGATCTCAGTGTCACCTATCACACGGTTCGCGGGGAAATGGGCTTTAAGGCCGTGCAGAGTTCTTCCGGCTGGGAAATTTCAATCTCCATTCCAAAAGGAATGTGTTTGACCCTCGTGCTTGATGAGCGGCCGGAAGAATTCACCGGTCCCGCCACGGTCAACAAATCGGTTGATGTCAAAGCATAGGAATTTCCATAGGAAATGAGAAATTGGGGTCAGGAAATCTTGACAACATGCCTGTCAAGTTCCCGCATTCCATGCCCTTTTGAGAAAGGCCTGCATCTCAGGAGGCAGCTTGGCTTGCGTCTTCGCTTGTCATGCGACCCACGTGAGCAACGCGGTATTGATTTGACTTGCGAAAAGGAATCCATCGCGAATTCTCAAGCCCGAAGAATGGCTGCGTCCATGCATCCGTCCGGCAAATCATTTTCCAATGTGTTCGAATCCTCCCTTGACCAAACAATTGCAGGTGGAGATTGAGTATCAACTCTCCCAGCCCCCGTCCCAAGCCGGGAGACGCTTGAAGACAGTGCGCGAGCTGGCGCGGATCATCGGCACAAGCCACTTCACCGTCTACCGCTCGCTGCTTGACCTGGTGGAACGCGGAGTTCTGACGCGCAAACCCGGCAGCGGGATTTACGTTCGCAAAGTGCCGTCCAGCGTGTCGCCGCCACCGCCAGGCAACGGGGCCAGTCTGCTCAAGTCGGAGAGCATCTTTGCCGAAGACCCACCCCAAACAAGGAAACGGGCGAAGGTGGAGGCCGCCCGCTTGCTGATCGATTTGTGGTGGGAAACCAGGGCTCCCAGCAAGTCGGCTCAACTGCTTCAACGCGGCATCATCGACCAGGCCCGGGAGCAGGGGCATCGGCTCCGGCTACGGAAGCTGAACGTGGAATCCAACGGGGCTCCTTCCCATGCGGTACCCACCCCGGGCTGTGACGGGAATATCGTTCTGGTCAATGTTGCCGAGGCGGTTCACCGGATCATCCCGGCGAACCGTCCGCCCACGGTCTATCTGTGGGTAGGCAATGCCAGTCCGGATTACCAGCCGCTGGTCGAGATCGACATGGATAGTGCCTTGGAACGCGCAGTGTGCCTGTTGGCGCGGGAGGGACACGAGCGAATTGCCATCTTGGGCTGGAGCTCCGAAAAGTCCCGCATGCAGAGGGTGTATGACCGGACCCTGCAGGAGTTGGGCCAGGGTTACCGGAGGGCCGAGTACAGTGATTTGGTCGAGGAAAACGATGTGGCGGCGGTGCGCCGTTTGTTCTCGGGGGCGGACGCGCCGCAGGCACTGTATGTGACGGACGACATCAAGACGCACCACATTCTGCCGGTGTTGCGTTCGCTGGGACGGGAGCCGGGCCGCAACCTGGCGATGATCACGCATGCCAACTACGGCAGCCCATTGCCTGCGGGGATTGAGTGGAGCCGGCTGGAGTTTGATCCCTACTCGGTGGGACGCTTGGCCATGCAGAGCCTGGTACGCGACATCGAGTCGTCCGGTGATGACCTTTTGTCCTTCTCGCATCGGGCGGCGTGGCGGCCTGGGAAGACACATTTCAGGACGGATCCGTAGGAATCGGGTAAATACGAGTGGGAGATAAGGTGAAAGGAAAAAAATTATTGACGTGAGAATTACAATTCGATAGATTGACATCAAGATGTCCTTGAGGGCGTACTTTCGGGATATCGAGACAACCAATCCAAACCAACCCAACCTGAATAAAACCAAATCGGTCATCGGTAATAAAGTGTATGCGATATTTTGCCGATCAGCAGCGTAAAAACCAAAACTAAACACCAAAACTAAAAACCAAATGAAAACATCAACGAAATCACCCCTCATCGCAATGTGCTCGATCCTGTTTGGATTTGCCGCACCAGTAACGCAAGGTGCTGTCATTTATCAGGATAACTTCACCGGATCCGGTAGCAACACCCTGATTGGAACCACCCCAACTGTCACCACAGGCGGAAACTCCTGGGTCGGAACCGATCCCTCCTTCGCCGCGAACGGCCAGGCTGTCGCGAATGCTGGGGCGTATCTGCCGTTTTCTCCCCTTGTGGGCGATGTTTACACCCTGCAAGGCACGCTCAATCCGGTGAGTTCCGGAGGAGATGGATGGTTTGCCTTCGGCTTTACCACCGTGGGGCTTCCTTTTAACGGGTCACCCTCTTGGTTCCTCGTGAAGCCCAGTAATATTGGTGGTGATGTCTACAGCGTAAAAAATGGCAGTTTAACCGCGCTAGGTAATGTCACCAACTCGTCGAATGTTTTTACGATTGCACTCAACACGACGGGAATAAACTGGGTCAGCACGTTTTCGGTCAATGGCACCGTGCTGGACACACAAACCTTCACCGGAGGGGCCCCGGCCATTAGTTATATTGGAATCTATGCCAATGCCGACACCCTTGCCACAGGAAGTCGGATCACAAATCTGGAGTTGTCGAGCGTGCCCGAGCCCTCCGGCGGCGTGATCGCCCTCGGCGCGGCTGGCATCTTCCTGGTGCGCCGCCGTCGGATTTCCTAAAGAACCGATCGAAACAAAAAACATCGCCCCCCAACCCAATCCAAACCAACCCAACCTGAATAAAACCAAATCGGTCATCGGTAATAAAGTGTTTGCGATATTTTGCCGTTCAGCAGCGTAAACACCAAATCTAAAAACCAAATGAAACACCAAATGAAAACATCAACGAAATCACCCCTCATCGCAATGTGCTCGATCCTGTTTGGATTTGCCGCACCAGTAACGCAAGGTGGTGTCATTTATCAGGATAACTTCACCGGATCCGGTAGCAACACTCTGATTTACACTACCCCAACTGTCACCACAGGCGGAAATTCCTGGGTCGGAACCGATCCCTCCTTCGCCGCGAACGGCCAGGCTGTCGCGAATGCTGGGGCGTATCTGCCGTTTGCTCCCGTTGCAGGAAAAGTTTACACCCTGCAAGGCACGCTCAATCCGGTGAGTTCCGGAGGAGATGGATGGTTTGCCTTCGGCTTTACCGCCGTGGGGCTTCCTTTTAACGGGTCACCCTCTTGGTTCCTAGTGAAGCCCAGTAATATTGGTGGTGCTGTCTACAGCGTAAAAGACGGCAGTTTAACCGAGCTAGGTAATTTCACCAACCCGTCGAATGTTTTTACGATTGCACTCGACACGACGGGAGATGACTGGGTCAGCACGTTTTCGGTCAATGGCACCGTACTGGACACACAAACCTTCACAGGAGGGGACCCGACCATTAGTTATATTGGAATCTCTGCCGATACCGATTCAATTGCCACAGGAAGTCGGATCACAAATCTGGAGTTGTTAGATGATTCCGTATCGCCGACTTATTCCTCCTGGGCCACGGAAAACGCAGGTGGTCAGACCGCCGGCCTCGACTACGACAACGATGGCGTCTCCAACGGGGTGGAGTATTTCATGAACGCTGCCCCCGGATTTACCGCCAACCCCGGCCTCGTAGGCAACACGGTTACTTGGCCCAATGGCGGTAACATTCCGAGCTCGGAATACGGCACGCAGTATGTCGTTCAGACCTCAAGCGACCTTGTGACTTGGGGTGATGAAACCGAGGGGGATGTGGACCAAAATGGCACCAACACCGCAAGCTCGCTCTCCTACACACTCGACCCCGCAAACAATCCGGGCAAACAGTTCGTTCGCCTCAAGGTCACGCCGAACTGAGCTTGCAGGTAATGCGTTCGATGGCCTGGCAATGTTGATGATCGGCAACGGTGAATCTCTGGTCGTCGCGGGTCAGGCGCTTAAGTTCGAGGGGTTCGCGCTTCATTGTGCTGCCCCCGCAACTGCGGCCTGGCAATGCATCGCCGATGGGGTCAATGGGCTGTTGCGTCCCATTCCATTTCCTATCTCCGTCTCGATCGGATTTTCAAGAATGATGAACAAGAGAATGATGAACAAGAGAATGATGAACAAGAGAATTAGAGCAAAGCAGAGCTGGGTTCGAGCAGGGATATTTTTTCTTCTGACAGCCTCACTCAGCTTTGGTGGGATCGATATGCTGAATCTCTCCCGGGTGAAACCCGGGGCGTCAGTCAGCGGGATGTCAGATATGACTGCGGAGGTCGGCCAGGACCCCTCATGGAAAATAATAGAGATGGGTGGCAATAAGGGCGTCCGATATGGTGAAAACGAGGGTAAAGAAGGGGTGTTGTATTTTCGGGACAGGCACTTTAGCGGGGATTTTACCTTTCAGGGCCGGGTTCTGTTTCCCGCCGGCGGGCTTCAACAATACGGCGGATGGGTTTTCGGATCCACGGGACCCGGTGCCGGGGGGCATGACCAATGGAGGTTTTACTTTGCGGACGGCGGGGTCTTGCAGAGTGGATTCGGTAAAATCACCGGCCACCTTGCCCCCCTTCAACCGGGTCACTGGTACTCGTTCCGGCAAATCCGGCAGGGGAAATCAGTAAAGATCTATCTCTCACCTACTGCGAAAATCGACGAATCCAACCTGGTGCTTGAAGGGGAGTTGCCTCCCCTGAATCCCGGAGACGGTCATGACATGATCGGACTTTTTGGCGTGAATGGCGGCCCGGTTTTTGCCGACCTGATGTTTGTCACTCCGCCGGGGGAATCCGACAAGAAAACATTCTCCGTCACAACTGGAGCGTATCAGATCGGAATCAACCTTGAGACAGGTTGGCCAGTCTCATTTGTCGATGAGAGTCCCACTCGAGTCAGTGTGCTCGACAAGGATCGTCCGTTTGTCCTCTCGATCAAGCGAAAGCCGGGAGGTCGCGCCATCCTTCTGGACAAGGTTGTTTCGACCGTGTCCAACGGGACCAGCTTGGAATTTTGTGTTGCTCCTTCCGACCCGGAATGGGCCGAAACTGCCAAGGCTACGATCCGCTATGAGTTTGGCACCGACCAAGTCAATCTCAGTGCAAACGTCACCGTTCTCAAGGATGTGAAAGGCGAGCACGAGGTCCGGTTCGGCTTCGGCACGGTGCCCGAGAATTGGAACAGACAGTTCTACACTACGGTTCCGGAAAACATTTTTCGTTTTGATGGCGGGGGATTCGTTAAAGAAGATCCCAGGGCCGAGAGGCGGCTCTCTGCCAATGGCGAGGTGAAGAACATCTTTGTGGGAAGGCTGCCCGAAACAGATGTTCAGAAGAAAAATTCCAACGACTGGGCGTCGTTTCTCCCGTCTCCGATTTGTGTGCTTGAGCGTCCCGATAGGTTACTCGCCTTTGCTTCTTTTGATACCGGCTCTCCGATTCTGTTTTCTCTTGAGCCGGTGGGATCACCGTCCACCTATCCGACCATTCTCCGTTTTCCAAAAGATCTCACCGCAGGAGCCACTTTCAATTTTCAGCTCTCGTGGAAGTCATTCTTACGACCGCAAAACTCGTATGCGCAGGTGATGGATTGGTTCTCGAACCATGCTTACTCCTCAAATCCATCAACCAAAGATGCGGTCGGGCGCGCGACGGCGACACTCCCGCCCCGCAGTATTCCCGGCCTGCTCAATGGATGGGGGCCGACGGCTTTGAAGGGAGATCCCCAGAAGACGGTGACCCGTGAAAAGGAAATGGTTGAGGAAGGCACCACGATGCCCTGGTGGATCTCGTCCCACAGCCTGATGGGTGAGGTGATGCCCTTGGATGAACAGCCCTATTTCGACGAAGCGCAAATTCCAAGGACTCCGGCAGAGATCAAGGCGGAGCTGGCGAGGCAAATGAATGCGGGCCTTCATCCCATTATGTATCGTCGCAGTTGGCTTATTTGGGAGAGTCTCACTGACACTTCGATTCCAGGAAAAAGCTGGGTAAAACAGAAAACCTACCGAGGCCCCGGAGGCCCACTTGAAACGGATATTCCCGAGTTGGCGCACGAGATTCCAAATCTCGCCCCCGAGGTTGCTGCAAAAGTTGGACACAAGGTAATCCACAAGTTGCAGTCCGACATGAACAATCCTGTGGTCCAGAAATGGTGGATTGATCAAGTCATGAAGGAATTGAAGGCTTATCTTCCCTCTGGGCAGTGGTGGGACATGGTAGACAGCGGTCAGGAGGGGATCCTCGGAGCCATGAAAGTTGTCCGCGACCGGGCTGCCGTCGAGTTTCCATGGATGCGGTTTGTTTCCAACGAGGCGATGTTCAGCCTTAGTTCTTTGCACAGCGACGCATTTGCCATCGAGAGCTTTGAGGTTGGCGGCAAGACCGAGCGTTCCTTTGAAGCTGCCAAAGCGTGGGGTCGACCATTTTTTAGTTTGATCTATAGCGTATATTTCCAGGGAGCGGACTACCCATTAGGGAAGGCGAACCGTCCTTCTGACTCTGTGCGGGTGGATGATGTCTCATATTTCGCTATCCGATATCGAATGCCGGTTCTTGCAAAGAGCGACCAGAGCGATCCCTCCACGCCGGTCGTATCGGCGCGGCAACTCTCTTGGCGCGATGGCCCAAAAATACCGTTGGTGAAAATGTCGGATCTCATTGAGGACGGCGAATGGCACACGCACGTGGTGCCCCTGAACGGGATCCTAGGCAAGGCTGGCAAACGTGGTGCTTTGGCCATCGGGGCGGCGTCGGATGGCGGTTACCAAGAAGCGTTGCCCGGCGAAAACCAGATTACAGCGCTTTTCGTGGATCTTCCTGCCAAGCCGGGGATAAAACTCGAGGTCGATGCCTGGGGATTCTACAAACAAGCTCCTACTGAAGGGCAGTTACAGCAGCCAGATGTATCGGGCTCGTGGATGGCCTACGACGACTTTTCGGGCAGAAACTTCTGGCCTGCCCGCTCGCCAGCGATCACTCCGGAAGGGACGGCGGTGTTTGAGCCTGGTCCAAATCCGGAGGATCTTACATGGATGAAAACGGACTTGCGCCCGTTCTACCGGGGGCTGGCACGAGCCCTTTCGCTCGGTGGTTGGCCAGGGTTGGGTCCAGCGGAGCCCCATCTACCATTGCTATATCCAATCATGAATTTCAGTAGCAGCGGTTTGAACCTCACTCCCGTCATGGAACCCTTGGCCGCTGTCTCGGATGCCCCTGTGGTCTCGGTCTCAGTCTGGTCGGGGATTTCCAGAGCGCAGTTGGCGGCATACAATGCCTCCGCTGCCGAGGTGCCTTTGTCAATCGTCGTGGACGAGGCGTTGCTCTCGGATCGTTACGGCTTCTCGGGGACCTTCGCGAACACCGTAATGCAGCTTTTTGATACCGAGAACGAGAGCGGGCTCATGAACGGCACGTTCAAAACCGAACCTGCTGGCCCAGGCAAAGTGAAAATCACCGGCGGAGTGCTAAGGCCCTACGAATTGCTAATGGTGCAATCACGCTAAGTTATATAAGGTGCCGTTCAACGCATCGTCGCCTCACGTTCCCACAACCAACATGCCCATCGCTCGGCCGGAGCGAGTGATCTTCCCGATACGACGAAAATGCCTTCCATGCTTTATCCCCGCAACGATGTAACGAAATCGTTGA
>Ga0208221_1000065_pt1 | contig 11782 bp, 8 predicted proteins | sample LakMenEpi26Jun09_FD_150734 | JGI IMG/M metagenome (GOLD analysis project Ga0208221, IMG submission 150734) | Freshwater microbial communities from Lake Mendota, WI - 26JUN2009 deep hole epilimnion (SPAdes) | ecosystem: Environmental > Aquatic > Freshwater > Lake > Epilimnion/Euphotic zone ... | reverse complement strand
AAGACCCAAGTTCTTCAAGTGTGATTGATAACCGTAAATCACTTGGTCAAACAACAGAAGGGCCTCTGCACAGCCTCCCTGAATTTATGTCCGGTTTCTGGATCATCTCAGCCGACTCGGAGGAGGAAGCTAAGGACCTGGCGGCCTGGGGCTCTAAGGCCTGTAACCGCAAGGTTGAGCTTCGTAAGCTTCACGGATAGGCGGCTAATGTCCGCTTTTTCGTAAACATAACGAAAACGTTAGGCAACTTTAGTAAGAACTTTTTGAACTGAAAGCGCATTCACCATATCAGGTCGGACGCAAAGAGTAGTATCTGGCTCATGAAGACAAATTCAAAATTCGTTTCACTTTTCGCATCGTCACTTCTATTAGTTGCTTTAGCTGTATCCCCACACAGCGCAACAGCAGCTATTACATTCGCGGTTCCTGGTGCTCCGCAGAATGTCACCGTTGTTCCAGCTGAAGGAGGCTTCACCGTAACTTGGTCAGCTCCTGCAAGCGATGGCAACACTCCTATTTCTAGATACATCGTTAGCGGTGGGCTCGGTACCTGCACGACAGCTGTCGATGGAAACCAAAAAAGTGCGTTCGTTCCAGCTATTGGAACAAGCGCTGCTGCATTCAAAGTCTTTGCAGTTAACTCAATTGGCTTTGGTGCAGGATCAACTGCTTCAACTTCAGTTGAGCCAGGGGCTGCAAAGACAGGTTTCTTTGGAATTGACAGCAGAGGGTATAGCCGCAACCTTGGTTCAACTACCGGTCAGTTCAATAGGATTCAGCCAAGCTCTTCTGCATACTTTGGTTCTGTGGCAACACCATCAGGTAATGGTGCCTGGTTGCTTGCCCCAAGAAACAGAGTTGTAGCTCTTGGTGATGCAACTCTTACAGCGCCTGCGCTTAACACACTGACTGTTGCTATCGTGCCTTCATATAACGGCAAGGGTTACTACCTAATTGGTTCGAAGGGTGAGGTATCTGCATCAGCAGGTGCAACAACAATCGAAACAAACGGACCTGTAACTAACTCGAGAGTTATCGGTGCTGCTGCTACTGCTTCAGGTAAGGGAATGTGGTTCGTTTCCTCAACAGGAACTGTTATCGGTGTTGGTGGCGCTGCAAATGGAAAGCTTCCAAAGGGTAACTACAACAAGGTTGTTGCTCGTGGATCTGGTGAAGGTTTCTGGGCGATTACTACATCTGGAAGCGTTGCTTCATTTGGTGATGCTCCAGTTATTCCTCAGTCAATCGGCCGTGTGAAGGACGCGACTCTTGCATCTAACGGTAAGGGTTTCTATGCACTTGAAGTAGATGGCACAGTGACCGCAGTTGGAGACATTCCTGCTGTTTCTGCTGGAACTGGTTCAAGACCACTAGTAGCTCTAGTAAACACCGCACCTATTCGTGAAGTGAAAGAAGTTCAGATCAACTCATTCTCTGACTTCCATGGTGCGCTTGATTACTCAAAGACAACTGCATCAGGAACTGACACTTACACAAGCGGTGCTTCTGTAATTGCTGCAAACTTTGCAGCTGACAGAGCAAAGCTTCCTGCAACATTCGTAGTTTCTAGCGGTGACAACTTTGGTGCTTCACCTCCACTGTCAACAGTGTTTGATGAGATCCCAACTGTCAAAGCTATGAACTTCATGGGTGTTGACGTATCCACTTTCGGTAACCATGAACATGACAAGCCGTTGAGCACTTTGAACACTCAGATTGCTGCATCAGATTTCAAGTGGGTTGTTTCTAACTACTCAAGCTTGGCTGAACTAGATGGAGCAAACACAAAGGGTCAAAAGAGTGCACCGTGGACAATTGTTAACCGTGGTGGAATAAGCCTTGGTGTTATTGGTTTGAACACTCCAGAAACATCTGAAGTGGTCTTCCCTGGCAACCTAGGAAACATCACTATCGGTGACATTCTTGGTGCAAGCCCAGCGACAAAGAACCAGGTTCTAGCAGCTATCAAGGCTGCAAGAGATGCTGGCGCGGACATGGTTGTTTCTCTTGTTCACGAGGGTTACGGAACTAACAACGCAGAAACTGGTGTAGCAGAGGGTCGTCTACTAGACATCGCTCCATTGCTAGAAGGATCTGATCTTGTTCTAGGTGGTCACAGCCACCTTAGATTTGCAAGCGTTGTTGGCAAGAAGACTGTTGCACAGGTTCCAAACGCTGGAACTCTTTACAACAGAATTCACGCCTGCGTCGACACTGCACGCAAGATGACAATGGGAACTCTTGTTGAGGCTGTTGTTCCTCGTGTAACTGCAGTTGCAGGTACAGCTCTTGCAAGCACAACTTTGAACCAGCCAGCAATTGCAATGATTGATGGTTACAAGGCTCAGCTTGGCTCTGCATACAACGTAGTCATCGGTCAGATTTCTGACGTTGCTCCTAACGGTGGAACTCCAGCAATCCAAAGAACTGTTGAAACAGGTCTAGGTAACTATGTTGCTGACTCACTGAGAAGTGCAATGGGAACTCAGATTGCGATCACTAACGGTGGTGGCCTTCGAGACATGCTTCCTGCTAAGACATTTGTTCCTAGCGATGCATCGATCATCCGCCCAAGCTGGACAAGCATCCAACCAGGATTCACCGTAGGTGCAACTCCTTGGAAGGTAACCAGCTCTGGTCCTTACACACTCACCGTTGGTGACGTTGCGACAGTTCTTCCTTTCGGAAACGTTGCTGCAACCACCACCATTACCGGTGCTGATGTCTGGGCCGCTCTAGAGAACGGTGTCTCACAGGCTACAACCGGTGGAGGTCGTTTCCCTCAGGTATCAGGATTGAAGTTCACCTTCGATACCTCGATAGCTGCAATGAGCGGACGCGTCACTGCCGTGACACTAACTGATGGAACTCCAATTCCAAACAACAGAACAGTGTCATACACCCTCGCTACCAACGACTTCATGGTTGCTGGTGGAGATGGATACACAATGTTCGGTGGCCTAGCTAAGGCAAAGACTCGCGATGTTCTCGAGACTATTGTCCGCCAGGCAATCATCAGAGACAGTGTCAATGGCCCTGTTCAGATGAACACCGATGGTCGAATCACAAGAATCGGCTAATAAGTCACAGTTGAGTTTGGGGTGGCCTTTTAGGTCACCCCAAATTCATTTAACCCAGAGATTGAATTGGTAGCCTTGAAACATGATCAAGTCAAAAGATTTCAGCGAGTTTCTAGCTAGTCGCAGAACCACACGTTCATTCAAATCAGATCCAGTGGAAGCAAGCCTCATCAATGAACTAATCGAAGATGGACTTACTGCACCTAGTTGGAGCAACACTAGACCTTTCATGGTTGCTGTTGCATCGGGAGAAGTTAGAGATCGAATCTCCCAAGATATGTTGGAGCGTTGGAGTGTTGGCTCTGGTATGACTAGTGGCAGTTTGAAAGACAAGATCAAGTTCTTTCTTACTCCGAAGGCATGGCCACTAAGTGATTACCCCATCATGAAGCCATACCCTAAATCGCTTCAGCCAAGAGCTCGTCGAGTTGGGAAAGAACTCTACGGTCTTCTAGGTGTTGCTAGAGGCGATAAGAAAGCTAGAGATGCGCAGTGGGCGAAGAACTATGAGTTCTTTAATGCTCCAGTTGAGCTCTTTGTTTTCATTCACAAAGGTCTATCCGTGTTTGCAGCAAATGATGCCGGGCTCTTTGCGGAGAACCTGATGCTCAGTGCACATGCCAAGGGATTAGGAGCATGTGCTCAAGGAGCCGTAGCTATCTGGCCTAAGGCTGTTCATAGAGAATTCAATATTCCTAAGGGATACAAACTTGTCTACGGTATTGCTATCGGTTACCCAGATGATGCCGAGGTAAACACGTTCAAGGCCAACCGCATCGCTGCTGAAGAGATTACAGTTAGTAAGAAATAAGCATTAGGTGACGATTTCGTGACCTAATAATAGATGTGTTTGTTTGAGTAAAGTTTTGTGCTTTACTCTCTTATGGACCTAATACTAAAAAGCGGAACAGATTTCGCAAGCACCTTTGAGCGTGCAAGGCAAGCAGCTCCAGAAGCATTTGATTCAGCTTCCATCAGAAACCTAATCGGCGGTGAGTGGGTTTCTATTGGTGTCCAACAGCCACACATGAGCCCAGTAGATCAAAGTTTCATAATTGGTCCCACAATGCTCTCTCTTGCTCAAACTCAAGATGCCGTTAATAAAGCTTCGATGATGCATAGTGATTGGGCAAAGACTTCTCTTGATGACAGGAAATCTAAAGTTGCTAAAGCTCTAGAACTTCTGAAAGAGCAGAGAGGTCTAATTGCTCTGCTATTACTTTGGGAAATTGGGAAACCGTGGAAGTTAGCTTGTGCGGATGTTGATAGATGTATTGAAGGTGTCGAGTGGTACCTGGAAGAAATAGATCGTCAAATGATTGGTCGAACGCCACTTACTGGACCTATATCAAATATCGCAAGCTGGAACTATCCCCTATCTGTTTTAGTTCATGCTGAACTGGTTCAACTACTTGCTGGTAACGCTGTCATCGCTAAGACTCCAACTCAAGGAGGATTCCATGCACTAACGCTTGCTCACGCGATGATGGCTAGAGCGGGTTTACCTGTAACTCTAATTTCCGGATCAGGAGCAGAACTTGCTCCAGCTCTTGTCAGTTCATCTGATCTTGGAGCTCTTGCATTCGTTGGTGGCAGAAACAACGGTAGAGCAGCAGCCACTTCACTTACCTCTTTAGCCACCAGACATATTCTTGAACAAGAGGGTTTGAACTCTTGGGGTGTTTGGGGTAAACCAAACTGGAGTGAACTAGCTGCTCACCTAACCAAAGGATTTGAATACGCCAAGCAGCGTTGCACCGCTTACCCTCGTTATGTTGTTCAACGTAATCTCTTTCCTGAGTTTCTAGAAATGTATTTAGATGTTGTTAAAGGGCTAAAGTTTGGGCATCCCCTAGCTGTTGCTAAACCAGATGATGATTTCCCTGAATTGCACTTCGGTCCAGTCATCTCATCCAAAAAGGTTGCTGAACTAGAGCGATCATTTGATGAGGCTGTGCTTCGTGGAGCTGTACCCCTATATGTAGGTAGCCTCGATGATGGCACCTTTATAAAGGGTCAAGATAGATCCGCTTACATCGCTCCTCACACAGTCCTAGGACCCCCTACAACCTGGTCTATTCACCACAGTGAACCTTTTGGACCTTTGGACTCAATAGTCCTTGCTGAATCTGAGGCTGAACTTATTGCAGCCATGAACGTATCCAATGGAAACCTCGTTAGCTCACTGGCAACCGATGATTTAGCACTAGCCGAGAGAGTGAAAGAGGAATCTCAGGCCTTCAAGTTTGGAATCAACAAGCCTCGCTCAAGAGGTGACAAGGCTGAAACCTTTGGTGGTCGCGGGGCTAGCTGGCGAGGCTGCTTCGTTGGAGGAGACCTGTTAGTTCAGTCCGTAACCGAAGGTGAGGGCTTCCTATTCGGAAACTTCGCTGACGGCTCTAGATATCCTGCCGATGCCTAAAGATAAAGATTAGGTAACGCCAGAGGGTAAATCCGTGAAACCGCTTTCGCGGGCAAGTGTTCGACCTTAATATCATTAATAGATGTGTGTGCGCGCATTCAATGAAGTATCGCCAATTCCCCGTGTTTGGCATTTCAAATCGCAATGAAAGGCACCCATGTTCTTTACTAAATCCTCACTCCGTAAGGCCACTAGTCGCCTAGTCCTAGTGCTAGCAACCGGGTCTCTCATGGCTACAGGCATAGCTCCTGCCCATGCTGCGGATGCGACTCCTTTGTTCCTTAGCTTCGAGTCCAATGATCCGCTACGAACTGTAGCTGGAGGGGTTAACGGAGCGTTCGAAGGAGGAACTTCAACAGTTGCAGCGTCAACAAGACTCACTGGTAATTCATTGCAATTCACGAAAGCCACTGGTTCAAAGGACTGGGCCGGTAACAACCTATTGCTCATTCCATCTACTCCTTACCGTTACACAGACGGAACCAAAAAGATTATCACCATGGACTACTGGTCTAACGACACAGTGCCTTCGCCAGTGATGTTGAAGCTTCAAGACCCTGGAGGTGCTGTAAAGACACTTCAAGCACAGCCTGGTCTAAACAAGTTGAGTTTTGACATGTCAACTGGAACCGGTTGGAATGCGACTACCGAATACAAAGTTTTGGCTGTTTTCCCTAACTTCGGTGCAGACGACAAAAGCTACACAGGTGTAGCAAAGATTGCTAACACCGGTCAGGTTTACGAAATCGACAACGTATCAATCAACGGTGGAACAGCATCTGACGTCTACGTTGCTGGTGGTGGGGGTAACCCAACTGAACCAACTGCAACAAGCACCGTTGTTACTTTCGAAACAGGTGACGCTCTAGGTGCTAAGGCTGTTGGCGATGCGACAGCTGAAAAGACTGAAGGTGCCTTCGGTCGATCAGTTACCAGCATCGACAACGCACCAGAGGGTGGAACCGGTGGTAAAGCGCTGAAGGTTGTTAAAGCCGTCGGTGCAGAAGTTTACGCTGGTGTAACAATTCTGAACTTGCCAGCATCTGCTCGAATCACGAATGGTACTCACAAGAGCGTTACTTTCAACTACTACTCAGCCAAAGCTAATTCACCGACTCGTGTTGAATTAGTCCCTTACCCACGTGCTCTAGGTAAAACAGTTACTGTGCCACAGGGTTGGTCAAGAGTTACCGTTGACTTCACTGATGTCCCAACTTGGTCAGCAACCGAAAACTATGTATCTCTTGCGATCTTCCCTGACTTCAACGAAGCTCCTGGAGCGGTTGCTCAGACTTACTACATCGATGATGTTGCTATCAACGGTGGCACTACTCCAGCGCTGCCTGGTTCAGGTGGCGGTGACGGTCCAACTGCTACAAACACCGTGATCACATTTGAGTCTTCAGACACTCTTGGTGCCAAGGTTCCTGGTGATTCAACACCTCAGAAGCTTGAAGGTTCATTTGCTGGTGCAACTACAACAATTGAAAATGCTCAGGCTGGCGGTAACGGTGGTAAGGCTCTAAAGATTGTGAAGAACGTTGGTGCTGAAGTCTACGCAGGTGCAACTATTTTGAGCCTGCCTGAAACACAGCGCATCACCAACGGAACATACAAGACAATTACTTTCAACTACTACTCACCTAAGGCAAACTCACCTGTACGTGTGGAACTAGTTCCTTACCCACGTGCACTTGGTAAGACTGTTACCGTGCCGCAGGGATGGTCAAGAGTTACGGTTGACTTCACTGACGTACCTACCTGGTCTGCAACTGAGAACTATGTATCTCTTGCGATCTTCCCGGATTACAACGTAGCTGCAGGTGATGTTGCTCAGGCATACTTCGTTGATGACATTGGAATCAACGGTGGTGTAACTCCTGCCATCACAGTTCCAGTAGAGCCAAAGGCTGCTACCAGCACTCTGCTTAGCTTTGAAACGGGTGACACACTCGGTGCGAAGGTCGCTGGAGATGCAAGCAACGCCAAGGTTGAAGGTGGATTCGAAGGTGCAAGCACATCGATCACCGCTGCACCATCAGGTGGTAACGGTGGTAACGCACTGAAGGTAGTGAAGAATGTTGGTGGTCAGGTTTACGCTGGTGCAACACTTCTGAAGTTCACTTCAGCTACTCGTGTTACCAACGGAGCAAACCCGAGAATTACTTTCAACTACTACTCACCTAAAGCAAACTCACCAACTCGTATTGAGTTAGTTCCTTACCCAAGAGCTTTGGGTGTGACAGTGAACGCTCCTCTAGGGTGGTCAACAATCACAGTTGACTTCACTGGTGTAGCTGGTTGGTCAGCAACAGAAGAGTACGACTCAGTTACCTTCTTCCCGGACTTCAACGTAGCCCCTGGAGATGTTGCTCAGGCCTATTACTTGGACAACCTAGCAATCAACGGAGCTGTAACTCCAGAGATCCCTGATGAGCCAGTAGTTCGAAACGCCACTTCAACACTTCTAACATTTGAATCTTCAGATGTTTTGGGTGCGAAGGTAGTTGGAGATTCAACTCTTCAAAAGCCTGAAGGTGGTTTTGAAGGTGCAAGCACATCTATTACTTCAGCTCCTGCTGGTGGTAACGGTGGTAACGCACTTCGCATCGTCAAGAATGTAAATGCCGAAGCTTATGCTGGTGCAAACATCATTCGTTTCGGTGATGACAAGAGAGTTACCAATGGAACTCACAAACGAGTTACATTCAACTACTACTCACCTAAGGCAAACTCACCAGTACGCGTTGAACTAAGAGCCTTCCCTGACGCTCTTGGTGTAGACGTTATTGCTCCACTGGGTTGGTCAACAATTGTTGCTGACTTTACTGGAGTTTCGGGTTGGTCTGCAGATGATGAGTATGTCTCAGTAGCGCTCTTCCCTGACTACAACGAATTGCCAGGGGATGTTGCTCTGGCTTACTTCGTGGACAACCTAGCAATCAACGGGGCTGTCACTCCTGCGATTCCTGCTCCTAAGGTTAAGCCTTCTGTTAAGACAGCAGCAACTGTTGCTGGATCTTCAGTAAAGGTCAACGGAACACTTACCGCAGGTAAGGGTTCTTGGAACGGAAGTGCAACAATCACTTACACATACAAGTGGTACCGTTGCACAGTTTCATCAACCAAGACTGCAACAACTGCTCCAACCTCTTCAGCTAAGTGTGCAACTATTTCAGGTGCAGCTAAGTCAACATACAAGTTGACTAAGACTGACATTGGGAAGTACGTACGTGTTCTAGTTACCGCAAAGAACACAGCTGGATCAGCTCTATCTCTAAGCAAGACAACCTCTAAGAAGGTAGTCAAGTAAGAAGAGAATAAGATTGTGGCCCTTGGGAAACCAGGGGCCACACTTGTTTAAGCCAGATTTACTTCTTGGTTCTAAAACTTCTCAACCAAGACACGGCACCGGTTGAACTCAATGCCCAAAGCACCAACAACGGTTGGAATAGGAGTCTTGTGAATCTTGCCTCATCGGTGTTCAACCCGAACGCGTCTGTCTGGGTTAGCCACTGAGATATGTTGCCAGGGAAAATTGCTATAAAGAATAGTGCTGTTACAGTTCCAGCAATTGGTGCCTTGAAACCAGATATGAGCCATAGACCAAGAAGTATTTCAACAACTCCACTTGCTACGACTACAAAGTCTGGATCTAGCGGCAGCCATGTTGGAACTTGGGCTCTGAAGGTTTCTCTTGCTGCTCCTAGGTGAGATTGTCCAGCAAATGTGAGAGCTAGGCCAAGGGCTACGCGCGCGATGATCTTGATTGATTTCATAAGGGTCTGATTCTACTTTCGAACAAGGCAACTACTGGTGCGTCGAGCATTTGAAGGGCTGATTGGCCCGGTAGAAGCTTGCCCGAGACTTTGCTAAGGCATGGACCCAAGGGTATTGACGGCAGGCATTTTCGAGGCTCAAAAACCTAGATTACTGGCCCTTGTTTATAGGGGTCAGTTACCGTTTAGCCAGAAATTAGACATCCTGTCCAAATTTTTCGCTACTTCAACTAGGATTTAAGAGGACTAGGAAAATGTCTGGTTATTCGAATATTTCTAAGGACTTCTGATGATTAAAAAACTAGGATTCTCACTTGCAGCACTTGCTCTAGTAGCAGCTGCATCTGTTCCAACCGCCAGCGCAAAAAGCGCTGATGCCGTTTCAATTTACCTGGATGCTCCGCTAGTTCAGGGTTCATTTGCTGCTGGTACTTCAGGCACTACCACCGAAGACTTCAACAGCTTTAGCGCTGGTGCATGTCCAACCACTTGGGCTGTAGGAACCATAACTGGTGTTTGTAACATCAGCTCAGTACTAACCTGGGGTGGTTCATCTGTTGGTGCAAACTCAACTACACCTAGCATCGGTGGTGCAGGATCAAACTATGCAACTACTGCTAACAACACAGACTCATTCACACTGACTCTTTCTGCTCCATCAAAGTATGTTGGTCTTTACTGGACCGCGGGTTCTCCTAGCAACACAATCTCATTCTTCGATGGCAACAAGAAGATCATTGAGCTAACAACTGCTTCAATCATGGAGCTATTGGGAACTGCACCTGTTGACGCTAATGATTGGCTTACTATCGCTAATGATCCTGCAGCTGTAGTCGACTCTGGAATCCCAGCTACTAAGTACAAGAGGGCTTACTACTTCGGTAACCCACGTGCTTACACAGCAAACCCTCCAACTGAAATGTCTTCAGTATCAGGTGTTGACCCTTGGACATACCTTCACTTGTTTGCTTCTGGAACTGTTGAGTTCGACAGTGTTCAGTTCTCAGGTGGTGGCTTTGAGTTCGACAACCTAGCTGTTTCAACTTCAGCAAAGACTCCTCCAGCATCCCTTGCTCCAGCTGGTTTCATCAATGCAGATCACACAGCTACATTTGACGCAAACGGTGGTGAGGGAACAATGGAGCCGATCACTGCAAACGTTTCAGGCAACCTTCCTGCAAACACATTGACTAACGCCAATGAAGAATGTACCTTCGATGGTTGGAACACCGAGGCTGATGGCTCTGGAACTGCTTACGCAGACGGGGCTGCATTCTCATTCGAAACAAATGAGACCATGTATGCTCAGTGGGATTGCCCAGAAGAAGAAGTTGCAGTTGAGGAAGAAGAAAAGGAACTAGCTCAGACTGGTTCAACTAACTCTTCGCCTCTGTTCGCAACCTTCGCACTGCTAGCACTTGGCTCTGCCCTATTGCTACTAAGCAGGAGAACTAGAAGAAGCTAATAGTTTCTAAGTTATTAGGCCCCAGGTGAAAATCTGGGGCCTAATTCTTTAAGCTGCTTTCAATGAATGGGTGTTCCCAATAAGGGAGATTCCTACGCTATCTAGGAAAGTGAACGGTCTACGATAAGACCAATAAGTGCGTTCCAAGCCAAGGCATCCATAGGGTTGTCGACAACATCATCAACAATCTTGCCTAGGGTATAGGCCTGGATTAGAACTGCTGCAGCTCTAGGGTCGAATTCTTTGTTGAACCAGCCCCTGTTCTGAACTTCTGTGAATTGTTCAGTGAACAGATCAGTTAGACCCTTCTGGACCTTGCCAAGGGCGATTCTGAATCCTTCGTTCTTCTCAGCCATGCCTAGAATACGAGCACGCTCGTAACGGTTAGCTTTGCGGGCAGGGTCTTGGGTGAGCTCAGTAACTCTAGTTAGGCCTGTAAAGAATTCTTCTTTGGTTTGGCACTCAGCTAGCAGTTGCTTGATTACTCCACCGCTTTTTTCAACGTATCTTGAATAGCGAACAAGGTAAGCCTCTTGGATAAGTTCCCCGATTGAATCCCAGAAGTGATATAGAGATCCTCTAGCAATGCCCGTTCTGCGAAGGATTTCTGCTGCAGAAACGTCTTTTTCTTGGAGTTCGTCTAGCATTTCGACAGCAGTGTTTAGCAACCTGTTTCTGGTCTCAGTACCTGCCTCGCTCATCTGCCTAGTCTAACAAAGCGTGACAATTTCGGCTGATTCTCGCACTTTTGCGGTTCTGCGAACACAATGCCCTATTTGTCCCAATTCCCGACCCTCAGCATCATTCGTAAATCGCTGTCTATAAGAGATGTAGAGCATACCCTTCATACAATTTGCCGTTTGGATTTTCCCATTCTGGAACTGGGTTGGCCTTAGATTTGGCCTCAACCATGAGGGTAGATAAACAATCTTGGAACCAAATACGCAGCAGAATAAGTGTCTTCTGTAGTTTCAACTAAGTAAGTACTACTTCTTTACTACTGAACCCTGACTGTTTAGTTCCCACGCGTGAACAT
>Ga0208221_1000062_pt1 | contig 12202 bp, 8 predicted proteins | sample LakMenEpi26Jun09_FD_150734 | JGI IMG/M metagenome (GOLD analysis project Ga0208221, IMG submission 150734) | Freshwater microbial communities from Lake Mendota, WI - 26JUN2009 deep hole epilimnion (SPAdes) | ecosystem: Environmental > Aquatic > Freshwater > Lake > Epilimnion/Euphotic zone ... | reverse complement strand
TTGAGAACAGGCGGCATCACGGCCTTCGGAGCAAATGCATGATCCGTTGTTTCGTAGCTTTGAAATCCAGACTCCGCCCCGGCGCGGTAGTTTCCCGAAGGCAAAGCAAACACCAATTCGCTCGGAGAGATCCATTCGAGGTTCAGCACACGCGAGGGCTCGCCGCGTCCGAAATGATCCCAAAGCCGAATGGCATGAGTTTCGCCGGCGCGGACCCGCGAGCATCCGTCGTGTTCCAGGAACTCCCCATATTCATCCATCTCGCGCAGCAAAGTGGCGTAGGGCGCGGCGGCCTGGTCAAAGTCATCCGCGGGATATGCCTCCCTGCCGTCGGCGTAGAGAATATAAGCGGTCACGTCCCTCACCCGCTCACCGCGGAGAAAAGGTCCATCCCCATTTTGTCGCTGCAAGGCCCGCGTGTTCACGGCGAGGATGCCGGGCATGTCTTCGCCGTGGTTGGTATCGGCGATATGAAGTACATCATCGGCATCCATGTGCATCTCGCTGATGCAGGAGGTGACGCGGTCGGGGATGCCGAGCATGCCGACATACTCGGGCTTTTCACCACCCATGATGTCCCAGCGATGAAGGTGCGCCACCGATCCTGCGGCCACGTTGATCGGGCACATGGTGGCCTGCCAGAGGATGCCCTTGGAATCAAAAGCCAACCCCTTCTGCGACATCCAGGGGGCCTTGGCAATGAAGGAGGCAGGGCGGAAATCTCCCAAGCGCTCGACCCTCAGGCTGGCGGGATCGAAGGCGTAAAGCCAGTCGCTGAAGTGAAAGCTCAACAGCAGGCGTCCATCCGGCATGGCGGCGTGGTGGGCGAAGAGCAGGTGCGCCTGCCAGAGCGGGTTCGGCTCCGGTTCGGAGGCAAACACCCCGAGGTCCGTGATGCGGCAGTCATCCACATGGATGTGAAAAACATGGCCGGAGCGCGAGGCCGTGAGCAGGTTGCCGAGGGGATCCTTGATTACGGCATACGAACCAAACTCGGTGATCTGGCCGAAGTCCCGCACCTTGCGGCTTTCCAAATCGAGCCGGTAAAGATGTCCTCGCAGAAAGGTGGTGAACCAGAGCGCGTGATTTTTGGCATCATAGGCCGCGCCATAAATGCTGTCACGAGCGACCGGGACACCAAGATCGACGCAGTTGCGCGTTGCCGGATCCCACACCAAAACATGCGAGCCGGGGAAACCCTCCCACTGGTGCGTGTAGTGCTGCTCAAAGAGCCAATAGGGATGCTCCACACTCCGCGACGTCGTGTGCGTCGTCATGATCACCTTGCCGTCGCGGATCGGCGCGATCGAAGTGTGGATCTTGCTCGGTGGGATCATCCGGGGATCGGCCATCGTTTCGCGGCCGCCGTCGAAGCAAAGCTCAAGCGCGCCGGTGCGGCGGTCATATTGGTAAAGCTGGACATCCACGGCATTGCCCAACTCACCGCAGAGGGCGGCATACATGGTGCCAGCATGCCCGAAGCCGAAGTCCCAGATGGCGTTGTGCTTGGTGGTGACAGGAAACTTCGAGAAGCGGACGGCCTCTTGCGGCAGGAGTTCGAAAAAACCCTCCGGCATCGTGGCACAGCGGAAAGCCTCGATGCCTTGGTCGATCGTGATGTTCATAAAGTGGGATTCGCCTTCAGTGGTAAAACGGAGATGTCGCGCCGTAAGGAAAAGGAGGCTTCATGTGATCAACATGCCCATCGAGAAACAGCACATTCGCGCCTCCCGAATGGCGCAGCTCCCATTGGAAGCCCGCGCTCTTGCTATCGGTGTTGCGTGCCTGATCGTCGATAAGAAACAAATCCCCACGACCGTCAGAAGGACCATCCCCAGCCACACAGATTCTGTTGGGGGATGAGAAAGCAATCATCTTCTTCCTCGGGCCATCGCGCGAATCGCCGAGATGAATGTTGAATGCATAGCTAGGCCAGCCGTCGCGTCTAGTCTTGTCGTCGGCGGGACAGACCGAAACAACTTCGGGCTCCCCTTTGAGCATGCTCCACCATCCGGGGACGTTGATGTAAGGCCCAATTTCAGTGACAGCACTCATGCCATAATCCCATGTGTAAGGAAGGCTGCCATTATTGTCCGCAACGAAAGATTGGTAGCCGGTACCGATCTGGCGGAGGTTGCCCGCACACTTGGCTGCCGTGGCTGAAGCTTTAAGGCGTTTCGCAAGCCCGAACGACAATGCGCCCAAAATTGCGATGACAACGATCACCGTCAGCATTTCGACCAACGTGAACGCCCTGCGTGAGACAAAATTTCCCAAACCTACTCTTTGTTGTTCGATTCCGATCATGGTTTCAAGCTTCTGTAAGCGCAATTTCGCGCAATTGACCAACGAGGAACCCGTGGTGACCATAGTACCCCTTGGCGTCAGGCGCTTCCCAAGGAAATCCCGATAGGCGGATTGGCTTGTCCCAATTCCATTCCCGCGGCTCGATGGATTCGGCTGCCACTAGAGTACCATCAACCAAGATCGTCGCTTGCTCACCGGACACACTGAGAGCAATATTGTACCATTGCTCGGGCTTGAGCCGTACCGACGAACGAAGCAGCTTCACATCGCCGGTGAGGAAACCGAATTCCACATGGCCTTCGGGAGTGACCAGCGCAAACCAGTCATGGCGGACTCCGCCAAAGTAGCCTCCTTCGGAAGGAACCGAGCTGTAACGCATATCGAGATTGTACAGAAATCCCTTGGTCGTGGCGGGCATTCCTTTTGCAGGTTTTTCCAAGCCTTCGTTCACTCCATTTCCGACATCGATGGAGCTTTGCTCAAGGTTTGGTTGCAATTTTTTTTCGCCGGCGCGGGGCGTTTTCCCTTGATCCAGTTGGAGAATGCCGTGGATCAGGAACGAACGGAATCCGTCGAACCACAATGGAGAAACCCCTTCAACAAATTCCCGCCGATGGGAGCGGTTGATTGGAACCTGAGACATGAACTCCTCTTCACCGCGCCGCAGTTTCGCGGCCAGCTCCATGCGTTTCGGATCGCCTGATTTCGCAGCCTCTTCAGCAAGGCGCCGGAACGTCAGCAGGTATCGTTGGTCGTCGATGCCCTCGCGGACGGCTTCCCAGCAGGTAGTGGGCACCGGACCATCCTTTTCAGGGAAGACATAAGTGTTTCCATCGGGCACCTTGGTCTCAAAGCGCCACGTGTAAACCCAGTTGCTGACTCCTTTGAGCCCGGCCTTCATCGGCCAAAAGCCGTAGCAAAAGCGATCGACCAGCGGATTGCGGCCGCCCGATCCGGCATTGTAGTTGCCCATGTCGATCCCGTTTGCCTCGCAGAATTCCTTTCTTTCGGCTGATGGCTCGGTGTAGTAGATGTCCTTCAAGTAGGGGGCTAGGAGTTTATCCTCCCCGGCCCACGGACCGCAGTCCAACATGAGCTGCTGATCGGGAAACGCCCGTTGCATCCCCTCGTAGAGCTTTTTGACCGATGGGAGTCTCTCCGGGTGGAAGCCCGGCTCATCGATCAGCAGCAACTCGAACGGAGGCAAATTTTTCTCCTTGGTAAATTTCAGGAGTTGCTCCGTATAGTCTTTGAGGTGGGGAAGTGCCGATGCGGGGTCCTCAGCAGAGGCGAGTCCTTTTTCCGCCAGCAGGCTGATGAGCCCGTCATAGGAGCCATAGATCCATTCGCGATCGAAGCCCGCCTTCTTGTAGGCCTGCAGCGTTTCGTCGACTGAATGGGCGAAGTAGTTCATTCCGAGGAACTTTGCCGAGAAGGCTTTTGCAAAATCGACCTGAACCTTGCCGTTTTCGGGAAAGCTCATTTCACCCAGCGGCCACATCCATGCGGTGTTCATACCATGGGACTTCATGTCGGCCATATAGAGATCCAAATTCTCCGGATGCATCTCCGGGTAGTTCTGAATGAGAAAGCACATGGAGAGATCCGCTTTCGGCTCGTCGAGAGTGAAAGGAAGGACGGTGATCCTAACCGGAAATTCGGTAACGCCTCCGCTGCCGTTTTTGACGGAAAGCGATGCGGTGTATTTGCCAGGCTTGGTGCCGTGCGGGACGAATGTCGTGACCCAGAATTGACCAGATTCATCCTTGCCGATCACCTGGGTATCCCGGCGTTCGAGAATGACCGGAATGCCGATATGGAGCTGCTGCTGCAAGCGGAGCAGTGGAAGCTGTGTCGTTGCACGGATCTCGGCGCTGATGTCCGCCTCCTGACCCGATGCCTCGTCGCGGAATGGGCTGAGCGAGATCTTGAATTCGCCCGCATCCCCCAGGTTGTAAAGGCACACCGTGAAGGGTTCATACTCGCCCTGAGCCGCCTGCACGGAGAAAGCCGTCGCCCGCTCCTGCGGCTTGCTGTAGGGGAAAACATAGGAGGTGATGGGCCGTGAATAGGCGATGAATCCGCGCTTGGCGTCCTGCTCGTCGGGCGTGACGACGAGCTTCTCGGGAAGATGCGCGGGCAGAATCTCGACATCCCAGTTGTCTTTCCTCGGGTAATCCTTGAACAACACCTCCCGGGATTTGGTGCTCTCGATGAGGCGCTGATACTGGTCCTTCGTCTGCGGCGAGAGCACGCTTCCTTGGGCTGCGAACGGCCCTTTCGATGCATCGACTGCCGCGACCTCAGCCCCATGGCACGGTGTGAGGGTCATGGCGAGACTGGCGACAAGAGAGAGAACGCCATACTTTTCGTAAGTCGGCCAACGAAACGCTCTTTGTGGCATTTGCCCGTTAAAATCGATGCATGAGGTGTCTGGTAATGTCATTGTGTTAGGTGTGTCTAAACGTGTCTTCATGTGGAAATTTTATGGGCATACGAAAATCTCAGTTAAGCCCAAAGTCGGAAGTTGAAATGCAAACAAAGAGGATTTGACCACAGATTACTCAGATTGCGCAGATTATTAGAAATTTCAAAAGATGTGCCTCTGCACGAACCATTTTTTCTTCTTTCGTTTTGAATTTAGGATTTAGAATTTAAGATTTAAAAAATCAGTGGTTGAAATGATCTATATGATATGTTGACTTCGGATTTCGGTCTAATATGTCACGCCTATTAATCGATCGAAAGACGACAACATGCCCCCAAAAAAACCCCGTGAAAACCATTATGGAAATCACGGGGTTATTGTGATTTTTTTACAGCATGCTATCCAATCGGAAGAAACTTGAGCTTACGGCTTGGCCAGCGCACGGCGGCGGCGCAGCAGAGCCAAGCTTCCAATGCCAGCTCCAAGCAGGGTGACAGATGAGGGCTCGGGAACGGCCACGACATCAATCTCCCGATACATGGTCTCGTCTCCGCCTACATTGTTGAAGGTGAATCGGAGGGCGCTCACATTTGCCAGCGAACCGCCCGCATAACCGGTAAGATTCACATTCACCCATGTGGTGGTGTTTCCGGCATCGATATTGTTTGCGTCACTGGTGTTGAGATTGCTGAACAGAGTCGTCCAACTTCCACCTGAATAATATTCCAGTCCGTAGTCCTGTGCTGAACGGGCCTGGCCACCACCCGACATTGCGAAGGTGTTGATTCCTGTCAAATTCAGACCAGTATTGAATGTAATGGTCACTTGCGCCCCGTTAGAAGGAGTCAGGGTCCATGTCATGTCTCCGCGACTACTCGTCGTCCCCGGATCGTAGACAAGGCCATCGTTCATATAGCTGGCCGATGAGCCGTAGATGGCAGATCCTGCGGTCAGGCTCAGACTAGTCAGAACACTGGATCCAGCGTTGGCGGCATCGGTGGATGACACAACGCTGCTGTAGGGCTCGTAAACACCGGACCCGCCGCTTGCGTAGGAGATGACGACAGCGGCGCTCGATTGGCCCGTGAGAACCACCAAGCCTGCCGCCGCGAATGCTGCGGTGATTGAGGGGCATGACCATAATGAACTGATGGAACGTGATTTTCATGGTATATTTGGGGTTGTTTTTCATTTTTGGGATATTGTGTGGGTTGTTGCCAGTACTTGGTAACGTCAACATCATCCTCCAATTTGAGGGGTGCACAAGAAAAATTTTCAGAAAATTTCATGAGGCGGAACTCCTGCCCGAAAGGCAATGCCACAAGGGATTCGGAACGGGCGATGTTCGCAGCGCGGTGCCGAGGTCCAAGCCCTACTACAGGATCTAGGGAATGAGTGAATCGAGATCGGCGAGGACTGCGGCAATCAGTGCCGTGCCACGAAGGTCGCGGGTGGCTTGCATTTGGTGAATGCGTCCGGCCCGAGCCAGTGCGGGAGTGGCTTGGTCGAGGGCTTCGCGGAGTTGGATGGCTTGGAAGTTCCCGGATTTTTCGAAGAGTCCGGGTTTGCCGAGGGTGTCGAGAAAAGTCTGGATGGCATGGAAGAGAGGTGCCCAGTTGATCCATTGGGGGAATGCGTTCGCATTCGGCCAGGTGAGCAGGAAGCGCCATTCCTCGTGGCGTAGGATGGAAAAGGTTTTTTCCCTACCGATGCGGATCGAGCCGATGTGACCGGAAACGGTAAGGTCATTGAGGACGTTCTGGATGGAACCGCGGAAGTAGCCGGTCTGGCGGGCGATTTCCGCCGGGTGTCCTTGTTTGTTGGCCAGCAGCCAGGCCATGACTTCGGCTCGGGCCTGCATGCCGAAAAGGGCACGAAGTTTGAAGAGAAAGGTGGCGGGCTGGTCCGGGCGAGGAGATTGGCTCATGCCCCGGAGTTCGATGCCGCCGCGCTCCAGGCCGTGCTTGAGGAATACCGGATCGGGCTCTTTGAGAACGGGGACGGAAGGGAAGAGCCGCTGTACCAACCCAGCGGCCGGAGAGCCCGGCTTTTCCGCCCTGCGCATGAGGAGCTTCCACTTGAAATGAGAGGATTCCCTCGAGAGGAAATCCGCGATAGCGGCGAGGACGGCGGAATCGCCGAGTTGCTCTTCCTTGTGCAGGGTCCCAAGGCGCTGAAGATTGATCCAGGAGCCGTTGGTATGGAGCCAATCGAGAATTTCGTCGAATAAGCGGCTGTCGTGGCGGGCGATGTGGGTAGAAAAGAGAAGCAATGCCTCGGGGTCGATCATCCACGGATCATCGTTGCGGGCATGACCGGCCACGCCCAAGGCGGACCATTGCCGCCAAAGGAAGTCGAGAAGCCGCTGGAGCAGACTTTCCCTAAAGTTGTGCAACGAGGGATTCATGGCCGAGTGCTTTGAGAACTTCACCGAGGACAAACAGGAATCCTTCCGATGGATCTTGAGTGCGTGTCCAGCGGGCGGCGGCGAGCAGTTCCTCCGCCGTGGGCTGCAGATCCTGCAAATCCTCGTAGTGTCGCCCCATGTCAGAGTCCACGGTGGCATAGAGTTTGAAGAAAACCTGATCCCGGCGACTGATGAAGCTGATGCGCAGGTTTTTCTTCGGGCCATAATCCCGCGCAATAAGACGCTCGGCCATTCCTTCGGGAAAACCGAATCGGAAAAAGGAGTCGTCAGATGGGTCTGTGTTGAACCAATTTTCCATGAGTCCGAGCTGCTTTCTGACTTGCTCGACCGCCCTTGCAAGCCATTCGGGCAGGGGCTTGGCTGTGATCAACCCGTCCGGCTCGACGCGGGCCAGCACGTCCACATCGCGAGTGGTCGTGCGGTTTACCAAGCCAAGTGCCAGCAAAGACGACCCACCACAGACCACCCAGTGTTGTTTCGGGTGGCCTTCCGTGGACTCGGCGAGGAGGCTTAATCCTTCGTCGAGTAGGCTGGCGTCGAGCATTTTCATCTTGGATCACATCTTAAATAATCGAATTGATTATTTCAAGTATTTTTATAAATTAATATCCAGAATGTGACTAAGTGGCTCAAGAATCACTTATGAAGGTCGAATCCTCGCGCAAAAACAGATCACGCTTTCCTGAAAGCCGAGGCGCGCTCGACGAGGTGGACGGGCAGGACGCGAGGACCGAGCGATGGTGGTTTTCCACCGCGCAGGCATGCCAAGGCGAGCTCGGCAGCTTTGGTGCCAAGAGCCAGTTTATCAACTGCTATGGTCGTCAATGGCGGCTCGGAAAATTCGGCAAGCTCCATGTCGTCGAAGCCCATGAGTGAAACATCCTGCGGGATCTTGATGCCGCGGGCTTTCAGCCCCCGCAGGACCTGCAGCGCCATGAAGTCGTTTGTGCAAAAAACGGCGTCTGGGAGCTCTTGCGCCAAAATCTGGGTGACCGCGGCTTCGGTCAGATCGTTGTTCCAGACGCTGCACTCCGCAAAACGGATGTTCCCCTCCCCTCCGCAGAGGGAGATGAACTCGGCGCAAAACACCTCGACCCGCTCGACGTGGTCGGAGATATATTCGATCGGGCGGACGAGGACTACCTTGCGGTGGCCGAGACCGTGCAAATGGCGGGCCGCGATCCGCGCACCCTCGCGGTTGTCGGCTTCGATCTGCGTCACAGGGGCATCGGTGCGTCCGATGTAGATGAGATGCTTCACCTTGTTGCTGAGCGTGGCGACATAGCCTGGATTTTCAAGAAACAGACATACGATGGTGTCTACAAAACCCTGAGTGACGATATCGGGCATGATGCCGGCCTCAATTTCCTCCGGACTCACTGAGGAGAGCAGAACGGGTGTGCCGTTAGTGATGAGTTCCGCTTCCAACGCGCCGAGGACCTTGGATTCGAAGAGGTCCAGAGTGGCGGAGTTGCCGGGCAAACGGGTGAAAATGACGCCGACGATGAGCCGGTCACGGCTCCTGAGTTGTTTGGCGAAACCATTCGGGCGGTATCCGACCGCTTCAGCCGCTTCGAGCACTTTTTGGGTGGTCGCTGCACTGTGCTTGGACTTGCCACCGAGAATTCTCGATACCGTCATGACCGAGACCTTGGCATGCGCGGCGACATCCCGAATGCTTGGGCGATTGTTCATGATTCACCGCCCGATCGGGCGGCATTTTCCAGAAATGGTGTTGACGTAAACATATCGATTGTTAGCATTTCCACCGAGAGACATGCTCTTGGCAGCTTGCTTGTGGTGGATTTTAGACGCCGGGGCCACGCTGTCAACGACCCGAGAAGTCGAGGGAGCAAAAACTTCATCACATACATGCCGACAAAAACCACCAAGCCCATTCAAGCATGCGAAGGACCTGAAGCGGGCACACCAAAAAGCCAAGCGGCCGCCGAAATGGTTGGAACTTCGGTGAGCCTGACAGGGAATTGGTCGCTATTTTTTACCGATGGAGAGCAGCCACCCGATCCGCAGGCTGATTCCGGCATCAATTGCGTCGTTCCCGGAGGGATTCATGCCGCACTGGTGGCAGCTGGCAAGGCGAACATATCAGAGGAGCTCGGGTTCATCGAGGCGATGCAGTGGGAGGGGAAGCACAAGTGGTTGTTTAAAGATTTCAGCTGGGCCGGTGCCGAACAGAGCGAATCCGTATGGCTGGTGTTTCAAGGTGTGGACCCGCAATGCGAGGTTTACCTGAACGAAAAGTTGATAGGTTCGCACTTCGGGATGTTCGGTGGCCCGAGCATCGAGGTTACCCGTTTTCTCCGTAATGGCACGAACGAGATACAAATTCACATTTCCCCGGAGAAGTTGGCGACAGATACCGTAAGGCAATCACTGCTCGCCGGCCGCCCGCATCAGATAGATCACCCTGGTGGCGACAGCTACCTGAAGCCGTCGCAAATGCTCGGAGGAAACGATTTTCCACGCGTCATTTCCGCAGGCATTTGGCAGCCGGTGTGCTTGGAAACGCGCAAGCTCAACGCGGTGGCGGATGTCTGGGCGGAAACCAAACGAATCCATGGCAATGCCGCCGACGTATTGATTCACGGCAGGCTTCACGGGGACACGGCCGGCGAAACCGTCGAGCTGCGGATCTGCGCTCCCGACGGAAATGCCTGCGGCGAATGGATTGTTCTGACCGATGTTTTCGGCGCGTTCCAGCTTCGCGTTACCATTGATTCCGCGCAACTCTGGTGGCCGAATGGATCGGGGGAGCAGCCGCTTTACGAACTCTTTGCAGCTGGACCCGCAGGCCTAGCAATCCACCGCAAGATCGGCATACGCACCCTCGAATGGAAGCGCAACACGGGGACGGATTCCGATCTCACAATCACCGTGAACAGCAAGCCGGTCTTCGCCCGCGGCGGCAATTGGCCGACGCTGGACAAGACGCTGGACTTCACCCATGCCAGCGAGCGTTACAAGTGGATGCTCGGCTTGGCACGTGGTGCGAACGTGAACGTCATCCGATTCTGGGGTGGCTACGCAAGGGAGCTGGATGATTTCTATGATCTTTGCGACCGCTTGGGAATTCTGGTGCTCCACGATTTCCCCGTAGCCAATTCGGTCAACGCGCAGAATGTGGATCGTGAGATTTACTCCCACCAAGTGCGCACGATCGTTCGGCAACTGCGATCCCATCCGTGCATCGCCGCATGGATGGGCGGCAATGAGTTGCGGCAATGCGAAATCCTAGGCAGTCCGATGGATCATCTAACCGCCTTGGGGGGAGAGATCGCCAACCAGGAAGATCCCGGACGCCGGCATTTCGCGAGCTCCTATCTTCTAGGTTCTGGATTCACCGACGAATACGACCACTACGGCAGGCGCTCGGAAGCGCTCGACGCGCTGAAGGGCGCACTTGCCGCGGAGCCGAAATTCAGCGTGGAATTCAACAGCGGAACCCACACTTCGTTTGTGGCGTCCGAGGGGCTCGTCGAGAAAATCATGCCTCTATCAGGCACCGCGTGGCCCCCCTCGCCCGCCGTGCATCTTCGCAAGATCAATACCTCTCCGTGGTCGCAGCAATTCATGGCCGGCTCCCTACCCGCGCGCGGAACCTCTGCCAATGCGGCTCCGTATCGCTCGTGGGAGGAGCTGTCTTACTATTCCGACCTTTTCAACGGCTTTGCCGTCCGCGCTCAGATTGGCAACTGGCGCAGCCGGATCTTTCATTGCTCGGGTGCGCTCGTCTGGTGCTGGAACGACCAGCAAGCGATGTTCGGGTGGGCTGCCGTGGATTACTTCGGCGCGCCGCGCGCACTCTACTATTTCCTCAAGCGCGCCTTTGCGCCGGTCGCAGTGAACTTCCGCTATCTCACGCCCGAACTGGATTTCCGCGAGCGCATCCGCTCAGGTGTCTCGGTCGTCAACGAATCAGGTCGCACGCTGCGTGATTATTCCGTGCGGATCGCAATTTATGACAGCGACCTCTCGCCAATCATGACCATCGGTCCCGAAAGCGAGCAAGGGACCCTACGCTCCGGTGAAAAGCTGCGGCTCCACACCTCGTGTCGAGAGATTGAAAACGCAAGCGCCCTCGAGGTGATCGACCTCAACGGCATCGGCTACCTTTTCCCGTTGTTTGAACAATGTGGCGTCACCCCATGCGATATTGATACCGAACAGAAGGCGGACCAAAGATTTTTCGGGATCATGGTTTCCCTTCATGATGCGGATGAACGGCTCGTCAGCCGTGAGTTTTATCCATTCAACTTCGCATGGCATGACAACGAGGACGTGGGCAGGCTGCCGCAGGCGGAGCTTTTCGAGGCAAAGAGCCAGCTGATCGACGGGCAGGTCTCATACGAAGTGACCAACCGCTCGGACGTTCCAAGTTTGTGGACTCGCTTTTCACTCAATGGTGTAGCGCCCGGCGATTACATGTTAAGTGACAATTGGATAAGCATCCTGCCCGGTGAATCCGTGATTCTTACCGCCACATCGCGCCATTCCCCCTTCGCGGCGATTCCCGAACTCCGCTGGCGCGCGGTCAACGCATTTAGCTCGGTCAATCACCAAAAACCGACTTTATGACAGCGCCCGTGCCGGCACCTTCCGATAGCGGTCCATTGACCAGAGGCAGCCTCATCTACAGCAAACGCGGGTTGATCTCGCTCTTTTTCTGGATTCTGTGGGGTGATTTCTGCCTGCAGTTCATGGGCACCGTCGTGCAGAGCGTTTTGCCGCTGATGATGGCCCAGTGGAAAGCCCCGGCAATCTACATCGGGCTTTTTGTCACCACCATTCCGGCATTCCTCAACTTTCTGATCACCCCCTTGGTGAGCATCTGGTCGGACCGCCACCGCGGCAAGTGGGGTCGGCGAATTCCGTTTCTTCTGATTCCAACGCCATTCGTAGTCCTTTTCCTGCTGGGCATTGCCGGGACGGAGCGTCTGGCCCACGGACTCCATGGCCTGATGGGAGGAGCTTGGAGTTTTGAAGGATGCCGACTGGGAATTTTGGGAGTCATGGTTGTC
>Ga0208221_1000059_pt1 | contig 12321 bp, 8 predicted proteins | sample LakMenEpi26Jun09_FD_150734 | JGI IMG/M metagenome (GOLD analysis project Ga0208221, IMG submission 150734) | Freshwater microbial communities from Lake Mendota, WI - 26JUN2009 deep hole epilimnion (SPAdes) | ecosystem: Environmental > Aquatic > Freshwater > Lake > Epilimnion/Euphotic zone ... | reverse complement strand
AAAACATGGAGCTTTCATGGCAGGAGCGCGCTCTGTGTGCGCAAACTGATCCAGAAGCTTTCTTCCCAGAAAAGGGTGGCTCAACTCGTGAAGCAAAGCGCGTATGTCTTTCATGCGATGTTCGCTCCGAATGTCTTGAGTACGCACTAGCTCATGATGAGCGCTTCGGAATTTGGGGCGGTCTTTCAGAACGTGAGCGCCGTCGCTTAAAGCGTCGCACCGCGTAAGGTTCTCATTTCTCTCACGAGAAAGTGAGTTATAGCTATGGCTTCCCAAGCCGCAGTAGATAAGCATCGCGTAACCGCTGTTCTTGTTTCACACAATGGAGCTGTCTGGTTACCCGAAGTTGTTGCAGCGCTAACTTCGCAAACTCGTCCGATAGATCTGATCACTGCTGTTGATACCGGATCGCAGGATGCATCTACAAAACTTTTAAAGTCTGCACGAATTTCTTACATCGCTGCCGATGTTGAAACAGGTTTCGGTGCAGCGGTTTCGATGGCTGTTGATAAATTACCTAAGGCTGTAGATCATGAGTGGATTTGGTTAATTCATGATGATTGCGCACCTGCACCAACTGCGCTCGCAGAGTTATTAGCTGCAGTTGATGATCGTCCCCAAGTTGTGATGGTCGGTCCGAAGTTATTAGGTTGGCATGACCGCACACATTTACTTGAAGCTGGAATAAGTATTGCCGGCAATGGTGCGCGTTGGACCGGACTTGAACCCTTGGAATATGATCAAGGTCAACACGATGGAATTTATGATGTTTTGGCAGTTAGCACCGCCGGGGCATTGATTCGGCGGGATGTATTTGAAGAACTTGATGGACTAGATCCTAATTTAACTTTGTTTAGGGATGACGTTGACTTTGGTTGGCGCGCCCGGGCAGCTGGCCATTCAGTCATGGTTGCAACTGCCGCAGTTGCTTTTCACGCACAAGCATCTGCTACCGAGCGACGGGTTGTCGAAGTTGATGGAGCGTTTCTGCATAGACCATTACTTTTAGATCGACGCAATGCTGCTTACGTTTTACTTGCAAACTCGTCTTGGTGGATCTTGCCTTGGTTGGTAATTCAGATTCTTGGAAGTGCAATTGCTAGAGCTATTGGCTTTTTGATTGCAAAACTTCCGGGTTATGCCGCAGATGAGATTTTGGCTGTTGGAGCATTGATTATCAGACCTGGCTCTCTGATTAATGCGCGCAAGATACGTAGAAAGCAACGCTTTGTTTCAGCACGAGTAATTGCTGAATTCATTCCACCACGTTGGTCACAGATTCGACTGGCATTCGAAGGCGTGATTGAAGCTATTCGTGCAAAGTTATTTCCTGAAAATACTCAAGTTTCTTCAACATCAGTGCTGGACCCAAATGACGATGAAGATTTGTTGACTCCGGTCAATACAAAACATTGGTTTACAGTTTTCAAGCGCCCCGAAGTAATTGGCTTTCTGCTGATTGCGCTGATTTCTATAGTTAATTCGCGCAATAGATTTGGCGCACTCGTTGGAGGAGCGCTACCAATTTCGCCAGCTGGAGCTACCGATCTTTGGCAAACATATTTCGAGTCATGGCATCAAGTCGGAATGGGTTCTTCAGTTGCCACACCGACATGGGTTGCAATTACAGCAACAGCATCGCTTGTTTTCTTAGGCAAGGTTCAGTTCCTGATCACGACCTTCTTCTTAGTGGCACCTGTTCTTATGATGCTTACCGCCTCAAAGTTATTGAAGCGACTTACCAAAAACTCTTGGATTTCAGTCCCTGCGGCATTTTTATACGCTATTTCACCGGTTGCAATTGCTGCGATTTCTACTGGACATATTGCTACCGTCTTGTTCTTGATTCTTGCGCCATACGTTGCGCTGTTACTTCGCGATATTGAACAGATTGAACAATTTAGCTATCGAAGAATTGCCGGAATCTCGCTGCTCTTGGCTGTGCTCTATGGGTTCTCATTAATGATATTTGTGATTGGTTTTGTCGCTGGCATAGTTTCGACTTTGAGTGACTACGAAAAACATGCAAAAGTTGCAAACTCTCAGCTGTACTTACTTCGCTTGCAAAAGCGTGCAGCTCTAATCTTTGTTCCATTTCTTATCAATGTCCCTTATTCACTTGAAGCATTAGTTCATCCAAGTCGTTTATTAGTTGAACCAGGTCTGCTCATTTCAGGTGGAGGTCCCATTTCGACTCTGCTGGGCAATCCGGGTGGGGCGAATTCATTGCCAATGTGGCTAGTAAGTCCAATTTTATTGGTTTTGATTGTTTCTTTATTCTCTTCAACTCATGCTCGTCGCATTGCAGAATACGGTGTTGGTGCGCTTGTTTTGGCAGTAATTCTTTCTGCACTTTCTATTTCAACACATGGCAATGAAGCCTCATCCAAAGTTTGGTCAGGTCCGGTAATTGTTCTAGTGACTCTTGCAGCGATCGCAGCAGGAACCGTATTGTTGGATCGATTACGCGAAACACTGGTTCTGAGTCATGTGCATTATCGCCATATTCTTTCAGCATTGCTGCTGTTTACGACTCTTGCCTATTCTGTCGCAGCTATTGGTTGGTCAGTTACTAAAGGAGCAGATTCTTTAGTTCAAGCTAATCGTGAAACAGTAATTCCAGCTTTCTTAAGCGTTGAAAGAGATACCAAGATCTTGGTTCTGCGCGAAATTGGAAGCCGGGATGAAAAGAAAATTCAGTACCATCTTTCCCGAGGTAAAGATATTTCACTTGGTGAACCTGACGTTGCACCTGCACAAAGTTCTGCAATAGCAATTGCTGCCCGTGGTTTAATTGATGGTTCTGGAGTGACCAGCAGCGCCACCTTAAGTGATTTTGGCGTGAAGTATCTTTTTGTTAAGGCACCATTTAAACGAGAAATTATTCGATCTATTGATGGGTTGGGTGGCTTCACACGCACTTCGGCGACTTCTTTAGGCGTTGTGTGGAAAGTAAGTGCCCCAGCTTCACGATTAATGTTTGTTGGCACCGATGGTGTTCGTAAAGAGTTAGAAGCTGGTGATGTTGGTGCCAGAACTTATGTCCCGTCTGCAGGAACTCTTATTCTGACCGAAACTTACAATCGTTCTTGGCAAGTTCTAGAAAATGGTTATCGACTAGAGCGCAGCAAGAATGAACAGGGTTTACCAACCTTTAAAGTCACCGAAGCTGGTGAAATCTCTTTAATCCACGATGGAACTGCTAGACGTGCTTGGTTGTCCTTGCAGTTGATTTTCTTTGTTCTGGTGCTAGTAATGGCACTTCCTGCAGGCCGTCGCAAGAGTGAAATTTCAGAGAAGGAGTTGGCATGAACTTCTCCCGCCCGCTTCGTTTCATCGCTTTCATCGCAGTTTCGATCATCATCGCATCAGTGCTTAATGTTGCAGTCACCAAGAAGAGTTTTTCAGAAAACTATCCGGCAGTTGTCTGTCCTCCTACACTTCCTGGACTCGCGTCTCAGATTTCACTTTCTTCGAAGAAGACTCAGTTCCAAAGATTGCAAAACCGAAGCACAAAGACTGAAGCTGTAAAGGTTTTACGGCTACCTGTCATGAAGGATTCTTTACTGTTAAATTCAGAAGAAACGACGCCGGTTGCTTGGCAAAGCCGCTCAGGAAGCTGGGCAGGCGGTGCATTGTGTTCAGGTCCGGCATCATCGCAGTGGTTTGTTGGTGCAAGTGCAGACATCACCACCAAAGGTCGACTAATAGTTGTGAACAGTGGTCTTAGCGATGCAGTAGTTGATTTAAATGTTTTTACTGAAAATGGAAAACAACCACTTCGAACTTTAACTGTTCCATCCAAAAACTATTTGGTGATTCCTGTTGATTCACTTGCTCCTGGCGATAAAACGTTAACTGTCAACGTTGTACCTAGATCAGGCAGAATTAATTCGTTCATGATTGATGAGCAAGGTAAAGGTTTGCGCGCACTGGGTGGTGATCTAGTTAATCCAGTTTCAGCACCAAGTAAAACTCTTGTGATTCCGGCAATTCCTAATCAAAAGAAGAAGCCGGGGCAGAACACAGGATCTACTAATGTGCTCAGAGTTTTAACACCTGGTGAAGTTGATGCAAGCGTTACTGTGGAACTTCTTTCGGCAGATGGAGTCTTCATTCCAGTTGGTCTGAACTCAAGAAATATTGCAGCTGGATTAGTAACTGAATTTAGGTTTTCTGCACAGATATCATCACCTGTGTTTGCCTTAAGAGTTACTTCGACTGAACCAGTTGTCGCAGCAGTTGAATCCTCTGTAGCCGTAGGTGGAAGAAGAGACTTTACGTGGAGCACGGCAGCGCCTGAGTTATCTACTTTCACCATGGCAGTTACTGGTCTGGCACCGCTGATTGCATTTACTGGGACCGAAATTAATGTGGCGATCGACATCACTATGGTTAATGGCAAGGTGGTTCGAAAAACAATTAAGGGCAGCGACATTGCTACATGGACCGTTCCGACATCAGCGCGTTCCTTTACGATCACCAAGGTAGGTAAGCAGACTTATGCCGGCGCTTTAGTGACTTCGGTAAATGGCTATGGCTACTTCCCAATTGCACCCGGAAGCGTTCTGACTAGAGTTGAAGTCCCTGATTCAAATATTCGCATTTTAAATCCTTGATAATCCCAAGTTTTCCTTGCCGCTCCCACTAATGTTTCTCTTATGAGAACTCAAGGGGGTAGAGGTTGTTCCCGTGCAGGGTGCAAGTCTCTTGCAACCATGACCTTGACATATGTTTACGCCGAATCAACTGCCGTTGTTGGTCCGCTAGCTACTTTTTCTGAACCTCATGCATATGACTTGTGTGTAGTTCACGGAACACGTTTGAAAGTCCCACATGGTTGGAGCGTCATCAAACAGGAACTCGATGGGGTTTCCCAAGGGCCAAGTGATGATGATTTGATGGCGATTGCAGATGCAGTGCGCGAAGTTGCATCCAAAGAAGTTGAGCCAATTAATTCAACGCCGTCAACACCTGCTCAACAGCAAATTGGTCGTCGTGGTCACTTGCGAGCGGTTCCTTCATAAAAAATTATGGATCAAATCCCGAATATTTTTAAAGCTTATGACATCAGAGGCTTAGTCGATACAGAAATCGATGCAGATTTTGCTTTTGCAACTGGAATGGCATTTGCTCGATTCTTACAAATTGAACGTGAACCCGGAACGGTTGTTATCGGGGAAGACATGCGCCCATCTTCTCCAGAGCTCGCCGAAGCATTTTCTGCAGGTGTAACTTCACAAAGCATGGATGTAATTCGAATCGGTTTAGCTTCAACAGATATGTTGTATTTCGCATCTGGAAAACTAGGGCTACCTGGAGCCATGTTTACTGCAAGCCATAATCCAGCTCAATACAACGGTATTAAATTGTGCCTAAGCAAGGCGCGCCCGATAGGTAAAGAGTCAGGATTACTTACAATCGAAAACTTTGTTCGAGAAGGTTCACCTATCGCGTTGCGCAATGTGGGGATTGAAAAGCATCGAGACATGCTCAGTGAGTACGTCGATCATCTTTTGTCCCTGGTTGATGTGACAAAAATCAGACCATTAAAGATTGTTGTTGATGCCGGAAACGGAATGGCCGGACATACTGCTCCGGCAATTTTTGCTCGACTAAATTGTGAAGTTATTCCTATGTACTTCGAACTAGATGGGTCATTTCCCAACCATGAAGCTAACCCTTTAGATGAATCCACACTAAAGGATCTTAAGCAAGCGATGATTGACCACAAAGCTGATCTTGGTTTAGCTTTTGATGGAGATGCAGATCGTTGCTTCTTGGTAGATGAAAAAGGTGCCGCAGTAAATCCTTCTGCATTGACAGCTCTTATTGCACAACGAGAATTGAAGAAGCGACCAGGTTCAAAGATAATTTATAACTTGATTTCTTCGCGCGCAGTTGCGGAAGTTATTTCAGAAAATGGTGGAACAGGATTACGTAGCCGAGTTGGTCATTCATACATAAAGAAGATGATGGCCGAAAGTGGTGCGATCTTTGGTGGCGAGCACTCTGGCCATTTCTATTTTAAGGAATTTTGGATGGCAGATAGCGGGGCTCTGGCAGCGCTGCATGCGATCGCAGCTCTGGGTGAAAGCAATGCCACTATGTCAGAACTACTAGCTCCATTTAATCGATACATCTCAAGTGGTGAAATCAACTCAAAAGTTACCAGTACTCAACAAGCCACCGATCTTGTTCGCAGTACTTATCAAGCACAGAATGTTTCACTTGATGAACTTGATGGATTGACAGTCAATGGGGATACCTGGTGGTTTAACCTTCGCCCATCAAATACCGAGCCATTACTAAGGCTTAACGTTGAGGCTTCTTCTCAGGCTCAAATGGAGTCGGTACGTGATGAGGTTCTCGCACTAATACGCGGCTAATCCCCGTTTTCCATGGCGAGCTTTTCGCAAGAGGGCAGTAACCTATGCCTATAACCGCCTAGCACAGTAGAGCCCTACGCCTTAGGTATCCAATTAATACTTTGATTACCAATTAAGGAGATTTACGTGAACGTTCCAGTTACTTCAACTCTTCCAAAGCATGACATTGCTGATGCATCACTTGCAGCAGAAGGTCGTAAAAAGATCGAGTGGGCTGAGCGCAATATGCCTGTGCTTGCTCAGATTCGCGAACGCTTTGAGAAGTCACAACCTTTCGCAGGAGTTCGCATTTCTGCATGTATGCACGTAACAACTGAGACCGCTAACTTGATGCGCGTTCTAAAGGCTGGCGGAGCAGAGATTGCACTGTGTGCATCAAACCCACTTTCAACTCAAGATGACACAGCTGCGGCTCTTGTGCATGAATACGGAATTTCAGTGTTTGCTCGCAACGCGGTTGATCGCGATGGGTACTACAAGCACATCAACGCCGCCCTTGACATCGAACCACACCAAGTCTTCGATGATGGTTGCGACCTTGTAAACACTTTGCACACAACCCGTAAAGAATTAATTCCAAATATCGCAGGTGGTTGCGAAGAGACAACAACCGGAGTTATCCGCCTTAACCAGATGGCTAAGGATGGAGCGCTTCAGTTCCCAATGATCGCTGTTAATGACACCGATACCAAGCACATGTTTGATAATCGTTATGGAACAGGACAATCAACTCTTGATGCAGTATTTCGTGCAACTAACTTCTTGCTTGCAGGTCGTATTGTTGTCGTTGCTGGATTTGGTTACTGCGGTAAGGGTGTTGCTGAGCGTGCTAAGGGTATGGGCGCAGATGTAATTGTCACTGAAATCGATCCAACTAAGGCACTAGATGCAATGATGCAGGGCTTCCGCGTTATGCCAATGATCGATGCGGCAAAGCTGGGAGATGTCTTTATTACTGTTACAGGTAACCGCGATGTTTTGCGCGATGAGCACTTTGCAGTAATGAAGGATGGCGCAATCATGGCAAATTCAGGTCACTTCGATATCGAAATCGATGTTGCATGGCTAGAACAGAATGCAAAGACAAAGAACGTAAAGATGCGTCACCAAACTGATGAATACGTACTCTCTGATGGGCGTCGTTTACTACTTCTAGCTGAAGGTCGCTTGGTTAACCTAGGAGCTGCAGAAGGTCACCCAGCATCAGTAATGGATATGTCATTCTCAGATCAAGCTTTAACTGCTGAATACCTTGTTAAGGAAGCAAAGAACCTAAAGCCTGGTGTTCACGAAGTTCCTACATACATCGACAAGGAAGTTGCATCGCTGAAGTTGATCAGCATGGGCGGACGCATCGATGTTCTAACTCCAGCACAAGATATGTACCTGAACTCTTGGGAGCACGGTAGCTAATGACTTTAGTTATGGTCGTCGATGACGACCAGGATCTCGCAGAGATGCTCGGCATCGTTTTAACCGGTGCCGGCATCGATGTGGATCTAGTAAGTCGTGGCGATGAGGTCATGGATGTTTTTCGTAACAACCCACCAGATTTAGTTTTGTTGGATGTTATGTTGCCTGGCCTTGATGGAATCGAAGTCTGCAAGTTAATTCGTGCAGAATCTATGGTTCCAATCGTCATGCTTTCTGCTAAAGGCGATACCCAAGATGTTGTTAAAGGTTTAGAAGCTGGCGCTGATGACTACATGGTGAAGCCATTTCGTCACCCGTCAGAGTTAATTGCTCGAATCAGAACACGTTTGCGCAGAACTAATGCTGATGTTTCAGGTCTTTTGACGATTGGTGATTTGGCAATCGATGTTCAAGCTCACCAAGTAACGCGTGCAGGCAAGCAGATCGCATTAACGCGTTTGGAATTTGACCTATTGGTAGCACTTGCAAAAGAGCCCGGAAGAGTATTCACGCGTGATGCTTTGCTCAGTGAAGTGTGGGGCTATCGTCATTCGACAGATACCCGCTTGGTAAATGTGCACGTTCAACGCTTACGTTCCAAGATCGAACATGATGCAGAACACCCAGAGATCGTTGTTACTGTGCGAGGAGTTGGATACAAAGCTGGAGTAATGGGCGGTTCCTAGTAATGAGCCGAAAATTTAGCCGTATCCGTAATTCCCTTGCAATCAAGGTAATTCTTTCGACAGTGTTCTTGTCCCTAGTCATTACCGGAATTACGGGATCGGTGCTTAATTCTCAGTTATCTGCAGGTGTTAAGGATGTAAACCTTAATTCAGCCTTAGTCGAAGCTCGTTCTACTATCTTTACCGCTGAATATAGATTCTTGTTAGCTCAGGGTGAAAAAGATTCGGAAGTCCAAAAAGTCGTAGATGACGTCATTAGTTCTGCAACAACTTTAACTTCTAACGAAAACGCACGAGAAGTTGTGTTCATTAGAAGTCCTGGAAACAAAAGGGAAAACAATTACGAAATTGCATCTAATCTTTTAGATCCAAATTCCATCCCATCCTCTTTGAGTGAGCGCGTCCGCAAGAACCCTGATTTGGTCTATCAGTACACCAATATGAATTATCTAAGTGGTGTTCGAATCAAAGGTTTGGCAATTGGCCAAAAAGTGCAGATACCAAATGCTGGTCAGTACGAGATGTACATCATTTTTTCTTTGGCAAACCAAGAAAAGACTTTGGATCTAATTAGCCGCTCCCTGTTATTGGGAGGATTCGCTTTGCTACTTTTAGTTGCATTAATTACCTGGCTTGTTGTTCGGCAAGTGGTTAGTCCGGTACGCCAAGCTGCCATTATTGCTACCGAGTTCACTGCAGGAGATTTCAGTAAGCGTTTAAAGGTTGAATCTAAAGATGAGATTTCTACCTTGGGACTGGCATTTAACGACATGGCTGAATCAATTGAAAAACAAATTGCTCGCCTTGAGAATTTATCTAGGGTTCAGCAAAGATTTGTTTCCGATGTTTCACACGAACTTCGCACTCCATTGACGACGCTGCGCATGGCATCTGAAGTCATTTACTCAACAAAAGATACCTTTGATCCAATTGTGGCTCGGAGCGCAGAGTTATTAGTTGCCCAACTAGATCGATTTGAAAGATTGCTTGAAGATTTACTGGAAGTTTCGCGCTTTGATGCCGAGGTTGCAGTTCTAGAAGCCGTTGATTTTGACATTGTCCAACTAGTACAGCGTTGCGTCGATGATTTGGGATTAGTTGCTAAAGAGCGCAAAACCCAGATTTATGTCAATTCTTCCGATCCAGTAATCATGATTAAAGCCGATATTCGACGGGTAGAGCGCATTCTGCGCAATCTGTTGGCTAACGCAATTGACCATTCCGAAGAAATGCAAATCGATGTTCGAATCGTCGCTAGTGAACATGATGTTGCAGTGGGAGTGCGTGACTATGGAGTCGGTTTAGATGAAAATGCTCTCACTAGAGTTTTTGATCGATTCTGGCGCGCAGATCCTTCGCGAGCTCGAACTCGTGGAGGAACAGGACTTGGTCTGTCGATTGCACTTGAAGACGCGCGCTTGCACAATGGCGAACTAGAAGCATGGGGACGTCCAGCGCGTGGCGCCCATTTTGTAGTCACACTTCCACGCAACACATGGGAAAGCATCGATCAGCGACTTATTCCTTTACAACCTGAAGATTACAAAGCTTAGTTTCCACAGTTTTTCCTGCTTGCTTCTAGATTTAATCAGTTACCTCATGATTACCCAGTGAGTGCCTTTGCTGAACTATCACAACTTATTTTTCCTACCAGGTGCTTTGGTTGCCGCACATTAGGCCCCAGCATTTGCTCGGCGTGCAGAAGTAGTTGGCATCCACACTATTACAAAACAAAAGTGAATGACCTGACTGTGCATTCGGCACTTTTATATACTCCAACTGCTTCAAAGATAATTCTTGCAGCCAAGGAATCTGGCCTGAAAGGTGCTGATCAGTTACTCATTGACGCGATCACTCATGTTTTAGCAAAAGCAATTCCCGACAACACTTTGTATCGATTAGTACCGGTTCCATCAAGTAAAGCATCGCAGCGACGCAGAGGCAGAAGTTTTATTGTGGACCTGGTGTCACAAATTTCACAACGTACCGGAATTCCAATGATTGATTGTCTGCAACTTTCAAGAAAAGTTCGTGACCAAAGCGGATTACATCGTGACGAGCGGGCAAGAAATCTTGCAGGTGCCTTTACCCTGAGTTCACATGCCAGGGGAGAGCTGATACTGGTTGATGATGTAATTACAACGGGTGCAACCCTGCGAGAAGCGGCCAGGGCGGTTAATTCGCAGGGTTTTCAGGCTGTTGGCTCAGTCACCGCGATTACCGCCTGCGTTGCCCAACCTCTACGATAAGGGTCTGAATACGGGTACCACCCCCATCGAAAGGCGAGGTCAATGCCAGCGTTTGTAGACAAGATTTTGCGTGCAGGCGAAGGACGCATCCTTCGCGATCTCACCAAGATCGTTGCCTTGGTCAATGCTCAGGAAGCTCGCTTTTCGGCGATGTCAGACGCTGAGCTACGCGAGCAGACACCTTTGTTCCAAAGTCGTTATGCAAATGGTGAATCACTTGATGATCTTTTGCCCGAAGCTTTTGCAGTTGTTCGCGAAGCAGGTCGACGTACTCTAGGTCAGCGTCACTATGACGTTCAGATCATGGGTGGTGCAGCGATGCACAGAGGCAATATTGCCGAAATGCGCACTGGTGAAGGTAAGACCTTAGTTGCAACACTTCCTTCATATTTGAACGCACTTGCTGGACGTGGTGTGCACGTTGTTACAACAAATGATTATTTAGCAGAACGCGACAGCGAATGGATGGGTCGAGTTCACCGTTTCTTAGGTTTAAAGGTTGGCGTGATTCTTGCCAATATGACACCTGCTGAACGTCGTGAAGCATATTCAGCAGACATTACTTATGGAACAAATAACGAATTTGGTTTTGATTACTTGCGTGACAATATGGCTTGGTCACTCGATGAATGCGTACAGCGTGATCACTTTTTTGCAGTAGTCGATGAAGTTGACTCGATTCTGATCGACGAAGCTCGTACACCTTTGATTATTAGTGGACCAGCAGATAAAGCCACCAAGTGGTATGTCGAATTCGCCAATCTTGTACAAAAACTTCAACGCGATGTTCACTACGAAGTAGATGAAAAGAAAAAGACTTCAGGAATTCTTGAAGATGGCGTCACTAAGGTCGAAGAGCTATTGCAGATCGGAAACCTATACGAAGCCGCCAATACTCCAATGATTGGATACCTAAACAACGCAATCCGTGCCAAAGAGTTGTTTAAGCGCGACAAAGATTATGTAGTAATGAATGGCGAACTTCTAATTGTTGATGAGCACACAGGTCGCATGCTTGCAGGCCGTCGCTACAGCGAAGGCTTACACCAAGCACTAGAAGCTAAAGAGCGCATTGAAATTAAGGATGAAAACCAGACTCTTGCAACTATTACGCTGCAAAACTACTTCCGTTTGTATGACAAATTGTCAGGTATGACAGGTACTGCAACCACAGAAGCTTCAGAATTCCAGCAAATTTATAAGCTCGGTGTAGTTCCAATTCCAACCAACCGACCATCACAGCGAATTGATTCACCAGATTTGGTGTACAAAACTGAAGTTGGGAAGTTTGCCGCAGTAACTGCAGATATCGTTGAGCGCTACCGCAAGGGTCAACCAGTGCTGGTTGGAACTGTAAGCGTTGAAAAGTCTGAAGAGCTATCAGCATTTCTTCGAAAAGCTGGAGTTCCTCACGAAGTTCTTAATGCAAAGCATCACGAACGCGAAGCAGCAATCATCGCTCGTGCAGGTGTTAAAGGCGCGGTGACCGTTGCTACAAATATGGCAGGTCGCGGTACGGACATCATGTTGGGTGGAAACCCAGAGTTCATGGCAGATTTTGAATTACAGCGCCGCGGAATTTCT
>Ga0208221_1000052_pt1 | contig 12787 bp, 9 predicted proteins | sample LakMenEpi26Jun09_FD_150734 | JGI IMG/M metagenome (GOLD analysis project Ga0208221, IMG submission 150734) | Freshwater microbial communities from Lake Mendota, WI - 26JUN2009 deep hole epilimnion (SPAdes) | ecosystem: Environmental > Aquatic > Freshwater > Lake > Epilimnion/Euphotic zone ... | reverse complement strand
TGCGATTTTTCCAGAAGGCCACTTTCGGGTAATCTCTCCCACGGAGGACTCGCATAGCGGCCGAGTGCACCGGTCTTGAAAACCGGCAAGGGAAACCTTCGTGGGTTCAAATCCCACGTCCTCCGCTCTCAAGTCGAAACCCGCCTCATTTACTGTGGCGGGTTTCGCATTTCTGCCGTGCGTTGTGGCTGACTTCATAAGCTTTACGAGGGTTACTGCCTAGCGACTTTGCGCAGGTAAGCGCACACTTCTCTCATTAGCTTCACACCCAAAGGGAGTACAAATGTCCGGAGTCTTTTCTCCAACACGAGCCAAGATTAAAGAGCGCACACTGCGCACCGATAAGTGGTGGCTTGAGCCTGCGGTTACTTTTGGAGTTCTTTTCTCATTTGTTATTTACGCAACCTTCCGAGCATTCGAAGGCGCGAATTACTACAAGGATCATTTAATTTCACCTTTTTACTCTCCATGTTTATCTGAAGCATGCGTACCTGGCGCAACTCTGTTCGGGTGGACACCAGTAAGTGCAGAAATTTTTAATTTTGCTCTCTCTCCTGCCCTCATAATTTTGATTTTCCCACTCGGTTTCCGAATGACTTGTTACTACTACCGCAAGGCGTACTACCGTGCATTCTGGTTATCACCTCCTGCATGTGCTGTTGCAGAACCTCACACAAAATACACAGGTGAAACACGAGCACCGCTAATTTTACAGAATTCTCACCGCTGGTTCTTCTACGCAGGTTTACTCTTAAACGTAATCCTTACTTATGACGCTGTTATCTCATTTAAAAATCCTGAGGGCCAATGGGGACATATGAGCGTTGGATCTCTTGTACTTGTTGTGAGTTCGACACTGCTCTGGTTCTACTCGCTCTCTTGTCATACATGTCGCCACACCATTGGTGGAAGACTCAAGCATTTCTCTAAGCATCCAGTGCGCTACAAGATTTGGACGATGGTTTCAGCGCTTAACCATAAGCATCAGCAATTTGCTTGGTACTCACTTGCTGGAGTTGCATTTGCAGATATCTACGTTCGCCAAGTTGCAACTGGCGCCTGGACCAATTTCTACTTCTTCTAAAGGATGCCAACGATGACTTCTTCAGTGACTCTAGAACGACATAAGTACGACGTCCTTATTATTGGCGCAGGTGGTGCTGGACTGCGTGCTGCAGTAGAAGCGCGTGAAGCAGGCTTGAGCGTTGCCGTTATTTGTAAATCACTTTTTGGTAAGGCGCACACTGTTATGGCTGAAGGTGGCGCTGCGGCTTCAATGGGAAATGTGAACGACAAAGACAGTTGGATGGTTCACTTCCGCGACACAATGCGTGGAGGAAAATTCCTTAATCACTATCGCATGGCTGAACTTCATGCGAAAGAAGCCCCAGATCGTATTTGGGAGCTTGAAATGTGGGGTGCGCTCTTTGATCGCACAAAAGAGGGAAAGATTTCACAGCGAAACTTTGGTGGGCACGAGTATCCACGCCTTGCACACGTCGGAGACCGCACAGGACTTGAAATCATCCGCACCATGCAACAGAAAATTGTGCAGTTGCAGCAGAAAGATGGTCGTGAGTTCGGTGACATGGAAGCAAAGATTAAAGTCTTTGCAGAGTGCACCATCACTGAAATTCTTAAAGAGAATGGAAAGATTTCAGGAGCATATGGATATTGGCGCGAAAGCGGAGCAGAGGTTCTCTTTGAAGCACCAGCAGTTGTTATTGCTACAGGTGGCGTAGGAAAAACTTTTAAGATTACTTCCAACTCATGGGAGGGCACAGGTGATGGACACGCACTTGCACTTAAGGCAGGCGCGAATCTTGTTGATATGGAGTTCTTGCAATTCCATCCGACAGGTATGGTCTGGCCTCCATCGGTACGCGGAATTCTTGTAACCGAATCTGTACGCGGTGAAGGCGGAATCCTTACCAACTCAGAAGGTGAACGCTTTATGTTTAAGTACATCCCAGATGTATTTAAGAAAATATATGCGGATAACGAAGCAGAAGCAGATCGCTGGTATGAAGACCAGGACAACAACAGACGTCCGCCAGAACTTCTTCCGCGCGATGAAGTAGCTCGTGCGATTAATACCGAAGTTAAGGCTGGGCGCGGCACTGAACATGGTGGAGTATTCCTCGATGTTTCAAAGCGAATTCCAGCTGAAGTTATTAAAAGGCGCCTTCCATCTATGTGGCATCAGTTCTATGAACTAGCTGGCGTAGATATTACGAAGGAAGCGATGGAAGTTGGACCAACATGTCACTACGTAATGGGTGGCGTTGAAGTTGATCCAGATTCGGCAGCTGCCATCGGTGTACCGGGACTCTTTGCAGCGGGTGAAGTTGCCGGCGGAATGCACGGCTCAAATCGGCTTGGTGGAAACTCACTGACAGATCTTTTGGTCTTCGGTCGTCGTGCAGGTGCAGGCGCTGCTGAATATGTGAAGAGCCATGGTGCAAATCCTGTTTCAGATGCGGCAATTAAATCAGCAGCAGATCGCATTGAGGCACCGTTTAGTCGTGCAGGTGGAGAGAATTCATATTCATTGCACGCCGAACTTCAGGAAGTTACACATAACTTGGTAGGAATCATTCGTACACGAGCCGAAATTGAGAAAGCGATTGAAATGATTGCTGACATTCGCGCTCGCAGTAAGAACGTTGCGGTTTCGGGTGGACGTAAGTTCAACCCAGGGTTCCACTTAGCATTCGACCTAGACAATATGTTGTTAGTCGCTGAATCCACTGCAAAGTCTGCGCTACTTCGTGAAGAGTCACGTGGTGGCCATACTCGCGAAGATTTCCCAGGCATGGATGCCACATGGCGCCAACTCAATCAGATCGCATCATTCGATGGAGATAAGGTCAATATCAAGTCGCAAACTTTGCCTACGATTCGTAAAGAACTCTTCGACTTATTCGATATACACGAACTCGAGAAATACATGACACCAGAAGAAATTGCGAAAGGCGGATCCAACTAATGGTGCGCAAACTAAATCTTCGTATCTGGCGAGGCGACTCGACAGATGGTGGCCTTAAAGATGTACAGGTAGATGTCAACGAAGGAGAAGTTGTCCTCGATGTGATTCACCGTGTTCAAGCAACTCAAATGGGCGATCTTGCAGTTCGCTGGAATTGCAAAGCTGGTAAGTGTGGATCTTGCTCAATGGAAATCAACGGCAAGCCACGTCTTGCTTGTATGACACAGGTTGCCTCATTTGGTGATGATGAAACTATTACGGTAACTCCACTTCGTGCATTTCCTGTGATTAAAGATTTAGTTACTGATGTTTCTTTCAACTATAAGAAAGCGATGGAAATCCCAGCGTACGAACCTCCAAAAGATCTTGCGCCTGGTGAAGCCCGGATGGAACAAATAGATGTTGAGCGAAGCCAAGAATTCCGTAAATGCATCGAGTGCTTCTTATGCCAAGACACTTGTCACGTAATCCGTGATCACGAAGAGAATAAGAAGTCCTTTGCTGGACCTCGATTCTTTATCCGCATTGCAGAATTAGATATGCACCCGCTGGATATGTTGAAGAATCGCAAACGTACGGCGCAAGAAGAGCATGGCCTTGGAATGTGTAACATTACAAAGTGTTGTACTGAAGTCTGTCCAGAGCACATTAAAATTACTGATAACGCAATCATCCCAATGAAGGAACGCGTAGTCGACATTAAGTACGATCCAGCTCGCATGTTTGCCGGACTTCTCAAGCGAGAAAAGCGCAACTAACCCTGAAGGCTGTTTTGCTTGTTTCACTCGGTGGCGTTCTTGGATCGCTCACTCGGTGGGGACTTTCACTGTTAATTCCTCAGAGCGGAAATGGCACGTTAGCAGCAAATTTATTGGGCGTTGCCCTCGCAATGTATTTTCTTGTGATGATGGAGCGCAGAGGAATTACAGAACTTAGATACTTCTTGCTACCTGGATTCTGTGGTGGACTAACAACTTTCTCAGCAGTTACATATGAAGCTATAGCTCCAGAAGAAGCCGGAATTGGTTTTCTCGTAATAAATATCGCCGCATCACTAGTTACTGCTCACTTCGCACTCAAGATTTCACGTAGGGTGATAAAGGCACGAGCATGAATACTCTTATGGTAATTCTTGGGGCATCTATAGGAGCGCCAGCTCGCTTTTTGGTTGACCAGTACTTTAGAAAATTCACCGATAAACCAGTTGGAACCTTCGCAGTAAATGTCTTGGGGTCGTTTCTCATTGGAGCCACTTTTGCAACGACAGAAAAATGGCACGATTTCTTAGCGATAGGTTTTGCTGGTTCTTTTACCACTTGGTCAACATTTATTGTCGATCTATATCTTGGGTACGAGTTAAGACACTACAAAATAGTTGCAATAAATCTAGTTGGCTCGATTGCCCTGGGACTACTTGCGGCTTACTTTGGCTACTCTCTAGCTTCCTAAAATTCGCTTCATCCATTTTTCAATATCATCTGGATGGCGTGGGATATTTTCGCTGAAATTTAGATATCCATCGGCAGTAACCAAAACATCATCTTCAATACGAATTCCGATTCCACGAAATTCAGGCGCAAACAACTCGTCATCCGGCTGTATATAAAGCCCAGGTTCGACAGTCAGAACCATTCCTTCTCGCAGAACTGCATCGCGGTAATTCTCGGCACGTGCTTTCCCGCAGTCGTGAACATCTAACCCCAGATGATGACTTACGCCGTGCAGAGTCCAACGGCGATGTAAACCGACTTCGGGACGCATCGATTCTTCTGCGGAAACTGTAAGAACTCCCATATCAGCTAAACCTTTTGCAAGAACCTCTTGAGATGCCTTATTAATATCTGAAAAAAGAGCCCCTGGTTTAATAGCGGCAAAGCCTGCGCGTTGTGCTTCGTACACCAACATGTAGAGAGCGCGTTGCGAAGGTGAAAACTTTCCGCTGATAGGAAATGTTCGAGTGATATCTGCGGTGTAGAAAGACTCCAACTCAACACCGGCATCAATAAGTACTAAATCTCCACGTCGAACTTCTCCATCATTGCGTATCCAGTGCAACACACAGGCATGAGAGCCTGCGCCAACAATTGTGTTGTAGCCAAGATCATTCCCAAGAATTCTGGCGCGGCCATAGAAAGCGGCATCAAGCACTCTCTCACCTCGCGGAGTTTCTATCGCAGCAGGAATTGCACTAATGACATCGCAGAAACCGAGAGCGGTGGCATCGACAGCGCGCTGCATTTCTCCCATCTCGTATTCATCTTTACATAATCTTTGTTCTGAGGCGAAAACAGCAAGCTCTTCATCTTCAAGAGTTAAAGTCTTTGTACTATCACTTAACAAAGTCTTAAGTTCATTTAAGTGTCGAGTATCAATTTGGTAAGAATCTCTTGCTTCTTTGAGTGTGAATCGGCGGCCAACCCAGAGTTCGCCATATCTTGAATCTCGGTAGAAGGCTGCGGTGTCTCGGGTTGAGCGAGGATTCATGTACAAATACGTTAAATGTGAATCCCCGTTTGGTTCGAGAACGAGCACAGCATCTGCTGTTGCATCTGCACCTTGCACTCCGCTGTAGTAAGCAAAAGCACTATCTGGCCTGTAGTTGTAATCAGTGTCGAAAGCGCGGACCTTCAGGCCGCCAGCATGAATTACTAAACGAACTCCTTTAAATTGCGAGGATAAAATTTGTCTACGCGAATATGCATATGTCACGACTTCTAGAGGGGCTAGATCTTCTCTATCAGTTGGCAGCCAACCTGACTTCATAAAATTCGCATAGAGCTCAGATGGCTCTTGATCGTGAGGTCTGCGTGCAGAATCAGTAGAAAGCTCTGTACTTTCGTTATTCATATTTGAATCTTAAGCCTAAAAGCCTCGTTTTACCTAGGTGAAGCGGAGTTGATAAACCCTTGATAACCTTGCGGAAGAATGTTTTGTTAAGAATATGGAGCTCCTCGTTACTATGTCCTCAATTTTTGAGACAGATTCCAAAGCCGATCAGCTTGCAGATACTGCAGTCTTGCGGACCAAAGAGTTGATGGATCAGTCGGATAAATTGCGCGACCGCCGCGAAAAAGCTAATCGGAAGCGCGTGGCGCGTCTCTTCAAAGACCCCCAAGCAATTGAGGCAACGATCACTTTGACCGATGAAGTCATGCGAATTTCATCTGTGAAATCTTCATCTCGCATTTTTAGACGTGCTGCAAAGAAAGCTAGCATCACTGGATTTGGCCCAGTTAATGGGATTGGATTGCACGCGATTGGAATTCTCTCTCATGCACTACCTGCCCCTGTAGTTGCAGCGGTTCACCAACGTGTTCGCGCCTTATCTAAAGATCTGATTCTTGCATCGGAATCCGAAAAACTTGCAAAACATTTGAATAAGCGATCATCAAAAGGGATAGCACTTAACATCAATGTTCTGGGAGAAGCGGTACTGGGAGATCACGAAGCCGAACTTCGTTTCCAGTCAATTCTAGAGATGATGCGTCGACCTGAAGTAAATTACATTTCAGTGAAACTCTCTTCGATTGTTGCTCAGTTAATTATTATTGACGTCGAAGGTTCGATAAATAGAGTTTCAGAGAAGATGAGAACTCTGTATCGCGAAGCAGAACAGCATGGCGTATTCGTCAATCTGGATATGGAGGAATACCGCGATCTGCCTATGACAGTCGCTGCATTTATGCGCGTTCTAGATGAACCTGAATTTGAGAGCATGAAGGCTGGAATTGTTTTACAGGCGTATCTTCCAGAGTCACATAAGTTCTTTGCAGAGCTAGTGCAATGGTCAAAGAATAGATTTGCACGTAGCGGTGGAAGTATCAAAGTTCGTCTTGTAAAAGGTGCGAATCTTGCGATGGAACGTGCGGAGGCAGAACTTCATGGATGGGAGTCGGCTCCTTACCGATCAAAATCGGATGTAGATGCTTCGTATGTAAGACTAATTGATGCAGCACTTCGACCAGAGCATTCACAAGCAGTGCGCATTGGTATCGCCTCTCACAATCTTTTTCATATGACATGGGCGCTGGAATTAGCGAAATCTCGAGGCGTCGTTGATCAAATAGATATTGAAATGCTTGAGGGCATGGCCAATGCTGAAGCACTTGCTGTAACGCGTGCAGGCCAACCGGTTCTTCTGTACGCACCAGTTACTCGTAAAGATGATTTTGCGGCAGCAGTTGCATACTTGGTGCGTCGATTAGATGAGAACACATCGGATGAAAATTATTTGAAGGCTGCTTTTGACATCTCTAAAAATCCCCGGAAGTTTAAGGAACAAGAAGAGAGATTCCGTACTTCGATTTCAGAGCGCCATTCAATTACAACTCAATCACTTCGCCACATTGAGCATGAAATCACAACAGGCAATCATTTTGAGAATGAACGAAATGCCGATCCGACAGAACTTGGATTCGTTAAGGCTGTTACTAAAGCTATAAAGAAAGTTCGTGAGATTAAAGATCAAGAGATCCCACTAGTAATTGCTGGAAAAGAAGTTTTCACAAAAGAGCAAGAAGAAGGCACCGACCCATCAGATAATGGAAAAGTTTGGTATCACTACAGTGTTGGTTCAACAAAGGATGTAGATAAAGCGGTTCATGCGGCTAAGCGTGCTCAAGATAAGTGGAGTTCACTTTCGATTGAAGAGCGAACATCAATTCTCTTTAACTCTGCTGCAGCGATGCAAAAAGCCACAGTAGAAACAATTGCAGTGATGTCTCGAGATGCAGGAAAGACTGTTGCGGAGGCAGATCCTGAAGTAGCTGAGGCAATCGACTTCGCCCGCTTCTATGCAACTACTGCGCAAAACTTTGGTGAATCAACACCGCTAGGAACAATTCTTGTTGTACCACCGTGGAACTTTCCATATGCAATTCCTATGGGTGGCGTGTGCGCAGCACTTGCTGCTGGAAACACCGTCATTCTCAAACCAGCGCCAGAGACTGTTGCGACTGCGTGGGAAGTTGCAAGTCACCTGTGGGCTGGTGGAGTTCCTCAAGATGTATTGCAATTTTTACCGATGCGAGATGATGAAAATGGAAAATATTTAGTCACTCATCCAGATATTGATGGTCTGATTCTTACCGGGTCATTTGATACTGCATCAATGTTTACTTCTTGGCGGCCTGAGATTAATTTAATGGCAGAGACAAGTGGCAAAAATGCTGTACTTATCTCCGCCTGTGCAGATATTGACGCTGCAGTAAAAGATCTAGTCCAATCTGCATTCGGACATGCAGGACAGAAATGTTCAGCGGCATCAATTGCGATTGTAGATACAACTATTTATCACGACCCAGCATTCATTCGTCAGCTAAAAGATGCAGTGGAATCCTTGCATGTTGGAGCTGGCTGGAGTTTTTCAACAACTGTAGGACCAATTATTCGCCCCTCGGAAAATGCACTTACACGTGCACTCACTCAGTTAGATGATGGAGAGAGCTGGCTTGTAGAGCCGCAACAGCTAGATCAGGCCGGCTTGATGTGGCGCCCAGGAGTTAAATTGGGAGTGAAAGCACAATCATGGTCACATAGAAATGAATGGTTTGGACCTGTGCTTGCAATTATTGAAGCGCCAGATTTTGACACCGCGCTTGTTTGGCAAAACGAAACCGACTTCGGACTTACTGCTGGAGTTCAATCACTTGATGAAAAAGAGTGTGAAGAGTGGATAAACCGCATCGAAGCCGGAAATCTCTATGTTAACCGCGGAATTACCGGAGCGATTGTAAACCGACAACCATTTGGTGGATGGAAACGTTCTGCGGTTGGACCCAATGCAAAAGCAGGCGGATTAAATTATGTAAATACACTTCGCAATTGGCCACGCGTTACAAATGTTGAGGCTGCCATCTACGGTGTAAATACTTGGTGGGCGAAAGTTGGCTCGCAAGCAATCGACAGATCAGGATTGTTAGTTGAAAAGAACTTCCAACGCTACCGACATTACTTAGCACCGATTGTCGTTGTAGTTGACGAATCAACTACTCAGGACGAAAAGACGCTAATTCATCACATCTCTGAAACTACTGGTGCAAAAGTAATTTTCACAACAGATCTCAGTGATGTGAATGAAAAGTATTCGAGAGTTCGCTGGCTTGCATCAAGTAAGCCTCCAATTTACGAAGAGTTACAGAAAGGAATCTCGGTTGACCATCGTCCCATTGCTCAGCGTGGCGATATCGAGACACCTCGTTGGTTGATTGAACAATCAGTGGCGATTACCTATCATCGTTATGGAAACCCTAATGGGGGACCAAAGCCACGTTGTACTGGCCTAGAAGCGTAGGGAGAGAAATGAAAAAAGTATTTCTAGTCCTCGTCGCAGGAATACTTTTTCTACCAACACTTCCTGCATCCGCAGATGAAAATCCAGTAAAGGTGATGTCACGAAATCTTTACCTCGGAGCAGATGTTGGTGTTGCACTTGAAAAAATCCCTAACTTGCCAGCTGCTGCACAATTTATGTGGAAGCAAGTTAAAGAAACTGACTTTTCGCAGCGGAAATCAATACTGGCTGGGGAAATTAGAAGTGAGTCGCCAGATGTGATTGGAATTCAAGAGGCGACCAGTTGGTATTGCAAAGCCAAGCCCTGGAGCAAAAAGACCGAAATCTATAACTTCTCCAAGGAGTTACTTGCAGAATTAAATGGCGATTACATCATCGCTAGAAAGGATGGCGAAGAAGCAAATAACCCAGGTTATTCAATCGGACCAATACCTTTTCTAACAAAGGTAATTGATCCAGAAGTCTTCCAACCGCTGTATGGACAGGATTCGGCAGCGTGCGGTTTTCAAATCGGTGATGTTCTTTTGGTTAAAAAGGAATTACGCGAGTATATAAATCAGGTCGGAAATTCTGAGTACAAATCAATCTACAAAGTAGTACCAACGCTGATGGAAATTTACCGAGGGTATACATGGGCAGATATCACCGTCCAAGGTAGAAATGTGCGCTTTGTTACTACCCATTTAGAATCACTATGGGATGAGAACAAAATTCCTAAAGCAGCCGAACAAGCTCGCCAACTTGTAGAAGATTTAAAGAATACAAAGTCTCCTATAGTGATTATCGGAGACTTTAATTCTGACCCAAGAGATCCACGCCCAAAGAATTCGGCTAACCCTGGAGAGCAACCAGTTGAAAGTGAAAAATGCCCAACGGGATCATCGCTATGTAGTGCATACAGAGTCATGAGAGAAGCAGGTTTTGAAGATGTGGGTCCTGATTCAAGTGAACCCACAACATTTACCTGGGGGATGAACGCTCTGCTGACAGGCCCGGACCCAGTTCGTGAATCTGCCGCAAAGAAGATGGGCAACTCCGATGGATTTACCGATCGCCTTGATTACATATTTGTGAAAAATGGTGTGCAGGTTCTCACAAGTAAAATCATTGGAGAAAAACCACCATATGGAACCGATCACGCGGGGGTAGTTACCTCTTTGAATTTCTCCGCCGAAGGCTCTTTCATCAGCCCAGCACTTGATAAACATAACCGATTCCCAATTTCTTTCTGGCAAGGAGTCGGGCTCTTACTTGTTGCACTTATTGCGTGGCGCGTAGTGCGCAGAATCCGCCGCTAGGCAAATAATTCGCAACCTTTTGTTCACCTAAAGTATTACTTCTATTTGCCCTGAGAACGGTGACTATTCAACTCTCTGACTTACCTTGACTTTCATGAGCACCCTTGACTTCGAAGGCAAGAACATACTTGCTGCCCTAGAAGAGCAATTTACGCCTCCGGTATCACTCAAAAATGGTAAGCAATTAAAGATTGAAAATGCTCTTGTCTGCTCCTTCTTTACAGGCGATGACTATTACAGAAGTCATGCATTGCGCCTTCAAGCAAACCTTGAAGAACTTGGAATTGCTTACGACTTACGACAAATTTCAAAGCGTCAGGGCGAAGACTGGGCAGATATTTGCCGAAAGAAAGTTGGATTTATCGCTGAAGTGTGTGAGGCAAACCCAGGAAAGAAAGTTTTCTGGATTGATGTTGATTGCGAAATATTTTCAATTCCCGATTTCATTCTCCATTCAACTGCAGACGTGATTGGCTTCCAGCGAGGATTCAGTACTCCAGCAAAGATTGGTTATGAAAATAGAGGACGATTCTGGGAACCATGCTTCTGGGGAATCAACACCACCGCACAAGCAAGAACAATGGTCAGAGCTGCAGCCGAATTCGAATCAGCTGCGACTGTGCGTGCAACCGACGATTTCTTCTTTGAAGAAGCATGGCGAGCCGTTTCACCGAATATGACTTTTCAGATCATTCCCTCAAACTGCGCAGTCGATAAAGGCGCTGGAACTTTAGATAGCCACGAAGTTTTCTTCCGATTTGGATCTAGTGGGCAGGTCGAGAACTTCAAGGATAAAGTTGAGCAACATAAAGGCAATAAAGGAAAGAAGAAGTTCAATCCAAAGCGAGAAGTTCTTCAGTTTGCCAAGTTGGTTGAAGAAAAATTACCTGAAAATCTCTCAACAAAATTGCGCCTACTAGTCGATGCATCAGGTGTTACCGGATTCTTAACAGGGAAGAAGCACAATAACCTCAGTAGCGAAGCCGTTCGCGAATTGGTTTTTGCAGCCAAAGTGGGGGATGTAGATAAGTACGATGAAAATCTAACGATTTTCAAACGTAAGGTGTTACCAAATAGGTATGAAAGTGCTGCGATACGAGTTGCTTCTAGTTTCTTGGCGTACTCTTCAAAACCCTCGAAGAATAAAATCACCTTAGCGTGGTGGGAAAATCCATATCCTGGAAATTTCGGAGATTGGTTAACGCCATTTATTTTTAACCACTACACAGAGAACAAGATTATCTTTCAAGGATTAACAACCCGCGCACCTAAAAAGCACTTAGTGAGTCTTGGTTCAGTAGGAAGATTCATCAAGAGTAATTCTGTTGTAGTTGGGACAGGTGTCAGTTCTTTCAAACACGCGATCAATCCAAAGGCAGACTTTGTTTCAGTTCGTGGGCCGCATACAGCCGACCTTCTCCTTCAATCAGGAGGACCTAAAGTCGAAACTTTTGGTGATCCAGGCGTAGTTCTTTCGAAAATTCTTCCTCTCACTCGCGGTGCCACCAATGGCCGCGTTGCTCTGATCCGTCACCACACTCATCTGCAGGCGCCAGTAAAACTACCAGACAATTTCGATGAGTTATCTGTGCAAATTTCACACCCCAATGACATTGTTGAATTCATCGAGAAGCTTCTTCAATACGACTATGTTGTAACAAGTGCCATGCACGTACTAATCACATGCCAAAGCTACGGAGTCCCCTGCGCTCTAGTTGTCTTTAATGGATTTGAAGAATACGTTCATGGTGATGGAATCAAGTACATTGATTACGCACTTGGAGCTGATGTGAAAGTTGTTAGCCCAACGCCAATTAACCCAAAGATATCCTGGAGCGAGATTGAACCTTTGATTGAAACAATCAAGATTTCTGATCTGAAGATTTCAGAAGTTGAAATGGCAATTAAAGAAGGACTGCGTCGAGTCTCTTTAACTACTTGAGGCCCTCGTTAGCTCTATCTAAATCTGCTTGAAAATCTACCTCGACAGCAAAGAGGTCAGAAATATCAACCGGTTCGAGCTTGATGCCATTTTTTTCGATAGCAAGTTCTAATCCACGTTCAAAATAATCCTGATCTCCGCAAGCAGCCAGCTGCGCGATTACATCTGCTTTCTCACTGGAAGAAATGAAGTTGATACCTACTGCTTCACCGAGTGCATTTTTAACCGTCTTAGATAATTCCTTAATATAACCATGGGCATCAACT
>Ga0208221_1000050_pt1 | contig 12857 bp, 1 predicted proteins | sample LakMenEpi26Jun09_FD_150734 | JGI IMG/M metagenome (GOLD analysis project Ga0208221, IMG submission 150734) | Freshwater microbial communities from Lake Mendota, WI - 26JUN2009 deep hole epilimnion (SPAdes) | ecosystem: Environmental > Aquatic > Freshwater > Lake > Epilimnion/Euphotic zone ... | reverse complement strand
ATTTGCTTGTTTTGTGAAAGCACCTCCGCTTGTACCCCATCCAGATGTTTGTACCCCATTGATGCACCTAAGTAATCCCCAGTTCTTATCATTAATTCCAAATGTTGATGACTTTTGGAAATCTCCGGTTTGAGTCCAATATGATATTGGTTCAATACCTAATTCTGATGGTAACAGTTCTACTGCTAAAACTCTAGGATCTTTTCTTAGTAAATCTGCCTCTTCCTCAGTCAGCATGTAGTGAGTATTTCTACTGATATTTCTCCTCAGCGGAGATTCGACTGCTCTACCTGGAATATATAAATTTCCTCCAGGAGTTTCCATATCATCATAAAATTCTTCTAAATCCTCAAACCTTTTAAGTGTTACTATGTACTCTTTTTCCATATCACAACTCTAATTGAATAATGGATAGTGTTACTGTAATTGCAGCAGTAGAACCAGATTTATTTACTACCTTCGCATATATGTTTTGAGTTGGAGTACTATCATTATTGAATCCAATTGTCGATGGAGTGAACAATATAGTTTGACTTCCAGTAGTAATTGCTTCTGCAACTACTCCAGATCCTGGTTGTGGATCGGTGGTTTCCTCCCTGGCCGTATCATTGGAACGAGAGTTCGTGTCAACATATAATGTTACCCAAGCAGCTGCAGAAGTTTGTAATTTCAATAGTGCATAAGATCTAAATCCAGTAATGGTTAGATTTGCAGATGCCCCATTTGCTAGTGATGTAGTAGTCGCACTTACATCGGTTCTTGCTGGTAAAAATGATGATGGTTTATCCTCAAGGTCGTCATATGAACCAGTTATAGCTACAGTAGATAAATTTGGTTTATTGGTCAAATCCAAATAATCTAGTTGAATTCTGCTTCCAGATCCTAGATTGTCCCAATATGAAGCACTTGTTGGGAGAATGGCATCATTATTTGCCTTTGCTTTGTATACGTTACCGTTGTAGTAAACGATATCTCCAACTAAATATGGATTACCATTTGAGGTTGAGTGACTTTGTGTGAATGGTGCTGCAGATAATGGAGGAACAGTGGGTTTGTTTGTTAGGTCATTGTATGAACCAGATAAGGCAACTGTTGATAGTGCAGGCGCATCATTTAGATCATCATAACTACCGCTTAATGCTACATCAGATAAGACTGGGGCACCTGTCAGTGATGAATAGGATAAAAATCCATTAGAAAATCCAACCCCATCAAATTTCACAACATGTCCACTTTGTGGAGATGTAATTGTAACATCAGTCAAATCAGTTAATGCTTCTACTGAAGATTCTTCTACGGATTGATTAATCCAACCATTTCCATTCCATCTAATTGTTTGACCTACTGATGGAGCTGTAATATCAACATCTGTTAAAGTGCTGAGAGTAGTTGTAATACCTGGTTTATTTTTGATGTAATCCAGTGCATTAATATCAGATTGATTCCAGTCTGTTTGAACTGGTGGTTGTGGAATAGTTGGTCTGTTTGAAATATCTGTATAATTTAATGTTGCGGGAATGAAATTGGTACCATCGGATCTCAACACTTGCCCTTGAGTGAAGTTCCCACTGATATTGATTTGTAAATTTGTACCATTACCGAGATCATTATAAATTTCGTTAATGGTAGAATTTACTTTTTGAGCACCAGTGCGAAGAGTATCCCCAGTACCATCATTCGATTGTGATCCCACATTGATGGTTTGTTTTGCCATTTGTCTGTAACAGCTCCTTTCTATGTTTTATTTATGATTGATCAAAGGTCACCGCAGTACCATCAAATGATACAGATGTTGAATCGAATAGGAAACTCTCTTCATTTTCATCTACTTCATTTATAATTTCAATAGTGGGATATGCATAATTTGATCCACTATTCACTAGATCGACTCTGGATACACCAACTAATGCTTTGATTTGAGCATCAAATCCAGTAGCAGAGTCAATACTTACCGAAGGTCTTGATGTATATCCGTCCCCACTTGATGTAACCGAAAGAGTTTTAATTCTTCCCTTAATAATGTCTACTAATGCCGATGCATTTCTTCCAAATACAGATCCAGTATAATCGAACGTGACCAGAGAGTTTGATGACTCAATAATAGCAACTGTTCTATCTTTATCTTCACCTTCAATTTCCAGTTCATCTCCAGTTTCGATTGGAGGAACAACGTCAGCAGCGATAACGTCAGCATCAGAACCAATGTAAGAGAATGCAACAAAACTGGATCCAGATCTAGGAATTTCTGCAAAAATAATTCTAGAACCAACTAGTTCAAATGCAACTCCAGGTTCCTGGATAACACCATTCAGTGAAACAATCAAGTTATTTTCTGGTTTAATATTTGAGGACTCGGAACCAGCAGTAACAGTTAGTGAGTAGAATACTTCATCTAACTTGAGGTTGAAACTATTTCTGAGTGAGTCAAATTCAAAACTAATATCGTCAAGTTTCCTCAATTTACCAATGTATGAAGAGTGGAATGTTGCCCCAAGTTCTGGGGGTTCTGAAAACTCAATGATGTCACTGAATGTGGTATATGATTGGCCTGGTGGTTGTAGAATACCATTTACGAATACTAATAAATGACCATCTGGATTTGGATAATATGCAGTTCCATTATTGATAGTTACCTTGAATGTACTTTGTACGCCATCAAATCCTCTGAAACTCCTATCAATTCTACCAACAACTTCTCCAACTGAACTAATTATAGATCTATATCCAGACTTGGAAATAGTCTGTGCATATTGATTGAATGTTCCCTTAACTCCACTTAGATATAGTCTGTACGCAGTACCAATAGGAATAATTCTCTCAACAAATCCATAAGCTTCTGATGAGATTATTTCTGCGTTGGCGATTTGCGCTACACCAACTGGGAAATTGTTATTTGGTTCATAGTATAGGATGGTGTCTCCGATAGCAAATAGATCTTCAGTTAAATTTCCAACATATAATTCAACTGTACTACCCTCATTGATATAATCAATGATTCGTGCAGTCTGAGTCAAAATTGCTTCATTATTGACAACTCCACCAATCTCAAATACTGTAGTTTCTTCATCAGGTAAAGTTAGAGTCAATTTATAGATATTTGTCGTTTGAATTATATCAGCAAGACCAATTTGAGTACCCTCATAATACTCAACATCAATATAGATATCACTAGTGCTTGAGTAAATTACAGAAGAAACATCAAAATTGCCTTCATAAAACTCAGTATCTAAAGTTAACTTGGATCCAGAATTGTCAAGTACTGGAGCAGATACACTATAGAAGTTACTAATGGTTGAAATTGCACTAGTTTTAAATCCTTTTACTTTTTGACCATTTGTGAATGAACCAGTTAGATCTGATACCTGTACTTTACTTGAGACTGATACCACAGTTGCCACATATCCATCATCATTTATTAGTATATTTCCGATTGAAAATTGACCAGAATTCATAACAATATCTACATAATTAAAGTTTTCACTGTAACTATATGAATATACAGTTCCATTAATTGATGCAAATCCTTGTCTGGTGATTGTTTCGCCAACTTTAAAGATCTCAATTGGATTGCTGAAGTTTACTCTAATTCTAGTGAGTAATTTCTTTATTGTTGCACGGTTAGTAGTGATAGACTTAATCTCACCATTAATTTGAGATGTCAATCCATAGATATAGTCACCAGAATTTAATCCTCCTAGAATACCAGTATCATCTATTCTGGATGGGTATATTGAATTTGGTACTGTGATTCCATTTTCTGCAATAATTTCATTGTCTTCAATATATGATGAATTGTTTAGTGTATTGAGTAAGATTGACATCTTGCTATCAATAAACGCATTAATCTCAGATATTTCAGATGCAGTTAAAGCAATACTAGTATCTGTATATGAATAGAATCCAGTATTAGGTGCTGGTGATACTAAACTCTCTGCTATGGCCTGCTTCATGTAATCCCTAACTTTAGTGTAGGCAAAGAGACTTTGTACTAACTCACCTTGTAGGGAAATGATAGTACCAGTTGCAGCATCAATATATGACTGAGTTGCGAATAGGATTGCACTATTTCCATTTGTCAATAGATCATATACAATCGCATCCATGATATACCCCATATCACGTAAGCACTTATCATTTCCACCAGGGACAGAGAATGTTGGGTAATTCTGTAGTGTCACTAGCATTGTCTCTGCCTTGATATAGTTCTTATTGAACATAATCAGTTTAGCAGCATTTCTATATGCAATATTTGAAGCACTGTCAGTTGTTCTAGTAATACCAGTTAGGTTTCCATTCTGTACTGCTTGTGATAGGATTGCGAATAGAGTAGTAATAGCGGAAGCAACATTAGCACATTTTGGTGTGCTTGTGTCTACAGTTACATCGAGGTCTTTGACTTGAGTTTTGGTTGTATATCCACCTAAAGTAATGGTCTCATTACGCATGGCCTGAATTGCCATGTCCCTTGCCTGATTAAATGCATATACTGCTTGTACTTCCTCTCCAGCAAGATATCCATTAGTAATGTACAACTGAGCAGCATCATACATCTTATGGTTTCCACCATAACGAATATTGAAAGACAACTCACCAAGAATCGCAATGATATCATCAATACAATTCTGATTGCCATTTGGAATAGTGAACGTTGGATACTGATTCAACATTCTTCCTACTGCAACTTCTGCAATTAGTTGCTTGTTTGCTTCAATTAGATTTGCTGCATCAAAGTTTCTATTCTGGTATTGATCTCTCTCTGGTAGAAGAATAGAGATTGCCTTTGTGAATAGAGTATCAATTGCGGATTTAATATTTGCACATTGACCACCATAGGTACCATCATCTAGAGTAATTGTATTGTCAGTGTACTTAGGTGTAGACGACCATTGTGCAGAGTATATTGTATTTGTTCCAGTAATTCTCCAATTATCTACAGCATATTGGCAAAGTCTATTTGTTTGCTCAAGAGCATAGATTGTTGGTAGAAGTTCATCCTTCACATATAGGATATCATTCACAGCATTGATATAATATGTCATAGCATCAATAGTATTAGCATCACCACCAGAAATCAAGTCTGCGATGATTGATGGGATGATATAATCTTTAATGTCTCTAATGCAAGTATTTTTACCTTCTAGTCCGTTTGGATAAACAAACGCATTATATGGAACTCCATTCAAGTAGTATGTGAAATAATTAGTAGTTAATCCTACAGATTCCTCTGCAATAAATTTCCTGTTGAACCAGAGAGCATTTGACGCATCCTTATATACATCACCAGTTGTGCATAGTACTTCATTGATCAATGACCACAAAGTATCAATTTTGGATCTAACGTCAGCGCAATCTCCAGGATCTGTGGTAATGTCAAGAGGCTTAATAGGACTTTGATTTGTGTATTGTGGTGTTTGTGATAGATCTCCAATAACAGCTTGCTGACATAGAAGATTCATTTGCTCATGAGCATATAGACTTTGCAGAACCTGCTTAGTAATATATCTCAAACCGCCATTTTCATCAATATAGAATCTTGCTCCAGTTAAGGTATTATAATTTCCACCCTTTTCAATATCATCAGCAACTGCTTGTAGTAGAAGATTTAGGTCAAGTTTGCATCTGCTAGTTCCATCACCTGTTCCATCCTCATCTCCTGGAATAATCAAATCAGAATATAGATTCTTCATTCTTCCAGCAGCTTCTTCGATGATATAAGTTGCATTCAATCTAATTAAATTAGCTGCATCTCTAAATCTGTGATGTGTATCATCATAGAATTGATATGTGATAATTTTATCAGTTGCAGAATATACTTGCTCCACATCAAATGGGATATCCAAGTATGTGGAAATTATCGCAGTAACTGTTCCAATATTAGTTCTTGTTATAGAAGAAATTGATCCAGTGCTAATACCTTGGGTTACTATCGCAAATAATGTGGTGATAGAAGATGCAACGTCAGCACAATCTCCAGGGATATAAACTCCTGGTTCTCCAGATTGATCTCCCTCTACAGTCAGATCCTTCACTTGAGTTCTGGTTGTATAACCACCTAAAGTGATGGTCTCATTACGCATGGCCTGAATTGCAAGATCTCTTGCCTGATTAATTGCATAAACAGACTGAGTTTCTTCACCTGCCAAATATCCATTAGTGATGTATAATTGTGCTACATCATACGCTCTATGGTTTCCACCATATTTTACGTTAAAGCACAATTCATCCAAGATAGAAATGATATCATCAATGCAGTTTTGATTTCCATTTGGTACAGTAAATCCAGGGAAGTTTGCTAGCATTCTTCCTACTGCAACATCCGCAATTAGAAGTTTGTTAGCAAGAATTAAATCAGAAGCATCTGCGTATCTTCCTGATACAATGTCATCATTTGAAACAAATGACTTATCAGTTGAAATTGTATCTCCAATAGAGAATGAACCAGACTTCTCACCAAGGAAAACATATTTTAATGCATAGTTAACTCCAATAACCTCTGCTGTGAATCCGCCATTAGTTACAATTTGATCTCCTGCCTGGAAGTTTCCTCCCAATAGAGATTTGTATGCCAATTTCTGAACCATTGCAGTTTCATTAGCAGTAAAATCACCAGTTGAATTGATATATTCAATTTCTAGATTTTGGATAAATTCTCCATTTTGGAAAGTTGTGGAATCATCATATACATTTTCGAATGTTGTTGATGAAACAATTTCAAATTCTGGGAATTTACCTTCGACCTTTAAAGTGGAATCATCTAAATCTACAACTTCAATACTAGACTTACTGATATCATCAATGATGACATTGGGGTATTCTGGTTGTATAATTCTGTTGTATAGCAGAGCAGAGAAAGTACTTGGATCACTAATTGAAATTGATGAAAGTGGTTCACCAGTTGTTGGATCAATGTATGGACTGATACTTGTTACTCTAGCAAGAATTCCTGTTTTAGCAGAGATGATGTAATCATTAAACTTAATATCCAATAGTCCAGAAGGACTTTCATAGGTACCAGAAGTTTTACTAACGATAATTTCATTAGTTACTATACTTGTAGTAGAATCTAGGTTGATTTCTTCAACAACAGCAGTTTTTCCGCTGGTGTTTGTGATAGATTCTTGGAATTGGAAGGTATTTGTATTTTCTAGTTCTGTTACAGAAACTAAATTAGCACTCAATCCTGTTGCAGATGCAAGAATGATTTCACCTTCTTGGAAAGTTCCATTGATATTGAATACTCTAATGGTGGAAGTTGTTGACGAAATTACAGTCGCTGTAGCAAGGCTCAAAATACCTCTAATTGTCTGACCAAGTTCTGGTAGAATACCACTAGAATCTTCAATTGCAATCTCATATGATGGTAGGAATTGCAATGTTAACATTGCATAACTTACCTTTGTTGGTGCAGGAGGTGGCTCTTTAAATACGATGCTTCCTTGAATGATCTCATATGATTCTACTGGTGATTGTGCAATACCATTCAGAATTACTTGTACTTGACTGGTATTGGCAATAATTGTAGAACCATCAATAGTTAGTGGGAAAGAAGTTCTTTCACCATCAAATAGATTTGAAATATCATCAATTTTCTGTACATATGAAGTGAGAATTTCTTCCGATGAAGTTAGTCTCTTAGTTCTGAATAAAACTTGAGTATTATCAAACTCTTTGTATACAGGTTCAACGAGACCAAAGTTGTCAATATTTGCAACTACTGAACTCTCAATCAAATTAACACTCTTTGTCAATTGGAAATCTGTTTTATCAGTCAGTCCTTTTTCTTCATTGTAAACTCCAATTTCACCAAATAATTTAAATCCAGTTGGGTGAGTGTTGTCTAGTACAATAGTCTTCCATTGGTCGATTGAAACTGGGCTCTTAATGTTATATGAGAAGGCCTGATATAGATAAGAGTCCTGTACCTTCTGTACAATCTCGTTGGTTTTACCAACGTCATCGAGGAACTTACCAGCAGTTTTTGTGATTGAATCGACCTGAATAACTCCTTTCGCAGCATTGATATTATTGATTGTTCCACTAGATTTAGAAATTGTTCCAGTCACAATCTGACCTTCTGCGAAGGTACCTTCGGTATCGATTAGTTTTAGTAGTCTAGGACCAATTTGCCATCCATCATTTCCAGAAACATATCCTTTTGCAGAAGAGTTTTCCAGAGAATCTCCCTGATAAACCAATTCACCAGAAAGGAATCTACCAGTTTCTACAACTGCTTCTGCAGATCCACCAAATGAATTGGTTAGTAGAATCTGTCTACCACTACCAGTATTCACGAATGAAATATAGTTACCAGATTCTGCATCTCCTGGTGTCAGAGCAATTCTCAACTGATCATTTTCAAGACCAGCAGTAGTTCCAGAAATAGCATAGTAAATTTGACCAGGAACAATGTATCCAAATGAAGTGATTGGGAATGCTGCACCCTCACCCAAATCTTGAATGTCAAATGTTATTTCAGACCCATTTCCAATACCATGTGGGAATGGTAGTTGGAATAGACCAAGATCTAGGTTGATTACGTAGGTAAATGTAGATTTTAGTTCAATTGTTGGTTCGGTACTATATCCAAATCCAGGATTTTTGATTAGAATACCGCTAATTCTACCGTTTCTAATTTCTGCCTCAGCAGTAGCGCCAGATCCACCGCCACCAGTGATTACAACTTCAGGGATAGAAGTATAACCGCTTCCTGGATCAATTACTTTAATATTGCTCAGTACACTAGTATTGATTAATTGTAAGTTTACTGGGAAAGTGATTTCTGGTCTAAGTGTATAGTCATGGGTATAATCGAAACCAAAGTTATTGTTTCTTAATTTTTTGATTTTACCTACGTTCTCACCCTTAACGAAAATAGAAGCTCCAGTTCCTTTTGGTGGAATGATTACCTCAAGAACGGCACCAGAACCAGCTAGATTTGGACCAAGAATACCATCAATAGCATCAACATCAACAAATGCCTCAGTGTATCCCTTTCCAGGATCCGTAACAACAACCTCAATGATTTGGCCAACTGGATCACTATTTCCATCTACTCTAATTCTAACCTTACCTCCGTTACCATCTCCAAGAATTGGTACACCAAAGTACTCACCTGGTTCATATTCAGTTCCAGGAGTTCTAATTTCAACTCTCTCAATCTTTCTAGATGATTGGATGTCAGTAATGATTGGTAGTTTTTTGTAGAATCCACCACCACTGATCAGACGAATCGATGAAATCGATCCAGCAACTTTTGTTGACTCTGTTGAGTATGATGATGTGAATGACTGTGCATTCTTTTCTGGGTCGATATCCAATTTAAACTTAAACTTATTAGCACCCGTAGTGACAGTAGCTCCTTCCAAAGAACTAATTTCAAATCTTCCAATGTATGGACTTCTAACTACGTCAATGTAGGAAGATTTTGCTACTGGACTGAATTCATTAATTCTGGATGGGTCTGCATAGTAACTGATATTAGAAACATCATCCGTAACCTTAAACGAAATGAATGGAGATACCCCAGGAGCATCTAATCCAGGAGTTCCTCTTCTTACAATATTTTTGAATGTGTATTCAATCTTGTTGAGATTATCTCTATAGAATGATAGGTAATATCCTTGGTTTGATGGATCTGATACATCAAACGTATACTGTTGCCCATAAATGAATTTAAATACTGGATGCTTGACGTAAATTAAGATTTGCGTACCAGATCCAATAAACGATCCTGGAACTTCCCTTATTTGGAAAATAAATTCTCTCTGAGAAAGAACCTGATCTACGTAGAAAGATCCATCTGCATAGGTATATTGTGGACTTGTTGATCCAAAAATATTATCTCCAGCATTTAAGTAATGTGAAGTTGCACTTCTAATGTAAATTCTGTTTGTATTTGAAATTTCATCAATTTGAAGAGTCTTCTTGAGATTTGTGATTAGAGTAATCTTAGTTACAGAGGAAAGACCTGCAATAGTGACACTATTTCTTGCAGTATTGAAACTAAAATATGAACTTCCTAGAACAACTACAGAACCTTTAGCATACGGAGATCCTGCAATAATTTCATCAATTCTTACTGCATAGTCATCATCACTATATGGTTTAAATGTTGCCTCTACTTCTACTGGGATATTAATTGCAAAAGTTCCTGGAGAAGTATTTACTACGCCCTCAAATCCATAATTTACAATTTCATTGATGGATTCATCCGAACTTCCTAAAGTGCCAGAATCAACTACAAAAGAACCAGTAGTATCAGCAACATAGATGTAATTATTGGAATAATCGATATCTACAATTTTTGCAGATGCAATGATAGCATTCAGACTATTTCTTTGAAGAAGATTTGTACCAACATTGAATCTAAAATCTTGATTGATGTGTAATTGTCTAATGTTATCTAACTTCGATACATTGAAGTAATTGAAGAAGAATTTGCCAAATGCTTTAGATGAAAATACTGCCTTTCTTCCACCTGGAGAAGGAACTGTAGCAGTTCTTGTACTCCAAGAATCATATACTGTGGTAGGAATATGATAATCTTGTGTCAATCCTGATGTAGCAGCATTGAAATCTAATATTTGAAGTCCATCTGGACCAAGTGCATATGGGATATTGATGAGTTCTAAATTATTAACTACAGGAATAGTAATATTGGATCTGGTAATATCAAAACTATTATTTGTCAAATTGATAGTACCCATTCTCTCTGAGTCTGCATTCTTATCAAACTTCATTATGAAACCACTAGGATTCGCATAGTCAAAACCACTAAATTCTGCAGTAGGAGCACTGGTGTATGCTATAGCGTAATTACTATATCTGAACTCATCCAACTTGACTGGCCAAGAATTATATGATGTAGTTGATCCAATTTCTACTGTTGATGGATTTAGATTGAAACCAGTGGTAATCTGTGCAACAGATGAACCATTAAAATATAAAGTATAAGTTGCAATCGAAGAAGATGTGTTATAAGATTTGCTTACTGAAATGTGTCTATATCCACTACTCAACAGAGTCACTGCGTTAGTGATAGTAGTAAACTGTGAAATGGTAGCCCCACCATTGGAGATTCTTAATTTTCCAAAAGTTGATGGTGAAGAACTATCAGCAAATACCGAAACTTTAATTGAATTTGTTCCATCGGTTATGGTCAATAAATCTGGAACTTTTGCAGATGCTGCAGTATCCCACTTAAACCATCCTTCAATGGTCCAAACGTTTGACTGTGTTGTTAGTGCTGTTGCAGATAATTTTGCATTTTGTGAAATAGTGTAGGCATTGGTGCCGAACTTGGGATCAGTGTTTACACTAACTGTTCCTGTGGATGTTAGGTTTGCATATCTACCTACAGTATCTGAATATGAAGATCCCTTATATAAGAACTGTGTTCTATTTTCAATGATATTACCAACTAAAGTAGGATCTCCAGAAACATCAGATGAACACTTGGAAATTTCTACTCCTTCTAGAGAGGTCATCTCATAAGAATTCAAGATATCACCATTAAACTTACACTTAATGATACCAGAATGCAATTGCGATGTGATATCCACTGCAGTATATCCGATTGCAATTTCACCAAATATATCGATGGATGATTTTGCTGCGGATAGTGAAGTGATACTTGGGATTGAATATTCTTTATTGAAGATTAAATCTCCATCTGCATCAACTTTAATTAGTGCTAGTTTTGTTTTTGTTGATGTGGATGAGTTCTCTAATGCAGATGTGATGTATAACTCATCATACTCATCGATAAGCAGGCTCAGATCTTCGAACTTGGTATTTGAATATGATATTTCCTTTTGCCAAATCGTGTTGATCTTAGATCCATCAATCTTACACTTCACTAGAAGAATATTATCTGCTGCGGTTGACTGACCCAAAATATAAATGTTATTGTCACTATCAACTTGAATTGACTGTAGTTTTTCTGATGAAGATGTTGAAGTAATTTTTCTCTTGATTAGGACATCACCACCATTAGAAATATAGAATACAATTCCGTCGTTTACTCCATTGCTATTTGTTGTGGTATATCCACACGCAACTACATTCTCTCCATATGCTGCAATATCTGTGATGTAATCATTTCTGTTTACTCCACTAATACCAGCAAGTTCTCTTTGCCAAGATAGAGATACTTCAGTGCCACTAGAATTTTCAGTATATTTTGCAATGAAAATATCTGGGTTGAATGCAGATGCTGAAAGTGGATTTGGGTAAGTTTGTCCAATTACATAAACATCTAGTCCATTTTTAGTTACGGATAATAATTGACAACGCTTCGCCTGTGCCGAAGGTTGAATAGATGTTAGTGATTTTGACCATAGTGTAGTACCCTCAGCATTTAACTTACTGATGTAACCATGGATATCACCATTTGTTGAAGTCACTGATCCAACATAGTATAGATTTTTGTTCTGATCTACAAATGAATTGTTAATGTTTACTCCAGATTGATACTTTTTGTTTACTGAATAGTATACTGATCTCTTTTGGATTTGTGGGTGAGATATTCTAATTTTTGGATTGTCAACATATCCTCTACCAGAATTTGTGATATTGATTTTATCGAGGATACCTGTTTTTCCTACTACTGCCTTGACCTCGGCTTCTTGACCACTAATACTATCGATAAATGCTTCAACTTCGATATTTGGATCATATCCAATACCACTTACTTCTACACTTACTTCCTCTAAACCTTTTACGGTAATGACCTTGAGTGTTTTACTTGTAGGTTCCATGATTGGAGTTGTATCAACACTCACAAAGTCACCGATTTCCATATTGTGTGGTACAGCGGTCTGTACTACACCAAAATATTCATCCTGTGCGGTATTGTA
>Ga0208221_1000049_pt1 | contig 12859 bp, 12 predicted proteins | sample LakMenEpi26Jun09_FD_150734 | JGI IMG/M metagenome (GOLD analysis project Ga0208221, IMG submission 150734) | Freshwater microbial communities from Lake Mendota, WI - 26JUN2009 deep hole epilimnion (SPAdes) | ecosystem: Environmental > Aquatic > Freshwater > Lake > Epilimnion/Euphotic zone ... | reverse complement strand
TTTTCAAGACCGGTGCACTCGGCCGCTATGCGAGTCCTCCGTGGGAGAGATTACCCGAAAGTGGCCTGCTTCAAAAATCGCAGATGAACTACGCGGGAAGTTCCAATTATTCTGGAAGCAACAAGAGTTGCTCGATGATGATTGCTACACCATCTTCTTCGCACGGACCTGCAATTCCTTTTGCATGCTTAGGGCCTTCTGGATGGCCATCAATCATTGCAAAAGATCTTCCACACCACTCGAGCATTGAAAAATCATTTGGGTTATCTCCAAATGACACACAATCAGATGCATCAATACCTAAACGCGCCGCAATCTTTGCGAGTGTCATTCCTTTTGAAACACCGAGTGCTGAAATCTCAAGCAGTGAATCATGTGGATTGGAATGCGTGACAGTTGTCAATCCATCTAACTCAACTTTTGCAATTGCTAGCATTTCATCCGAAGTGTGTTCCTGTTGGGAACAACGGGCTAAGACCTTAAGAGCCGGTGAAGTAATCACTTCTTCAATTTTTTCTACACCAACGTTATCTAGGCCTACATCCCAGCGTGGAATATAAATCTTTTCACGGTGGAAATAATTGTGTGATTCAACAGCAAATGAAATTTCAGGAATTGCTTTACGTAGACGCTTTACAGCCTCGAGCTGAGCATCAACAGGGATTAGCCATTCCTCTAAAACTTTATCGTTGTGCAAGTCATAGAGCATTGCCCCATTTCCGCATATGGCACCACCAATACCAAAAGCTTCTTTTATCTCTGGCATCCAACGTGGCGGTCTACCTGTTACGAAGAAAATTTCAACTCCCATTGAGTGCGCTTTGCGAAACGCGTCGATAGTTCTTTGGGTGACATTTCCGTAGTGGGCGACAATGGTTCCATCAAGATCTGACGCAATTAACTTAGGGCGCCTCTCAAAGTTTTGGTGAACGCTCACGCAAGCTCAAATTTCTTCATACCAAGGAATGGTTGTAGCGCCGCTGGAACATTGACAGTTCCATCAGAATTTTGATGGTTCTCTAAAATTGCGACAATCATGCGCGGAATTGCAACCAAAGTTCCATTGAGCGTGGCCAGAGGTTTCGTCCCTTCAGAATCCTTATAGCGAATGTTTAAGCGGCGGGCCTGGAACTCTGTGCAATTAGAAGTACTGGTTACTTCACGATACGCATCTTGCGTAGGAATCCAAGCTTCGATATCAAATTTGCGATTTGCAGAAGAACCTAAATCACCGGATGCGACATCAATTACTCTAAATGGAATTTCCATTGCAGTAAGGAAGTCTTTCTCCCATTGTAGAAGTCGTGCATGTTCAGCTTTAGCATCTTCTGGCTTACAGAAAGTAAACATCTCTACCTTGTCGAATTGATGAACACGAATGATTCCACGAGTGTCTTTCCCATACGTGCCCGCTTCGCGACGGAAGCACGTTGAATATCCTGCATAGCGCAACGGTAATTTTTCAGCAGGAAGTATTTCATCCATATGCATCGCAGCAAGTGGAACTTCTGATGTTCCTACTAAATACACATCGTCTTTCTCAATCCGATATACATTCTCTGCCGCTTGGCCAAGGAAACCAGTACCTTCCATCGCAGCAGGATTTACAAGCACCGGAGGAATAACGGGAGTAAAACCATTTTTTACTGCACTTTGAATCGCATAGTTAACGAGAGCAAATTCAAGAAGCGCACCGACTCCGGTCAGATAGTAAGAGCGAGATCCAGCAACTTTTGCGCCGCGTTCTGTATCAATAGCACCCAATAACTTTCCGAGTTCAACGTGGTCTTTAGGTTCGAATCCATCTTTAGCGAAATCACGTGGGGTGCCAACGTGTTCAATAGTGACAAAATCTTCTTCGCTGCCGATAGGTGCATCGGAATCAAGAATGTTTGAAAGCTGAAGCAATAGAGCCTTCGCGGCATCCTCTACTTCAGATCGCTTAGAGTCTGCAGCTTTGACTTTATCTGCCAGAGTTTTTGCATTTGCAAGTAAGGCAGTTTTCTCATCACCTTTTGCAAATCCAACGCTCTTAGAAAGAGTGTTCTGCTCTTGCCGCAGCGCTTCAAATTCTGCAATAGCAGCTCTCTTTTTTTCATCGGCTGCAAGAATCTGATCGACTAATTCAACGCTCTCACCACGTCCTTTTTGGGATGCGCGAACAACGTCAGGATTATCACGGAGGAATTTGATATCAATCATGCTCGCACCTCTCTTGGATAAGAACCTAGGAATCTAATGTCGTCACAAATCGTGCGCAGCTCATCAACAGATTTTCCAACTGGAGCATCTTTGATATGGCCCTCGACATCAATAATGAAATGGTAGTGACCAAGTTCGCGACCTGTTGGACGTGACTGAATAAATGTCAGGTTTACATTATTTTTTGCAAAAACCTGCAAGATTTCAAGGAGCGCGCCCGCATGATCGATACCAATAAAAATTGCCATCGAAGTTCGGTCGTGACCTGTGGGTTCTGGCATCCAGCCAGGTTTTTGGGCCGCAATAAAACGTGTTACTGCGCCAGAGTTATCGCCAATGTTTTCTGAGATCACTTTTAGGTTGAAGTGTTCGGCAGCCGCACTAGATGCAATGGCTGCATCAAGTTGGCCTTTACTTACTAACTCTGCAGCTGCTGAAGTGGAACTTGTAGGAACGATTTCTGCGTGAGGATAATTTTTTGCAATAAAGGCCCGACATTGTGACTCTGCATGAGGATGTGTGCCAATGCGCACAATCTCTGTCGTGCCAGGTTTGACCATAAGGGTAAATGTGACGGGCAGGGTAACTTCTTGGGCGATAGTCAGTGGGTCTCCGGTTGCAAGTTCGTCAAGTGTGCGTGCAACAACTCCTTCAACAGAATTCTCGATTGGTACAAGTGCGTAATCTGCTTCACCAGATCGAACTGCATCAAGTGCTGCAGTGACATTCGCAAATGGAATAGTGATATCGGTATCGCATGTTAACTTCTTAAGAGCTGCCTGAGTAAATGTGCCAACTGGCCCCAGATAGGCGAATGTATGGCTTTCTGTGTTGCTCACTTACTAAGGATACCGGAGTACTTCACGTGCATGCGCCGGCCTATTTGTGATGAGAATATCGACGCCTAACCGCTCGCATAATTTGATATCCGCATCATCATCAACGGTCCATACATTCACCGATCGGCCCGAATCTTTAATCCTCTGAACTTTCATTGGCTCTGAACGGACTTCATCAATTTCAGGCCCTACCGAAGCGGCTGATGAATACTTAACTTGAAACCATGGTGTGAATTTGTACAGCAATAGCGTTGATGACAAGGCAGGATTCAGCCTCTGTAGTTTTTCAATTGCACTCCAACTAAATGACATCACCATGACGGGAATTTTCTGTAGCACTTTCTTTTGCTCAAGCATTTCAACAATTAACTCTTCCACTCTGTTACCTGAAATAACAGGGTGCTTAGTTTCAATGAGAACACCTTTTTTGTTTTTGATTGCAAAATCAAGAATGACATCGAGTGTCAGAACCTGTGGGTATGCGCGAGATACTTCTTCAAAAGTCATTTCCGCAATCAACCCGCGATTGCCCGCTCGCTCTAACATCGATGAGTTATGCCATAAGACCGGGATTTCATCTTTTGTTATTCGAACATCGCACTCGAACCCGTCGGCGCCTTGTGCCAATGCGCCTTCGTAGGCGGCCAAAGTGTGCTCGGGGAAATCGGCACTCGCCCCACGGTGTGCGTAAATGAGCATGAGAGCGAGACTAGCAAAGAGATTACTCTTAGCCCCATGAGTCAGCTCTTCTTCGCAACTTCGGCGCGGTCTGCTGTCGGTTTGGTTCGAAAAGGAAACGAAGACAGTGCCTTCACTTCATCGCGTGTGATTGCGGTTGCAGATGGAATGGGCGGACATGCAGCCGGCGAAGTCGCATCGCGAATTGCAATCTCAAAACTGGCAGAAATTACTGAAGTGATTACCAACCCAGAAATTGATTCAGAATCCGCTGAAGATCTCTTTAGCGGTGCGCTTCATACGATTGACTTAGGTATCAAAGAAGAGACTGAAGAGAATTCTCAACTTTCAGGAATGGGTACAACTCTTACCTCTCTGTTCATCATTGATGAAAAAGTCTCGCTGATGCATATCGGTGATTCACGCGCATATCGACTACGCGGAAACTCTCTCGAACAACTTTCACACGACCATACAGTTATTCAAGAGTTGTTAAACCAAGGCGCAATCTCTGAAGCCGATATTGCAACTCATCCCCAACGTTCTGTTCTGACGCAGGTCCTGATGGGAGAAGGAGCTCATAGTGCTCCTTTACTTATTGTGGACGGAAAAGTGAATGATAGATATTTGTTGTGCAGCGATGGATTAAGTTCTGTTCTGACTGAGAAAGAAATTAAAAGTTTGATAAAAGGTAAGGATCGCCAGCAAGCCGTTGATGGGCTTATTGATGCGACTTACATCAATGGTGCTCCCGATAACGTAACTGTAATTATTGCTGATGTGGTTGAAGAAGTTGTTGAAAGTATTTCGCAGAAGATTGGTGCTGCGCAATGATGAATTCACTTCTTGGCGGTCGCTACTTACTGGGCCAAATGATCGGCACAGGCGGAATGGCAGATGTCTATATTGCGCAGGACCAAAGATTGTCCCGCGAGGTTGCCATCAAGATTTTAAGAAGCGATCTTGCAAAGGATCCTTCATTCGTCGCCCGATTTAGAAAAGAAGCTAAAGCTGCAGCCGGTTTGAATCATCCAGGAATTGTTGCTGTGTACGACTCTGGCGAAGATCCAGCTCCGTACATTGTGATGGAACTTGTGAATGGTGAAACTCTGCGCGAATACATTCGTGAGTTAAAAGCTAAAGGCTCCGAACTTCCTCTGCAACGTGCACTAGAAATTGCAGAGGGAATCCTTGCAGGACTTGAATATTCACATGCGCGCGGAATCATTCATCGCGATATAAAACCAGCGAACGTCATGATCACGACTAAAGGCGCTGTAAAAGTGATGGACTTTGGAATCGCTCGCGCTATGGACGATCTGGGTGCAACGTTGACCAGTACATGGAACGTTGTTGGAACCGCGCAGTATTTGTCGCCAGAACAAGCTGTCGGCGAACTCGCTGATCTGCGCAGTGATATTTATTCAACTGGTTGCTTAGTATTCGAACTCCTCACAGGTACTCCACCATTTAATGGTGAAACACCGGTTTCGATTGCGTTCCAACATGCATCAACAACCGCGCCCCTAATTCGCAGTGTCAACCCAGATTTACCGGAAGGAATCGAAACTGTCCTTGCTGTAGCGCTAGCGAAGAAACCAGAAGATCGATATCAGAGCGCACAGGCAATGCTTGATGACATTGCGCGCGTGCGTGCTGGTGAAAAAGTGCTTACTAAAGTTGCTACAGCACCAATTTTTACTAGAAAGGCCGCACTTGCTTATGGCGGTTCTTTCCTTGCTGCAATTGCACTTGCACTCACAGGATTCCTCATGAGCGGTAATCCAGATAACGATCTTCCACAACTTCCAAATGTCGTTGGATTAAGTGAAGACAGAGCTCGCGAGCTGCTTGCTGATTATGTCGTTACTGTTGCACGCGCCCACGACGGTGTTATTGCACGCGATCGAGTCGCCAGTCAGTTACCTCTTGCCACAACGAGAGTAAAAATGGGCTCTTCTATTGTTCTCACGGTCTCAGATGGTCCCGGTGAGGCAATCGTCCCCGATAACTTAATTGGAATGTCCCTCATTGATGCACGTTCTGCGCTGACTTCTGTGGGTTTGCTTGTCTCTCAAACTATTGCTGCACCATCTGATCAGCCGCAAGGAACAGTCTTAGATGTAAATCCAACTGTTGGTTCTGTGACTGAAGCTGGAAGTTCTGTGATCCTAACAATCGCGAGTGGTGAGATTACTGTTCCAGATTTGATTGGTGTTGAAGCGATTCAAGCTAAGACATTACTTATACAGGCCGGATTCTTGGTTAAAGAATTTTATGATTTAGATACTGAACAGCCAGCAGGTGTAGTAATTAGACAAGCTCCAGAAGCTGGGTCGACACAAACAATTGGTAAGTCAGTAACAATTACAATTAATAAGCAGCCGTAGCTTTACCGACGACAGGTGTAAGTCCTACCGACTTCTTCACAGCGTCAGCGTCGCCACATTGCACCAACCAATTAGCAAGCATGTGGTGTCCGTGTTCTGTAAGTACAGATTCAGGATGGAATTGCACACCCTCGATAGGTAGAGTTTTATGACGCATTGACATAACAACACCTGACTCAGTTGCTCCAGTTACTTCTAAAACTTCTGGGACCGTGTCGCGCTCGACAGCAAGAGAGTGATATCTGGTTGCAGTAAATGGTGAGGGTACATTTGCAAGCACGCCCGAAGCGTTATGAATAACTTGTGAAGTTTTTCCATGCAATAACTCTGGCGCGCGAGAAACTTTTGCTCCAAATGCTTCACCAATTGCTTGGTGGCCAAGGCACACACCAAAAAGTGGAATTGAATGTTCAGCGCAGTACTTAATCATTTCAATACTTACGCCAGCTTTATCTGGAGTACCTGGACCCGGAGAGATTAAAACCCCGTCATAGCGTGAAGCTTCATCTGCGCGGACCTCGTCGTTGCGGACGACGGTGCAATCCGCCCCTAATTGCGCTAGATATTGAACGAGATTAAAGACAAAGGAGTCATAGTTATCTATAACCAGGATTCGGGCCATGCCGATATTGTGCTGTAACCTTGGCCCCATGCCAAAGTCGAAATTGCGTAAAAAAGTTCAGGAGCAGCACGCTCACGAAGAACAGCACCACATTGAAGAGGTCTCACCTCTTCTTGAGAGCCCAAGCTGGTTAGCGCCAGTCATGGTCGCAAATTTCCTTGTTGGTTTGTTCTGGATCGTAGTTTTTTATGTGAGCCAAACGACCTACCCAATTCCAGGAATCGGCGCATGGAACATGATTATTGGATTTAGCTTTATCGCTGTTGGTTTTTCACTCGCAACCAAGTGGCGCTAACTAAGTAGCTTCTGAAACACTTCCTTCCATGAGCAAAAATGTAAGGCGCCAATTTCCTAAGCCTTCTGAACTTGCACCTCTTCTAAAATTTTCTCTTCCTACTTTTAAGCGCAAGAAGCGACGCCTAGAGAATGCATACACGATTTGGGATCTACGCGATATTGCTCAGAAGAGAACTCCTAAGGGGCCATTTGATTACACAGATGGTTCTGCCGAGAGTGAAGCAAGCCTTGAACGTGCGCGCCAGGCTTATAGAGATATTGAATTCATTCCAAGTATTTTGCGCGATGTTTCTACTGCCGACTTAACTCGTAAAAGCTTAGGTGAAACATTCTCGATGCCAGTTGGAATTGCTCCCACAGGATTTACTCGAATGATGCAGACAGAAGGCGAAATTGCCGGAGCGCGCGCAGCAGAAAAATTTGGGATTCCATTTACTCTCTCCACGCTTGGTACATCAACAATTGAAGATGTTGTCGCCGCAGCGCCTGGCGGACGTAACTGGTTCCAGTTGTATATGTGGAAAGACCGCGAAGGAAGTATGGCTTTAGTAGAGCGTGCAAAGCGTGCTGGCGTAAAGAACTTAATGCTTACAGTCGATGTTCCAGCCGCAGGGCAGCGAATTCGAGATTACAGAAATGGATTAACTGTCCCTCCGCGCTTAACTGCAGGAACAGTTATCAATGCAATTCCAAGACCAGCATGGTGGATTAATTTCTTAACAACTCCATCAATCGAGTTTGCTTCCATGAAAAACTGGGAAGGCACAGTTGGCGAGTTGTTGGATTACATGTTTGACCCAACAATGACATGGGAAGATCTCAAGTGGATTCGCGAACAATGGGATGGAACTCTTTCTGTAAAGGGCATCCAAAACCTAGAAGATGCAAAGAAGGCTGCAGAGCTTGGCGCGGATTCAATATTGCTCTCTAACCACGGTGGACGACAGTTAGATCGCGCGCCTGTCATGCTCCACCTATTAAGTGATATCAAGAAAGAATTTAAGAAAGATTACGAAATCCATATTGATACAGGAATCATGCATGGTGCTGATGTTCTTGCCGCTATCGCTTTGGGTGCCCAATTCACATATGTGGGAAGAGCATATTTATACGGGCTAATGGCTGGTGGCCAAGATGGTGTTGAAAGAGCTCTTGAAATTATGCGCACCCAGATGGTTAGAAATATGAAGTTGCTCGGCGTTAACTCATTAGATGAACTAACACCTCAGCATGTGCGCTTCCTAAATCGTCAGTAACGAATACCCTTGCGCCTATGAAGTTTGCGTTAGCTGGAATCTCGTACCTAATCACGGTCATTGCACTGGTGCTCCTATTTATCAGAGTGCGCCAGCTGATTGCTATCTACAAGAAACAGCAGCCAGATCCAACTCGCAATAACGATAAGCCTGCACGTTTTAAGAATATGCTGAAAGAGGTTTTGGGGCATACCAAGATGCTCAACTTCACTGGATCTGGAATTGCCCACTGGTTTGTCATGATTGGTTTCGGTGCTCTTTTCGGGACTCTTGTCACCGCATACGGACAAGTCATCCGCCCTGATTTCGCTCTCCCAATTATTGGCCACTTTGTTGGATACGAGCTCTTTGCGGAGTTGATTGCAGCACTTACTGGTATTGGAATTGTGACTCTTATCGGTATTAGGCAAGTAACAAGATTTAGAATGCTCAACAGATTCAGCGGATCTGGCATGGGTAAGGCTTATTACATCGAAGCGACTATCTTGGCAATTGTTTTCTGTGTTATCGCGCTGCGCGGATTAGAAGGCGCGCTTGCTGGTGAAAAAGAATGGAACTGGCACTACGCAATTTCATGGCCAGCAGTTCTTGCATTTAATTCAATGTCTGTAGCTTCTCTAGAAAGTGCGATTGTCATCGTTGCAACGCTAAAGATTGTTGTCTCGATGGCATGGTTTATCGTCATTGCATCGAACTTCACTATGGGTATTGCGTGGCACCGCTTCTTAGCATTCTTTAATATTTTTTATAGTCGTAATATTGATAAGCCGGCACTCGGCGCGCTTCCTGAAATGCTTTCAAAAGGAAAGCCAGTTAATTTTGAAGACCCTGCCGAGGATGACGTATTCGGTTTAGGAACCCGCGGAGATATCTCCTGGAAGGGCTTACTGGATATGACCTCGTGTACCGAGTGCGGCCGATGCCAATCTCAGTGTCCTGCGTGGCATACAGATAAGCCGTTATCTCCGAAGTTACTGATCATGGCAATGCGCGATCACGCGATGGCGAAGGTCGTTGACACCGAAAATCTAGTTGGCGAGAACGCACCTATCGAGCTGGATGTTTTGTGGTCTTGTACTTCTTGCGGTGCGTGCGTTGAGGAGTGTCCTGTCGATATCGAACACGTTGATCACATTGTCAATATGCGCCGATTCCAAGTACTTGTTGAGTCAGAGTTCCCTGCAGAACTTGGTGGCACATTTAGAAATCTTGAAAAGACTGGAAATCCTTGGGGAGCAAATAAACAAGATCGCGAAAGTTGGATTGCAGAATGTGATTTCCCTGTTCGCGTTGTGAGCGGTGAGCTTCCAGAAGAGGTTGAGTATTTATTCTGGGTAGGTTGTGCGGGCGCGTATGAAGATCGCGCTAAGAAAACAACGAAGGCTGTTGCTGAACTACTTCATATGGCTGGCGTTAACTTTGCAGTGCTTGGGAAGCGCGAAACTTGCACAGGAGACTCTGCACGTCGTTCCGGTAATGAATTTCTCTACCAAATTCTTTCTCAAGAAAATATCGAAACCTTTAAAGAGACTTTTGGTAATCGTGGTGTAAAGAAAGTTGTCGTAACGTGCCCTCACTGCTTCACAACGATTGGTAAGGATTACGCACAGAGTGGTTATGAGTTACAGATGCTCCACCACACTCAGCTTCTCAATACTTTAGTAAAAGAAGGTAAGTTAAAGACTTCACCGCATAAGGCAGATCAGAAGATTACATTCCATGATCCTTGTTATCTGGGCCGACATAATCAAATCTATGCTCCACCACGCGAACTTCTCGAGGCAAGTGGTTGCGATATTGAAGAAATGCCACGTAACAAAGAACGTTCATTCTGTTGCGGTGGTGGCGGTGGTCGCATGTGGATGGAAGAAAAACTTGGAACACGTATCAACTTAAATCGTGTTGATGAAGTTATTGATACAGGGGTTGCTGAAGTTGCAGTTGCATGCCCATTCTGCAGAATCATGGTTGGGGACGGCATGGTCGCGCGACAATCTGATGTTGAAGTTCTAGACGTTGCGCAGATATTGCTTAGAAGCGTGAAGGCTTCAGAGTAAGCAATAGCTTTGTAATTATTGCTCCACCGATTAATCCACCAAGATGCGCGTGCCAATCGACGCCACCAATAGTAAAACCAAGTGCAAAGTTAAGAGCGATAAGTACGAACATGCTCTTCATATCCGCGCCCATACGCTTCCCAATAACAACAAAAGCACCAAAGAGACCAAAGACCGCACCAGAGACTCCAATTGAGTACCCGTTGTAGCCCAGGCTAAATGCGGAGAATAAAGATCCGGTAATGAGAGAGCCAAAGAAGATGATGAGGAATTTACTACGCCCTAAGTAGCGCTCAACGGGAGTGCCCATTGAATGCAGCGCCAACATATTAAAAGCCAAATGAATCGGAATCATGCTCGAGTTATCGTGCACCAACGCCACAGTAACTAGTCGGTACCACTGATTTGTTGATTGAAGAAGCTCAATTCCATAAAGTCCAAAAGTTCCAATGAGCCCTGAATCAACTAGCTCCCACAAATAGAAACCACAAATAATTGTGATGATTGTGATTACTGTTGAGCGTTGCTTCATAAGCGAAGCTAGTTAGGCGATAGTGACGCTGTTGATTACAACAGGTGTAACAGGCTTATCTTGTGCTCCTGTTGGTGTTGAACCAATCTTGTCTACAACAGCTTGTGATGCTGCATCTTTTACTTCACCAAAAATTGTGTGCTTGCGATTGAGCCATGTTGTTGGTGCGACGGTAATAAAGAACTGTGAACCATTTGTACCTGGACCAGAGTTTGCCATTGCAAGAATGTATGGACGATCAAATTGAAGTTCGCCGTGGAATTCATCTGCGAACTGGTAACCAGGTCCACCGAATCCTTGACCAAGTGGATCTCCACCCTGAAGCATGAATCCACTAATGACTCGGTGAAAAATTGTTCCGTCGTAAAGGTTTTCGTTTGATTTCTTTCCAGTACGTGGATCAGTCCACTCTTTTGCACCTGTTGCAAGACCGACAAAATTTTCTACAGTCTTTGGTGCATGGTTTGGAAACAGTTCAATGACGATATCGCCAAGTGAGGTATGAAGGGTTGCTGTCTGTGACACGTGGAGACCAGGGGAATCGAACCCCTAACCTCTGCCTTGCAAAGGCAGCGCTCTACCAATTGAGCTAGGTCCCCGTATTAGAACGGGTGGGCCCAGGTGGACTTGAACCACCGACCTCTTCCTTATCAGGGAAGCGCTCTAACCAGGCTGAGCTATGGGCCCGCTAGACGTACTTTCGTGCGTTTCGCAGAAGCGCTAGGTTACTTGAATTTCATCAAGGAGCCAAAACGGCCTTCATAACTACAGGCGTGAACCCTACTACTTTTGCTCCGAAATCTCATCTTCGCTGTTGCGGGTCACAGATAAGAGGGTCGCACCTTCATCGAGGTTGACCAAGCGCACACCCATTGAATCGCGGCCAGTTTGGCGCACTTCTGCAGCAGGAGTTCGCATCACAGTTCCGGCAGAAGTGATCGCCAAGATTTCATCGCTATTTTCTAGAACAAGTGCTGAAACAAGTGTTCCGCGTGAATCTTCATCAATCTTCGCTGCCTTAATTCCAATTCCACCGCGGCCCTGCAATCTGTATTCATCTATCGGTGTCTTCTTGCCATAACCACCATCGGTGGCAGTAAATACAAATGCACCTTGCAATGATTGCGTATCTACGCGCGCCATTGTGAGTAATTCATCGCCTGCGCGGAATTTCATTCCGATTACACCCGAAGTTGAACGTCCCATGGGGCGAAGTGAGTCGTCATCTGTTGTAAATCGAAGAGACATCGCTTTCTTTGAAACCAGTAAGAGCTCGTCTCCATTACGAACAAGTGATGCAGAAACAACTTCATCACCTGGCTTAAGCGAGATTGCAATTAAGCCACCAGTACGTGGAGAGTCATACTCTGACAACGGGGTCTTCTTCACAAGACCACCCTTTGTTGCAAGAACTAAGAATGGAGCAGTGTTGTAATCCTTAAATGAGAGAACCTGCGCGATTTGCTCGTCAGGTTTAAAGGCCATCAAGTTCGCAACATGCTGTCCGCGAGCATCGCGACCTGCATCAGGAAGTTCGTGAACCTTTGCACGGTAGACGCGTCCTTGGTTGGTAAAGAAAAGCAGCCAATCATGCGTTGAGGCCACAAAGAAGTGATCGACAACGTCATCTTGCTTCAGGGCTGCACCCTTAACGCCGCGGCCACCTCTGCGCTGTGATTTATAGAGATCTGCGGTGGTGCGCTTGGAATACCCGCCACGAGTAATTGTTACAACTACATCGTTATCAGGGATTAAATCCTCTGCCGAGAAATCACCTTCACTTGCAACTATCTGTGTGCGTCGCTCGTCGCCATACTTTGCAATCAAATCTGAAAGCTCTGTCTTGATAATTGCGCGCTGCTTAGCCTCTGATGCCAAGATCGCATTGAGTTCGACAATGTCAGACATCAGACCGTCATATTCATCATTAATCTTCTGTCGTTCCAGTGCAGCAATACGGCGTAGCTGCATATCCAGAATTGCATT
>Ga0208221_1000044_pt1 | contig 13440 bp, 16 predicted proteins | sample LakMenEpi26Jun09_FD_150734 | JGI IMG/M metagenome (GOLD analysis project Ga0208221, IMG submission 150734) | Freshwater microbial communities from Lake Mendota, WI - 26JUN2009 deep hole epilimnion (SPAdes) | ecosystem: Environmental > Aquatic > Freshwater > Lake > Epilimnion/Euphotic zone ... | reverse complement strand
AAGTGATGATGTATCGGGTGGTATTGGTATGACAGGAACTCAACAAGGACAGGTCAATTATTCTGCTGGAGATTTTATTGGTTGCTGTCAAAGTGTCACGGGATTTAATAGATCAGCAAGAGTAGAGATTTATGTCAGATAATATGAATCTTTCAAATTACAAAATATCGTTGATTAATTAAAAATTAATAATTTTAATGGATAATTCAAAATTAACATCTAACAACATTAATATCACCAAGGGATTAATTTTACCTGTGTATGACGTAGATCCTGGTGACGGTACTATGGGGGAAATTGTTTATGTCAATGGACAATTAAAATATTATGTGGGTGGAAAATGGACATTCATAACTGATGGAAAAATAGGAACATCAGCTAGTTCACCTGCATTAAACGCAGCTCAAATTAGAGCTGCTGGGATAAGTGCTGATGGTGATTACTGGTATCAACCAACAGGGGCATCGTCACCGATTCAGTTGTATACAAATTTTTCAAATGCTCCAGCAGGAAAAGGTTATGTTCTCGTTGCTAGAGGAAGAGAATCTACTGATTGGTGGAATACTAACGGACAAAATACTTCCGCTTTAACATCATCTTCATTAGATACAAATACACCAATTGCTGTTCTTCCAAACACATTTGTGAATGGTTTAATTAATAATCAGTGGAATGGAATGAGATTCATAACAAATAGAAGAAATGGAGCAGATTCTTGGTTATTTGTTGGAACCCAAAGCACTACTTTTAGTTGGACTTATTTTCAGCAATCTGGATCTAGCGTTTCAGCTACTGCTCAACAATTTAATGGAGTATTTTTATCTGGTGGAGCACGAATAACATATGGATCTGGAATATATTGGACAGATACTTTAAATTATGGAAATGGTAATAACTGCGATAGAACATTTACTTGGTCATGGGGAGGTCATGGATCTTGGCAAGGGTGGTCTGGTGGATCTTCATGTACTCCAACTGGATCTTTCCAACTTGGAGGTGAAGGTCACGCACTTCAATTAGTAAATTGCTACGTAGAGTGCTAAATTATAATTATAATTATAATTAATAAATATTTTAACGGAATAGAGTGTCATTTATGTCTACATTAAATGTCGGTATTTTAAATGCCAGTAACAGAATAAAACTTCCTATACTCACAACTACCCAAAGAAATTCTTTGGCGCTTGAAGTGGGATTGATGATTTTTAATTCTACTGCCAGTGAAGTTCAATTTTATAATGGAACTGAGTGGATAAATCCAGGCAAAGGTAAACTTAGTGCTACTGGAGGAGTTATTACTACAGCTGGATTATATAAAGTTCACACATTTACAGGTAATGGGTCTTTTGTACTTACGGGAAGTGGGTTGGTAGAATATTTAATCGTTGCTGGTGGTGGCGGCGGCGGTTCTGATATGGGTGGCGGCGGTGGAGCTGGTGGAGTAATTATTGGTTCTACAACTTTATCATCTGGAACATATCCAATAACAGTTGGTGGAGGAGGCAGTGGTGCTCCTGCAGGAGTAGGACAAGTTAGAGGAACTAACGGAAATCCCTCAACTTTTAATAATTTAACAGCTATTGGTGGTGGTGGCGGTGCTAGTTGCCATGATAGATCAACAAGCCCAGCAGGAAATGGTGGATCAGGAGGAGGAGCATCTGGCGGAGGAACTCTTCCTAGTGGAGGATCTGGAGGTGGTGGATACGGGGGAGGAATTAGAGGATTAGGAACTCCTGGTCAAGGAAATGATGGAGGGTCAGGAATATATGCTTGGTATCCTGGCGGCGGTGGTGGTGCTGGAGCTGCTGGAACAAACAACCCAGCAACTGGTGGCGTTGGAGTGCAAAGTTCTATTCTAGGTGTTTCTTACTTCTGGGGCGGCGGCGGCGGCGGATCTGGATATTCTGCAGGCGGAGGAAATGGTGGTAATGGTGGCGGCGGCGGTGGAGCCGTAAACGTTACTTCTGGCGGTTCTGGATTAAATAATGGATCCCCTGGTGGTGGAGGAAGTCCAAATTCACAAACCAATAGGCCTGGAGGTAATGGTGGCGCCAACACTGGTGGCGGCGGTGGTGGTGGTAGTCACTACAGTGCTAATAATTTTGGCGGTACTGGTGGTTCTGGAATAGTTGTAGTAAGATACTTAGCATAAATAATTATTAATGCAATACGATAATTTTGAGGATATTTCATGTCTAGATTAAACGTAGGTATTATAGAAGCTGTATCTAAATTTAAAATCCCTACTTTTACTAAAGCACAAAGAGATGCTATGGTGCCAGAAACTGGCATGATGATATATAATTCAACTGATCAAATACTTGAAATTTATTTCGGAAAATGGGTAGGTGCTGGAGAAAAAGTATCAGCTTCAGGATCTTCATTCACTGCAACTGGAGGTACTGTAACAACAGCTGGAGGATATAAAATACATACTTTTTTGGCAAATGATACTTTTGCTATATCTACAGGTACAACTTCAATTGAATATTTAATCGTTGCTGGTGGCGGTGGCGGTGGTATGGATATGGGTGGTGGCGGTGGAGCTGGCGGAGTAATTATTGGCTCCACTTCTTTAGGTCCTGGTTCATATCCAGTAACAGTGGGTGCGGGAGGAAATGGTGCTCCAGCTGCTAGCACAAACGGACAACCAGGCGGTCACCAATATACTATTTCAGCTACCAATGGAATTAATTCAACTTTTAACAATTTAACCGCTGTTGGTGGTGGATTTGGTGGTAGTTCTTATTATGGATATCTCCCAAATTATGGCAACGGCAACACTGGTGGTTCTGGTGGAGGAAATTCTGGCTACAGTGATGGTAATATACGTGGTCCCAAAGCAGGAACTCTTGGTCAAGGAAATAATGGAGGGCAAGGCGGAGGACAATATTATTCTGGCGGTGGTGGTGGTGCTGGCGCTGCTGGATCTAATTCCCCAAGCCAAGCAAACGGTGGTATTGGAGTACAAAGTTCAATAACTGGCGTTAGTTATTATTGGGGCGGCGGTGGCGGAGGAGCCGCTTATTCTTTAGGATCTGGTGGATCTGGTGGAAATGGTGGTGGCGGTGGTGGCGCTGGCAATAGTCCTGGAATAGGTGGGGCTGGATTAAATTCTGGATCTAACGGTGGGCCATCAAATAGTAACCAACCAGGGGGAAATGCTGGCACAAACACTGGTGGCGGTGGTGGTGGCAGCGCTCATTACAACTCCAACAATAAAGGTGGTAATGGTGGTTCTGGAATAGTTGTAATTAGATACTTATCTACATAATATAAAGGAGAATTAAAAATGGCACATTTTGCTCAATTAGATGAAAATAACACAGTAACACAAGTAGTTGTAGTTTCTGATGTTGATACTTGTAATGAAGAAGGTTTTGAAGTAGAAGAAATTGGACAACAATTTTTAAAAAATATGTATGGACAAGATACTAGGTGGGTGAAAACTTCATACAACGGAACTATAAGAAAAAATTATGCTGGAGTTGGTTATACTTATAATGAAAAATTAGATGCTTTTATTCCACCAAAACCATACGAATCTTGGATATTTGACGAAAATTTATTTTATTATGTCGCTCCAGTTCCAAGACCAGAAAAAGAAGGCAAAGTCTATTTTTGGGATGAAGAAACTCAAAAATGGAATGAACAAGATTTTATTTCACCATTAAATAATTGATTTAGTATTATGAAAAAAACATATGTATTGGTAGGTGTTAATACTGCCATTTCTTTACTAAGACCAGGAGCACAATTTTGTCTATCAAACACAAATTTTATTGAGTGGAATGATCCAAGACCAGCTCCATCTTGGGACGAAATAATGGAAACTGTATCAAAAATTAAAGAATTTGAAGATACAATACAATCCATAGAATTAGAATAAATAATACAGTCACATCATTTTACATTACGATTATGGACACTGAACAACTCAAAAAGAACTTCGAAGAGCAACTTGCTACTGCCGAAAAGCAGATTATTGATCTCGAAGCAAATCTAGAAAAAGCAAAAGAGTATCGCCTTAAACTTCAAGGTGGTCTCGAAACTCTAGCTCTTCTTAATCCTCCAGAAGAAGCAGAAGAAGCTTCAGCAGAATAACCTCAAGTCCCTTCTTGATAAATACAAGAAGGGATTTTTTGTATCTAATTAAATGGCACAGCCATCATCAAGACAGGAATTGATTGACTACTGTAAGAGACAGTTGGGTGCTCCTGTGCTGCAAATCAATATTGCAGATTCTCAGGTTGATGATATCATCGATACTGCTATACAGTATTATCAAGAATATCATTATGATGGCATTGAAAAGATGTATCTAAAGCATGAATTTACTGAAGAAGATGTACTAAGATTTACCGAGACAGATGAGATTACTTCTACAGATGATCCAGACGGATCTGTATGGAAAAATAGAAAAAATTTCATAGAAGTTCCTGATCATGTAATTGGTATTGAAAAAGTATTTGGAGTTACTTCCAATCTTTCTTCGAATGAAATGTGGGGATTGAGTAACCAGTATTTCCTACTTGATATTTTTTCTTTCTCATCTGGTTATACTTTTGGCAACTTTGATATGTCATATTACTATATGATCAAGCAGTATTTTGAAACTCTTGACATGGTAGTTAACGTTGGTGGATTAGTACAATACCGTTTCAACAAACGTCAAGATAGATTATACCTTGATATTGACAGAACAAGAATTAAGGAAGGTAGATATTTAGTTATTGAATGCTACAGAGCATTAAACCCAGCAGAATGGAATCAAATCTGGAATGATAGTTTTATCAAACGTTATGTCACTGCTTTGATGAAACGCCAGTGGGGAATGAATTTAATTAAATATAACAATGTTCAGTTGCCTGGTGGCATTACATTAAATGGTCGTCAAATCTGGGAGGATGGCGATGCTGAAGTCAAAGATCTGGAATCAAGAATATTTACAGATTACTCCCTACCTCCAATGGATATGATCGGATAAGATGCCTACCAGTCCTTATTTTCCAAGCTACTACGATGGTTATCAAGGTGAACAAGACCTAGTTCAGGATCTTGTTGACGAGCAGATTAAGCTGTTCGGTTCTGATATCTATTATCTACCAAGAACTCTTCTTAAAGATAATACTTTAGATGATTTAATTTACTCTAAATTTGAAGAGCAATTTCAAATTGAAATGCTATTGCAAAATGTGAGTGGATTTGGTGAGTCAGAATTTATTAGTAAATTTGGTCTTAAGATAACACAAGAAATTAGATTTAATGTTTCTTCTCGGAGATGGAGACAAGAAGGTACTGCATTTGGTTTGGATGCCAGACCTTTGGAAGGAGATCTATTATTCTTTCCATTGACCAAAGACTTGTATGAAATTAAATTTGTGCAAGTAGAGGAAGTATTTTTCCAGTTTGGTCAATTGCCATTCTATTCTATTACTGCAGAAATTTATGAGATGGGCAATGAATCTATCGATACTGGAGTTGCTGATATTGATCTAATCGAAAGCATTCTATCTCCAGCTATTGACATTGTTATGCTGGAAGATAGTGGTACAGAAAATTATATTGTTGGGGAAATTGTAACTGGATCTGTATCCGACGTTACTGCAAAAGTTTCAAAATGGAATTCCCAAACAAGAACACTTACTGTTATTACTAGGACAGGAACGTTTGTTGAAGAAGAAAATATTGTTGGGGAAGATAGTGATGCTTCGTGGACAGTAGAATCATTCTCTACATTAGAGGACCCAAATAACAATTACGAAGAAAATAAATATATTGAAGACACTGCCGATGATCTTTTAGATTTTTCTGAGGGTAATCCTTTCGGTGAGTATGGTAATTTTATGGATAGCTTCTAATGTTAGGTACACATTTTTATAACGAGGCAATTAAAAAAACAGTTGTCGGATTCGGAACTCTTTTCAATAATTTAGAAGTTCAGCGTAAAGATCCCCAGACAGGGGAGATGCTTGAAGTTCAAAAGGTTCCTATTGGATATGGTCCAAAGGATAAGTTTGTTCGTAGAATTGAGGAGAACCCCGATCCTACTCCAGGTGCTCCTTATGAGTATATGAGGATTCCTCGTATCTATTTTGAAATGACTGGTATTAATTATGATGGCGGACGTAAAGTAAGTCCTATACAAAAATACAAAAATATTATTTCTGATAATGGAAACGAGGTGAGAGTTCAGTATGTTCCAGTACCTTATAACATTAGCTTTGAGCTTGGCGTTTTAGCAAAGTCACAAGATGATGGACTACAGATTGTAGAACAGATTTTACCATACTTCCAACCAAATTTCAACGTCACTATCAATTTTATTCCCGAGATGGATGAAAAGAAAGATGTTGCTATTGTATTGAATAGTGTTGATCTAGATGATTCGTGGGATGGTGATTTTAAAAGTAGGAGACAAATTATTTGGACTTTTCAGTTCACTGCTAAGTCATATATTTACGGTCCCTTCAATCAGGCTGACATCATTCGTAAGGCAATTATTTACGAAACTGTTGGTGATCTTGATCAAAACAAACGTAATGCTAGATTTACCTACACACCAGAAGCACTTGAAGATAAAAATGATGATGGTGTTATCAATGCTTTAGATGATGCTTTATTAACAGCAGATGATGACTTTGGATTTAATGGAGAGATTGATCTACTATGAACGAATTTGAAAAGAATATGGAACAAATATTTGACATTGAAGTTACATCAGAAGAAACAGAAATTATACAAGAAAAGCCAACTGCCCCAGTTAAAAAAGAAGATCCAGAAAAAGATTACGAATATACCAGGGGTCAGCTCTACGACCTCATAGAGAAGGGCCAGGAGGCCGTACAAGGGGCCTTAGAGGTTGCTCAGGAGTCTGGGCACCCCCGAGCATTTGAAGTCGCTGTGAACGCTATGAAGCAGGTCTCAGACATGACTGATAAATTAATTGATCTTCAGAAGAAGATGAAGGATCTTGACGCTCCTATTAAAGGTAAAGGACCTACCACAGTTAACAACACAATGTTTGTTGGTAGCACCGCCGACCTGCAGAAAATGCTCAAGGATATGGGCAAAAACATGGCAGAAGAATAAATATCAAATAAAAGGAAAAAACAATGAGAATTAAATTACTCGGAACTGTTGTAACTCTTTCAACTACTCCAAACGAAATCAGCACAACTGCTACTGATGTTTTACTTGTTCACGATGCTGGTGGTAATGCTGGAAGAACTATCACCCTCTATGAAGCTGATGGAACTACAGTAGTTGGTTCCTTTTATTCCAATCCAGGAACAGAACTTGTGCTTCACAAAAAAGCAGGACAAAAATTAAAAGTAGATACTGGATCGGATGTTCGTGCTACACCAGTTGGTTATTTCTCGTAATGAAAAAAAGAGTTCCCACAGAAAGAGAGATAGCCAGAAAACATGGAGTCTCTGTCAAATATGTTATACGTCAAGCTGAAGTTGGTTCTACTGTAGAGCGTGAGCATGTTACTGACCACAAAGCTGCCTATGAAATTGCTCTACAGCATTTAGATGAATTTCCAGATTACTACAAACATTTACTAGCAATGGAAAAGAAAATGAAAGCAGAATATAAAAAGAAAAAAACTTATAAAGAAATAAAAGAATCATTGGTGGCAGAAAACCACATTGATGTTGCCATGGGCAGAGAACTTGATGATGAAGGAGCAATGATCATGAATCAAATTGAAGAGATTAAACATTGTTGTGATCGTCTCAAAATGTCTATTAAGTCACCCACAATGCAGGTTCCTGGTTGGGTTCAATCCAAGGTAACTCTTGCTGCTGATTATATGGATTCTGTTGCGTCATACATGGACAACAAGCACGAAGGGTGAGCATTCCTTAACAAAACTTCGGTAACTATTGTAACACCATAAACATGGTATTCTAAATATAATATTGACCTTATACAGGTGAGAACTATGAATACCAAAACATGCCCAAAGTGTGGTGCTCAATGGATTGACAATCAGCACTTCTGGACTGGCACGAACAAGAAAGGTGACGAATCAGAACTTGCTTCTTTGGTTTGTGACAAGTTTGGTGATGCTACATGCATCAATCCCTGCAAAGGAACCACTGATGGAAAGGGTTGGGAAAATAGATTAAATAATATGGATGCTATTGATAAAGATATTGAGCGTAGTTTGAATGGCTGATGACATTTATTTGGGCAATCCGCTTTTAAAGAAAGCGAACGTTGCCCATGATTGGACTAAAGAAGAAATTGAAGAATACTTAAAGTGTAAGGAAGATCCCGTATACTTTGCATTGAACTATGTAAAAATTGTTCAGGTTGACGAAGGTTTGATTCCTTTTAGGATGTACGACTTTCAAAAAGAGTTAGTGAAGAAGTTTCACGAAAATAGATTTAACATTGCTAAACTACCAAGACAGACAGGGAAATCAACAGTTGTGGTTTCCTATCTGCTTCACTATGCTTTGTTTAATGATAGCTCCAACATCGGCATTCTAGCAAACAAAGCTTCTACCGCTAGAGACCTATTAGGAAGATTGCAGACTGCATACGAGAATCTTCCTAAGTGGTTGCAGCAAGGTGTTCTTTCGTGGAACAAAGGTTCCATGGAACTGGAAAATGGTTCCAAGATCATGGCAGCTTCTACATCAGCATCTGCTGTGCGAGGGATGTCATTCAATATTATCTTTTTGGACGAATTTGCTTTCGTTCCAAACCATATTGCTGACGACTTCTTCTCGTCTGTATATCCTACTATTTCATCTGGACAAAGAACTAAAGTTATTATTATTTCTACCCCATATGGTATGAACCACTTCTATAAGTTGTGGGTAGATGCACAAAACAAAAGAAACAATTATATCTGGACTGAGGTTCACTGGTCTGAAGTTCCTGGTCGTGACGAGAAGTGGAAAGAAGAAACAATCAAGAATACTTCTGAACGTCAGTTCACTCAGGAGTTTGAGTGCGAATTCTTAGGATCAGTTGATACTCTCATTTCTGCTAATAAATTAAGAAATTTAGTATTTGATACTCCAATAAGTTCAAATAAAGGATTGGATGTTTACGAAGAACCAAATCAAAAAGCAGAATATATTATGACTGCCGACGTATCGAGAGGTATTGGTGGCGACTATTCAGCGTTTATTGTTTTTGATATTACTACAGTTCCATATAAAGTAGTAGCGAAATACAGAAACAATGAAATTAAACCTATGCTTTTTCCTAATGTCATTAATGATGTAGCTAGAGCATACAATAATGCTTACGTATTATGTGAAGTCAATGACGTTGGTGATCAGGTAGCATCTATTTTAAACTACGATCTTGAATATGCAAATGTATTGATGTGTTCTATGCGTGGTAGAGCGGGACAGATTGTTGGCCAAGGTTTCTCTGGAAACAAAACTCAACTTGGAGTCAAGATGAGTATCACTGTTAAAAAAGTTGGTTGTCAAAACCTCAAGCAAATTATTGAAGACGATAAATTGCTATTCAGGGATTACGAAATTATTAATGAGCTTACCACATTTATTCAGAAAAAGCAATCCTTTGAAGCAGACGATGGATTCCATGATGACCTTGTGATGTGTTTGGTAATCTTTGCTTGGTTGGCAGTTCAAGATTATTTTAAAGAGATGACGGACAATGATGTTCGCCAAAGAATCTACGAAGAACAAAAAAATCAAATTGAACAAGATATGGCTCCATTTGGGTTTATTACTACTGGCTTGGAGGGAGATGAAGGATTTGTATCTGACGGTAGTATTTGGTATGGAGATACACAAGAAGATGTATCGTATATGTGGAACAACTGATTTTCATAAATAATTTTAGATTTAAATGGATAAAACCGAGAGGAGAATAAAATGGCAAGTCAAGTCTCGCCTGGAATTATTTTAAAAGAGCGTGACCTATCTAATGTCGTAATAGTCGGTGCTCAGCAGATCACTGCCGCTATTGCTGGTGCTTTCGTAAAGGGACCTATTAATCAAATCACAAATATCAGTTCACAAAGAGAATTGGTAAATATTTTTGGAAAGCCATCAGATGCTAACGCCGAAGATTGGTATGTAGCTTCTGAGTTTTTAAGCTATGGTGGTAGATTAGCTGTAGTTCGCACATCTACTGGTGTAGAAAATGCTAGTACCGATGGTGGTTATCTAGTTAAGAACGACCAGGATTGGATTTCTGGTGGTTTTATTTCAGAAACTTTTGTTGCCAGAACTGCAGGAACTTGGGGCAATTCACTTCTAGTTGCTGTAGTTGATAGAGGTGCAGATCAGTACGTAACTTTAAGTGCTGCTCCCGATGTTATTGCCCAGCAAACTATTTTAGAATTTACCAACGGAAAAACTGCAGAAGTAGTTTCTTGGGATGCTCAAACTTTAGTAGCATCTATTCTTTTAACCAACGGTTCTGGATTAATTGCTTCTGGAGATGTTTTAGAAGGAGGGAGTGTTTTACCAGGAGCAGCTGCTATCACTGCAACTGCTGTTTCTGATTGGTACACCAACACAGAAATTACTTATGGAATGGGCCAAACAACAGGTATTAAGTTATCCGCAATCGGTCCTCGTCCAGGAACTTCAGAATATGCTTCAACTAAAGGAATTGAATGGGACGAAGTACACGTAGCCGTTATTGATTTAAATGGTATTATTTCTGGTTCCGCAAATAATATTGTTGAAACGTTTACATACCTTTCAAAACTTGGTGATGGCAAGAGCACTGAAGGTGCTGACACTTATTACAGAAACGTAATTAATCAGCAATCATCATATATCTTTACTGGTGCTCATCCTTCAACTCAATATAATGTAGGCAACGGAGCTGCCTATTATGCATGGGGATTACAATCATCTGAAATGGAATCAGGTGATAAATTTACCTTAGCTCTAGTAGCTTCCAATGCTCTCTATGGTGGTGTTGATGATTATCAGTACAACTCAGCAGAGTATGGCGATGCTATTGATCTATTCTTAGATACAGAAGAAACCAATGTAGATTTCATCCTTATGGGTGGATCTATGACACTAGAAAATGATACCAAAGCTAAAGCTAACAAAGTCATTTCTATTGCTGCTTCGAGAAAAGATTGCATCGCCTTCGTATCTCCTCACAAAGGAAATCAGGTAGGTAGCAATGGTGCTTTAACTTCTTCACAGCAAAAAGTTAATACCATCAATTTCTTCAATGGTTTAACTTCAACCTCATTCGCAATTTTTGATAGCGGTTATAAGTATTTCTATGATCGTTTCAATGATAAGTATCGCTACCTCCCATGTAATGGAGACGTAGCTGGACTATGTGTATCTACTTCTGCTACTCTAGACGATTGGTATTCGCCAGCTGGAGTAAATAGAGGTTCTCTACGCAATGCAGTCAGACTTGCTTACAATCCAAACAAAGCTGATAGAGATGAGCTTTATCAGGCAAGAATCAATCCTATTGTTTCTTTCCCTGGCTCTGGTGTAACTCTGTTTGGTGATAAGACTGCTCTTGCTTCTCCAAGTGCTTTCGATAGAATTAACGTTCGTCGTTTATTCTTAAACATCGAAAAAAGAGTAGGCGATCTTTCCAAGCAAGTTCTATTTGAACAGAACGATGAAGCTACTAGATCTTCATTCTCAAGCGCCGTTAATGCTTACTTGAACGAAGTTCAAGCAAGAAGAGGCGTTACAGATTTCCTTGTGGTTTGTAATGAATCAAACAATACTCCTGATGTTATTGACCGAAATGAATTCGTTGCTGAAATTTACATCAAACCAACCCGCTCCATCAACTATATCACGGTTACATTCACTGCAACCAAGACTGGAGTATCTTTTAACGAAGTAGTTGGTCGTTAATTTATAAAACAACAACGAGGTAAACTAAAATGGCAAAAGTATACACAAGTAAAATCAACGATTTTATTAATAAGGTAGGACAAGGCGTAAAGCCTAATATGTTCGTGGTCGATATTGTATTTCCAACTGGCGCCATTGGCGCTGGTGGAGATGGCACTGCAACCGTAACATCTGAGCAAGACAAAGAGCTTGTCAATATTATGTGCAAATCAGCAGCTCTTCCTGCATCTAATCTAGGTGTTATTGAAGTTCCTTTCCGTGGAAGAACAGTAAAGATTGCTGGCGATAGAACTTTCGACACCTGGAGCCCAACATTTATTAATGATAAGGACTTCAAAGTTCGTGCCTTGATGGAGCAATGGTCAGAAGCTATTAATGGTCATGCTGGTAATACTGCTGATCTATTAACTCCACTATCTGGTGACGCAAGTGGCTATACTGCTCACATGTTTGTTCACCAATTAGAGAAAGGTTCTACTCCAGATTCTTCAAATATTTTAAGAACTTACAAACTTTGGTATGCATTCCCTACCAATATTTCTCAAATTGATCTTGGCTATGATAGCAATGATCAAATTGAAGAGTTCTCAGTTGAATTCCAATACTCATATTGGACATCAGAACCAGTATCTTCTCCAAGAGCTGGAGTAACAACTCGTCAAGTTAACGCTGACGTTTGATAACTAAATAGAGTATCGAATTAAATAATTTAATATGAGTCAACTGTTTGGATTTAAAATCAACAAAAAGGAGGGATTGAAAGGTCAGTCCCCAATTCCTCCTAATCAAGATGATGCCGTAGCCACTGTAGCAGGTGGCTATTTTGGCACGTATGTTGATGTTGAGGGCGTATCCAGAAATGAGTATGAGCTTATTCAACGTTATCGTAGTATGGCGTTGCACCCAGAATGTGATTCGGCTATTGATGAAATTGTAAACGAATTTGTAGTATCAGACGCTGACGATTCTCCTATAGAAATTGAGCTATCCAATTTAGATATTGGTCAAAATATTAAAACTAAAATTAGACAAGAATTTAATAACATCTTAAGGATGTTAAAATTTGATAAAAATGCCCACCAAATTATTCGTAATTGGTATATTGATGGTCGCATGTATTATCATAAAGTTGTTGATTTAGATAATCCAAAGAAAGGCATTTTAGAACTTAGATATATTGATCCCCTAAAGATTAAAAAAGTACGTCAAAAAATTAACAAGGACGAAGCAGAAAAGCATTTACAAAAAGGTTCTGGTTTAGAATTTGATTGGGGCGATTATATTGAATATTACATTTACAATCCACAAGGATTTGGTGTAGCTGGTGTACCAAATACTACAGGATCTTTTAATTATGCAAACAGCCAAGGTATCAAGATGGCTGTGGATTCTGTTGCTAATTCGGATTCTGGATTAAAAGATACAAATAAAAAAATTGTAATCAGCTTTTTACATAAAGCAATCAAGTCACTCAACCAGCTAAGAATGATTGAGGACTCACTGGTTATCTATAGATTGTCCCGTGCTCCAGAGCGTCGTATTTTTTACATTGATGTTGGTAATCTTCCTAAGGTAAAAGCAG
>Ga0208221_1000041_pt1 | contig 13938 bp, 11 predicted proteins | sample LakMenEpi26Jun09_FD_150734 | JGI IMG/M metagenome (GOLD analysis project Ga0208221, IMG submission 150734) | Freshwater microbial communities from Lake Mendota, WI - 26JUN2009 deep hole epilimnion (SPAdes) | ecosystem: Environmental > Aquatic > Freshwater > Lake > Epilimnion/Euphotic zone ... | reverse complement strand
CGGTGCCAGCGAAAAAGCCGGTGCCAGCGAAAAAGCCGGTGCCAGCGAAAAAGCCGGTGCCAGCGAAAAAGCCGGTGCCAGCGAAAAAGCCCACCGTGGTCAAAAAAGCGACGCCAGTAAAAGCCGCCAAGCCCGTTGTCAAAGCGGTCGCGAAAAAGGTGGTCGAAAAGAAAGCAGTCGCGCCCAAGGCCAAGGTCGAGATCAAGAAGCCAGTTTCCGCCAAAACTCCGGAGAAAAAGCCTTTTGTGCCGCCCAAAGAGACCAAGAAACCCGAGGTCGTCGAGGTCGCCGTTGCTCCAGTGGCCCCTCATAGCGATGCTTTCATTCAAAAGCAGCATCAGCGTTTGCTCGACCTTCGCGATGAACTTGTTGATTCGATGTCGGGCATGACTCGCGACACCATCCGCAACGCGCCGGAAGGTTCGGAGGCTTCGGGCAGTGGTCAGCATCAGGGCGATGCTGGCAGCGATGCCTACGATCGCGACTTCGCGCTCTCCGTTTTGGCCAAGGAACAAGACGCTTTGTATGAAATCGAGGAGGCTCTGGTGCGTATACGCAAGGGGCTTTACGGCATCTGTGAGCTTTCCAACCGCAAGATCCCGCAAGCCCGACTTGAGGCGATTCCATTTGCGCGCCTGACCGTCGAATGCCAGGCCCAATGGGAGAAGGAATTTGGCAAAAGGCGCTTCCGTCCCTCCAATGAAGTGGGCTTCAGCGGCGGAAAATATGCCGATGATGAAGATTCTGAGTCGGTTTCGCTTGACGAAGAGGAGGATTAAGGCATTCTCCGCGTCCCCCAAATTTCCATCCATGCCACGCGAGATTATCATCCTTGAATGCACCGAGGCCAAAGCCGAGGGCAAACCGACTTCCCGTTATGTCACCACGCGTAACAAGAAGAGCCTCCGTACACCCGGCCGATTGGAGAAGGTGAAATTCAATCACTTCCTCAAGCGCCGCACCCTACACCGTGAACTTCGCTGAATTTTCCCATGTCCGAGCCTAAAACCGTTCAACGCCGTATCAACTTCCGCAAGGCAAACCGTCAGATGCCGCGCAGGCGTCATGATATCCCTGCCGATCAAGTGGTCCACACCAACCCTGAGCTGCTCACCAAGTTCACTTCGGAAACCGGCAAGATCCTGCCGCGCCGCGTGACCGGTGTCTCGGCCAAGCTTCACCGCAAGATCACCAACGCGATCAAGCAATCGCGCGCGATCAATCTTCTGCCATAAGTTTTTTTTCATTGTTTCATTGGTTTGTGTTTTTTGGGCCAGTCCGTGAGTGCGGACTGGCCTTTTTTTGCATCGACCGCCAGGCGGTATTGAATGTTCCATAGATCTGACGATGACGGCACGCATCAAGAGCGTTGAGGAAATGATCGAGCTGGGTGCGGCTGCCGCGCGTGTGGCAAAGGCCGGCTCGGTGATCGGCTTGGTGGGTGATCTCGGCGCGGGTAAAACCCATTGGGTGAAGGGCTTTGTTGCGGAAATGGGCTGCGCGGCGGAGGTCACGAGCCCGACCTTCGGGTTGGTGCATGAATACCGGGGCGGACGCTTGCCGGTGAGCCACTTTGATTTCTATCGGCTCGGAACGGCGGAGGAACTCATCGCCTTGGGATGGGATGAGTATCTCGAAGGTGGTGGCGTGGTTGTGGCCGAGTGGGCCGATAAATTTCCCGAGCTTATGCCGCCCGTGACCCAGTGGTATTACTTCACGATCGGCGCGGATGGCGTGCGGCTCGTGAGAGATCATTCGGCGTGATTTATCACCATCATTGATCGCTCAGTTGCAGACCGGGCAGGTGTTGAGCTTGGTGAAGAAGTCGTTGCCTTTGTCATCGACGAGGATGAAGGCGGGGAAGTTTTCGACGGTGATTTTCCATACTGCTTCCATGCCGAGTTCGGGGAAGGCGACGACTTCTTGCGAGCGGATGTGATCCTGCGCAAGCAATGCCGCGGGGCCGCCAGCCGAGCCGAGGTAGAATCCGCCATGTTTTTTGCAGGCATCGGTCACCGCTTGCGAGCGATTGCCTTTGGCCAGCATCACCATCGATCCGCCGTGCGATTGGAAGAGATCGACATAGCCGTCCATGCGTCCGGCGGTGGTGGGGCCGAAGGAGCCTGAGGGCATGCCCTGCGGGGTCTTGGCGGGTCCGGCGTAGTAGACCGGGTATTGTTTGAAGTAGTCGGGCAGTTCGCCGGTTTGATCGAGGATCTCCTTAAGTTTTGCGTGGGCGCTGTCGCGGGCGACGATGATTGTGCCGGTGAGAGCGACAGCGGTGGTGACCGGATATTTTTTCAGCGTCTTGAGGGTTTCCTCCATGCCGAGGTCGAGATTGATTGGCGCGCCTTTGAATTTCCAATCGCGGAATTTTTCCGGGATGAAACGACCGGGATTTTTTTCGAGTTTCTCGATGAAGATTCCGTCCTTGGTGATTTTGGCTTTCGCTTGGCGGTCGGCCGAACAGGAGACGCCGATGCCGACCGGGCATGAAGCGCCGTGGCGGGGGAGGCGGATGACGCGGACATCGAGCGCGAAGTACTTGCCGCCGAATTGTGCACCGATGCCAATCTCGCGTGAGAGTGCGAGGAGTTCTTTTTCGAGTTCTAGGTCGCGAAATGCCTGGCCGTGTTCGTTGCCGGCGGTGGGTAGTTTGTCGAGGTAGCGGGTTGATGCGAGCTTGACGGTTTTGAGGCAGTTTTCCGCCGAGGTACCGCCGATGACGAAGGTTAGGTGATAGGGCGGGCAGGCGGCGGTGCCGAGCGAGCGCATTTTTTCGACACAGAATTCTTTGAGGCGCTTCGGATTGAGAAGTGCTTTGGTTTCCTGATAGAGGAAAGTTTTGTTGGCGGATCCGCCGCCTTTGCTCACGAAGAGAAAATGATAAGCATCGCCTTCGGTGGCGTAGAGATCGATCTGTGCGGGAAGGTTGGTCATCGTGTTGACCTCCTCATACATCGTGAGCGGCGCGGTTTGTGAGTAGCGGAGGTTTTCCTTCGTGTAAGTTTCGTGGATGCCTTTGGAGAGGAATTCCGCATCATCGCAGCCGGTCCATACTTGCTGGCCTTTCTTGCCTACGATCGTCGCAGTGCCGGTGTCTTGGCAAAATGGAAGGATGCCGTGCGAGGCGATCTCGGCATTTTTCAGAAGCATGAGCGCGACCATGCGATCGTTTTCAGAGGCTTCGGGGTCATCGAGGATTGCGGCGACTTGGGCGAGATGGTCGGGGCGTAGTGTGAAGTTGATCGCCTTGATGGCCTCGGCAGAAAGCAGCGTGAGTGCTTCGGGCGCGATTTTGAGAATCGGCTGACCTTCGAATTCCGACATCGAGACATGCTTTGTGGAAATGCATTCGTATTCCGTCGTGTCGGCCGCGAGTGGAAAGGGGTCTTGATAGAAAAACGGTTTCTTTGGCATGGCTTGCGGATTGTTTAAGCCTGCTAGGCGGTGCGGGCAAATGGATTTGCGCGATGTGCCGTTTTATAACGCGATTTCGAGCAGGTTGTGTTCGGCCTCAAGGTGCTTGCTGAATGTGGCGGCATCGATCATCCAGCCGCCTTGGCGGTAAGGATTGTCGGTGATTTTGGTGGGTTTGAGTTCGCTGCCATTGAGGCTGACCTTGCTCGGTGTGTGCGTCGCGTTGCGGACCTCGAAGCGGACATTGAGCCAGTGGTTTTCCCATGGGATGGTTGCCTCGAGTCCGTTGAGTTCGCGGGGCAGCACTGGATCGACGATGATGTGTCCGTAATGGCGGCGGATGCCGAGCATGCGCGTGAGTACAAGGCTGAGAAAAATCCCAGGGCCGCTTGAATAGATCCGCCAGCCTCCGTGCACGCCAATTTTTCCGGAGACGATTTCTTTGTATCGCTCGGCTGCTTCGTAGCGTGATGCGACATCCGCGTCGGAGCTGGAAAAATAGGCATTCGCTTGGCGCGGCAAGGCGTTGCTGACGGAGGATTTGAGGTCGGCGGGGTTTACCATGCCGAAGGCTGTGAGCATGGCATCGGCCTTGCCGAGGTGGGCCATTGTCTCGATGAAACGCAAATGGGCGTGGGTGTAAAAGATGCCGATCTCGCGCGAGAAGCAGGAGCTGAGTTCCGCGCGTTGGAAAATTTCACAGATGCCACCGCGATAGGCGGGCGGGCGATCCATGAGTCGCGCGCCGTCGGCGGCCAGCAGATGTTCTTCGATCAACGAGAGATGATGTTCTGCCTCCACATTCGAAAAAAGCCCTCCGAGCATCGAGCGCGTCATTGGAATGAGGCTGTGATGAATGCCGGTGAGCTTGTCATTGGGATGGAGCAGGGGCTGACCCGATGATGCTGAATTTTTATCAAACAGGAAAAATCCGCAGATGGTGCCATCGATCATCAGGTGACGGTGGCAGTCGGCTTTGACGGCATCCGCAAAGCCATCGAGGCCTGCAAACTCGCGGCCGGATTGGCGTGAGAGTTCTTCGAGTCGGCGAAGGACTTGGTAGCACAAGGCGACTGTCCATGAGCTGACGAGGCGTTCGCGGAATTCGGGTTTTGCCGGTTGCAGCGAGTCGTTCCAGTCGCCATCGCCGTAGCGGAGGAGTGCGGTGCCCGGCACACAGTGGTCGCGCAGCCATGCGATGTTGGCGGTGACATGTTCGATGAGCGGCGAGGTTTCCTTGGTGGTTTGTGCACTGCCGGGTTGGGTCCATGCGACTTGTTCGTCGAGGATGGCAAAGTCGCCGCTTGCCTCGATGTAGTCGCAGAGTGCCTTGAGCGGCCAGAGCGGGATGTCCCCGTGGCAGTGGGCTTGCTGGATCCAGCCGAAGGGATCGGTCATGAACCACTGCGGCCAGTTGTTTTCGCCGATGAACTGGTGACGGTAGGTTAGCAGGATGATTTCGCGGCAGCTTTCATGACGCCCGAGTGCCAGCAGCATTTCCACGGACCCTTGGGTGACATCGCGTGTACCCCATGCGCCGCCATTGTATTGCTCGATGCCGTGCGGAACCGTGAGGTGGATCATGCCGTTGTGGATGAACCATGGCAGGATGTGGTTCATCCGCGTGATGGCGTGATGTTCGTGAATAAGGCCAAGCTTCTGTGAATCGTCGAGCCAACTTGATTTTTCCGTCGATTCGTTTGCGAGTTGGCTGTGGCCTTCGATTTCGATTTCGAAAGAGTTCACGGCGCGGGTTTGCATCACAAGCATCGCATGAACGTTTTCGCCACCAAAGTTTTCCGCTCCGCCGAATGATGCGACGGATGCGGGATTTTTGGCGCGCAGGGTGAAATGTGCCTCCGGATCTTCCTTGCGAAAAAGCCCTTCGCGGTTGGCGCGGATGATCGCACTGGCGGATTGCGAGTCGATTTCCACTTCGGCGGTTTCGTCGTACTCGTTGATTCCGGCGATCAGGCCATGGGTGATGAGAAACTCGGCGGGATCACCAGAAAGGATGGTGATGCTTGTGTTGCAGGATGATTGAGTGGGGTCGACGGAAACTTTGATTTCGATCGTGTGTGACGAGAGTTGATAGATCCAGCGGGCCTCGTTGAGGGACATTTCGAAGCACGATGGCACTCCGAGGACTTGCCATGTGTTGTTGATGCGGATCCATACCCTTTGGCCGGTCGATGGAGTGAGTCCATGGGTTTCGCGTGGAAAGGACAGCAGTCGATGAAAGGAAGAATGGCCGCTGCTGAGTAGCGAATTGAAACATCCGGCCATCAACACGGTGGTGCTCAATTGCGAGGCATTCGGGAAATCGCCAGCGCTGGAGCGAAGGATGTGGGCGTGCGGGCGTGGTCCAAGCGCTTCCTTCGCGCGTGTCACGACATGGCTGGTGCGGTGCTTGAGGAAAAACGAATGAAGCTGGCCGTTCTCATCGCGTTCGACGAGGTCCCAATCATCGGGGAAAAAGTTTCGAAGATCAGACTCCTTGAAATTTTCTCCGTGGATGACGGAGGGTTGATGAAACAGGGTCCGGCATGATTCGGCGGTGCTTATGGGTGTTGAATTGCGCTGCGGATTTTTGGAAAATCCAATCAACGTGAGGTCGGCGGAATTTGTTGGTTCTGGGTGATCGGTGAAGAATGCCGCGGTGAATCGGCAGGTACCGCTTTCGTTTTGATTCGTATGGATCGTGCGGCTGAGCAGTGCGCCGTAGGAGGACTCGGCTTGCTTGAGGCCGGAGAGGCGGATGGCATTCGTGCCGAGACAAAGAGGATGATGATGACGATTGATTATTGAGCCAAACACTTGGCTGGCGTCTGTTGCAAATTCGTCACAGCCCTGCTCGCAGGCTTGGATGAGGTAGGGGTTCTTGCCGTTCACCTTTAGGTTTTGGCGACTGGCGATCAGCTTGCCGTAGTTTGGATGATCGAGCGGATGGTGATCGATGTACTGGCTGGTGTACGACTCGTTGTTGCGGGCGGCGGCAGGCGAGGTGAGGCCGATATCAAGGCCATGAAGCACGCGCCATGCGATGGAGCTCTTGGCGCGATTTTTGACGGTGATTTCTGTGTTCCAACCATTGCCATCGGACTTCAAAGAAATGATGGCCGTGATCTCCATTTGTTCATCGGCGTGGGTCCAGATGGCAATGTCATCGCTGATTGAGAAGCTGGCTTCGGATCCGGGTCCAATTAGCGTGATGACGCGCGTGTTACTGGGTTCGGTAAGTTCCAGAGCCACATGGTGCATCGCCCCCGCAAGCGGACATCCAAAGCGGAGGTTGACCATCAAGTCATTGCCATGGCGGATCGAATGCAGGTGGCCGCCCTTGAAAAACCGGAAGTGGAGCGAGTCCTTATCGCCAAGCGTGTGGGCAATGAGCGAGTCGTGAGTGGCGAGGGTGTGGCGTGACGGGTTCATGATTCGGAGTTGCCAGGGAATTTCTGAACATACACCGATTCAATCCCGCTTGGTACAGCGGTTTTATTTGGAGCCTGTCACTCCGGGTCGGCCTCCGGGGCCTTGGGGAGTTTTTCGACTTCGTCGAGGAGGTTCACCATGTCGACTCCGCGGATGGCGGAGGAGTCGTGGTGGAAGCGCAGGACGGGGGTGGATTTGAGTACCACGCGTTTCATGACTTTCGATTGGATCGAGCCGTGATCGCGGTTGAGTTTGTCGATGACCGGTTGGGCGTCGCCGCCGAGCACGCTGGTCCAGACCTTGCCTTCTTTGAGGTCCTGAGTGACATCAACTTCGCTGATGGTCACCAGCTTGCCATGCCATTCGTAATCCTTCTGGACCACATTGCCAATTTCCCGGCGGAGCAGTTCGTTGACGCGATCGAGGCGGCGGGACATAAAGGAATAAAAGCTGAAAAACTTAAAAGCTGAAATACTGAAAGAGGATGTAACTTTGTTAAGCGCATTCTGATTTCAGCCTTTCAGCATTTCAGAATTTCAGCTTTTGCCATTACAGCGTCTGCGGGACTTTTTCGAGTTTGTAGCACTCGATGATGTCGCCTTCCTGGTATTCGTTGAATTCGCCGAGGCGGATGCCGCATTCAAAGTTGGTGCGGACTTCCTCGACCTCTTCCTGGAAGCGGCGGAGCGTGGACATGCGACCGTCGAAGACCGGGATGCCTTCGCGGATGACGCGGGCGTGGGCCTTGCGGTGGATGCGGCCGTCGCTGACGAAGGAGCCGGCGGCGCGGCCTCTCGAGAGCTTGAAGACCTTGCGGACTTCGGCGTGGCCGATGACGCTTTCGCGATTGAGTGGCTCGAGGAGGCCGAGCATGGCTTCGCGGACTTGATCGATGAGTTCGTAAACGATCGAGTAGAGTTTGATTTCGGTGCTTGAGGCCTTGGCTGCTTTCACCGCTTTGGCTTCCACCTTCACATTGAAGCCGAGGATGATCGCGTCGGTTGAGGCCGCGTAGGAGACATCCGATTCGGTGATCGGTCCTGCGGCGGCGGTGATGAACGAGCAGTCGACCTTTTCCGATTCGATTGCGAGCACGGCTTTTTTGATCGCTTCGACTGATCCTTGCACATCGCACTTGAGGATCAGTTTGAGCATTGCTTTGCCGCCGCCGTCTTTGACCATCGAGTAGAGGTCCTCGAGGCGGTTGCGGTGTTGCGGTTTGAGGCGAGCGATGCGCTGTTGTTCCTGGCGATCGGAGGCGAGGGTTTTGGCCTCGCGTTCCGATTTCATTTCCGTGAGGTGGTCGCCGACATTCGGGAGTTCGTCGAATCCGATGACTTCGACCGGCATGCCCGGGTGGGCGGACTTCACGCTGGTGCCGCGGTCGTTGATGAGCGAGCGGACCTTGCCGGCGTAGGGGCCGCAGATGAAGGGGGTGCCGACTTTGAGTGTGCCGGATTCCACGATGACTGTGGCGGTGGTGCCGCGGCCGGGGACTACGCGGGCTTCGATCACGGCGGCGCGGGCGGTGGATTTCGGGTTGGCCTTGAGTTCGAGAACTTCGGCCTGGAGACTGATCAGGTCGAGCAGGTCGCCCATGCCTTGGCCGTTGAGTGCGGAGACTGCGGCGAATTCCGTATCACCGCCGAAGTCGGTCGTTTGCAGGCCGTGTTCGGCGAGCTGGGATTTCACGCGTTCGAGATTCGCCGAGGGGAGGTCGCATTTGTTGATTGCGACGATGATTGTCTTCTTTGCTTTTTTCGCGTGCTGGATCGCTTCGAGCGTTTGCGGCATGATGCCGTCATTTGCAGCGACCACGAGCACCACGATGTCGGTGATGTCGGCGCCGCGTGCGCGCATGTCGGAGAAAATTGCGTGGCCCGGTGTGTCGAGGAAGGTGATTTCTTGATCGTTGTGGATCACCTGATAAGCACCGATGTGCTGGGTGATGCCACCTGCCTCGCCGGCAGTGATTTTCGTTTTGCGGAAGTAGTCGAGGATCGAGGTTTTGCCGTGGTCGACATGGCCCATGATCGTCACGATCGGTGGGCGTAGCTTGAGTTGGTCTTCCGGTTCTTCGGCGGGGGCTTCGGGTTCGGTGATGACTTCCTCGACCTTGTGAAAACCTTTTTCCTTGTCGCGTTTTTCGCGTTCGAAGGTGAAGCCGTGGATCTCGCAAATTTTCGCTGCGGTTTCCGGTTCGATCGGCTGGTTGGGAGCAGGAAAGACGCCGAGCTTGATCAGGTCGGCCATGATGTTGAACGGCTTCAGGCCGAGGCGTGAAGCGAGTTCGGGAACTAGGATCGGCGGCTTGATGATGATCAGCTTTGGATCACCGGAGTCGTCTGGGTCGCTAGATTCTGCATCGGCAGCAGTGCTGGCGGCAGGAGCGGATTCGACTGCGGGAGCCGGGATTTTGACCATCGACGGGTCCTCTTTTTCGAGAACCTTGGAAATCGATCCGATCACTGCCTTTGGTTTGGCGGTGGTTTTGCGAACTTTAGGTTTGGCTTCCTCGGCGAAAAGGTCGAGGGCATTGAGTTTGGCTTGATCGAGCTTGCTCGGTGCCGGGGCTTTGACTTCCGCCTCCTGGCGTTGGCGCTCACGGCGTGAAGGTTTCTTGGTGGTCTCGAGGAGGTCGAGCACCTTGTCCTGTTCGGGTGGTGAGCTGTCGCTTTTTTTGGGCATCCGGCTTTTCTGGCAGTGGTGTGTTGGGGTGGGCGGGGATCAGTCGTTGCTGGTGACTGCTTCTCCGCCTGAGACGAGGGATTGGGCGCGTGAGAGGATCGCATCGGCGGCCTCGGGAGTGATTTCGAGGGCTGAGGCGATGTATTCGGATGGCATGTCGACGATCATTTCCGGGTTGAATCCGCCGGCGAGGGTGAGCTTGTTGGCGAGTTCGTCGGTGATCTCGAGTTGTTCCGCGAGCGTGTGGGCGGCGCCGCCGATTTTTTCCTTGAATTGTTCTTCCTTTGATTCGTCGCGGCGGACCTGCACATCCCAGCCCATGAGGCGTGACGAGAGGCGGGCGTTTTGGCCTTTGCGGCCGATTGCCTTGCTGAGGTCGATTTCATCGACCGTGACATGGACGATCTTGTTTTCCTCGTCGACGCTGATTGAGCGGAGTTCGGCGGGTTTGAGTGCTTCGCGGACGAATTCTTTCGGGTCTTCGCTCCAGCGGATGATGTCGACTTTTTCGTTGTTGAGTTCGCGGACGATGTTTTTGACGCGTGCGCCGCGCATGCCGACGCAGGCGCCGACGGGGTCGACCTTTGGGTCGCTGCTCCAGACGGCCACCTTGGTGCGGAAGCCTGCCTCGCGGGAGATGCCGCGGATTTCGACGGTGCGGTCGGAGATTTCGTTGACCTCGGCTTCGAATAAGCGGCGGACGAAATTCGGGTGGCTGCGCGAGAGGATGATTTCCGGGCCGCGGCCTTCGTTTTCGACGGCGAGCACGTAGCAACGGATGCGGTCGCCGATGTTGTAATCTTCGCCTTGGACGCGTTCGCGGTTGGGCATGATGCCTTCGAATTTACCGAGGTCGATCATCACATCATTGCGTTCGAAGCGCCGGACGGTGCCTGAGACGATGTCGCCGGCGCGGTCCTTGAACTCCTCATAGATCATTTCCTTCTCCGCTTGGCGGAGGCGTTGCATCATCGTTTGCTTCGCAGTTTGAACGGCGATGCGGCCGAAGTCTTTGGGCGTGATGTTGAATTCCACCTGTTCGCCAATGGCGGCCGAGGGGTTTTTCTTGAGAGCGGTGGAGAGGGGGACTTCATTGAATTTGTCCGCATAATCCTCATCGGCCACGACTGTAAGTGAGGCGAAGATGCGGGTTTCGCCCTTGCGGGTATTCACATCGGCGCGGATGTTTTCGATCGCGTCGGCACCGGGAACCATTTTCCGGTAGGCGGAGATGAATGCGAATTCCAAGGCGGCGACGACCTTATCGCGGTCGATGCCTTTTTCCTTTTCGTAGTATTCGATGAGGGCGACGATATCGTTGGTCATGGCGGGCGTTGTGTGCGATCGCTGCTTCTGATGTCTGTAGACGCAAAAGAGTGGGTACGAGACCCACTCCTTTCTTTCGTCAGAAGCTGTGGGGGCGATTCTTAAGCGCTCCGTGCTGGGTTTGCAAGCTCAAACTAGGGCCTTGGAGCCTGCTTGCGAGCATGTTCCGCGGCTTTCGATCTCGGCGATAGCCCAAAGTGCGTGTTCGGCGACGAGCGGGTGGGGGTCTTGGGCGGCCTGCCTGAGAGCGGGGAGGTCATCGGCGGTGCCGGTGTTGCCGAGGGCGACGCAGACATTGCGGAGGAAGGCCGGGCGTTTGATGCGTTTGATGGGGGACTTGGCGAAGAGCGCGCGGAAGGACTCGTCGGTGAGGCTCAGAAAATCTCGCATTTGCATTGCGAAGACCGACTCGCGGGCGTGGAAGCTCGCTTCGCGGGAGGTGCTGGCGAAGCGGTTCCATGGGCAGGCTTGCAGGCAGTCGTCGCAGCCGTAGATGCGGTTGCCGATGGCGCGGCGAAACTCGTGGGGGATCGGGCCCTTGTGTTCGATGGTCAGGTAGGAAACGCAGCGGCGGGCATCGAGTTGGCGCGGGGCGGTGATCGCTTGGGTCGGGCAAGCAGTCATGCAGCGTGTGCACGAGCCGCAATGGTCGCGGATTGGCGCGTCGGGTGTGAGGTCGAGGGTCGTGAGGATGTCGGCGAGGAAAAACCAGGTGCCGAGTCGGCGGTGGATTTGCATCGTCGATTTGCCATTCCAGCCGAGTCCGGCATCGCTGGCGAAATCACGTTCGAGGACCGGGCCGGTATCGACATAGAATTTTTGCGTGCCGCCGAGGGTCTGCAATTTTTGATCAAGCTCCCTGAGTTTTTTTTCGATCAGGTCGTGGTAATCGTTGTTCCATGCGTAGCGGGCGATGCGGTAGCCGCCGGGGTGGTTTTCGGGGAAGGGGTTGTTTCCTGGGAAATAATTGAGTGCGAGGCAGATCACTGTGCGGCATCCGGGCAGGACTTCGCGCGGGTCGCAGCGGCGATGCGGGTTGCGCTCGAGCCAGGCCATCTCGCCGTGTTTGCCGAGCTCGATCCAATCGAGAAATTCCTTCGCATGGCTTGCGGTGCCGGCTTTGGCGAAGCGACAATCGTCGAATCCCGCCTCGGCGGCCCAATGTTTCACCTGTGCCTCGGGAGAGGTCATGCGCGGCTGGTGAAAAAGTAGCGGGCGCACTCGAGGATGCCGGTGGCGAGCTCGCTGAAATCGAGGCCCGAGGTGTCGAGTTTCAGATGGGCGACCTCCTCGTAGAGGGGGGTGCGTTGGTCCATGAGGAGCTGGATTTTTGCGGCTGGGTCTTCGGTGTTGAGGAGCGGGCGATTGCGGTTTTTGCCGGTGCGTTCGAGGATCACTTTGATCGGCGCGCTCAGCCACACGACATAACCCAGTTGTTTGAGTAAGGCGCGGTTTTCTTCGCTACCGACGATGCCGCCGCCGGTGGAAATGATGCGTCGCTCACTGCTTGCATGGTCGGTGATTTCCCTCAGCAAGGAAGTTTCCATTTCGCGAAATCCTGCTTCGCCCGAGTGCTCGAAGATCGCGGGGATGGATTTGCCGGCGCATTCCTCGATCACTTGGTCCATGTCGATCAGCGGGTAGCCGAGGCGTTGGTGGAGTTCACGGCCGACGGTCGTTTTGCCGCTGCCCATGAAGCCGACCAGCACGATGTTTTTCGGCGTCGGGGTTGTGTCGTTCATGGATCAAAACTAGCGACGACCGATCGCGAGGGAAACCCAAAATAGGTGTTCGCAATCCGCCGGGGTCTGTGGCATGACCCCGCCATGTCCGATACGCGCATCATCCAAGCCACCGACGATGACATGAAGGAGGCTGTCCGCGAGGCAACTTCGCTGTTGCGTGCGGGTGAGATCGTGGCCTTGCCGACCGAGACCGTGTATGGCTTGGCGGCGGATGCCTTCAACGCCGATGCGGTGGCGAAGGTTTTTGCTGCGAAAGAGCGACCGTCGTTTGATCCGTTGATCGTGCACATTGCTTCGCGTGGTGATTTGAAGCGGGTGGCCTTGGTGCCGGATGAAATTGCCGAAGACGTCAGCCGGCTCACCGAAGCGTTTTGGCCGGGCCCGCTGACCTTGATTTTGCCAAAGCACCCTGATGTGCCGGATCTAGTGACCAGTGGACTGCCGACCGTGGCGGTGCGTCAGAGTGCGCATCCGGTTTTTCGTGCGATCAACAAAGAGTTGGGTCAGCCGATCGCGGCGCCGAGTGCGAATCGTTTTGGCAGGATTTCGCCGACCTCCGCATCGGCGGTGATGAAAGAATTGGAGGGAAGGATTCCTTTGGTTGTTGATGGTGGCGCCTGCACCGAAGGTCTAGAGAGCACGATCATTTCCATCGAGCCGCGCGAGGGCAAAAAGCCGGTGTTGAGACTGCATCGCGCGGGTCCGGTGACCAAAGAACAACTGCAGGCGTTTGGTAAGGTCGAGAAGCTTAAGGAGAAACTTGGTGATGCGCCACATGCGCCGGGTCAGTTACCGAGCCACTACGCGCCGCATACGCCATTGATTTTGCTTTCCGATCCGTGTGATTTTCGTCCGGAGCCTGGCAAGCGATATGGGCTGATGAGTTATCGTGGCGAGGATGATGGCCGCTATGTGACCATGCATCCGTGGGAGCGTGTCGAGGCGTTGAGCCCCGGCAGCGGAAAGCTCGCCGAGGCGGCGATCCGTTTGTTTTATGTGATGCGCAGTCTCGATGAGGCCGGGCTCGATGCGATTGTGGCCGAACCGGTGAGCGAGACCGGCCTTGGTGTGGCGATCATGGATCGCTTGCGCCGGGCATCGGTGAGGGAATGAACCCAAATCCAAAGTTGGATAGGGTATCGTTTTTTGGCGTGTGAGCGTGCGGATTGGTGATGGCTTATGACTTACTCTACAATTTCCCAGACAAATTGTAGAGATTCTTCTTGCCGTCGGGGATGGCTGTGGTAAATGGTGGGGCATGGGAGGTGACTCATGAGCAGCAAGCGGTGGTTGGCGCCGTGGAAGGATTCGGCGGAAAAGCCGGCGA
>Ga0208221_1000040_pt1 | contig 14032 bp, 14 predicted proteins | sample LakMenEpi26Jun09_FD_150734 | JGI IMG/M metagenome (GOLD analysis project Ga0208221, IMG submission 150734) | Freshwater microbial communities from Lake Mendota, WI - 26JUN2009 deep hole epilimnion (SPAdes) | ecosystem: Environmental > Aquatic > Freshwater > Lake > Epilimnion/Euphotic zone ... | reverse complement strand
TCAAAAATTTTGTGTAATAATCTACCTTTTATATCTGAAGCTGAAGATATTCATATCAAACACTCAACCCAACTCAATGGTGTCCTAAATACAAAAAATATTGGTAATTTATGAAACATTTATAATAATTCATAAAAATAATTAATTTAAAAAGCCAAATAAAACTTTGCAAAAATCTCAAGTATAATAAATGTTTTTACAAAATCTGAAAACACAAATATTATACTTAAGACTTCTGCAAAAAAAGCAGTGTGCCCATATAAATAGGCATTGCAAATAACAAATTTGTTTATTTTTAATAATACAAACTAATACTAACATTGTGTGGAAAGAAACCAACGCAAGTTACATATATAATGCCATCTCAATGTTTGTAAAAACAACATATATGAGACATTATATATATACTTGAGTAATGGTCAAAAATATTGTTGTTGTTGTTGTGTAGATTCATGAGGTTGAGGTTCTTGAATCGTAGTGGTCGTGGTAGTGTTTTTAAACATGCGAAGCTGTTCCTCTTGACAAAAAGTTGAAATATGTGCTGTTAGACAAACAGATGAATGGTTAGTAATAATGTCTAAATAATATTTTCAGCATATGTTTATTAATTGTAATAAACAGTACAGTATAACTTAAATTTATTTAAAGCGTAAAAGCATTTTCTTTCGATGATCAGGAGACAGAATAGATGAAAGTAACTTTTCCATACGAGCTTTATCAGCCTGTTTTTGTTGATAATCCGACATTCTTGCTTTTTTCAAATCATTTGCTATATTTTCAGGTTCAAGTATAATGATTAAAATTGGATTAAATCTAACTTTTTTCATTTTTCTATGTTTTGCAATAACTATATGTGAACTGTCATTCAAAAATTATGTGACCTAAATAAGATATAGGTTTGCTGCTAAATATATGTTCTAAAAAATTAGGAATGAGAAATTTTTAGGTGAATGTTTGGTTGTCCTTGAATATGATTCAAAAGCAATTTGAAGACACGCAGTTTAATTGAATCAGAAACTAAACGAATATTAGCTTCAAATGGGATTTTAGTTTGGGGCGAGGTGCAATTTGGATTACTAGGTGGACACGATATTGATAAAATCCAATCTGTGGAAATATTTAAAAGTTCAAATAATGTGTATACAAGTTCTTTGTAGTTAGGATTTGGTTGTTTGGACATTTTACAAATTGATAAGTTTCGTAAACCAGAAATAGTTATTATAGCTGGTCGTTCAGACTTTCTTTGCAAAACATCTGCTTTAAAATCAATAATATCCAGTTGATTAAGTACTTTTTGAACTGTAATTTTTGAGGTCATTTTAAAATTTTCCTGAAATTAAAATTTATTTTTTTGTGACATATACATTAAGTTCATCAAGAGCATTTTCCTCTATATAATTAGAAATGAGAAACAGAACTTTGTCTTTTATACAGTGAGAAATTAAATGTATGTGAATTACATCTGAATGGGATTTTAATTTTTTAGTTTCCATGACCCAGTTTGGATTGACTTTACACAAAACTAAAAAATCTGCGATAAAAAGAGTCCAATCTGAAAAATTTGAAAATGACGGAATAGAGCTAACATTATTTATAGTAATAGTAGGTTCTTCATAAATATAATTTGCAAGTTGGGCAAACTTTTCAGTCAATTCGATAATCCTTTTTTTAATTTGTTTTTCAGTAAATATACCACGTGAAGAGGAACGAGAACTAATAGATTCTGATGCTGTGGAAGTCATAATGGTATTAGTATTGTCTGCAAAAAAAATATTAAATTTGTATTAGGTCATTTTTGTGTATAAAGTTTATAAATTTTTATCAATGTCTTTGCTTTTTGCAATTTTGTTATAAAAATATTGATTAATTCTTTTTACAGCAGTATTTTTTACATAGTAGTTTAACATTATAACTTGGACAAATTTAGAATCAACTGAATTTGCCTCAGACCATTTTACGTCTACTATCCAAGTTATTGGAATATTTGCTGCAGAAAACAAACTAAAAACAGAATCACAAAGGGTTTGTTTGGTATTTTTTTCTAAATTAATAAAGTGAAGATTATCTAATTGGATAATTTGAGGTTGGGACAGTTTATTATTAAGAATATATAAAGTATTTTGCAACTTTTCTATACAGTCATGAATGTATTGATCATTTAAAACATCTTTATCAGGATCTTTATTTAAATTACTCAAAGATTGTAAAGTTTGTCGGTAATTGTCATAATCTTGTTCTAAAATAACTGATTTTGTAGGTAATCCTAAGCCAACAGGTTTATCACAAGATGATGGACTAACTTGTAAAATATTTTTAGCTTCAGAACTTATAGTATTTGTAGAATTTCTAACATCAATCTTTAAAGATAATGATGATGATGGTGATGACAAAGTGTTAGTTAAATTTTGTTTTGAAGAAAGCATAGTAAATATAAGTCTGAAAAATTATCATAAACAAATTTCCAAAAAGTGCTATTTCCATATTTTTAAAGGAAGACTTCCAGTAGATGAAATAAAGTAACGTTTTATTGGAATGTAGTTTGAAAATAAATCTTTACTCATATAAGTTTTGAAAATTGCAAAATCATGAGATTTAGAAAAAATATTGTAACTAATGTTAGTATTTTTCTTATGGTCAACATTATCTTGTATAAATTGTTGCTGAAAAAATGTATTGCATCCCTTCATGTGCGAAACATTATTATTGTTAACTTTGTCATACAATATGTAACATTTCTCCCCAATGTATTTAGCTGCGCTAAAAAACCCCTCTTGCACCCATATTCCACTAATTTTATCGCCAGTTTCAAAATGTTTGTCAAAATTATTTCGAAAATTAGTTACTAATTCTGCATTAACATTATCTTCAAATTTTTCACTAGCAACAAGAAAGTGAGCACTGTCAGTGTCCATGTACAATAATTGAACTTTTGTTGGATCAAAATTACGTATTAAAAAGTCAAGTCGTTTAAGTAATATAATTTTGCTATAAAAAAGAATACTACAACCAACGTGACCGAGCATAGTTTCAAAAGGTTCATTTAAATTCTTTTTAATTTCAGCTAAAAAAACATTTGGAAGTAATTGTATGCATGAAATTAAATTTTTTCGTTTATTTTTGTTTGTTGCAATTTGACGATAATTTGTAAAACATTTAAATTTTGAGGAAACAAGATTACAAAGTGTAAAACCATAACAGGAATTTAGCATAAGTTTTAACAGTTCAGCTTTAATTTCCATAATTTGTTTTTTTTCTAGATTTGTTTCATTTTTTATTAAACTTTTAAAATCTCTTCTCATTTTTAGTTTTGTTTCAATTTGACTTCTCAAATAGGGTTCTAGTTGAAATAGCATAGCATGATATATATCTGGAGTATTTTCAAATCCGAATGTATTGTGTAACCAAACAAAATATTCGGAGCTTAAAATCATAAATTTGCAACTAGCATGGACGCTGATGACTCTTTGAGAAGAATAAAAATGTTTTAATTGTTTTTGCGTAAAATCAGAAAGATGTTTTAATTCATATTGAACTTTTTGTATTATAAAACCAAAAATTGGATTTTGACTAGACTTTTTAATTTCTAAATCTTTAACCACTATGTAACCGGTCAATTTTTTGGCTAAAATAGCTTCAAGAAAGGAATGATATTTATATTTACTTTTAAAGGGAAAAATTATTGGTTTTATAATTGGTATTTTGTGTGAAATAAAATTACATTCTGATAATTCTACGTATTCAAACTGTATATGATTTAAACCAAAGTGGGTTACATAATGGCTGTAAAGTGCCTTTATACTAGCTTTTACATTTTGAGTTTTTAAAAGTAATATTTTTTGATCATCATTATTTTCAACACTACACACACTTGAATGTCCATGACGAAAAACTGACTGATACTGAATAATTTTAATATGCAAATGAGAATTTAAATCAGATTTTACAGTGTATGTCAAAAACCCATCAACTGGGTATGGTCCAAAAAACAATTGACCTAACGCTGTAAAATTTGATTGAAAACGAATAATAATAATGTCGGTTGGTAAAGTAGCAAGGTATTGGTTAATTGCATTGTATTCATGAAAAAAACGAGGAGGTGTATTCAATAATCGAAATTTGTCGGTAGCATGATCCCCAAACATTCGCACATTCTCACAAAAACTTTGCACATTAATGCAAAAAGATTTTTTTATATTTTCGTGAGAATCAACATTGATAAATCGAGAATAAATTAAAGGCGTGCCAACTGGTAGCTTTTTTACACTTGCACTTGGATATAACGACCGTATGTCTATTGTGCTTATTCCTAATCCTTTATTTTGAAATGGTTTTTTTTCTGACTGAACATGAGCAAAATTTGGCCAGATATTAGGATCTAACTTTGATTCAACATAATTCAGATGTTCATTTATAATAGTATTATTGTCAATTTCCCCTTGAACAAAACTAGTGCAAAGCCCTCCTGTAACAGCAAGTTTAATAAAATAATTGCAAAATGAATTTGAAATATGCTTTGGAGCTAAAATATTTGTTATTTGTTTGGCTGGTTCAATTATGAAAAATTGTTGATAAGATAAGTTAGATTGTGAATAATTTCGACGCAAAAAAATGTTTATCGAATCACTCAAATAAGTTTGAAACAAAGTTAAAACTATAGAATGCAAAAGAAGACAATCTTGAATAAGGTAATAATTGCTGTATTCATACAAATTATTGAAACCATGCAAAATAAACAGTTCTTGAGCCTCAATTCTAGTTTGCAAAGAAGTAACTTTGCCTGAAAAATTATCACGCCAAAAATCTTCATCATATGGTTTCAATGATTCACATGTTTTAAGACTTTCAATAGAAATAGCTTGATCATATGGGAAACATAATTTTGAAACATTAAGATTAAAAAGTTTTCCTATTTTATCTAGCGACATATTGGCAGCAACTAAATTTCTTATATCTTTAATAAATAACACCATTGGCCATTTATCGGATTGAGGTTTACGTTTTACATACTTAAAAATATTGTCTCGACTTGAAAAATTATTTTTAACATCAATTTTAATTGTTGATATAGATGACCCTTTCTTAAAGATTTTTATTTTGTGATTTAGGTTTGTAAGAATTATTGTCAAACTGTTGCATATTAAATAATTATCATAATTTGATCCATTAAACGCCAAAAGTACACACTCAAAAATAATTTCTTGTAACCGATTATACATTAAACTAAAAACCCCTTTGTTTGTTTCTGTCAATTGTGATGTTTTAAATTTGTCTAGCAAACTTTTTAAAATAATATACTTTGTCAAAGATGCAAGAATATTTCGTTTGTAAATATAATTAATAAACTTGTAGATCATTTTAGTCGTGTTAATATGTGTAGGTTCTGTCCATACTACAGACTCTAAATTATTTTCTATGTGAAAAGTTTTAACATTATCGTTAGTAGCGGTCATATTTTCTAAACTCACTAATAAATTATGAGAACATTCATCTAACTTAAGATTTTCTAATTTGTCTTGAAAAAATGTCCAAGAAACATGTGTCCGTTGGTGACATAGATCAGAATTCATAAATTTTGAAAGTTTAAAATAAAGACATTTAGGTAAATGTTGTTGAAGAATATCGAGGATTTTTTGTACTGGCAGCATGTCACACAACCCTAAAACAGTTTTTAATATTGAAATTTATTAATGTTACCATTTTTTACATATAGGTTATGTTACCTATTATATATAATTGTTGAACACCTAAGATTACTTTTTTATGAGTTGTACTTTGAAAAGAATTTGTAAAAGAAGTATCATCAGGTATAATTTGAAGTTTTTTGTTCAATGCTTCTGTATCATAGCTAAAAAAAGATATAAAATAATAATTCTCAAAAAGCTAATTACTGCTAAAAAACCTACCTTATTAGAGAAATTTCACTACACGCTTTAAGTTGACGTTCTAGCAAAGGATTTGACATACCCAAAGCAACTAAAAACCAATTTCATAAAATACTAAAATAAAGTTAATAGTATTTTGTTAATATTTACCTAAATTTTCATATAAAAAGAATTTTTGCAGTTGATGAGATGCTGCAAATACACACACATATATATATATATAATACCAAATTATGTAAATTAAAAAACATTTACCTAGATTTTTATAATTACGTGGAGGTTTAAAGAATTGTGTATCTGGGTTATCACAAATGCAGTGCGATTGATTCAATGTCGTTTCTTTAGTAATAGGTGTATGTATTGTTTTTTCACCTTCTGCTTTGTATGAATTGACAAAAAGACTATTTGGATTAAACTTTTTATTATAAGTAATATTTGTCAGTAAACTTATAACATTTAAAAAAGGAGAGCTAATATGCGGTGTAAGCAATATGTTCAATGTATCGTTTGAGTCAGGACACAAATGCTGTCCAATAACGTTGTCAATATTTTTTAAAGAGCGAAGATAGGTATATGAAGTAAATACAGAAATGTTAAAGGGAAATTTTATCATGTTTGTGTTATGTACAATTTGCAGTATGTCAGCAACTGTTACCAAAACCCCATTGTAGGAAATTTCCTGATGTGGTGTTATATTAGTCAATATGGGGAATATTTGCGTATTTGTAAGAACATAATATTGGTGTTTAAAAACAACTACACTTATTGGTGTAAATGTGTGCGGAAGTCTTAAGAGCTTAACAAGTGTATTTTGAAAAATATATCGAAGAACAAAAGATTGCTTGTGATTGGTATTGTGAACTCTTGTAATACTAATTAAGTTTAAATTTATGTTCAATGTCCATGATAAATATTTTAGAACATAAATTTTATCAAGCTTAGATTTATGAACCGTTCTAGGTGTTATTGTAATTTTGTCCAATAGTTGACTAAACTCGTTAAGATTGAGTGAAGAAGATCGAGAATTCCAAATCTGATGAAGGATTCCATCTAAAAAGAAAAAAAGTTTTATTTTGCATCAAAAACAATAAAATTTTAAATTTTTTTCACAAACTTACCTAGCAAAACATCCTTGTAAAATGTTGGTAAATCTGGATCAACACACAAAAGACGAGCGTTGTTTTTGAGAAAACTTTTTGGACATGAAACACATGCATTACAGACCATAGTGAGTTCTGTAAAAAAGTACATTAAACAGGACAATCCAGAACCTTTGCCAATAAAAGTTACGTAAAGAACAGTACAATTCTTAGTCAACTATGAAGAGGATTAATAATAGAGTAAAACACAAAAAAGGAAGAGGGCGACATTGCAACTAATTTTTTTTAGAGTCTAAAAATTGCACATCTAAAAATTGTAAGCCTCTACTTCACATACTGTGCATGTAAAATTAATAATACCATCAGCATCAATATATTTAAGAGCTCTACGTACAGGAAAAAACATTTGACATTGCAAAGTGTAAGGAGTTTGACCGGCTGCAACATTCCAATAGTTATATCCCATTATGAACACCTGAGATAGACACTGGTTGTACAAAGTTAAAGGGCGGTCAATAAAAATATTATAAGCAGATAAACATAACAACATTGTATAAAAAGGATAAAAATCCGAATGTATTATTCTACAATTGAATTTCTCAATGGAACGAGGATTAAATTTTAAATACATTCGGTATTCAAGTTGTAGGTTGGTAATGCAAAGTTGTGTGACACCACGGGGAACAGCACGCACGCCATCAACTTTGGCGTACGTGCTGAAAGGTTTAGAGCGACTTACAAGCAAAAAGGAACACCGCACATTGTAGGAGTTGGTAATGAGCAAAAGGATCCTTATCATAGAGGGGATATAATACACAACTAAGTTATTACGCACAACTTCCATACTCTACAATTAATTCTGTATATCTAACTAGTCTATAGTACAAATCTCTAATATCAGACTGAAAGCAAAAAATGTGAATAGGTGCAAAGCCTGTTGCCCCTCCCCCTCCTCCCTCTCCCCCCTCCCCAACAAATTTGGTGAATTATTTAAAAATAAAAAGGCCTATAAATATCAGAATCAACTGAATAAACGTCAAATTGCTTTAATCATAAACATTATTAGCTGTTGAATCCTGTTCTGTGTCATCTTCACTGTCGGATAGAAACACCTCCTCTTCGTCTAAATCAATTAGGCAAAAATAATATAAGATTTCAATTTTTAATTACTAATATTTATTATAATTTACCTTGTAAAATATTTGCAAAAGCGGCAAAAGTTGGCATTATAACGACTGTAGCAAGCACTCGATTCTCCGCTAACTCAATTTCTTTTGAACATACTACAGGAACGATGATTGTACGGTTATTTGTGTAGAGATATTGATGAATAATTCGCCAAGGAGTGCAATGATGTTGAATTTTTAAAACAGTATTGTCTGTTATTTCAGGCAGTTCAATAGTAATTTCATTAACTACATTAGGTTTAAGAACAGTTTTTGTTGGGTTACGAAGGCGGGATGTATTGTATTGAAAAATATCACTGCTGGTCATCATATTCTGAAATTTTGTTTAAATGTCATAAGAATTTAAAAAATTTGGCAATAACATGGTATTGTTATTTATAACAGCATCTATAAAATTAATAACACTAGTGTATTTGGTCTGCAAAAATAAATTGCTAAATATAGCATGAAATTTTAACTTGGGACAAGTGGCAAGTAGTCCATCTTTTCTGCCGATAAATTTACTGATTAGTTTGACCATATCTTCACATTGCAATAGATTAAAACATTTAAATTTGAATATGTTTGCTAAGAATGTGTTTTTATTTATGTAAATGAAATTGTCGTCAGATGTTCGGGTAAAGAATTCCGTATTTGTAGTGCAAAAATCAATAAATAGATTCACAAGAGCTTTCCATGTATAAACATTTCCAGAACTTTTATTGATGGCAAAATCTATGTCAGGATGCAAACAAAATAAAGAAGATGGATCGTTAATAATAATAAAACTAGAATCATCAAATTTAAGATTTTTTTCAATTTGTTGTTTCATAAGTTTCCAAGATTCTTCTAATGACACTACCTCAATTTTTGATTCAATTTGTTGTCTTAGTTGAGGAAGATATATGCACCATTTTTTAAAAATAATTTGTAGATCATCAGTTAATAAAAGAACATTTTTGTTTTTAGATTGATACTCTAAAGTTTGGTAAGCTAGCAAACTATCAACCAACTTTTTTTCTAAATCTTCGGGACAAAAATATTCATCTAAATGAATATTTTTTTTCATAAAATAATCTTTTAGTTTTGATTCAGGGTTAAATTTCCACCAAATAGAATATTTACTTATTAACAATGAAAGTTTGGGTAAAATACTGTCTATATATTGAATATAATTGAATATCAATTCATTTTTAATAAACCCATCTTCGGATTTGCAAATGCGGCACTGATCTAAAATAGACAAAAAATCAGTTTTGGTAATATGTGTATTAAAAATATGTAACATACCCAAATGTAAAGTTAATTCTGCTGATACGTTTTTTAACTGAGTTAAAAAATCATTATGAAATGGAAAAAACATAATTTCTGAAATTTATTGCCAAAGTTTTAACAAAATAAATTGTGTCACATAATAAAAGTCATTGTCATTTAATAAACTTTCCAAATCTCTTTCAGTACAAAACACAAGATTTTTACCAATAAAAATTTTTAAATCAATTTTTTTTGTGTTTTGTTCTTTAGCAACGGAAATAGTATCAAGAGTAATTTGGAGTGAGGTATTTTTACTATCTTGATAGCAGTAAAGATGATATCCACATTTTTTTATGTTTATAGACTCGGAATTATATATTTTTCCATAATTGTAATTGTCCAAGTAACTACTAGTAATCTTAGCCTTCTGACTAAATGCCCCAAAAAGTTGGAAAAATATTGATTTAACTCTGGCAACATCGAATATTGTGTATATAGGAAGCCAATCATAGCTAAATACGAGCTTTTGGTTTAAAAACAAGTTAATGTTTTGAATTGGCACCGAATCAATCGGACGGTTGCCTGTTTTTTCAGGAAATATAGCAACTATTGTTTTTTCTTGTATGTCTAGTACTCCGGATTCAGTTACTGTTGGCCAATCAAAGGCATAGGTATAATTGTAGCATTCATAACTGTCTTCGTTGTTAACCATATTATCAAATTTTTAATATCTGAAAGACTTTTACTATTTTCTATGGCAAAAAATTAATTGTTTTTGAACTATATCTACAATCTGATTTTTGGTAAATACTGATATGCCTATAACATGAAAAAGTTTTTTATCACGACTAGCAAAATACACATTTGCATTAGGGTCATTAGCTTCAATTAAATTTTTTTCAGGGTTTTGAATGTACGTTGTAAAAAGGTCAACAACTTCGGAAAGCGAGTAATATATACGATTAAGACAAAAACCAGGTAAAAGATAGAACAAACTTTCAAATTCATAGTCAAGTATAAAATTTTGGTCTTTAGAATATATTGATGTGGATTCATTATTTACATTTCTAAGATAAATATTTGGTGACTTTTTAAAAGATCTAGATTTTCCAGGAATTCTAGAAGTTTTTGGAGTGTCTATAGTTTCTAGTGGTAAACGGTTTTCAAGATGTTGCAAAGAGGGATAAATTTTCACAATATTCTCTAATAAAATGGGTCTAATTTCAATAATATGAAGAGCTGGGCAATTTAAAATATTAGCTAATACATCTGGTAAGACAACCACATCAGGATTAGTTTCTTCAAAACAATTGTATCTAGTAAGAATTTGATAAAAATGGTTAAGTAAGAGAGTTAGTGTAAAATATTGGTGAGGGAGAGGATTGTGTGCCAAAATAAATAGACCCAGCCTGTTATCGGGAAGAAATTTGTATAGCAAATTAGATACATCCTCCTCTAAGTCTTGAAGTTGCATGCTGAATGACTCCAAAATCTAAAATTTGTGATGGGTAACAATTTTGGTATAAAAAAATCTTTTGTAAAATAAGTTTTCTAACAAAGTATAGCCAAGTATTTTGACACAAAATAGATTTAGGTGACGATAATGTAAAAAACTGATTAAAATCTGACACAACAAAATATTTTGATGTAGAAGATAAATTTGTTGTAGTTACTATATGACAATTTGGGTTATTTGGACAATGTGATACTCTTAAGGAGTTACAGGTGTAAAAAGTTACAAAAGGTCTATAAAAGAACATGTATATATGTTCTGTAATAATGACACACAAAGATGTTTTTTCAGCATTTTCAAAAAAGAAGAAGAAGGGCAATTTTTCTTTTGCCAGCATGCAAAGAAATTCAAAGTCATTTTGAAATTTTCCTAAAATAATAAATAGAATTTGAGATTAGTTTAGAAAAATATTTAATAACAGACATACCTGAACCGATTCTAAGCAATTTTTCAAAAATTGGCATAAAGTTTGTTGGTGAAGAGTTTAACTTTTCACAGTTATTCCTCCCGACAACAGTTGATTGATCTAAAATTTAAAACTTTTGACTAAGGGACTAAAATATATAAAATCTTTTAGATCAAACCTGTACATGTTAAGTTGCGCCTTAGCCTGAGCATTAAATTAGCCATTTTAAGAATTCTTAATTAATGCTTCTTACATTGCTTAACCAGTGTATATTCATCTTTTCTGATGTAATTAAATCTCCAACAAGTGTGACATAGATATTTTTTGTCACATTCATGATATGTTGATTGATTAAAACTTTTTTTATAAGTTGCAAAAGGTTTAAATATTTGAGAAAATTTGATGGTTACATAGTTAAAATCATTTTTACATCTAAAATTTAGAAAATCTTTCAACATAAATATTTTACTGGTTTCAAAAGCAAAATAGAAAGACGTGTTGTATACAAACGGCACACAAACAGCTGTAATATAAAGATTTGTTCGTGCAGTAAAATTTAAAAGGCAAGTGTGAACAAAATGTTTGTAAACAACTCTATAAAAATATTTTAATTGAAGCATTGCAGGTAAAAAAAGTTTTGAAATACCCATGTTAATAATATCATTTGGTGAAAGATATTCACAGATTTTTTGAACACATTCTGGTGGGAGTTTTTTGTTAAAATGGTTGTGCAATTTTTCATAATTCTGAATAAGAAAGGGATCTCTTTCTAATTTTGGAAAACACACTTTGAAGAACCGATATTGTCCACCGATCTAAAAGTATACCCACTATAATAATTGATTTATTTTGCGTGTTTAAAATAATTTTACCTGATGAAAATCTATTTTATGTAGTTCTTTAAGATATATATTTGCCGAAAATATTGGTAAATATTGTTGACGCTGTTCTTTTAGGCTAACAAAGTCCGCTAAAGCATAAATATATTTTCACTTTATCTGTAAAGGTTATCTTTGCAATTATCATCTAATTAAGATAAGACCTGTGTCAACATTTCTATTTTGTAATATATTGGAGCTTGGATGTATACTAATATTGACCATTATTTATCTTAAACAGTTAGAGCAAAGTCAATAAAATAAAAAGTTGTGACTTATCAGAAACTTGTACAATATTTTTTTTAGAATCCAACAGTTTAAATTCTAAAACATTACTCAAAACAGTAGTGTCATTATATGGAAGTAAAAGCTCTGGACTAAACTGTGGAATTAGAATATTATGTTCCTCATCGTACACAATCATGCTAAGGACTGATTCTTCCGCGTTTGGTTTTTGAAAATCCGTAAAAGATAAAAAATTTGGACTAACACCTGAGGCTTTAAAAACTACAAAATAGGGTGGATAAAAAAGTAACGATTTTGACCCAGGAGCATTAGCTGTTTGAAAACCATGAGTAACATTACTTAAAACACGCGCTCTAATCCATGTTGGCCAAACGTCTCCGCCCGCAAAATTTGTCCACCAATATGAAGTATTAAAATAAAGTTTTGCTTTATCATTAATACGTAATTTAACAATAAACCTATCTGTATCAGCAACACGATTTCTAGATGTGTTATGAAAAAAAACTATTCCAGACTCACTTTTTACTTCAAAATTAAAATAATTTGCTACCCAAGATTTTTTGTAAATGTCAGTGACAACAGATTCAAGTGCCTCAGCGAATTCGTCATTTTGCTGATTGTCTCCTACTACACACCAGCTATAGGATACATGGCTAAAGTCCATTGGGCATGTGAATCTTTGATACACATTGTTTGATGCGGTAAGAATAAAAATATTAAAACCATACGTAATTGAACCCCGTCTTTCTAATGGAATAGTAAAAAGATCTGAACAATCCTGCTTGCAAGTAAAGTTGATTGTAAATGACCAGTCATCTGTAGATATTATATTAGCAGAGGTTAATTCAGTTATTTTTTCTGGCATCCAAGCTAAACCCTCTATAAAATATAAAAAAAAATTAAAAAATTGTTTTTACTAATAATGAATTTTTACATTAGTACCAAGTTCAACTCCCAAGTAAGTTTCAATAGCTTCATCTTTGGTCATTTCTTTATAACGTTCAACCTGCAAACAAATACCAAATTACTAATCCAGTTACCAATTAGTTAGAAAAAAATAAAACATTTACTTCTGTATTTGAGTTACTACAAAATGCAAATGCAGGATTATGAGCTACCAAAAGTGCCCTGAAAGAATTGAAAGCTTAAATATAAATATGGGTTCCAAAATAGAATCTAATGTGTATTGACAAACCTTATAGTTTGATTGTCTAGTTGCGCTATGTGTGATGAATTTATATACGTAATTTTATTAAGAAAACCCGATGGAAATATTAAAATTTGGTGAGGCAATAAAGTTATTTGTACAGAAAAATCTTTAAAATTTTTATCTTCAGTGTTTGGTGTAGAATTATCACCTACAAAAATTAGGTCTCGTCTAATATTTGCCGAGTTTGCTAAATATCGAGCAAACGATTCAAATGGATTCTTTATACAAGGCGGTGTGTTGGTGAGAAACAGTATGTCTAAATAAAAATTTTTTAGCAAAGGTACTGTGTATAGTTATTATAGCGTTATTACCTAAATAGTCCGCCGCTTGAAATTGTATGTTTATCGAATCTTAAAAAATAAAAAACAAAGTAAAAC
>Ga0208221_1000036_pt1 | contig 14468 bp, 11 predicted proteins | sample LakMenEpi26Jun09_FD_150734 | JGI IMG/M metagenome (GOLD analysis project Ga0208221, IMG submission 150734) | Freshwater microbial communities from Lake Mendota, WI - 26JUN2009 deep hole epilimnion (SPAdes) | ecosystem: Environmental > Aquatic > Freshwater > Lake > Epilimnion/Euphotic zone ... | reverse complement strand
CATTGCTCTCGTAGCATCATCTGATTTCTGTGGGGTTGGTTTTACTCCAGATGCTATGAGATCAAGCGATTCTAAGAGGGCCTCTGGTCCAATCTGTGCAAGTTCAGAGAACAAATCATCACTTGAAATATCTGAATCCAGAGCAAATCTTTTCACGGTGTAGATAGGCCCTGTATCCATGCCCTCATCTAGTTCAAAGACTGTTACACCAGTGACGCTATCACCTGCCTCAATCGCTCTCTGAACAGGTGCCGCTCCCCGCCATCGCGGTAGCAAAGAGAAATGTAAATTCAATGAGCTCTTTAACGGCACATCTAACACCGCTTGCGAAAGAATTTTTCCGTAACCAATGGTAATCAGGACATCGATTCCTTCAAGAATCTTAATCGTCTCTTCATCCGTAATGGGTTTATGAAGAATTTGATTCTTCTCTTTAGCCCAACGAGATACTGCAGTCTCGGTGAGTTCCATTCCGCGTCCAGCAGGTTTATCGGGTTGAGTAATGACCGCGACTAGTTCATGCGAGGAATTGAGTAAAGCATCCAAGGAGATAATTGCCACCTCTGGCGTAGCTGCAACAACTATGCGCAACGTCTAGCCCAAGCCAAATGGTGAATGTGGTGAAACCTTAATTGTCGGTACTTGGCCGCTCTCATTGGCTAACCCAAACCACTCAGACTCTCTTATCTCTTTCATTGCCAACTTGCGATCTGTTTCTGATAATCGGTCTATAAAGAGAATTCCTTCAAGGTGATCGGTTTCGTGCTGAAGTGCTCGAGCCAATAATTCTGTGCCCTCAATGACAACAGGCTCTCCATGCATAGTGAAACCCTTCGCTACTGCGCGCATTGAACGTGGAGTTGGATAGAGAAGATCAGGGAAACTCAAACAACCTTCATCCCCCTCTTGCATCTCTTCGCTTAAATCAAGGGTTGGATTAATCAGGTGTCCTAGCGTTTCATCGACATCCCACACAAATACACGAAGCGGAACGCCTATTTGTGGCGCTGCAAGTCCTGCACCGGGTGCATCCAACATCGTCTCTGTCAGGTCTTTTACTAATTTACGTAACTCTTTATCAAAGTCAACAACTTGCGATGCTGGTGAAGTCAATACCGGATCGCCGAAATGGCGAATTCGTTGGATTGACATGTGCTTATCTTACCTATCGCGAGAGTGAATATGGTTCTATCCGCATGGACAGCAAGCTTTTACCTGAAGCGCTTCTTCTGCGTTGAAACTCATGAACTAATTCAGTCAGCACAAGGCTTGAATCTCGCGGAACCAATACCAAAATTCGATGTAGCCCACCCTTCAAGAGAGAAGGTCCAAGAATCCGCGTTGCACTGGGCAAGCGAGCATCCTTACGAGCTTGTTCGAACCCTTGCACAAGTGCAGCAGATTCGCTTACCTGTGCATCAATAGAGAGCGCGAAGGTAGATGGAGGCAACGCAGTCTCAACCCGATCACGTAAATCCTTTTGAAGCAAGAGTGATGGTTTCCAAGATGCCAATGAACCAACCAGCGGGTTTTCGTGATTGATAATGAGAAGAATCTTTCCATCGTGCGCAACGAGTGCACTGTGAGAAAAAAAGATGTTTCTTGCTCGTTCTTGAGCCCTGATATCGGCTTGCGAGAGCAAGGACTCTGATTCCAGAAAGACAACAGCCGAATATCCAGTGACTGCAAACGGCGCAGCACCAGGAGTAGCAATGACGATTCCGTTTGTAATCGAACCATCATCAAGTATGTGATCGCCTTCGGATGACGCGATAGGAACACCGGTAATCGCCCTCCCGATTTCATGTGCAAAGCGAGAACTACCACGGGAGACCAGGAATTGATTTCGATTCTGACACCACGAACAACTCCAATCGCCATTCTTCTCTCCGCATAACGTGCACTCAAGATCGGAAACCTCGGACTCTTTTACATACTTACCGCCGCATGCACATAGTGCAATATTCCGACATTTCGAACATTGAATCCCTTGTGCGTAACCTTTTCGCGGAGCAATAACGAGTACAGGGCCTTTGTGAAGGGCGCCTCGAATTTCCTTAATAACTTTACCCGGTAAGAGTTCTGCGAATTCCGGTTGAAAACTATCAACATGTAAACGGGCTGCGTGGTTTCGATAGGCCACCGTCCCTGTTTCAATCATCGCTCCGATCTCTGCACTCGGTGAGTAACCGAGGAAAGTAAGAGGAAGATCATTGAGCTCGGATCTGATCAGAGCAACATCACGAACATTCCATCCTGGGGTTCTTGGTTCATAGAAACTCTCTGACCCCTCGTCGATGACGATAATTCTCGAGAGATCGCAAACATCAGCGAATATCGCAGATCGAGTGCCGACGATAATGTTCTCAGCTCCGTACTTGGCTCGCAAATAATTCTCGTATCGATCAGTTCGATCCAATTGAGAATCTAGAACAATCGCATCAGGAAGAAGCTTGAGAAATCGCTCAATAGCCCGCGAATCAGGGACCACAATTAATATCGAACCTTTACCTTTGGAATCAGCCAAGTATTTGGAAAGCACTAAGTATGGATTCTCGTGAGGCGGAAATTGTAAATATTCGATTACTGCTCTCTGATTCTTAGGTAGGGATGTCTCTTGACTCCACTCCTTTTTATCAACTGCGGCTACGCGCGGAGGAATCGCCGATCGGATTACATCATAAGGATGTGCAGCCCAATGCCTTGCGACCTCGAGAATTAATTGAAGGCTTTGCTCTGACGCGACTGGAAATGGTGTGATTACTTTAGATATTACTTTGAATCCGACTGCAGAATCGTTACCTGAACGCTTTACAACGATTGCTTCCAACTCTCTTCCATTGAAAGGAACTTGAATTCTTGAGCCCACAAAACACGTCGCGCTGAGAGATTGCGGCACTAGATAGGAAAAGGTGTTATCTAGATGGTAAACACCCGAATCAACGATGACTTCAACGCAAGGATTCACAGATGCTAATGCACCTGCAGATTTTTCTGCACGTTCGCTTTTAAGACGAAGTGGCTTTACTGGCGCCACTTGCCTACCTGCTGACTATTTAACTGCTGCTTGTAGCTCCGCCACGCGATTCGTTGCTTCCCACGTGAAATTAGGAAGCTCGCGGCCGAAGTGACCATAAGCAGCGGTCTCTGAATAAATTGGGCGCTTAAGATTGAGATCACGAATGATTGCGGCGGGACGAAGATCAAAGACTGATGTGACTGCATCTTGGATTTTCTGCACAGGAACTTTCTCGGTTCCGAAAGTTTCGACGAAAACACCAACAGGCTGTGCTTTCCCGATTGCATAAGCAACCTGGACTTCGCAACGACGGGCAAGCCCGGCAGCTACTACATTCTTGGCAACCCATCGCATCGCGTACGCGGCAGAACGATCTACCTTCGAAGGATCTTTTCCTGAAAACGCGCCGCCACCATGGCGAGCCATGCCGCCGTATGTATCAACAATAATTTTACGTCCCGTTAGTCCCGCATCACCCATGGGTCCACCGATTACGAAACGGCCCGTTGGATTAATAAGAATTCTCATATCTTTTCTCGGCAAATCAATCTTTGCCAACACCGGATCAATTACCTGAGCGATTACCTCAGGCGTAAGCTGCTTAACCACATCAACTTCTTCGGCGTGCTGACTTGAGATAACCACAGTATCTAGCGCGATTGCACGGTCGCCGTCGTACTCGATTGTTACTTGAGTCTTGCCATCTGGGCGGAGGTATGGAAGCGCGCCTGATTTACGAACTTTAGAAAGTTGTTGCGCGAGCTCATGAGCAAGCCAAATAGGTAGCGGCATAAGCTCTTTGGTGTCATCACACGCATAACCAAACATGAGACCTTGATCTCCCGCACCTTGAAGATCTAGTGGATCTACAGCTGCAGCTACGCGGTGTTCGAATGCATCATCCACACCCTGTGCAATGTCAGGCGATTGTTGGCCAATCGATATTGAAACACCACAGCTATTTCCATCAAATCCTTTCACAGAAGAGTCGTAGCCGATGCCAATTACTGTATCTCGGACGATGCCCATGACATCGGCATAGCCATTGGTTGTTACTTCCCCAGCAACGTGAACTTGTCCTGTCGTGATAAGAGTTTCAACTGCAACGCGACTAGTTGGATCTTGTTCTAGAAGTGAATCCAAAATTGCATCGGAGATTTGATCTGCAATCTTATCCGGGTGTCCTTCAGTAACAGATTCTGATGTGAATAGGCGCTTTGACATTGGGTTAACCTAACTGAACTAGAGCCTGATTGAGTAGTTCCTCACCAAGCGTGTCTTTGGTGGTTTTGGACACCTTATGTGAAGGCGCCCCTTTTATGAAGATTTCGCCGTATGTTGTCTCACTATTAAATATATCTCCTTGAGAAACATCATTGAGATAGAGAATATCTGCGCCCTTGCTCGATAGTTTCTCGCGAGCCTGCGCCTCGTCATGAGAAGTTTCTGCAGCGAAGGCGATGATGATCTGCTTGCTCTTCATCTTTGCAACAGACTTGAGAATGTCTTCGTTTTCGGTTAATTCAATGGAGGTGAAATCACTCTTCTTGATCTTTGAATCATCCTGGTGCATAGGTTTTGCATCTGCGACTGCCGCCGACATAACAAGAACATCGCACTGAGGGAACTCGCTTAGAACAGCGGCGTGCATCTCGGCAGCCGTTCCCACTTTGATCATGCGTACACCATCTATATCGGCAAGAGTCGAATTAGCCGCGATCAGGGTGACTTCTCCCCCTCGGTTGAGTGCGCTTCGCGCAATTGCGTAACCTTGTTTACCTGATGAATTGTTTCCAATAAAACGAACTGGATCGATTGGTTCGCGAGTTCCTCCCGCCGTAACCAGTACGCGCTTGCCAAGGAAATCTTTCGCTCTCGATGTTATCAACTCGAATTCAGAGATGATCCGTTGCGTCTCAGGGAATCTGCCTTGTCCCACATCCCCGCTTGTGAGAGCACCCGTATCTGGATCTAGTACGGTGATTCCGCGCGCTCTTAGCGTTGCAACATTTGCGACGGTCGCCTCGTTCTTCCACATCTGAGGATGCATCGCAGGAACAATCATTTTTGGAGCTTTCGATGCGAGAAAGACATTTGTCAGGAGGTCGTCAGCTCTTCCCATAGCAAGCCGGGCCAATAGATCAGCTGTCGCTGGAGCAATGATGATGTAATCGGAGTTCTTTGCAAGGGAGATATGACGCACTTCATTAACATTCTCAAATACTTCCGTTGTTACTGCCCTGCCTGAGAGCGCTTCCCAGGTGGCTTTACCCACGAAATTCAAACTCGAAGGTGTTGGCACAACCGTTACATGAAAATTGTTCTCTAGAAGCCTTCTGAGTAAATCACACGATTTATAAGCAGCAATTCCACCGCCTACACCGAGAATGACTTCACGGCCGCTGACATGCATTGTGAAACTATTTATGCAGTCGGTTCAAGATTTTCAATTGTTAAAAGACCTTCGTTAATTTCACGAAGTGCAATTGACAATGGCTTCTCATGAACGTGAGTATCTACAAGGGGACCAACGTACTCAAGGAGGCCCTCGCCCAGCTGTGAGTAATACGCATTAATTTGACGAGCACGCTTTGCTGCATAAAGAACGAGGCTGTACTTCGATCCCGCCTTATCTAGCAACTCATCAATAGGTGGATTCGTGATTCCGTCCATATGTGCGCTCATGATTTACTCCTTGAAATATACATCGCCTATCGAGGCCGATCTGAATTGCCTATTTAGGCAGATGCGAATTCTATCAGGCTGGCGACTACCTTCTCGACCTGGTCATTTACGAGGACTTTATCGAAGAATGAAGCTGCAGCCATCTCTTCCTGAGCAAGAGCCAATCGGGCTGCTCGTCTCTCGGGGCTATCAGTTCCTCGCCCTTCTAGACGTGAGACCAACTCTTCCCAGGTCGGAGGTTCGAGAAAAACCAAAAGTGCTTCAGGCAATTTCGCTTTAACCTGCTTCGCTCCCGAAATTTCTATCTCCAAGAGAACGCTCTTTCCTGAATTGAGAGCCTTCTCGACTGGCGCATATGGTGTTCCATATCTATTACCAGCAAACTCTGCCCATTCAAGAAATTCACCTTGCTTGATAGCGGAATCGAATTGCTCTGCAGAGAAGAAAAGATAATCGATGCCATCTACTTCATTAAATCTTGGTGGTCGAGTCGTAGCTGAAACACTGACTAAGAATGGTGATGCTTGGCGCAATTTCTTTGCAACCGTGCTCTTTCCAACTCCCCCAGGTCCCGATAGAACTACCAATCTTCCCCGAGTTATTGCAGATGGAAGTGCAAATTCTCGCAGTAGCTCAGCTTTTTGATGTCGGCCTAGGCCTTGAATTCTGCGAGTAAGTGAGATCCCCAGTTTCTCAAGTATCGCTTTTCCTCTAATCTTTCCAACACCACTCTTTGACTCAATAAGCTCCAGGACTCTCATCTTCGCTACTGCTTCACTCGTTTCTGCAAGTGCCAGCACCTCTTCGATAGACAACTCGTTATTCTTAACTTGAGCCTTTATCCGCGCACGCTCCTGTCTCGACGCCTTCGCCTTAAGCAGAGCTGCGGCTCTCTCTACTTCACTGAGTTGAGGTGGGGATCCCATAGGAGAAATTTACTTCAGAATCTCTTCAGCGATAAGACGCGCCTTGGATTTCATAGCATCTGCACCATCTTTCCAAGCACCCGTGATGGGTCGACCAATGACAACAAAACTTGCTCCCGCAGTTATCGCATCGCGTGGAGTCATTGTTCTCTTCTGGTCATCCAACCCAACCTCCGTGAGGGGTCTCACGCCCGGTGTAATGATTGTGAGTGAATCTCCGACTGCAGATCTAATCGCCGCAATTTCAAGTGGTGAGCACACTAGCGCTCGCGCACCAGCAGAGACTGACATATTCGCCAACGCTACCGCGCTCTCTAAAGCGTTATTGGCAAAACCAATCTCAAAAAGGTCTTCCTCTGAGAGTGAGGTAAGAATAGTTACTGCAGTGACGTCGGTCTTTGGAAGAGCAGTGACAGCAGCGTTAATCATGGCGCGTCCACCGGATGCATGGACCGTGAGAAATCTTGGAGAGAGATCGTTTACAGCCTGAGCAGCTCCTGAAACTGTATGGGGAATGTCATGCAGCTTGAGATCAAGGAAGATATCTGCATCGGTAACGCTCTTTATTGCGCGAACGCCCTCGTGTCCAAAGGTAAGAAAGAACTCAAGTCCCAATTTATATACCGAAACAGATTCGTGTGTTGCCTCAATCCATCTTTGTGCTGTCTGTAAGTCATTTGTGTCAACCGCTAAAACTATGGGGGCTTTCATGCGCTCTCTTCTCTATGCGCGTATCCAACGGCTTGTTTCAAGGTAGCAAAACCTTTTGCAGCCAGGATTTCCCGAAGCTCGTTTTGAATACTGATAAGAGCGGTTGGATTTCCAAAACTTGCAGTGCCTATGGATACAGCTGATGCGCCAGCGAGAATTAATTCAAAAGCATCGCGGCCAGATGAGACTCCACCCATACCGAGAATTGGGATCTCAGGAAGAGCGGCGTGAACCTGATAGATAGCGCGTACTGCAATCGGCTTGATTGCTGGCCCAGAAAGTCCGCCAGTCTTTCCACCTAGATGAGGCTTCATAGAGTCAATGTTTATTACCATTCCAAGAACTGTATTTATCAGAGCCAGCGCATCTGCACCCGCATCGACAACTCCTCGTGCAATCTCTGGAAGATTAGTTACATCTGGCGAGAGTTTCACAATAATTGGAAGTTCCCCGCCAATTGTTTTGCGAACACCATCGATGACTCGACGAGATGCATCTGGATCACATGCAAAAACAAGCCCGCGGTTTTCCACATTGGGACAGGAAATGTTTACCTCGACAGCGCTAATTCCTGAAACTGATCGCAGTTTACGTGCCAGAGTTGAATATTCTTCTATGGTCTCTCCGGCTATAGATACGACAACTCGAGCCTTTTGCTCTAATAACCACGGCACATCATTAGCTAGGAATGAATCGATACCAGGACCTTGCAAGCCAATTGAATTCAACATTCCAGAGGCAGTCTCTGCCATACGTGGTGTTGGACGGCCGTGACGTGGTTTGCTCATCACGGATTTAGTGACGATTGCACCAACATCCTTAAGCGCAAAGAATTGTGCAAGTTCTTTACCACTGCTTGCGCATCCGCTAGCTGTGAAAATTGGTGTTGGAAACCATGCGTTTGCCAAAGTCGTTGACATATCAACAGGCATAGTCATGGATGTACCTCTGGGATCTGACCCACGAGATCCCATTTCACCTTAGAACCGTCCATCACAGGTCCGTCAATACACGAACGAAGCATTGCGACTTGCCCATCTTCATTCTCTACCGGCAGAACACATGTCATACAAATACCGATCCCACACGCCATTGATTCTTCGACCGCGCACTGATGAATAACATCCGTTGTAGAAACCAATTCAGTGATTGCGCGGAGCATTCCCATCGGTCCACATGAATAAATGACGTCAATGCTTCGGTTAGCAACAATTTCTAAGAGTGACTCTGTGACTCTACCTTTTTCACCCATAGAACCATCTTCGGTATAAATTTTGAGTGAGTTGACTGAACGCTTACCTTCGAGCGGTGCGTAAATCTTTGCCCCCACGCTCGCGCCTAACAACATATCCACTTTACAGTTTCGTGTCTTTAGAACATCAGCGAGCCCGAATAACGGGGCAGATCCGTATCCCCCACCAATGAGTAAGGCATTGATTGGTTCAGTAGGAATACCAAAAGCAGTACCAAGCGGTGCAACTACATCGATCTCGGTTCCTTCAGGAAGTGAACATAACCATTTTGACCCTGAACCATGTGGAGCAACGATGAGCTCCATCGAGCCACCGTACTGAGAATTCTCTGACACTCTAGATATTGCGAAGGCGCGACGCAGGATCATTTTGGAAGAGTCTCCGCCGACACTGATGGCTATAAAATTTCCAGGTCTACAATTCTTTACGACATCACCAACGTTGATCAAAATCTGATGGTAAGACCCAACTCTCTTATTCGAGAGAATTGTTGCACTGAGCTGAATCGCACTCTTATTTATTGTTCCCACTACTGTTTCAACCAATCCTGGATAGGTGACACATTCAGTACTCCCGATTGAAGAGCTTTAATCCCTTGAACTGCCGCACTAAAGCCAGCCGTTGTAGTGATAATCGGAATCGATCTCTGCACGGAAGCAGTACGGATTGCCCACCCATCAGCGCGAGTTCCTCTGCCCACTGGTGTATTGATGACAAGGTCGATGTCACCCCCATTGAGAAGTTCAACGATTGTTTTCTCACCCATTGGACCTGTTCCTTGTGAATTCTTACGCACAACAATGGCGTTGACTCCATGTTGATTCAAGAAACTCGCAGTTCCATCGGTGGCAAGGATTCTAAATCCTAGCTTCACCAATTCTTTAGCAGGGTTAATTCCCGAGTTCTTATCTTTGTCGGCAAGAGAGATAAATACAGTGCCCGACTTTGGTAGTGGACCAAAAGAACTTATCTGCGACTTCGCATATGCCTCACCAAAACTATTGGCAATACCCATAACTTCTCCAGTAGATCTCATTTCTGGACCAAGAACTGCATCGACACCACGACCATCAACACGTCTAAATCGATTCCATGGAAGGACAGCTTCTTTAACGCTAATTCCTTTAGCTATTGCATCCCCTGATGCAGGAAGAAGACCCTCGGCACGCAAAGAGGCAATCGATGAACCTAAGGAGATTCGTGCGGCGGCTTTCGCCAGTGGAACTCCAGTGGCCTTACTGACAAACGGAACTGTTCGTGATGCGCGAGGATTAGCTTCAAGTACGTAAAGAACGTTCTCAGCCATCGCAAATTGAATATTAATCAGACCTCTTACATCAACACCTCGGGCTATTTTGAGAGTCGCCTCACGAATAGCCACTCGTTGTGGATTAGAGATTGTCATTGCAGGAAGTACGCACGCGCTATCACCCGAGTGAATTCCAGCTTCTTCTATGTGCTCCATAATTCCACCAAGGAATAACTCTTCGCCGTCATAGAGAGCATCTACATCGAGTTCAATTGCCGAATCTAAGAATCTATCAACGAGAACGGGATGATCTGGGGTGATATCAGTTGCCCGCGAAATGAATCCGGCTAGGGCTTGGTCATCGTAAACAATTTCCATTCCACGGCCACCTAGAACGAAACTTGGTCTAACTAGTACTGGATATCCAATTCTTTGCGCAATAGCTAGAGCCTCCAGCTCAGAGGAGGCCATACCGAATTCAGGCGCCGTCAAACCTTGCTCGGCAAGAACTTTTCCAAACGCTCCACGTTCTTCGGCGAGGTTGATTGCTTCAGGTGAGGTTCCAAGAATTTTTACTCCTGCTGCTTTTAATCCTGCTGCTAGACCAAGAGGTGTCTGCCCTCCCAGTTGGGTAATTACACCAAGTACGGGTCCAGCCAACGTTTCTGCATGAACCACTTCTAAAACATCTTCAAGAGTGAGTGGTTCAAAATAGAGTCGATCACTTGTGTCATAGTCAGTCGAAACGGTTTCAGGATTGCAGTTAATCATCACCGTCTCATAATCAGCAGCTCTTAGGGTGAAGGATGCGTGCACGCACGAATAATCAAATTCAATTCCTTGGCCGATTCGGTTGGGACCACTACCCAGAATGATTACCGCAGGCTTAGTTCTTGGGCGAACCTCAGTCTCTTCTTCATAACTTGAATAATGGTAGGGCGTGAATGCTTCGAACTCTGCTGCACATGTGTCAACAGTCTTATAGACAGGCCGCACATTGAGGTGATGTCGAGCCTTACGAACGTCTTCTTCTGAAATTCCACGTACCCGGGCAACTTGTAAATCAGAGAAGCCCATTGATTTTGCGGTTCTCAAAATCTCTGCATTAAGCTCACCGCGCTGAGAGATTTCAACTGCAGTCTTATTAATGGAATCAATCTGCTTTAAGAACCAGCGATCAATCTTTGTTGAAGAATAAACTTCATCCATCGTCGCACCAGCCCACATAGCAAGCTGTACTTGTTGAAGTCGATACTCAGTGGGAATCTTCATCGACTCTAAGAGCGAGTTTTTCATGGTTGGCGCGAACTCTTTAGGGAAGGAGAAGATGGCCTCTTTGCGCTCTAAAGAGCGGAGCGCCTTCATCAGAGCTTCTGGGAAGGAGCGACCAATTGCCATCGCTTCGCCAACACTCTTCATCGTCGTTGTCAGTCTCGGATCAGCATCCTGGAACTTTTCAAAAGCAAACCTAGGTGCTTTCACTACGATGTAATCCAGCGTTGGTTCAAATGAGGCAGGAGTTACTTGGGTGATGTCGTTCTTAATCTCATCTAGCGTATAGCCAATCGCTAATTTGGTCGCAATTTTTGCAATTGGGAAACCAGTTGCCTTAGATGCTAACGCGCTTGACCTGGAAACTCGTGGGTTCATTTCAATCACAATAATTCGTCCAGTGTCTGGATTGACCGCGAATTGAATATTACATCCACCCGTATCAACGCCAACTTCTCTGATGATGTCGATAGATAGATCACGAAGTTTTTGATATTCAACATCTGTCAGAGTGAGCGCAGGCGCCACGGTTATTGAATCACCAGTGTGCACGCCCATTGGATCAATATTTTCGATACTGCAGACAATCACGACATTGTCGGTCTTGTCACGCATCACTTCGAGTTCATACTCTTTCCAACCAATAATCGACTCTTCTATCAATAATTCTGAAGTAGGGCTATGACGTAAACCGGCCCCAGCAATTTGATTGAGAGTCGCTTCATCAAATGCGATTCCAGACCCCAAACCTCCCATAGTAAAAGATGGTCTAATCACGACTGGATAGCTCAATACTTTTGCTGCCGCTAAGACCTCTTCCATGGTGTGGCAAATTATTGAGCGTGCGGATTCGCCGCCGATTTTCTCAACAATACCTCTGAAGAGTTCTCTATTTTCTCCTCGTTCGATCGCAGCAACATCAGCGCCAATAAGTTTGACGTTATATTTTTCAAGAGTTCCTGCTTTAAATAACCCGATTGCAGCATTGAGGGCAGTCTGACCCCCCAGTGTTGCAAGAACTGCATCAGGACGTTCTTTCGCAATAATTCTTTCAATGAATTCCGGTGTGATTGGTTCAATATAGGTAGCGTCAGCAAATTCCGGATCAGTCATGATTGTTGCTGGATTCGAATTTACGAGAATGACACGGATACCTTCTGCACGTAGTACTCGACAAGCCTGAGTGCCAGAATAATCAAATTCGCATGCTTGGCCAATAACAATTGGACCAGAACCAATTACTAGAACGCTCTTAATGGAATGATCGCGAGCCATTATCTTTGCGCCACCATTCTTGGATACTTTTGCATCATCTCGACGAATTGATCGAATAGATAAGCGGCATCATGAGGACCTGCTGCAGCTTCAGGGTGGTATTGCACACTGAATGCTCCACGTTCTAATAACTCAATACCTTCAACAACTCCGTCGTTGAGACAAACGTGAGTGACTTGACCAGGCCCATAGACGGTAGAGAATCCTTCTTCAGTTGGAGCCTTCAATGCAAAACCATGATTATGCGCAGTGATTTCTACTTTGCCGTTACGTTTATCAATCACTGGCTGGTTGATACCACGATGACCAAACTGTAACTTGTACGTTTCAAAACCTAGAGCACGTCCAAGAATCTGATGTCCAAAACAAATTCCGAAAACAGGAATTTCTTCGCCGAGCACTTCGCGAACTAACTCTATGGTGTCATTCATCGCAGCGGGATCACCCGGACCGTTTGAGAGAAACACTCCATCTGGAGAGATAGCGAGAATATCTTGCAGCGTGGAATTAAATGGCATCACGTGAACTTCGATGCCACGCTCGGACATCATTCTTGGTGTTGCAGCTTTGATACCTAGGTCAATTGCGGCGACAGTAAATCTCTTTTCACCCTGCGCTGGCACAATATATGTTTGAGGCGTTGATACATCCGCAGCCAGATAAGCGCCCGACATCAGCGCCTGTTTTCTGACCTCAATCACCATCTCTTCGCGACTTAACTCTTCGCCAGAGAAAATTCCGACTCGCATGGCTCCGCGGTCACGAAGATGGCGCGTAATAGCGCGAGTATCAACACCTTGAATTCCAACTATCCCTTGTGAATTAAGAGCGGTCTCGAGATCGTTTTCACTTCTCCAGTTGCTGGTAATTGTCGAGGGATTACGGACCACGAACCCAGCTACCCAAAACTTCTGAGATTCATTATCGAAATCATTTACCCCTGTATTTCCAATATGAGGCGCCGTCATGACAACAACCTGTTTGTGATACGAAGGATCAGTAAGTGTTTCCTGATAACCAGTCATGCCTGTTTGAAATACTGCTTCACCAAAAGTCTTGCCCGTTGCAGCCCATGACTTACCTTCAAAAATTCGACCGTCATCTAATACAACGAATGCCTTACTCATGAGATGTCCGATGCGTGAGTAAGCGCCCCATTGAACAAGGTTGCCGTGACCACACCAAGTAAGTCCATCCCATGGAAGGGAGTATTCCGACTTCTTGATGCGACGCGGTCTCGATCCACGCGGTGAGGCGCGGTCGGATTAATCACAGTCAGATGTGCGGCGCCACCAACCACGATTCCTTGACCATGTTGGGCGTATCCCCCGATTGCAGCAGGTGCGGTACTCATTCTCTCAACTACTGCATCCCACGAAAGTAGTCCTGTCGCAACCATGGTTTGATTGACAATCGAAAGTGCAGTTTCTAATCCCAGCATTCCGAATGCAGCCTCTTGCCACTCGCATTCCTTACTCTCCTGCGGATGCGGTGCGTGATCTGTTGCAACGATATCAATCGTTCCATCGGCTAAAGCTTCGCGTAGAGCCATCACATCCTTTTCGGATCGTAACGGTGGGTTTACTTTGTACACGGGATCAAATGTTCGAGCTAGTTCATCGGTGAGAATTAAATGATGTGGAGTTACTTCTGCAGTAACCTTCATTCCTCGAGATTTAGCCCAGCGGATAATCTCAACCCCGCCCGCGGTTGTCACGTGACAGATGTGTAGACGAGACTGAACATGATCAGCTAAGAGAATATCTCTCGCGATAATTGCCTCTTCTGCGATTGCAGGCCAACCTTTGAGTCCAAGTTGTGATGACACAAATCCTTCATTCATCTGCGAACCCTGCGTTAAGCGAGGGTCTTGCGCGTGCTGTGCGATGACACCACCAAACTGTTTTACGTACTCGAGTGCGCGTCGCATAATCAGCGGATCCGATACGCAATGTCCATCATCGCTAAACACTCTTACCCTTGCTTCAGAATCTGCCATGGCGCCAATATCGGCTAGTGACTCTCCGGCAAGCCCCTTAGTCACAGCACCAATAGGAAAGACATCTAGCAGACCAGCC
>Ga0208221_1000031_pt1 | contig 15108 bp, 17 predicted proteins | sample LakMenEpi26Jun09_FD_150734 | JGI IMG/M metagenome (GOLD analysis project Ga0208221, IMG submission 150734) | Freshwater microbial communities from Lake Mendota, WI - 26JUN2009 deep hole epilimnion (SPAdes) | ecosystem: Environmental > Aquatic > Freshwater > Lake > Epilimnion/Euphotic zone ... | reverse complement strand
GAGTCCCAAGAACTCTCATTGCGCGTAGCCCATATGTAGAGACCCGCTTCTGAATTTTCGATGATGAAACCCGCTTCGACAAGTGCTGGTGAAAGTGCTGCACGACGATTGTTATAACGGGCACGTTGTTCTTGTACATGCTGCTCATCTGCAAGGGCTGCAATCATTGCCTTTTGGACAGGAAGAGGCACCATCATCCCTGCATGCTTTCTTACTTCCAGAATTCTTGAAACAAGTGCAGGGTCTCCGACAATAAATGCAGCTCTATATCCCGCCATTGACGATCTCTTTGAGAGTGAGTGAACTGCAAGAATATTCTTGTTATCCCCATCGGTGAATTTCATGATTGATGTTGGGGTCTTTGAATCACCGAATTCCACATAACATTCATCGGAAACTACTACCGCGCTCTTCTTTCTAGACCATTCGATTGCAGCTCGGAATTCAGACTCGCTATGAACTCGACCGGTTGGATTAGAAGGAGAGTTAACCCACGCTAAATCTGCATCAGGCCATGTGTCTGCATCGATAGCGACTGGGGTTGCTTGGCTCTGAGCAAGGAGTGCTCCCACTAGGTACGTCGGATATGCAACATCAGGAAAAAGTACTTTTTGAGATTCAAGAAAAGTGGGCAACCATGCAACAAATTCTTTTGACCCAATAACTGGCAAGACTGAAAAATCTCCAGTTGCACCTAAAGTTTTCTCTGCCCAACTATGTATTGCACTTTTAAGTTCGGGGGTTCCCGCTGTGAGTGGGTAGCTTGGTGAGTTTGATGCTTCGCTTAACGCACCCTGGATGAAATCAGGTGTTGCATCCACCGGTGTTCCAACAGATAAATCAATTGCACCGTGCGGATGCTTACGTGCAATGTCTGCATAGGGAGCAAGTGCATCCCATGGAAAATCAGGAAGTTTTTGGCGCAAGAGCAGTGACATCTGCATGATCGGAATTTGTTTCTCCGACCTTTGATGCTCCCCCGGGTGAACCGAGCTCTATGAAAAATTCAGTGTTGATCTTCTTGTAGTTATCCCACTGACCAGGAACATCATCTTCATAATAAATAGCTTCTACTGGGCAGACTGGTTCGCAGGCTCCGCAATCAACGCACTCATCGGGTTGGATGTAGAGCATGCGGGTACCGTCATAAATGCAATCAACTGGGCACTCTTCGCGACAGGACTTGTCCTTTACGTCAACGCAAGGTTCGGCGATTACATATGTCACGTCAGATTCCTCCTGAAAGATTGAAACGGTAGGCGGTAATTCTAACCCTGCAAGAGTCTCCTTGCACGATTACTGTTGGCCACATGTCAGCCGAAGAATTGCGAGCCAGCATAGGCGCGCGAGCCAGCATTCGACTTCGCGATAACGAAGGCGGCTTCAGGGATATCGTCGGTGTTTTACAGAGTGAGACGAGCTTGATCAACCGCCGCGGAGAGCTTATTGATTTTCGCCCCGAAGATATTGCGGTCTATCGAATCATTCCTGTCTTCAATAGACGTGATGCCCACCCCGGAACGCTTTCAATGTATGACACCCGAACCCGAGATCTCAAAGAAATCATCGATTGCGAGGGACTTGTATCTATCTACTGCTGTGGTCCAACAGTGTATCGAGATGCGCATGTGGGCAATTTAAGAACTTTCCTGTTAGCCGATTTGATTTCACGAACCTTGCAGCTTCAAGGAATTGAAGTCGATTTGATTCAAAATATTACAGATGTTGGACATATGGCTGATGATTTCCAAGGGGAAGATAAGTTACTTGCAGAAGCTGCGCTAACGAAACTAGACCCTTTCGCAATTGCTCGGGAATTTGAAGAGCGTTTTCATAAGGATTTAGCGCTCCTTAACATTCAGCCGGCACATGCATATCCGCGAGCTTCAGAGAATATGCAATCCATGATTGAATCAATTGCACAATTAATTGAGAACAAGTCAGCGTACGTAGGTACTGATGGATCAGTCTATTTCGATGCAACATCATTTGAGAGTTACGGCGCAATAAGCGGAAATAAGTTAGAGGCTCTTAAGCCTGGACACCGTTTCGAATATACGGATGAAGGCGGAAAAAGATTTCACGCAGATTGGGCTTTATGGAAAGTTGCAGGCGCTCGCACTCAGATGATTTGGGATTCGCCATGGGGTCCCGGATTTCCGGGATGGCACATCGAATGCAGCGCCATGTCAATTGATTTTCTCGATGCTCGTGTAGATGTCCATGTAGGTGGAATCGACTTGCGATTCCCTCACCATGAAAACGAACGAGCGCAATCTAATTCGCTTACAGGTTCGGAGGTAGTACAGACCTGGGTTCATGGAGAACATCTCCTTTTTGAAGGAAAGAAGATGTCTAAGAGCTCCGGGAATGTTGTTCTGTTGACAGACATTAAAGCTCGTGGAATTGACCCACTTGCACTTCGTTTAGTCTTTCTTGAAAATCGATATAGATCACAGATGGATCTGACATGGGCCGCACTCGAAGCGGCGCACGCAACTCTGCGTCGTTGGAAAAATTCAATGGCTCAATGGGGTGAATCTAAAGTTCAAAAGATTGATACAGAAATTTCGCAAGCTTTCGCAGAAGATCTTGATACTCCAAGAGCCATGCTGCGTTTGCGAGCGATAGAGAAGGACCAAACAATTGGTATCCAAGATAAACGTGCAATCTTTCTCTATGCTGATCAAGTATTAGGGTTAGCTCTGGCAGAGGCTCCAACCAGTAAACCAATTACACCTGAAATTCAGAAGCTACTCGATCTGAGAGTGCAAGTGAGAAGTGAGAAGAATTGGGCAGAGAGTGATTCATTGCGAGATCAGCTTGCCAGCCTTGGAATTGAGATAAGTGATGGCGCAGCAGGGCAAAGTTGGCGTTGGAAGTAATTTAAACTTTTCGCACGGCAGCAACTGAGCCAAGTAAAAATCCCGCAACAAGAAGTGCGCTGCCGGCGTTATCACCTTGAATCAGAAGTTCTTGGCCAGCTCCAAAAGTACCGGCTCTCACGATAACAATCAGCCAACCAAGTAGCGCCCAGAGTTTGTATCGCTTCTTGCCGAAGTAACGTCCTACCCACCAAATTGCAGCAAATGTGGCACCTAGAGAAAATAGCAATCCCAATGGTGGAAGCGTCTGGTGAATCAAAGTTGCACCAATTGCAATTAGTGCACCAAATATGAACGAGAGTAACGACGTCATGAAGTAGGTGAAATCCCCGCAAAGAGATCGCTTTCAAAACCTTGGGCAGTAAAGGGTTCTGCTTTCTCACCTTTAGCCAGGGTATAAAACTCGTTGCCCCAAATCTCAAGCCCTAAGTTATTTGATAGCGCAAAGAATGGTCCATCCACTGCTATTTGGGTGCCGTGTGCTCTCATTGCACTCATCTTCTGCTCGACATAGTTGGCACCATCAACAAGTGCGTGCACAAAAGAGTCATCCTTGGCAAAAGGTAAATCATCGGCACTATCTGCGCCCATGAAATCTGAGCCAAGTGCCTTCATCTTGTCTATGCCATCTTGAATGACTGACTTTGGCATAACATTCCAATAAATTTTTGAAATCTCCCAGGAAGATTTTTCGGCTGCGGCCATAGCCACTCGATGCGCTTGGATGTGATCGGGATGACCGTATCCCCCAAATTCATCGTAGGTAATCAATACATGAGGTTTTACTTCATCAATTATCTTCGAAAGTGATTCAGTAGCTTCAGAAAAATCTGCTTTCCAGAAAGAATCATTTCGATTATTTGCAGGAGTTCCCATCATTCCGCTATCTCGATATTTCTTACTTCCCGCACCAAGAAAACGAAAATCAGATACTCCCAGTGCCTTCATGGCGGCGGCAAGCTCTAGTTCGCGATGTTCGCCGAGTGAATCTGTCTCTGTTGCTGCCAAATGAGATAAATCAGGGATTAGAACTTCGCCTTCTTCGCCACGAGTACATGTCACAAGCGTTACATGCGCACCGAGTGCGGCATACAACGCCATCGTGCTGCCGTTATTAATCGTTTCATCATCAGGATGAGCATGCACAAGTAATAGGCGAAAGCCCTGATAACTCGCGAGCATCAATAAACCGGGAGTGATGTATCTATTTGCTTTGCCCACGCAACTACTCCACCGGCTACGTGCGAAGCATCTGAAAAACCTGCACTCTTCAGGATTGCAAGACATTCAGCAGAACGAACACCACTCTTGCAGTGCAAGATAATCGGTTTATCTTGGGGCAGGCTTGCCAATATTGATCCATCAATAAAACCTTGTTTAGGAATGAGATGTGACTGCGGAATTCTCACAATTTCAAATTCGCTAGGTTCGCGAACATCAATGAGATAAAAATCTTCTTTGCCGTCAATCTTTCCTTTCAGTTCTTGAACCGTAATCGTAGAACCCGTGCTTGCTTCCTGCGCTGCATCAGAGAGCGTTCCGCAAAATGCTTCGTAATCTGGAAGTAGAGCGGTTTGTTTAGGGTTCTCACTACATAGTGGGCAGTTTGGATCTTTACGAACTCTAATTTTTCTGAAATTCATATCAAGTGCGTCATAAACCATTAATGAGCCAATGAGTGGTTCGCCAATGCCGGTGAGAACCTTTATCGCCTCTGTAGTTTGAATTGAACCAATCGTTGCGCACAGAACACCAAGGACTCCACCTTCAGCACAACTTGGAACCATTCCTGGTGGTGGTGGTTCAGGGTATAAACAGCGGTAGCAAGGTCCGTACTCCGCCCAAAAAACACTTGCCTGTCCATCGAAGCGGTAAATGGATCCCCAGACATATGGTTTCTTTAGTAGCACGCATGCATCGTTTACAAGATAACGTGTTGCAAAATTATCTGTTCCATCGACAATGATGTCGTACTGTGAAAACAGCTCCATAACATTTGAATTATCTAGCCGAGTCTCATGTGTTATCACATTGACGTAAGGATTTATCTCAGCAATCTTCTCTTTTGCACTTTGTGCTTTGCTCTTTCCAATGTCAGATTGACCATGAATAATCTGCCTCTGCAAATTAGATTCATCGACAGTGTCATACTCAACGATTCCAAGTGTGCCGATTCCGGCCGCGGCCAAATACATCAACGCAGGAGAACCGAGTCCCCCAGCTCCTACACAGAGAACTTTGGCATTCATCATTCTCTGCTGACCTGCCATAGCAACATCAGGGATGATCAAATGGCGGCTATATCGACGAACTTCATCGACAGTGAGCGCTGGACCTGGTGTGACAAGCGGCGGAGTCTTCATGTGCCGATTCTGCCGTACTGTGAGTTTGCCCGCCAATTCTGTACGATGCGCATAATGACTACAGATACCGCTCCTGCAAGTAATTCGCGTTCAGACAAATCACGTCTGCCTCGTGATGAGCGAAGAGCCATATTGCTCTCAGCGGCGCTGGAAGTTTTCACCGCTGCTGGATATCACTCTGCAGCGATGGATGAAATTGCTGATCGTGCAAATGTAAGCAAGCCCGTTCTCTACCAGCACTTCCCATCAAAATTAGATTTATATCTTGCAGTTCTTGATCTACACATTGATTCATTGGTGTATGAACTCCAGAAGGCAATTTCATCAACTGTAGATAACAAGCAACGCGTACACGTCACAATTGATGCATATTTTAATTTTATTGAAAATGAGGGTGAAGCCTTTAGATTGCTTTTTGAAAGTGACATGAGCGTGGAACCACAAGTTCGCGAGCGGTTGAACCGAATGACCTACGATTGCGCAGCAGCTGTCAGTGGAGTTATTTCAAATGACACAGGACTACCGCGCGAAGAGGCAATGATGTTAGGTGTGGGACTCATCGGTTATGTACAAGTAACTGCCCGTCATTGGCTAGAAAGAGATGGGAAACTCACTCGCCAACAGGCTATCGAACTCGTTGAAACCCTCATGTGGCGCGGAATATCTGGATTTCCCCGTACTGAACTCTGACTCTAAGATAGAGCCATGAGCTCAAAGAAATCAGAGAAGGCATCACAAGTTCGAATTTCAATCACACATGTGAATAGCGAACTTTCATTTGAATGCCCACTTTCACCCGATGAGATCAGGGCCGCAGTCACTGCAGCTCTCTCTGCGTCAGCTCCACTCATTCTTACAGATGTACGAGGACATGAAGTTATTGTTCCTGCTGAGAAAATCGGTTATGTAGAAATCGGGCAACCAACCGAACGTCGCGTCGGTTTCGGTGCCAACTAAGTGTCGCTTACCTTCGCAGACCTTCCTTTACGTAAAGAGACAATCGATGCACTAAATCAGCATGGCTTTACATCTCCATTCCCAATTCAGGAGATGGTGATGCCTATTGCACTTGCTGATGGTGATGTTATTGGTCAAGCAAAGACCGGTACCGGTAAAACTCTTGCATTTGGAATTCCCGTCATCGAGCGCGTCATTGCACCTAATGATTCTGATTGGGCAGAACTTGCACATCAAGGAGATCCTCAAGTACTCATAGTTGTTCCTACTCGAGAACTGTGCGTGCAGGTCACAAAAGATATTGAAGAGCTTTCATTTAATCGTGGGATTCGCACTCTAGCTGTTTATGGTGGACGTGCATTTGAGCCACAAATCGAAGCTCTACAAAACGGTGTCGAAATCGTCGTTGGAACACCAGGGCGCCTTCTCGATCTTTATCGCCAAGGACAACTTAAGCTAAAGAATGTTTCTCGTGTAGTTCTGGATGAAGCAGATGAAATGCTTGATTTAGGCTTCTTGCCCGATGTAGAGAAGATTTTCACTAGCACTCCAGCGCGTCAACAGACCATGCTTTTCTCAGCAACGATGCCCGGTGACATCATCGCTCTTGCTCGTAGATTCATGAATCAACCTGTTCATATTCGTACTCAGGATAACGAAGATGAAGGCGCTGTCGTTTCTAGAATTGTGCAATTTGTTATTCGTGCCCATGCAATGGATAAAATTGAAATGCTTGCAAGAATTCTGCAAGCCGATGGTCGAGGACCAACTATTGTCTTCTGCCGCACAAAGAGAACTGCTCAGAAAACTTCTGATGATCTTGCAGAACGTGGTTTCCGCGCTGCGACTATCCATGGAGATTTAGGACAATCAGCCCGTGAAAAGGCCCTCAATGACTTTAAGGCCGGTAAATCAGATGTATTAATTGCTACAGATGTCGCGGCTCGAGGGATCGATATCGATGGAATTACACACGTTATCAACTATCAGTGTCCTGAAGATGAAAAGACCTACGTACACCGCATCGGAAGAACAGCGCGTGCAGGTGCTCATGGAATTGCAGTCACCTTTGTTGATTGGGATGACTTGGCTCGCTGGAAGATGATTGATACTGCTCTGGTTTTAGGTCTTCCCGAACCAGTCGAGACTTACTCGTCTTCTGAGCACCTTTATGAAATGCTTAACATTCCCGCTGGTTCGACTGGTCGCATCACGAAGGTAAAGAACGAGGCTCCAAAAGTTTCAAAAGTTGCCAAGGATGCAAAGGTTGAAAAAACAGCGAAGAAAGAACCTCGCGCTAAACGAGAGCGCACGCGAACAAAGAGAATTACTAGCTAGCTGTAAAAGCTTTTATAGCATTTGCCAGCATCTGCACTGCAATTGCGGCCAGCAGAAGTCCAGCAATACTGGCCAGCAGAGTTACTCCAGAATCTTTAATGATTCCAACAATTTTAGTAGATGCCATTAAGACTGTTCCGATAATGATATGTACTGCAACAATTGCTAGCGCAAGACCAATAAATTGAGCATTGGTATCAGCCTTCTGTACATAAATCATCGTTGCCACAATTGCACCAGGGCCAGCAAGTAGCGGAGTTCCAAGTGGAACCATTCCAATATTTGAGCTGGTTTGATCAGCCCCACCTTTAGAAGTTCCAGTTAGTAATTGCAGCGAAACATAAAGCAACAACAACCCACCAGCTGCTTGAAGCGCTTCAATCGAAACGTTCATGTACTCAAGAATGAATTGACCAAAGAATGCAAAACTTGCAATTACAAAGAGAGAAACGCCAGCTGCTTGCCAAGCAAGTTTTACTCTCTCACGTGGGGATTTATCGCCGACCAAGCCAAGGAATATCGGTGTCGCACCAGGAGGGTCCATAATGACAAAGAGCGTGACAAAAGCTTGTGTTGCAAATGTAACTGCATCTAATGAATTCATACTGTGACAACCCTTCGAGCGTTTGCGGCAGACTCTAGTATCTCCCATTGTGCTGGATGTGTAGTGTTTTCTGCCATTGAATTAAGTTTTCCAGTTCCGTGATAATCACTCGAGCCTGTCACTACTAGTTTGAGTTCTCGTGCAATGTTCATGAGAACTTTCTGCTCCTCACCATTTTGGTCTCTATGGTGAACTTCTATTCCATTGAGCCCAGCTGTGAGAAGATCTGTGAATGATTCTGGACCAAGTATCTCTCCACGACGTGAAGCAAATGGATGAGCAATAACTGCCACTCCTCCAGCGCGACGGATAACGGAGATTGCCTCTACGGGAGTAGGAGCCGCATGTGAGACGTAATATTTTGATTCATTATGCAGGAGATCTAGAAATGCTTCATCGCGACTAGCGACGATGCCATTTGCAACAAGTGCATCCGCTAAATGAGGTCTACCCAACGTCGAGCCTGTAGGTGCTGCACGATTGACATCTTCAATAGAGATATCAATGCCATCTGCACGAAGTAATTCAATCATTTTTCGCATTCTTGGAATTCGGGTATCTCTCGAATCCTCAAGCATTTGTTGCATCTCTTGATGCTCCCCATCAAATAACAGGCCAAGCATGTGAACACTAACTCCATCGGTTGTAAGGCAAGAAATTTCAGCACCTAGCACTAGCTGAATCTGAGGTTGTATTGCAGTGATCGCTTCGCTCCACCCGGCAGTGGAATCGTGGTCAGTAATTCCTAGAGTTGTTACGCCAGCAGAGAGTGCTTTCTTCACGAGTGCGAATGGGGTATCGGTCCCGTCGCTGCATGTGCTGTGCGTGTGTAAATCAATCATGGCTGAACAACACTTTCTGGCTTTGTCCGCATGACAACCAAGATGCAACCTACGAGAATAAGGATAACTCCAGGAATAATCATGAGAGTCGGTTCTTTACCAATGTTAAACACTACCGAGAGAAATGCTGCTACCGGTACTTCAAAGAAAACAATCATTGAAACTACTGCAGGGGAAACTCGCTTAAGAGTGAGATTGAACATTGTGTGCCCAAGAATTTGTGCGCCCAGAATTAATCCCAGCAAGATCCACCATTGTTTAGCTTCAAAATGAATTAGTTCGTATCCCATGAAAAGTGCCATGGGTAGCGCAGTCATTGCACAGACAAAATAGCAAATAGTCGTGTAGGAAGTTGTCTCTAAATACTGCTGCGCTCTAGAGCCAATGAGCATATAAGCGGCAGCGAGCGCACCCGATACCAGCGCTGCAATGTCTCCCAAGAATGATTTGCGATCGAGTTGCAAATCGATGCCAGTTACGAGAAGAACTCCAGAAAAACTGATTAGCATTCCAAGCCACGCTTTACTTGGAATATGGCCACCAGTGAGCTTTACAAAAAAGGCAGCAAAGATTGGTTGCGTTGCAACTATTGCTGTACCAGCGGTAACACTTGTTAGCCGCATTGAGAGGAAGAAACCTACGAAGTGAATTGCAAGAACTACTCCTGCCAGTACCGCTAATTGCACCCCTTTTCGATTTAATGAGTGCTTAAGTGCGAAAGGTAGAGTGAACAAAGCTCCACCCAAGTTGCGCCAAAAAATAAGAGTGGGAACCGGCATTGCACTGAGGGCAATTAATGGACCGGAAGATCCGATACCAAAGATGCCAATAATCAGTCGAATCAGGTCGGGGCGCGCAGGAAGCTCCGTGTGATTGTGAATGCCTGAATTCATATGGCAAACCTAGTCGATAGGCCACCCGTTACTCTTATCCCATGAGCGGAAATAACATCAATCGAATATTTCTCGCCCGCCTTGCAGGTACAGCAGTCTTTGACCCTAACGGAGATCCAGTTGGCAAGGTGCGCGATGCTGTCGCGACCCTGCGTTCTAACAACCAATCACCTCGAGTACTTGGGTTAGTCGTTGAAGTCCCTCTACGTCGTCGAGTATTTGTTCCCATCACTCGAGTCACATCTATTGAATCTGGTGCTGTAGTTATTACTGGATTACTCAATATGCGCCGCTTTGAAACACGTACCGGCGAAATGATGGTTCTTGGAGACCTTCTCGATAGAACTATCTCTTTAGTTGAAGGAAGCGAACCAGTACTTGTAGAAGATATGGCGATGGAACAAAATCGTACTGGTGATTGGTTGATTACTCGTGTTCACATTATGCGCAAGGGTCGTGGCCTTCGCCGAAAAGGTGCAACCTCTACTGTTGCGTGGGAGGAAATCACCGGATTTTCTCATCACGAATCAAATCAAGGTGTTGCAAACTTACTTTCGACTCTCGGTAATTTGCGTGCGGCTGACTTAGCTGCAGTGCTGCAAGATCTTGCACCAAAACGTCGCGTTGAAGTTGCTCGTGCACTTAACGATGAGCGTCTTGCTGATGTTCTAGAAGAGATGGACGAATCAGAGCGAGTAGCACTCCTTGCTGAACTTGAAGGCGAGCGAGCGGCGGATATTCTAGAAGAGATGGACCCTGATGACGCCGCTGACTTACTCCGTGAAATTGGCGAAGAGCGCGCTCAAGAACTTATTGATTTAATGGATCCTGAAGATGCAGAAGATGTGTTGCGGTTGATGACGTACGAAGATTATTCTGCAGGTGGAATGATGACTACAGAACCAATAGTCATGTCAGCCGATTACACAGTTGCTGATGCGCTAGCCGCTGTCCGCCAGAGCGAAATCTCACCGGCGCTTGCATCTCAAGTTTTTATTGCCCGCCAACCACTTGAAACTCCCACTGGGAGATTCATCGGAATGGTGCATTACCAGCGCTTATTGCGCGAACCACCTTCAACCCTGCTGGGTTCTATAGTTGATACCAATACTCAGGGCGTAAATCCTGACGCATCATTGCATGCGGTTTCGTCATACTTGGCCAGTTACAACTTGCTCTCGTTGCCTGTTATTGATGCGAATGACCGACTACTTGGGGCTGTAACTGTTGATGACGTGCTCGATCACTTGTTGCCAGATAATTGGCGTCACGATCATCGTGATTCTGCAGCAACTACTGCTGCCCTAGAAAGCATCGATACTAGCTTTGTCGATTCACTTGATTCATCTGATTCAGAAAGGGGGGATAAGTAATGGCACGCAACCACGGCTTAGATACTCCACGCGAAACTCGACGATCACTTCGCGCAAATTACGACCCTGAGGCTTTCGGTCGCCTCTCAGAAAAATTTGCACGATTCTTGGGCACAGCTCGTTTCCTTGTATATATGACAGTCTTTGTTTTTAGCTGGGTAATTTGGAATACGTTGGCGCCACAGGGTGCACGCTTTGATGAATTTCCATTCATATTCTTAACTCTGATTCTCTCTTTGCAAGCTTCATATGCTGCTCCTCTAATTCTGCTTGCACAAAATCGTCAAGCCGATAGAGACAGAATTACACTCAATGAAGATCGTGCGCAGAATTTAAGAAGTATTGCCGATACTGAGTATTTAACTCGCGAATTAGCGAGCCTAAGAATTGCCCTTGGGGACGTTGCTACCCGTGATTACTTGCGAAACGAACTTGGTGATATGGCTAAAGAGATAGTAGAAGAGTTACGCAAGACCGAGTCTGACCCCAAGTAGGGATTTCTCTCGAACAATCAGTTTCGAAACTATTTCGGCAATTGCTATAGCGCTGGGGCTTTCAGGTGCAGAGATAATCACAGGTTTGCCTGCATCTCCACCTTCGCGAAGTTCAGCACCGAAGGGAATCTTGCCAAGCAATGGAACTTCTGCGCCGACAAGTTGTGAAAGACGCTTGGACGTTTCTTCCCCGCCACCTTCACCAAACAATGAAGTCATATGACCACACTCTGCGCATGGATACGCTGACATATTCTCGATGACGCCAATAACTCGTTGGTGAATTTGGTGAGCAATTCTTCCAGCACGTTCTGCAACTTCAGCAGCGGCGATTTGCGGAGTTGTCACAACAACAATTTCAGAGGTGGGAACAAGTTGTCCCAATGAAATTGCTAAATCACCAGTGCCTGGTGGTAAATCAATGTAGAGAAGATCAAGATCGCCCCAATAGGCATCTGATAGGAGTTGTTCGAGTACTCGATGCAGTAATGGGCCACGGTAAGCGATTGCATCCGTACGTTCAGGTTTAAACATCTCCATCGAAACGGTCTTTACTCCATAGGATTCAAGTGGAATAAACATCTGGTCAATTGCAGTTGGCCGTTGGCCGATCAGTCCCATGAGGCGCGGAATAGAGTGTCCGTAAACATCAGCATCGAGGATTCCAACACGTAATCCTTTTTGTGCACTTGCAACAGCCAGGTTTGCGGTCAGCGATGACTTGCCAACCCCACCTTTACCGGATGCAACCCCGATAACTCGAGTTAATGAATCTGCTTGTGCAAATGAGATAAAACTTTCACGGCCATTGCGCAGGAGCTTTTTGATGTTTGCTCTCTGTTCTTCATCCATAACTCCAAAAGTGATATCTACGGATGAAATTCCATCAACTGCTAAAACTGCCTTTTCGATATCGGTTCTTAAGCGATCCTTCATTGGGCAACCTGAGATTGTGAGAAGGATTTCTAGCTCTGCTACGGTGCCCGAAATCGAGGCGCTCTTCACCATGCCTAGTTCAGGTAATGCGCGATGTAACTCTGGATCTTGCACAGTTGCAAGAGCTTCATGAAGAAGATCAAGAGTTGTCATAGCAAATCTGGATCTATCTTTGCTTCCGCTTTCCTTGAACTCTCATCATCTTCATCTAATACATTTGATAATTGCTTTCTTATAAAAGTTTTAGGGCTTAAATCTGAGGGCTCTAAATCCTCAAAACCTGCACCTAAATTCTCTTTCAGTTCATTGGTAGCCGTGGTGGCAAATGCTCGCATCTTCTTCACAAACTTAGCTGCATCTACAGCAAACGTTGGCAATTTATCTGGACCAAGAAGCACCATGGCAAGGAGTGCCAAGCCAACCATCTCTCCAGCACCAAAATCAAAGAACATGGGGCAAGACTACACTTTTACTTTGACGCCGTAAGTCTGAGTGATGTGCTCTTCAATACCCCATCGCGTTTATAGGTGATCTTCACCAAGTCCCCCACGTTCTGTGCGCGAATTGCCACAATGAGTTCGTCGGAAGAAGTGATCTCTCTTCCATTGAATTCTGTAATGACATCTCCGGACCTAAGGCCTGCCTTCTCTGCAGGCCCACCTTTAGTAATGGCATCCGCTGATGTAGCTATGAGGGCGCCTTTACCCGAGTAACTCATTTCAACTGATACTCCAATTACTGGATACGTTGCCTTGCCGTTTTTGATTAATTGCTCTGCTGTCTTACGCGCTTGATTGATTGGAATAGCAAAACCTAATCCGATAGAACCAGTACGAGAATTTAAGGTTGTCCCTAGCGTTGCAATTGCTGAGTTGACTCCGATAACTGCTCCCGTCGCATCGACAAGTGGGCCTCCAGAATTTCCTGGGTTGATTGCCGCATCGGTTTGAAGTGCATTGATAAATGAATTATCTGACTCAGATTCTCCCGCAGTAACTGCACGATTTTTTGCACTAATAATTCCAAGTGTGACTGTACCCGTAAGCCCTAATGGTGAACCAATTGCAATCACAGAATCGCCCACTGCAATATTGTCACTATCTCCAAATTGCAAAGCCTTCAGCCTTGCACCTGAAATCTTTAACACCGCTAAATCATAAGAATTATCTCGACCTACAACTTTTGCAGAATACTCTGATCCATCATTAAGTCTGACAGAGATCGAACCACCGCTAGAAACTGAGTCTGCAATAACGTGATTGTTGGTCAAAATAAAACCAGCACTATCAATAACAAATCCGGATCCTGTAGACCCACCATTACGTGCAGAAGCCTCGATTGATACCACTGATGGCAAAACTCTCTGAGCAATCTCTGCGACAGAGCCAACCGGGCGTTCGATCGTAGAAGTTGATTTAACGAGGTTGACTGAACGACCGAAAAGTGAGCCTGACGACGAGGCTGCAAAAGTTCCTGCAATTAATCCAACAACAATGGCCAGGACGATTGCTGATTTCAAGGAGATTGAACGATTAATTCCTCTGGAGCTCGGTGCTGTCCACCAAGGGCCATCATTGAATTCACTCACTTAATTTTCTCCGTAACAGAAACTTCACGTGGATATCTTGCTACAACTTGGTGGCGAGTAACAATCCATCGCCTACGGGAATGAGTGAAGTCACCCAAGATTCTGTGTCGGCTTTAACTGTTTTACCAGCTTCGCGCAGGGCGACAGTCTTTGGGTCTCGCTGTGCAGGATCTGGAACCTTGCCACCACCAAAGAAATTGTCAACGACGAAAACTCCTCCGCTACGCAAAATTCTGTGCGCTTCGGAAATCGCGAAACTTAAGTCCTCGGGGTTGTGTCGGAAAATTACAAGGTCATACGCACGATCAGTAAGTTTTGTCATTACATCCATTACTGAATTTGTAATCAATCTAAATCGCGATTGTTCGATCTCTGCATCAGCAAGTGCTAGCTTTGCAATAGAAGTATGTTCCATTTCATCATCTATGGAGGTCAACGTTCCGCTAGCGAGCATTCCTTCGAGCAACCACAAAGACCCAACTCCAGAACCTGTGCCAACTTCCACTACTGACTGCGCCTTTATTTGATGTGCGAGCTGGCGAAGATATGCACCTGCGCCTTGAGAGACATCTACAACGCCATTTTCAGCACCGCGTGCACGTGCAGCTTGCTTAACAGAATCTTCAAGAATAAAGGTCTCTGCATACAGATGTGGATCGATATTCATGAGACAGACAATATCCAATCAATGAACAATCGCACGCCGAAACCGGTTCCGCCCTTAACATTTTCTCCAGAATCAGTTTCGCTTCGACCTGGACCTGCAATATCAAGGTGCACCCATCGTGAATCTGCAACAAAGTGCTCGAGGTAGAGCGCGGCAGTGACAGAGCCA
>Ga0208221_1000028_pt1 | contig 15674 bp, 17 predicted proteins | sample LakMenEpi26Jun09_FD_150734 | JGI IMG/M metagenome (GOLD analysis project Ga0208221, IMG submission 150734) | Freshwater microbial communities from Lake Mendota, WI - 26JUN2009 deep hole epilimnion (SPAdes) | ecosystem: Environmental > Aquatic > Freshwater > Lake > Epilimnion/Euphotic zone ... | reverse complement strand
CGGAGGCGGGATTTGAACCCACGACACAGCGATTATGAGCCGCTTGCTCTACCAAGCTGAGCTACCCCGCCAAGGGCGTGCATATTAAATTGTGCCGAACTTTTCTTGCGAGCCCCCCACCAGAATCGAACTGGTGACCTTTTCCTTACCATGGAAACGCTCTACCGACTGAGCTAGGGGGGCAGTGGTAGAGGGGGAAGTCTAGGGCTTAAGGCTCAAAGTGAAAAATTGCGGTCATTACTGCGCAGGATCTAATGCAATTTTGCCAACAGATTCACGAGCGAGCATTGATTTATGAGCCTCTGCGGCTTGGCTCAATGGATATGTGGCTCCGATAACTGGCTTCAATTTTCCTTCAGTAATTAAAGTGAAGAGCTCTTCAATAACATCATGGAATAACTCTTTCTTTCCAAAACAATTTGCAAGCCAGAATCCGGAAACTGTCTTTGATCCATGCATGAGCGCGCCAGGGTGAACAGGTGTTGGTGCGGTGCGAGATGCCATTCCGAATGTAATTAACTTTCCAAAAGTTCCAAGCGCAAGAAGGCTCTGGTCAAAAGTCTTTCCGCCAACCATTTCAAGAATTAAATTAACGCCACGACCGCCATTTGCATCTCTTAGCGCTTTTGCCAAATCTTCACTTGCCGCATCAACCACGTGGTCTGCGCCCAAGCTCTTTGCAAGATCTGCTTTGGAATCTGATGATGTCACCGCGATTACTTTTGCTCCCCAAAGTTTTGCAAGTTGTATCGCAATTGTTCCTACCCCACCAGCTGCTGCATGGACAACGACGGAGTGACCTTTTTCAAGATGGCCCATAGTCTTAAGCAAATGCCACGCAGTTGAACCCTGAACCAACATACATAAAGCTTGCTCGTCGCTAACAGAATCTGGAATCGGAATCATGACACTCTTATGAGCAATAGCTTTCTGGGCATAGCCACCTGATGAAACGCTTGCGAGGTATCGCGTGCCTTTGTGGGTACCCACAACTTCGATTCCTGGAATCATCGGAAGGGTTTGCGGTGAAAGGTAACTGTTTTCGGTTTGATGAGTATCTGCGTAGTTGATGCCGATTGATGTGACATCCAGAAGTACTTCGTCAGTGCCAGGTACCGGATCTTGAAGATCCAGATAACTCATTACTTCTGGGCCACCGAACTCGGTTATCTGGATTGCTTTCATTTCTAAACCTTATCCCACCAGACAACTGCAACTTCTCTAGTTCCAGAGTTACTTTCACTCTTGAGGAATTCAACGACTTCGTCGATGCGAGATTTCGGAAGGCAGAGTCGCATTCGGGTGTACTCGATGCGATTTTCGTCGCTCTCTTCGACCGTGACTCTCCCTGAGAACTTCTCGATATGCGCTGGTATTCCAAGTTCTTCCAGCACCTTCATAAAATCATCTGCAGTGGGAGAAGTTGGCCTATCTAGATTCCAAAAATGTTTCCAACCCGCATTTCTAGGAGACGTTGGATGTGCCAGTGGTAGCTCAATGACAACTCTCTTTCGAGCATGCGAATCCAGCGCCTCAATAAATTCTTTGATTTCTCCGACGTTATAAACAACGTGGTGACAAGTAACGACATCTGCAACAGGGACTTGATCTGCTACTGCTGGCCAGAATCCCTCAAAAACTTCTGATGTTAATCCGCGTTCTTTTGCATTCGCGGCAAACATATCGAGCATCTCTCGCTGGTGATCAACACCTATGAGGTGTGATGCAGGTGGTGCTATCGCAAATGCAGCGATTCCCCCACCACAGCCAATGTCCAGAACCGTTCCACCTTCTGGCATAACCTCGCGTGCTCGTTGATGGGAAGGTGAATCCCAAATTTCAATTGGTAGAGCAAAGAGTGCTGCCGGATGGAACCAAGGCGGTACGTCTGCTTGATCGAGAATATCTTGCGGAATAGCCCAGCTTGCTAGATCTGCTTTCCATTTTTCGACCGCAGATAACATCAATTACTTCTTGCCAACTAACTTGCTAAAGATTCCAGGTTCTTTTGGATCATTCTGGTGGCCCTGGCAGCGATCAGCTTTACTGATGCCCTTAAGGGCGATCTCCACATGGTTTCCGCAGCCAGACCATGTTGGCTTTCCACATTTACGACAAGTAGTTTTATGACACATATTCCTTCTCCTTATTTTTAGTAGCTGCAGGCGAGTTACTCCAGGTGAGATAACCGCCATCAAGATTCACTGCATTAAAGCCAAGCTCTTTAAGCAACATTGTTGCCGTATGTCCTCTTTGGCCAACTTGGCAATTAACTAAAACATCCTTATTGGTTAACTCTGCGATTCGCGAACGAATCTCATCAACTGGCATAGACATTGCGCCTGGGATATTTCCAGCTGCGTACTCTGATGCTGTTCGTACATCAACAAGCTGGAAGCCACGATCTGCAAAGTCATCAATCTCTGACCACTGCGCGGTTTCCAGTAATCCGCTCATGATGTTTTCGGCAATGTATCCGAGCATATTGATTGCATCTTTAGCGGAACCAAATGGTGGCGCATAAGCGAGTTCGAGATCTGCAAGCTCTGGGGCGGTAATGCCGCCTCGTATGGCAGTTGCGATGACATCAATGCGCTTATCAACGCCTTCCTTGCCAATGCCTTGTGCGCCAAGAATCTCGCCAGTTTTTTCGTCGAAGATTAACTTTAGTGACATCTGCTCTGCCCCTGGGTAGTAACCAGCGTGAGAATTTGGATGGCTATGAATAACTTTATATTTGCGTTCCGAGGAAGATAGTCTCTTCTCGTTCCAACCTGTAGCAGCAATCATCAATTCAAAGACTTTAACAATTGCTGTTCCAATTGTCTTTACTGGTCTAGTCGTGCGACCTGCGATGTGGTCTGCAACTACGCGACCATGTCGATTGGCAAGATTGGCCAGTGGCACAAGAGTTGAGCTTCCATCGATTGCATCTGTCTTCTCTGCGACATCGCCAACGGCATAGATATCGAGATCACTGGTGCGATTGAAATCATCAACTTGAATTCCACCACGAGTTCCGATTGTTAAGCCAGCCTCTTTTGCAAGTTTGGTATCTGGTCTTACACCAATCGCAAGAATCACCATTGCCGCAGGAATTTCAGATCCATCAGAGAGAATTACTGAGTCTGCTGAAATATTCGATGCTGATGCACCAAGATGAAGTTTCACGCCATTGCGCAGCATCTCTTTTGCAACAAGGGATGCCATCTCTGGGTCAAGTGGTGCAAGTAATTGAGGAGCCGCTTCAACGATAGTTGTAACAATTCCTTTATGGATTAGGTTCTCGGCTATTTCAACGCCGATAAATCCACCACCAATAACGACTGCAGTTGCAGGCTTTTCAGCCACACGATTAAAAATCTTTTCGACATCTTCAACGGTGCGTAGCGTCATTGCACGCTCAATTCCAGGAATTGGGGGAACGACAGGTGAGGCTCCTGGACTAAGAACTAACTTGTCATACTCGAGTACGTACTTCTCTTCAGTGAGCTCATTGAGTACTTCAACGCTCTTCTTCGCGGGATCAATTGAAACAACTTCAGATGCGATTCGTACATCTAGGCGAAAACGGGCATACAAGCTTGCTGGTGTCTGAAGAAGTAACGCTTCTTCTTCCTCAATGACTCCCCCTACGTAATAGGGAAGGCCACAGTTGGCATAGGAAACATGGCCGCTCTTCTCAATAACAATGATTTCCGCATCAGCATCAAGTCTGCGCATTCTTGTTGCAGCAGACATGCCACCTGCAACCCCACCAATAATTACAATTTTCATTAGTTATTTGCAAGCGGTAATCCCGCTGCATTCCAATCTTGGATTCCGTTGGCAAGGTTAAATAGATTTGTAAAGCCTGCCGCCTTCAATTTATCTACCGCAATCACTGATCGACGACCACTCTGGCAATAAACAGCATACGGCGCATCTTTATCAAGGCTCTTGATATCTCCATCAAAAGTCATTCCTTCGACATCGATATTTATCGCATTTGCGATATGTCCCGACATAAACTCTCCACTTGTGCGAACATCAAGAACCACGACTCCTTGTTCAGAAGTCTTTGTTTGGAACTCAGCAGCGTCAAGGTTGGTCGCGCTTGCTGAGCTACCAACACCACATCCTGTTAGAAAAAGTGCTGAAACGGCTAGAACCGAAATTAGTTTTTTCATGATGCCCCTTATGCCAGAGTTAGAAATAGTTTTTGAAGTTGAGCGCTGACTTCCTCGGTATTTGATTTCCCCTCGACAAGGCACTCTTTTAAGCTTGCCGAAAGTAAAGTGAATGCAGCTGTATTGACAGCTTTAGATACAGCAGACATCTGCATAACAATCTCATCGCAATTGCGACCCTCGTCAAGCATGCGAGCTACAGCTCCGAGTTGGCCTTGCGCTCTCTTGATTCTCTTCGAAATAGCTGCAACTTGTTCAGCATCTGAAAGCACGTGGGTAACTTTTTTGACTGCCATTATTTCTTACCTCCCATTGGATGATGACCTTTGCGAATCATGTTGACCATCTTTAGATTGATTGCGGTAAATCGCCAGAGTTGAAAAAACACATTGCGACGAAAGCGCAGAGTTTTCTCGGTTGGTAGCGGAGCATTAGCGATCGATTCATTTGCATTTTCCATAGTGGGCTCCTATTCCGGAATCAGCGACCAACCCGGAAGGGCCTTCGCTTTGTAGATGAACATGTAGTGCAAGAGGATTTTGATCCAGTGTCCGCCAAGACCAATCTCGCCAAAAGTTTCTTTTAGGCTTCTGCCGGTATTTGGGTACTTGGCATAGTCAGGAACAATTGGATACATCGTCATCGATGCTGCAGAACCACTCTTTAAGCCATTTCCTGCTGATGCAACACAAGCGGCACCCATATCTGCCATCGAAGCAGTCGGTACCTGCGCGCTTGGACCATGCTTGATCAGCTCTTTAATGCTGAGAATCGCAAGCTTGCCCATTACGCCTGACGGCATTCCGGTGCGAGGTGGAGATGGAGCGATCAAAGTTCCATTTGGAGACTTGCGAGGCTTAGAAATTTGATGAGGTGGGGCAAAAGCAATTCCCACTGCGAAAATATTGGGGAATGAAGGGTTGCGGTAGGTACTTGGCCAATCTTCTGCCTTCCACTCTTCATATGGCTTTGGCGTGTAGTCGGCATCGACTTTCATAAATCCATTTGGTGCGAAGATCTCACTTGAAATATCTTCCCCAGACTTATTAATCGCTTTCAGATCAACACCTCTGAAGGGTGGCAAAAGCATCGCGAAATCGAATGTCAAAATATCTTTTGTTCCGTCGACCAGTTCGTAATGAATTTCGCCAGCTTCTACCTTCTCAACATGCGCACCAAGAATTGCCTTGATTCCACGCTCTCTAAAGAGAGATTCGGTCCAGAGTTTTGACGTAGTTTGGAAACCACGTTGGCTGAAAATCATTCCACCGACGCCGAAATCACCAAGTTCATACTCATTTGTGATGTACCAAATTTCGGCAAGATCACGTACGCCCGCAGCTGCAATCTCGTGCTCTACGTTAAATGTGTATTCAAATGCTGCGCCCTCACAGGTGCAAGTTCCGTGTCCAACTCCAATAGCAATCTTCTGCTTATGGCCGTTCTTCATCTTCTCGATTGAATCCTTTAGCGATGCCGCGGCTTCAGTTGCATGACCTGCAGTGCAGACGGAGACTGTATGACCGTCAGGCCCCAATCCTGGAGTAGCAGCAAAATTCAACTTAGGACCTGTCGCATTGATAAGAAAGTCATATTCAATTCGGGCGATCTGACCATTGCGTGCGACGTCTGTATAGCTCACTTCTACAAATGGTTTTGCTGATTGCGAATCGCCCTCTGGGTAAATAGTCTGTGCAAGTGCTTGGTGGAATTCAATTCCTTTGCGCTTATAAATCGGAGCTAATGGGAAGATCACCTGGCTTTTCGTCATTTTGCCGACGCCGACCCAAATATTTGATGGAATCCAGTTCCAGTTTGAGTTCGGCGTTACAACAACAACTTCATTCTTCCTGCCGAGCATGCGCTTTGCATGCAGCGCTGCGGTGTGACCCGCAATTCCCGCGCCAAGAATGAGGATTCTGGCCATCTAATTAACCACACTTACAAATCTGGTCTTGTGGCACTCCGGCGAGGGCTTCTTCAATATGTCCGCCGCAGCCAGACCATGTGTATTTCTTGCAAGTATTACAAATTACGCGTGAGCACATAGTTTCTCTCCTTAAATTAAGCTTATGGAGAGAATTTAGCATACCCCTAGGGGTATGTGTCAAGAACCGGCTAAAAGTACTTTCTGAGCCCCTTAAAGCTCTTCTTCCATACCTTCGAGGCCTGCCTCGTTGGAGAGACTTTCAGAACTCTATCTTTGGCAGGCTCATCGGGTGTTATTACATCAGTGAGTGCTGGCGAGTTTTGATCAAGTGAATCCGCGATGATTCCAATATTGGCAACAATTGATAAGCCACGAACAATCTGTTCTTGATCTACATCTTTTCCATCTTCAATAAGGGTTTCGGCAAGAGCTGAACCTGCTTCACGAGCATCATCTGTCGGGGTTGGACCAAAGTCTGAAATGTCATCAGGTGTTTCAATATGTGAAGAAATTGCATAGCTGGCTGCAGATAGTGCAACTGCAATCTGCTTCTTTGTTGAATCAGCGATTCCGCCTTCTACGGCAGAATCGAAAAGCGTCCGTGCAATTGTTCGAACTTGAACCAATGTATGTTCGGCTGCAATTCCTTCTACATATATTTCTTCTGCTTCATCTTTTTCGGCAGTTGGAAACCATCTCGCATGACTTCTAGCTTCGACTGACTGCGCACGAATTGCCGGAACTTCTTCCACTAACAATCTTGCTCGAGCCAACCAACGCCCAGCATCTTTTTGTGTGTATCCGGCAGCAACACCTTCGGACATCTCTGCCATAAGTGCTGCAGCTTTTGTGCTCACGTTCTTAATCTGAATTCGTGCACGACCTACAGGAGTATTTGGGTGTGAGAAATAAGAGAAGAAAATCGCGATTGTTGCACCGATGAGGGTAGAACCCAGTCTGCTTTCAGCCGTACTCTCTGAGATTCCGGGGCCAATAACAATCAAGGCAGTAACAGGAACGTTGACCGAAGCAACTTCTCCTAAGTGCAGAGCGCGTGCAATTACGGCACAGAGAATGATTGTTGTTGCAACGGCTAAGAATCCAAAATTAAATAGGGTCACTGTTAACAGAGCAATACCAGCGCCAATGGCGGTACCGACAATTTGACCAAAACCTTCGCGCATTGATTTGTGAAGTGAAATGCGAATGCTGAGCGTGCAGACAATTGCCGCAACTACGCCACCATTATTTATGACTTGGTCGCCCACAAACCACGATACGCCGCCAGCTATACCGGAGACCAAAATCTGGCGAACCCAGTTCTTTCGGTTCTTAAACAAGTTGATAAATTTTCTAAACATTAGAGCTGAGTTTACGCCTTTAAAGAGTGATTAGGATGGCGCCATGACACCTGCAGCCCCGACCAATGATGAGATTCACAATCTTTTGCTCGCGACCAGAACAATCGCCATTGTTGGAGTTTCGGGCAATTCCGATAGGGCTAGTAATCATGTCGCCCGCTACCTGCAAGGAAAAACAAAATATGAGCTATTTTTTGTAAATCCGGCAGCTGATGAAATCCTCGGTCAAAAAGTTTACAAATCACTGAGTGAAATTGAGAAAGAGATAGATCTTGTAGATGTCTTTCGTAAACCAGAAGATTGCTTAGCGGTACTTGACGAAGCCATCGCAATAAACGCTAAGGCAATCTGGCTCCAACTAGGAATATCGGTTCCCGAGGTTGCAACTCAAGGAGCAGAAGCAGGATTAATGGTCGTTATGGACCGCTGCATCAAGGTGGATCACGCCAACTTACTTCGTTAACTACTTAGATTAACTACTTGGGAATTCTCAGACCTTGCATGCCACCATCAACAGTCAAAGATGCCGCGGTTGTAGAACCTTGAAGTGGACTAGCTAAATAGCACAGTGCACGTGCAACTTCTTCAGCACTGACAAGTCTTCCGAGTGGCTGACGAGCTTCGAGTGCTTTGCGCTCTGCGGCAGGATCTGCTGACTGGGCCAATAAACGTTGCACCCAAGGAGTATCTGCAGTTCCTGGATTTACACAGTTCACACGAACGCCATCAACAATGTGGTCATTTGCCATTGCCATAGTTAACGAAAGCACTGCACCTTTACTTGCGCTATATAGAGCGCGCTTTGGAATTCCAGCAGTCGCTGCAACAGAACATACATTTGTAATAGATGCGCACTTGCTCTTACGCAGCAATGGAAGCGATGCACGAACTGTGCGCACAATGCCAACAACGTTAACATTCATAACTTTGGCCCATTCTTCAGATGGGTTAGCTTCAACCGTGCCCACTGCACTAATGGCAGCACTATTAATAAGTATGTCTAGAGAAGAAATCTTTGAAAAGGCAGCCGCAACTGATGCATCATCTCCAACATCACACTGAAGCCAGGTTCCGTGTTCAGCGATTCCGCCTTCGGCGATATCAAGGCCAAACACAGTAGCTCCACCATCTGCCAGAATCTTAAGAGTTGCTAAACCAATTCCGGAACCTGCGCCGGTAACAGCAGCAGTAAGGCCTTTGAATTCTGTTGTCATGCGTTTACCCATTCTTTTCCGGTAGGGAATGTGAAATCTGCAATTGATTGCGCAAACATTTCTCCACCAGCACCTGGCTCGGTTGGTGGCATGTAATGTGCATTTTGAATATTTGTTGGGACAACGAAGTGCTCGTGCAGGTGGTCAACAAATTCAACCACACGATCTGGGTGATGACCAGATACAGCCACTGCATCAAACATTGCTAGGTGCTGAACTAATTCACAGAGTCCAACGCCACCGGCGTGTGGACACACTGGGACACCAAACTTTGCTGCCATCAAAATATTTGCGATATTTTCATTTACACCTGCAACGCGAGTGGCATCAATTTGCATAAATGAGAAAGACTTTGCTTGAAGCATCTGCTTGAAAAGTATGCGGTTCATACCGTGCTCACCTGTTGCCACCCGAACTGGTGCAATTGCTTTTGCAATCGCGGCATGACCGATTACATCGTCAGGGTTAGTAGGTTCTTCAACCCAATGAAGGTTTACATCCCCAATTCCCTTGATCCATTCGATTGCTTGGTTTACATCCCAGACTTGGTTAGCATCGATAGAAATTTTAATGTCGGGACCCACTGCTTCACGAGCGAGTTTTAATCTGCGCTTGTCATCCTCAAGAGATCCACCGCACTTAAGTTTGATTAACTTGTAACCAGCTGCGACTGCTTCCTTTGCAAGACGAACCATTTTCTCATCAGAGTAACCAAGCCACCCAGGTGTAGTTGTGTATGCAGGAAGTCCTTCTTTGCGAAGTTTTGCTTCGTTTGCTGCGCGGTTTGGTACAACCTTCTTCAACATTTCAAGTGCTTCTTCAGGAGTCAGCGCATCTGTGATGTAACGGAAATCAACAAGCTCTACAATTTCCTCTGGAGTTAGATCTGAGAGGAATTTCCACAAAGGTTTCTTCGCATGCTTTGTGACTAAATCCCACGCTGCAGTAATGACAGCGCCTGCCGCCATTTGAGTGACGCCTTTTTCAGGTCCTAACCAACGAATTTGAGAGTCACGCACCAAGCTGCGAGCAAAATCCCCCATGCTCTTGGATAAATCATCAAGGTCGCGTCCAACTGCATATGGTGCGAGTTGTTCAATTGTTTGACACTGTAAATCATTTCCACGGCCACATGTAAAAACAAAACCATGACCCTGCAAAGTCGGATCATCGGTTTCTAATATAACTAGTGCAGCGGAATAATCTGGCTCCTTATTCATAGCATCTGAACCATCTAACCCACGTGATGTTGGGAAACGGACATCGATTGTTTTGAAACCAGTGATCTTCGGCATCATCATCCCTTAAATTTGATTATTGAAAACTGACTATTCGCCAGTACCGAAAAATCATATATGATGAATTTATGGCTCGATACAACGAAAAAGTGAAGCTGAAGAGGTCAGACCTACAAGTCACCCGTATGAGTTTGGGAACTGCTCCCCTCGGCGGCCTCTTTGCATCTGTCAGCGATAAAGATGGAGATGAGCTGCTCAACGGCGCACTTGATCTGGGAATTAATTACTTTGATACCGCTCCGCAATATGGACATGGCATCGCCGAGATGCGAGTTGGCAGAATACTTCAGAAGGCGAAAACACCATTTGTCATTGAAACAAAAGTTGGTCGCGTGCTCAAGCGCGTAGATGGTGTCGAACCAGAAAAGTGGTTCCCAGATGCACCGCGCGACATTGTTCCAATTTATGATTACACAAAAGAAGGCATCAAGAGATCATTTGAAGAGAGCCTTGAGCGACTCGGTCTGCCACATATTGATATCGTTCTGATGCACGATGCTGAGGATTACATTCCTGAAGCAATTGATAACGCTTTCCCAGTGCTTGCAGATTTAAGAAGTCAAGGCCTCATTAAAGCAATTGGTCTCGGAATGAATTATGTAGAACCAGCGCTAAAGATTATGCGTGGAACAGATCTAGATATTGCACTCATCGCTGGTCGTTACACACTGCTTGATCAGGTCGCACAGGAAGAGCTTTTCCCATACGCACTCGAAAACAATATTGATATCTCTATGGGTGGAGTTCTGAACTCTGGAGTCCTGGCTAATCCTGTTGCAGGTGCAACGTATAACTATCTTCCTGCCTCCGATGAAATAATTGCACATGCTAAAAAGATTTGTGATTTCCTTAAAGAGCGTGGCATTCCACTTATTGCAGCGGCTGTTCAATTTCCGATGCGTCATCCTGCTGTAACTTCGGTTGTTACTGGCCCAAGAAATGCTAGCGAGTTACAAACATATGTGGATAATTTTGAATTCCCTATTCCCGAAAGTGTCTGGGTCGACCTTGAGAACTCTGGTTTAGTCGAAAGAATGAAGGTCTAAAAAGTGAGGCGAATTGGCCAAGTCATCGGAATAAAGCCTGATGAAATCGAGGAGTACGAACGCATTCATGCGAATGCGTGGCCCTCAATTCTCGCCATGATCAAGAAGGCAAATATCCAGAATTACACAATCTTTAGATATGAGCATCTTCTCTTTGCATATATGGAGTACACCGGCGATAACTACGAAGCCGATATGGCGATGATTGCAGCTGATCCTGAGACACAGCGTTGGTGGAAGATTACCGATGCAATGCAAGCACAAGTTCCCGAATCTCGTGAAGGCGAGTGGTGGCACACTATTCCTGAGAACTTCCACGTCGACTAATCTGGAGAAAAATGAAATTTTCAATTCTGAACACATCTGATAACGCTTATCAATTTGCGGTTACCGAGAATGGAAAGCATTCGTCGGTTGCGGGTATACCAACCTTGACTGAAGCTTTTCATCTCACTCTTGCTGAGCTTAAGGATGCGGTTGCAAAGCCAAGTGGTGAAGTGAAGGGTGAACTTGCTGCACCCATCGCGCCTGAAATTGAACTCTGGGGTGCCGGAGTTACATACCTACGTTCACGCGATGCACGAAAAGAAGAATCTGGTGTTCCAGATGTATACCAAAGAGTTTACGAAGCAGATCGCCCCGAGTTATTCTTTAAATCTACAGCAGTTCGTGCACGTGGAAATGGTGCCAAGATTGGAATTCGCTATGACTGCGCTGCATCGGTGCCTGAACCAGAAGTAGCACTCTTCATTAACAAGTATCGCGAGATTATTGGGTACGGAATTTGTAACGATGTCACATCGCGCACGATCGAGGGTGAAAATCCTCTATACCTATCACAAGCGAAAATTTATATTGGTTCGACTTCCCTTGGTCCAGATATCACTCCTTCTTGGCTTGCACCAAGTGCGCAAGAGATGATTATCAAGGCGAAGATTCTTCGTGGCCCTGCTACTACATGGGAAGCGCAAACTTCTCTGGGGCAACTCAATCGCACACTTGAAGACCTCATTGAATACTTATTCCGTTGCCAAGACTTCCCGCACGGAGTAATTCTTTCTACAGGTACCGGAATAGTTCCACCACTGGATATCGCTCTCGAAGCTGGCGACATAGTTGAAATTGATGTCGCAGGCGTTGGTGTCCTTTCAAATACTGTTGAGGTAATTCCCGAAAGAGTTAAATAGGTGGCAGAGATAAAGGTATGGACACAATGGTCTGACCTAAAAGTTCCAGCCGGGGTCACCATGCTCTCGCCCGAAAATTTTCCATTGGATTCATCTGATTTATCTCAAATCGATTTTTATGTACCTACTTATATGACTGGCGCAAAAGGACTTTCATACGTCAGCAAAATGAATAACTTAAAAGTTCTCCAAATGCCTAATGCAGGTTACGAAGATGCGCTTGCTCATCTGCGTCCTGGGCTAACTCTGTGTAATGCAACTGGTGTGCACGATGCATCAACGGCTGAACTTGCAGTTGGTCTTGCGATTGCATCCCGCCGCGGATTTCCAGAGTTTATGAAGGACCAAAGAGATGGTGTCTGGAACCACCGCCGTTTCCCCGCTCTTTCAGATAGCAAAGTAGGAATAGTTGGATTCGGTTCTATCGGTAAAGAGATTGCCAAGAAGCTATCGGTATTTGATGTCACGATCACTGCTTTTACGCAATCTGGAAGAGATGGATCACTCACTGTTGATCAGCTAGATGCCCACCTTCCACAACTTGATATCGTGATTCTGATACTTCCTCTGACTGATTCATCGCGCTATATGTTCGATGCTGCACGTTTGGCAAAGATGAAAAATGGATCATTGCTGATTAATATGGCACGTGGCCCTGTAGTTGTTACCGACGCACTCGTTGCCGAATTGAATTCACGTCGTATTTTTGCCGCACTCGATGTCACTGACCCAGAACCGCTACCCGAGGGTCATGCATTGTGGAAGGCACCAAATCTTTTGCTAGTCCCCCACGTTGGAGGAAACTCGAGCGCTTTCGAACCGCGAGGTCGCGCACTTGTTCAATCTCAATTGACATTGCTTGCAGCCGGTAAACCACTTGAACATGTAGTTGCCCAAGGCTAGATTCTCAGAATGAAAATTGATTCGCACCATCACCTTTGGGATCTATCTGTACGTCCGCAAACATGGATGGTCGGCGACAACATGGATTCAGTGCGTCGCAATTTCGATGTAAGCGACTTGCGCGAAGCTATTGCCGGGACTGGAATCGAAAAAACAATTCTTGTGCATGCAACCACTACTCATGAAGAAACCTATGAAATGTTGGAGCTGGCCGAGAAAGAACCGTTGATTATTGGTGTTGTTGGCTGGCTACAAATTGATTCACCGAGTGCCGTTGCAGAGTGTGAAAAGTATTTAGCTGCCCCTGGTGGTAGTTACCTAAAAGGTATTCGCGATGTAGCGCAAGACCTTCCTGATTCTCAATATTTAGCAAAACCACAATCAATTGCAACAGTGCAACAATTAGGAAGGCTGGGGTTGGTCTACGACATTTTGACCAAGACTCCCGAGCTTAAAGCAGGAATCGATTTAGTGCGTGCTTGTCCTGATGTTCAGTTTGTTCTTGACCATATTTCAAAGCCATATATCTCTCGTCAAGAGCTAGAACCATGGAAATCATTGATTACCGAACTTGCGAAATTTGAAAATGTTTCGTGCAAGATTTCTGGAATGGTTACCGAAGCAAACTGGAACACTTGGGAAACATCAGACTTTCATCCTTACGTTGATCACATCATCGAAAGTTTTACACCACAAAGAATCATGTTCGGATCCGATTGGCCCGTCGCGCTTCTAGCTACACAAAGCTATAGAGATGTTGTCAGCCTTGCAGAAAAAGTCACATCGCGGTTGAGCGCCAGCGAGAAGCTCTCGTTTTGGAGTGGCCACGCAGCGCATGCGTACAAGGTAACGAATCAATAACAATCACTGCAATTAGCCTCAAAAGGGCCGCTAAATCTTGCGAGTACTCAGGGCCACCACCTAGATTACGGCTACAGCAATTCGGCTGCTTTTGAAGGGAAACACATGAAGAAAGGTCTATTTTCAGTAGCTGCAGTAGCAGCACTGGCACTAGTAGCTGGCGTTAGCGCTCCAGTACAAGCTGCAGACAAGACTCTTAAGATCGAATTGATCTCAAAGGGCGAAACTCACCAATTTTGGCAGGCAGTAAAGAAGGGTGCTCAAGATCAAGCTAAGAAGATGAACGCAGAAATTAACTTCGTCGGACCAGCAGCAGAAACAATGATCGATAAGCAACTTGAAATGCTTGACACAGCAATTGCAAAGAAGCCAGATGCAATCGGTTACGCAGCACTTGGTACAACTCAGTCACTTCCAAAGCTAAAGGCAGCAAATGATGCAGGAATTCCTGTATACATGTTCGATACAGCTGCAAGCTGTGAGGGTGGAGTACCTAAGCTAGGTCCAGAATCAGATTGCGCACTTGGCGTTGCATACACAAACAGCTTGGCTGCAGGATCACTTGCTGCTGACAAGATGTCTGCACTCCTTGGCGGCAAGGGTAAGGTCCTAGTTGTTGGTCACTCACAGACAAACCAGACTGGTATTGATCGCGCAAACGGATTTACAAACCGCATGAAGGCAAAGCACAAGGGCATCAAGCTCCTCACAGTTCAGTACGCTGAAGGTGGAGACGCTCTTAAGGCTCAGGAAATCGTAAGCGCAGCACTTGTTGCTAACAAAGACCTCAAGGGTATCTACGGAACTAACGAAGGCGTTTCAATCGGAGCTGGCCAGGCATTCAAGGCAGCTAAGTTGAAGAACGGCGCAGTTAAGTTGATCGGCTTCGACTCAGGAAAGCAGCAGATGGCAAACATCAAGTCTGGTCTCCAGACTGGTGCTATCACACAGAGCCCAATGGGTATCGGTGCTAAGACTGTAGAAGCTCTTGTTAACTACGTACGTAACAAGACAGTTCCAAAGAACCTTATCGATACAGGTTTCTACTACTACGATAAGAAGAACATCACAAAGCCAGAAATCGCTGGAAACCTTTACGAATAAGTCGAATTAATTCGACTCTTTTGTAATAAATGAAGAGATGATGGCCGAGAGCAATCTCGGCCATCATCCTTTATCATTAAGACCAAATACTTTTCTCAATATCTCGAAATCAACTAAAATTTTTGGGGACAAATCAATGGCATCAAAACAACTATTAGCCCTGACAGGTGTAAGTAAAGAATTCCCTGGTGTGAAGGCGCTTAATAATGTAAGTTTTGATCTCAATGAAGGCGAAGTCCATGCAATTGTGGGCGAAAATGGAGCGGGAAAGTCAACGCTCATGAAGATTCTTTCCGGAATCTACAAGAAAGATTCAGGAGAAATTACTTACAAGGGTAAGTCGGTCTCAATCCCTAACCCTTTTGAAGCTCAGAAGCTCGGGATCAGCATCATTCACCAAGAGCTCAACCTCATGCCTCACCTAACTGTTGCCGAGAATATCTTTATCGGTCGCGAAGATGTCCTTCCTGGTCGAGTATTTCTAGCAAGTAAGAAGCAAATTCAAGCTACAACTGAGCTACTAAAAGAACTTGAACTAAACCTCGATCCAAATGCCATCGTTGGCGAGCTCACAATCGCTAAACAGCAGATGGTTGAAATT
>Ga0208221_1000025_pt1 | contig 16206 bp, 22 predicted proteins | sample LakMenEpi26Jun09_FD_150734 | JGI IMG/M metagenome (GOLD analysis project Ga0208221, IMG submission 150734) | Freshwater microbial communities from Lake Mendota, WI - 26JUN2009 deep hole epilimnion (SPAdes) | ecosystem: Environmental > Aquatic > Freshwater > Lake > Epilimnion/Euphotic zone ... | reverse complement strand
TTTCTTCCACTAGTATCTGTAAGAATTGTTTGTGTAAGTCCCTGTGGTCCTGGTCCTGCAGCAGTACTTGCTTGTTGAGCAGCAGCAGATGCAGCAACTCCTCTAGTTCCTAAAGATACTGCAACTTCTTCAATACCATCATTAGATGGTACATAGAATCTATACCTCTCAAAATAAAATGACACTTCCATCGTTGCATAATTTGCAGGTCCAGATTGGAGTTGCATATTGCTGATATTGAATGGAAAAGCATTCTTCATTGTCCACACACCTACACATTTATTCCACTTAGTTGTAGTGAAATTTCTTTGTGATGGATTTACCAATGACATTTCAGCATTTTGATCGTATGGATTTGATCCACCTCTTTCATACTTAAAGATGTCAATGTATGATGTGCAGATGTCATCATACCAAGATACTCTCTGACTTGCATCATTTGCAGAGTAATTCATCCACCTCTCAAAGAAGGTTCTTGTTTTATATGTACGTGGAATAATAAATTGAATACTAATTTCACTAAAAGTTGTAGAGGTTGGATATCTCCACATAGTACCGACACTTTTTATCTCACCAGTTGTCAGTTGCCTGCTGGGAACTGTAACATCTGTGGCATAGTAGGTAAGTAATCTAGACTTATCAGTTCCAGGTCCAGAAGTATTTCCATCGTTGAAAAAATCATTAAACCAACTACTACTATTCATCACCTTAGGTTTAGTCCTAAAACGAACCCAATATAAGTTGTTGTACGATGGTGCTTCCCTTCTAGCAAGGCTTAAGAAACCTTGAAAACTGTTTGCACCAGATAAACCTGTAACAGCTACATCTGCCATTGTGTCCCTATAAATAGTTTTATGCTTTTATTATTATTTATGCCGTATAACAAGAACATCCTAAAGGGTGTGTATACGCCAAAAAATCCATCAAAATATAAAGGAGATCCGAATAATATAATTTTTCGTTCTTCGTGGGAACTTAAGTTTATGAAATATTGTGACCATAACAATGTCGTTTTGGAATGGGGCAGTGAAGAATTATTCATTCCATACATATCACCTGTTGATAATAAGACTCATAGATACTTCCCAGATTTTTACATCAAAGTTAAAGATCGTTCAGGAAAGATTAGTAAATATCTAGTTGAAGTGAAACCACAATATCAGGTGAATGGTCCAGTCCCACAAAAAAGAATGACAAAGAAATATTTGAATGAAGTGATGACCTACGCAGTCAACCAAGCAAAATGGAAAGCTGCAGAAGAATTTTGTAATGATCACATGTGGAAATTCATTATACTAACGGAAAACGAATTAAAGGTCTAACTAAATGGCAACAACGTACAAAACTTATCACTACCCATCAACACCTCCAGTAATTGGAGAGACTGATGCTGGTTTAATGGCGTTAGGTACTGAATGGAGTCAGGGATCTGCGATGCCAACAGAGTATATTGACTTCCTAAAAATTCAAGCAATCCAAGTTAATTATGATAAGGGTGCAGTTCTAAGTAACTTGGGTGCAGTAAATGCTACTGGTATAGAAGACAAAATTAAACCTTTAGATACTGTATACCTCTACATGCCTCAACAACTGGCAGCAAGTTATGGTGTTTCATACAATCCAGTTGCAATGGGTGTTGCTGGAGTCGCCGCAACTAAAGGATTAGGTACTTCAGGAACACAAATCGTATCAGAAATTCAAGCAGCAGCTTCAGATGCAGCACCAGAAGCACTATTCAATACAATCTCAACTGGTTTAAGTGGTCTGTCTAAGACAGTTGGAGTAGCGTACCAAGGAAATGGTAGTGCATTATCTGCCGTTTCACAAGGGAAAATATTCAACCCATTCGAAGAACTCATTTTCCAAGGAGTAGGTTTTAGAAGTCATCCATTCTCATGGAAGTTAGTTGCTAGAAACGAAAGAGAGGCAGATGATATTATCAATATCATCAAGTTCTTCAAAGTAAATATGTTACCAAATTTTGATAACAAATCTATTCAACCTGGAGAAAACCCAAGTAATACAACATCTACATCTACTACACCTTCAGGTTCAACAACAAATGCACAATCTGCTGGACAAACACCGTTTGGAACTGGAACTGGTGCTAGGTATTTAACCGTACCAAATAGATTTAAAATATCAATAGTAAGAGTAAATTATAATGCTGGTGGATATACATCTGGAAATGAATTGGGCAATAGCATTTATAGATTCAAAGATTCTCTATTAGAGTCTATGAATGTTAGTTATACACCAGACAATCAATACGTATCTACGGCTCAGGGAAAGGTACCTGCAGTTCAACTGGATCTAGTATTCAAAGAAACTGCTTACGTTACCGCAGAAGACGCAAACCAGGGTTACTAAAAATGGCAAACTATTTTCAAAACGTACCAAATATTCGTGTTGGTGTTCCAGGAATGGACACCTCACAACAAGAATATGTTGTCATAAAAAATATTTTCAGAAGAGTTAAAGGCGTCTTCATGGCAATGAAGAGAGATAGTATCTTCGAGAAGTATACTATTCCTGGTGATGAAAAACCATATCAAATATCACAAAGAATATACAATACTCCAAACTATGAGTGGATCATTCTACTGACTAATGATATAACAAATATCTATACTCAGTGGCCATTGTCACAAAGAGAATTTGAAGAGATGATGCATAGGAAATATGGTACAAAAAGTAATGAGACTAAGCATTGGGTCACAAAAGAAGTGTTATTTAATAACATGGTGATTGTACAATCTGGTATCTTAGTGAATCAAAATTACACTTACAAAAGACCAGATGGTGTAATGATTGGTGGAGATAGTTTAGTTAGACCCATATCACATTATGAATACGAGTACGAACTGAACGAAAGTAAAAGACAGGTGTATCTACTAAATCCAGTATACATAGATGAATTTGATAGACAGATGAGAGAACTGCTTCAGTATCCAGAAAGTGATGATAGAGTTTCATATACACAAAAACGTTCTGGTGACGACGAAGAAATATATACCGTAAGAATTTTCGACACATAAAAAAAGGGGGGTATCAAACCCCCCTTTACTTTATCAATCTTCTTCTGCCAGTCGTGCAAAGTAGGAAAGATCATCATCCTCATCTGCATTGAAATTAGGAAGAGACGGTGCTGCTTGCCCAACCGAAGAACGGAAGTTGCTAATTTCTTCACCCCAATTAGAAGGAGAAGAAGGTGCAGTCACGATTTCATTCTCTTCAGTTTCACTATCAACATAACGAGAAGCCTGACGCTTAGGAGCACCAAGAACAGAATTCAAACGTGCCTCAAGTTCCTCATAGGTTTTGAAGTTCTTGGGATCAGTGAATTCGGTAAGGGCGTATTCCTTCTTCCAGATAGATTCCAGTTGATCATCACTCAGTTCCTCAAGGGTTCCAGGACGAGAGAACTCGGACTTATCGTAGTTCCAGTAACCATCCACCTTACGAATCTTCAGTTTGAAGTTTGCACCTTCCCAGAAGTCAAAAGGATTGATAGGAGTTTCATCCTTGAACTCAGGTTGCATTGCTGCCATGATCTTATCGAAGATCTTCTTACCAAACTTATAAAGGAAGACTCGCCCTTCATTCTCAGGATGAGCAGGATCTTCTACCACATAGATGTTAGCGTAGTAAGAGAGTTTACGCTTCTGCTTACGAGCAATTTCCTTATCAGCATCACTACCACTATTCCACAGTTGACGATTCATTTCACCAACAGGATCTTTCTTGTTGAGAGTCGTCAGACTGTTCTCAATATACCATCCACCAGGACCTTGGAACGCATGACTCCAAATCTTTGCCCAAGGAATATCTTCACCCTCAGGTGCAGGAAGGAATCGAATTACAGCATAACCATTACCCGACTTATCCATCTCGGGTTTCCAGAGGCGTTCGTCAGCACCACTGCTGCTCTCTGGATTAGAAATCTTCTCGACTTCCTTAGTCAGTTTCTCGAAAACAGAACCCGACTGCTTTTTAAGTGCTGCAAAAGACATGTATTTCTCCGTATTAGTTGTATTTGTTGGATTGTGGGGCGGACCCCCCTCACCCGACCATGATATCATACCCTATTTAGGAACGCTTGTCAAGGTCCGCGACGACCTTATCCAAATATTTTTCAGTTGAGATCAAAGATTCCATAAGATTTGAATAACCAAACATATTTGAAATCAAATCAATTCGATGCTTCATATCAGAAGCTTCTTCATCAGTACCTGAGGATAGTTGCAATCTAGTGTAGAATATTTTTTGTTTTTCTATTAGTTGCTTTGTTTTATTGATATGCTTTATCGCATCCTCCTTTGGCATTGAAGTAAGTTCATCAGATTTATCATACAATTCCATGTATGTATCATATATTGATTGCAAATGGTCTTGGACCATTTCCGAATTAAAAAAGTTCATACTTTTTCTTTTACTGTTTTTAAAATGATTGACTTATACTTCTTACAATCAATCGTTAGAAATGGAGCATATTTAATTACTTGTATTTTCACTTGTTGCCAAACAGGATCTGTTAAGGTTTCATCCAATCTTTTAACATATCCTAAACAGGTCTCAAAAATAACTAAAGTCTCTAAGCTAATTTCTTTTCTCAAATAAGAAGTAAGAATGTTGGGATGTCGTCCCTTTGAACAAACAAATAATTTATCAAAGTTTTCCTCGTAGGGAAAGTCAATATTGTCCAATAGAAGACTGACTTCTTCCCTAAAATTATATAGGAAACTCTCTTGTTTCTTTTTCCAATTGGAGTATATAGTTTCTCCACTCGGACGAATAATATCCTTGATGTATCCCCTATTGTCACTTATAAAGTTTGATACGAAATACTCCTGTATTCTATCACGGTCGTACTTAGATGCCAACTTCTTAAAAAAATAGGAGTCATTCCTTTTGTTGAATGACTCCTCACTTGCTCTAGTTTTTCCGTTGAACCTGAAGTAGTCGTAGTCATCTTTAGTGAAGTGAAGTTTAAGAGAAAGATACATCTGATAAACTTCAAATCCAGTCATAGCGGTAAGATTCCCCTCGACGTTTTCTTCATGTAGTTAAGGCTCTGTGCCTGATACTTAAGTTTTTCTTTTAGTGGTTTGGAGACTAATTTAGATACTGTCTCCAGTTCAATTTCATTCTCCTCACAATAAGTAACGATTGCCTCAATATAGTTTACTAAACCACCAGATTCTTTGACAATACGTTCAATGTCTTCTGTGAATTTGGTTGCAGTTAGAAACTTATCTTCTGTGGAATCGTTATTTTGCATTCTTTCTTCCAGCATTAAAAGCATCGATATACTCCTTTAATAATGTAAAATAATAATCTAGATCGTACTTCACTATCACTTGGCAATCGCCTTCTTCTGTAGCAATGATAGTTACAATCTTCTTTGGCATAAGTCCAGTTCGTTCGTAGAACATAACTGCGTATGCAGTTTCTTGGACAAAATAGTTTTCAATCCACTCTTCTTTTTTTTCTTTATCTGATGTTTTGAAATCAATTACAGCAAGTTCGTTATCAAACTCAGCAATACAATCAACTCGTCCTGCTACACCTAGATAATCGGAATATAAAGCACCTTCAAGAACATGAATGTTATTGATCCTATTGAGGATAGGTTTCGCAACTTGGAATAAAGTAAAAGGAAGAGGTTTACTTTTGTGCTCTTCAAGTGATTCATTCTTTAGATATGATTCAACAATACTATGAAAAGCAGTACCTCTTCCTGTTGCTCTGGTTGTTTTACGATTTGCTACCTCTTCCCCAACTCTCTGGCGCCATTCCTTAAAGAATGCTGCCTTCTTAAATGAAGTTACTGTAGTAATGGATGGATATTGTTTCCCCGATGGTGTGGGGTAGAAACGCATACCATCTTTATCAATGGACTCCAGTTCTTCAAGTTGAACTGGAAGGGTAACAAAATTAAACATCAGAAACCTAAATTCAATTTACTAATAATGTAACTACGGACAAGACCAGAACGAACGATGTCATCAACACCAAACTCAATACAACGAAACTCTTCCATGGTTTCTAGGATCTTCATGAAGTCTAGGACTCCATTCTTTTCATTCTGCTTAATAAGGTCAGACTGAGTAATATCACCAGAGAAAATAATCTTAGCATCTTGACCCACACGGGTAATCATTGAGTCAAGTTCATGGAAGTTTAGGTTAGCAAACTCATCGACAACAATGATGCAGTTATCGAGAGTGACACCACGAATATAAGAAGTGCTCCAGAAGGAGATAGTTTCTTGAGCCCTTAGATTATTATATAGCATCTCAAAGGCATTATCGTCAGGCATCTCAAACATAAACTTTACCATATTCTTATAGGGAATCTGATAAAGTGCTGATTTATCTTCATGATCTCCAGGAAGGAAACCGATTTCTCTAGTTGGGACAAGAGAACGAACAACGTAAATCTTTTCGTATGGTGTATTGGGATTAAGTACTTCCCTCAGTGCTAGGTATAGACTGATAAATGTTTTACCAGTACCAGCACACCCATGAAGAATCATATGTTTGTCATCTGACCAAGCATCGAACACAGCTCTTTGTGAGTCTGTTAGTGGTTCGATGTTGAGGAGGTGATCACTATTAATTGGTTTCTTTCTTCTCATTTGTTTCGCACTCATTCCAGCGGGAACTACAGAGTTGTTGTTTCTCTTTTTAACTGGCATATCAGGTAAATCGTGATAGGTTTGCTCTCGGATGTGCTTCTTGCACTTTAGTCATTACTTCTTTGAATGCATCCGAACTTTTCGGTGCTCCATACATAGTTCCCCCACATCCAGCAGACCAATCTTTATCCCATTCAGGATTATCCTTGCGCCACTGTTCATACTCTTTCATTGTCATGTAAAGTTCTTGTTTGTCACCAGTATTAGTATTAATAACGGGATATGTTGGCATTGAGCACCTCCTCTTATTTAGTGGTAGCGATTTGAGACTTATTTGAGAACTCTTTCTTGAGTTCTTTACGGATCCTTTGATAGAAATCTAGAATGTCATGATTGTTATTGTAGATCAGACCACACTCTTTTGCGACTTCAATTACTTCTTGGTTATTCATTTTCAATCAATCCTGATACAAGGTTGTGTATTTTCCCAGTCTTTACAATCACACTCTCCATCACACCATCCAAGTGCTTCAGCAACACTCGGGAACTGACAAACAAAGATTCTCTTTGCTGCCTCTGCAACTTCCATGTGTTCTGCTTGAGTTCCGTTCTTCTCTCGGAGACCGATGTAGTGGATCCATGAACGGCACGAGCCTGTCATGTAGATACGAGTGGGAGTATTTTGTGGAAGCACCTTGCGGGCACACTCCTTTGCCACTCCTGCAGTAAGCATATCATCATACAGATCCATGATGTCAGCGAAGACATGCTTGATGCGACGTTCAAAACTACGCTTCAGTTCAGGATCAAGATCATCGATAGAGTTCTGACGATTCTTGGTATCCTGCTTACGAAGTTGGGGAACAGGAAGTTCTTCAGTTAGAAGAGATGCATCAGCATACCGTTGGGAAAACTGCTGGAAGCAGAAGCTTCTATGACGAAGAATTTGAGTTGCGATATCTAGAGTTGTTTCGATCTCTAGGGTCATGGTTGATTGCTCAAACACAGACCAGTGCTGGTGATCAATACAATACTTTAGAAGTTTAGCATAGTTAGGGTTCTCCTGGTTTGAAGGATTACTAACCCTTGCGATATATGCCATTGTCTTTTCTGCATCTGGAGTCACAGAAACCAAACATGCTTTAGTCATTAGATCTTTTACCTCTCAAAATTCTTGCTACGACCACCGTTCCCAGTGATTCAACGTAACCTATGTTAGCAAAGTTGAACATTTTTGTCAAGGACACATTGAAGGCAACCATGAACAGTAACGGCAGTACAACAGTATAGGTGATGACACCATTAATTATTTGTGATACTGCCTTTACTTGCTCAGTGTGTTCTTGCTCTTCAGTTAGTTCTTCTTCTTGTTCTTCAATCGCTCTTTGATCAAGATAGATTGTAGTCTTATTCTTCTGTTTCAATTGATTTTTCATCTTGTTTAGGACAATCAGGAACCCATGGGGCACATAATCTCATTTCTCCACCCAATAATTCTTGTGCTTTAGAACCGTCAGGTGCTTTTTCTGAATACACTGGAGGTGAAACCTCAGCAGGTCTTTCTCCAATAGATTTCCAGTAATCATCAATGGCTTTGTCTACATCACGTTTGATCCTTCTATCTAATTTTTCAGGATCTTTAATTACAAACTCATTGAGTATTGTACCTGGGAAATATTTTCTTTGAACTGCATCCAGTATATCCCAAAGTTGAATTTCGGAAACACCAGTACACTGAGATAGAGTTGCGATTATTGTTGACAAAACAATTCCAATAATCGCATACTGCTTAATGTCTGGTTTTTTATTTCCGAAATTGAACTTCATTTTTTCTTCTTCTCTTGTTTCTTGGGTGGACCCCACAACTTAGGATTGACTCTACCTTCAGTTTGTTTAAAGTCAACAAAATCTTCACGATACCTATCCCAATAATAATCAAAGATTTCGATCTTCTTATTGGCAATGATCAAATCGTAAGTAATGACTCCATCCATTTTATACGTCACCAAATATGAAGTGTATGGCAAAGTTCGATCACTTGCCATCTCTGGATCACAATTCTGATGGAGAATTCTCATCAACTACGGCCTCCCCATGTGATTTGTGGAAATGCTTCTTCCACTACTGCTTTGGTGATACGATACTTCTTCTGCAGTTCTTTATCTTTCACTAGACAAAGTAGTTCTGCTTCAGAACTATGAAGACCTTCTAACAATTGAACGAACATCTGTTCACGCTGAAATTGCTTCAGTTCATTGTTGCCACCTTTGATGTAGTTGTACAGTTTCCTATACTCTTGTTCTAGGATTGTATGTTCCGTTCCTGCAGGTGCTTCATTAGGACGATAGGGAACTTCCCCTTCTGGAATCATTGAAATGATACTCTCATCATAATTCCAGATTAGGATAGAGCGAAGTGCTTGAGTATTATATTGTTGCAGTAGTTTAATTTTCTCTGCTTTAGTCTTAGCATTCGAAACTTTTTGCAGGACTTCAGAAAGCAGCAGTCGATTACTAGTGTCCATTGACATTTTAAAATTCTCCGATTTTATCAAGTAAATTAATAAGTTGTTGTTTCACAAAATAACTATACATTTTATTTCGTGGAGTTTGGGTCACTGAATCAAATGATTCTAGAATTCTTTCTTCGACCTCTACAGGTATATATGAGAAATCAATTAGAGTCAGATTACGCTTATAGTAATTCATCTGCTCTTCATTGCAAAATTGTTCTGCTGATAGATTAACAATCCTATCAAGATTCTTTTTCATTAAAGGTTTTTGTCTTTTACCTTCAACGAAAGTATCATCGGGAGAAAGATAATTTGGAATACCATCAGACTTATCTCCCTTAAGAACATGCTCAAGAATATATTTCTTGGGATCCATTCCAGAAACAAACTTCTTCATCACTGGATTGTACTGCTTAAGCCAAGGATACTTTTGCAATTGAATGAAATCTTTATCTCCAGAAAGAATGAGAACCTTACCAATAGGTTTCATGTCTCGTTGCAACTTAATATTTTCGTGTGCTTGATATTTGGTTAGGACAGAAATAATATCATCTGCTTCTGCACCATCAACCTCCATAACTTTGTATGGCATGTTCTCACGAATTTCATCTCTAATCTGATTAAGAATCTCAAAAATAGATCCCCAATTAAAATTAGATTTCTCTCGATCTTTCTTTCGAGTTCCTTTATAGTATGGGAAATATTCCCTCCTCCAATAATGTTTGGAGTCATAACAAAGGACTAGTTCCCCATACTCCTCACCAAACTTCTGATTATACATCCGAAGAGAGTTGAGAACCATATGGCGAACTAGTCCCTTATCAAGTTCATTAGATAATTGAATCTGAACCATCAGATTAGAAATCATCACTTGGTTCATATCGATAAGGATCATGTCAGTTATTCATCTTCCTCATCAAATATATCATCATCGTCCGAGAATGTCAAGTAGGTCAGTTCATCTTGTAGGATACGACCGTCTTCATCTAGCATTTCTGGATGAATGATGTGCTTAGCGTAACTAGCATTTTGATACCAAGCATCAAATAAATTATTCGAAAACCATCCAAGTACAAAGGCAAGGATGAAAGTACCTATCGTCAAAAAGAAAGATACGTATATAAACTCTATATGCTCTAGCATGGGTTCCTCCTGCTAACGTTTTGGATAATAAAAGAACCCAACCTCCTATCTAAACTCAAAACTATTTATTACTAAAGGAGTCCCTTAGATCTAAAGTAGTTAATAGATTCAGTGCATCCACCAAGAAGAAGATCATCATTAATTACTCTAGGAAAAGTCGAACCTTCTCCGAACTGAGAGTAGAATTGATTGCGGTTAAAGTCTCTATCTAAAATATACTCTGCATAATTCCACCCCTTGGCGTCAAATACTTGTTTAATCTTGTCGCAATATGGACAACCAGGCTTAGTGTATACAGCAAGTTTCATGTCAGTCCCCCTGTCATTTGATTAAAATTGTCTTGCATTTCTTTAAATGTTTTCTTCTTCAATTCATCGTCATCGATGAATTCATCAAGTACTTTAATGATATCATTAAATGAATCTCGAATCAACTCAACAGTTTCAGATACGTCTAGTTTATCAGGTTCCATATATTAAAGTACTGAAGTCCAGATGGAGGGATTTGAACCCCCGACCGCCCGCTCCCAAAGCGGATGCGCTACCAAACTGCGCTACATCTGGTGGCGGAGGGGGTGGGATTCGAACCCACGGAGGCTTTCACCTCGCTGGTTTTCAAGACCAGAGCCTTCAACCACTCGACCACCCCTCCTTACATACTATATATTAGTCCATTTCACCGAGTTTGTCAAGGGTCTTGATCTCAAATAAAGAAGACTTATAGTATCTGGAGATCTTTTTAGTCTTTTTCCACTTTTCATGTTTAGTGGAATCGGTAGAATGAATTTTCTGAAGTGCTTTCAATTCTTCTAAGGTTTTATAAATTTTTCTATTCAGGACAGCACTATGTCCTTCATCCTGATTTGGAATATAATTGTCTTGAGGTACAAGACTTTCCACTTCAATCTCGCCTTCTGGGATGCGTTGTTGCATCTCCTCTGGAAGATCTTCGTATTTAATTTCAGGCAAATCCATTAAGTTCTCCATTAAGTACCAGTATTATCTAGATTGTCTTCATAGTATGTTTCACCACCTGGCAAGTTTGCTGGCAGACTATAACCATACCTATAACGAATCTGACCATCATCACCTTTTCTTCCAGGTATATCATTTCTGACTTGAGTAACCTTTATCTGGAAGGTGAAATACTGTCCGCTAATATTAGCAGGTTTATCATATATCGTCAAGTTTCTAGTGAGTCCCCACTCTGGAGAGGTTTTATCCCACCAAGGTTGAGTACCCTCACTTTGTAATGGTGGGAATGTACCAGTAACAGTATCGTTTACGGCCCACCCAGCACCCAATCCCCACTTAGGGATTCCTCTCAATCTAATTTTAGTTGACCAAGTATTTCCAATCTTAACTGGATTCCACCATAGGGCAAGTTCCAATGATTTTGGTTTGTAAATACCATCTCTGTTGATACTATTATTATCTGCTCCTTCATATGTTCCATATCTCAATCTCTGTAGATCCAAATCATTCGTGGGATTTGAATCGGTAGATCCCCAAAAATAATGAAAGGGGAACTCTACACCACTCATATCATTTGTCCAAACACCTTGACCCATCCCAGGAATAGTTACATCATAAGTCGATCCAGAAGAATTGTATAGTGCATATTCATTGCCGTTAAATATGATACTAAATCTAGTTGGTCTCGATCCACCAAATCCTCCACTACCATGGCGATATGATTCATCATTTGTTCCAGGACGTTGATAACCAGAAATAAATCCTCCTGGTGCTTGATAAAAATGTTCAACAGTTACTGCTGGATGATTGATAACAAATGTCTTACCAGAAGAACCACCAAAAGCAGTAGAATCACCATTCTGGCAAGATGCAGATCCATACTTTAAATCATAAGCAGTAAGTCCAGATCTTCCTCGGCGGCCGCCTCCTCCACCGCCACCAGGACCATCACCAATTCTATGGTCACTACCATACTTACCGCAGTACATATCAGTTGACCAAATTTTATTCATGGATGGATTGTAAAGTTCTAAAGCAAGGCCTGCTGGGTTATCTTTCCAGTTATTACCATCTTCACCATTATAAAGAAGGAACCTAAACACATATCTTCCAGCAGAAGAATTTGAAAATGTAATTGTATTTGGTACAGAACTTCTAAAGTCTGAGCATGTTCCAATCAAAGTCCAATTATTAGCTCCATTAAGATCTGCAGGTAGAGTAGAAGGGAATGCTGAATTTGAATTCAGATCTGGATTCCTATCGGGTTCACCATTATAAAATCTAGATCCATCAACATATGATGATTGACCTGGATCATACCATGCTGCTCTGTAGATTCCGACTTTATTATCGCACAACACTTTAATTGTGTGAGTTCCTACAGAAGATAATTCTAAATTTATCCTAACATCTTGATATTGACCTTGTACTGGATCATGATCATTTACCCATACAGACCTTTCTGCCAACCAGTTACTCCAAGATGGATGATATTTACTTACCGAGTATAGTGGTGGGTTTGAAAATAGTGGTATTGCATCCCTAAGAAATCCATACGATTCATTCGTATTGATATCAGTTTTTGAAATGTTGTCTCCACTGTACAAATTATTCTGCCAATTACCCCAAGGTGCAGGATCACACCCATCATTAGAGTTGCTACTCTTGACATAAGAATCTCCACCATCATTCGATCCTTGTGAACTTCTTGTTGCTCCACCTGATCCCACAACTATAGTAAGAGTCGCACCAGGAGTTACAGGTACATCAGAAGTCCAAGCATATCCACCACCGCCTCCACCACTTCCATGATCATCACCAGTTGGATCTTTAGCACCGCTTCCGCCGCCTCCAATACAAACAACTTCACTCAAAGATGTAACTCCTACTGGAACAGTCCAAGAATATGATCCTGGTGATGTATATGAAAGTGTACTGCTGCCATACTTAATTCTTACGGCTCCATTTCCACCAGCACCGCCTGTCCCGCCAGGGGCGCATCCTCCTCCACCGCCGCCATAGGCGCCTCCAGATGCCCCGTTAGCAGTGCTACTGCTGGACCCATTGGATAAGTGGTACCCGTCTAGGGAGACCCCGTGGCCTCCTCCACCGCCCTTGGTGGCGATGGTGGCAGTATTCTTGGATTGCCCCGTCTCATATCTCCCGCCTGCACCGCCTCCATACTTACCTGAAGTTGGATCATCGCTTCCACCATTGCCACCATCATTACCAACTCCAACGTGGACTTTACCAGAAATACCTAATTGATAATCGTCCAATCCACCATGACCACCAGTAGAGTAGCATAGAACATTTTTATGTGCATTCGATCCATTTTCCAAGAAAGATAAACATCCTTGGCCTCCACCTCCACCACCTCCACCAACAGAAGCAATTAACTGACCATTAATATAAAGTTCTGAGGATCCTCCTCCTCCACCTCCACCACCTGAGGCTCCATTTTGCCCCGATGTTCCACCTGGAGATCCACCATTAAATGATTTTAATAATTTTTTTTGTTCATTACTGAAATGTATTCCAGGGCGGCCACCTTCTCCAACTACGGCAACTATGGTATTCGTTATGGATGGATCCAAAGAGATGTTAAATCTCAATAAAGATCCAGTTCCTCCAGAATTATTTCCAGATCCCGAACCACCATTAGATCCCCTATCACCACCGCCTGCTCCTCCGCCAGCGCCAATCATAATTACATCCATACTATTAATACCTATAGGTGTAGTATGTTCGTAAATTCCGTGGGCACTATATCTCTGTATAGATCCACAGATCAACATTGGTTGAACTTCAATTGGTAAGGTTTTTATTTTTGTATTTACTGGTAATAACCCTCCACATCTCTCAGCAACAATTGAAGGATCATCCAAGATATCATCATAATCTTCGGCTGTACATTCACTCATAACCCTAGGATCATAACAAATCCTAGTATTCTCATCAATATCAATACATTCTAGTTCCCCAAGTAATCCAGGATCACCTATGGTATCAAGTAAAACTGTTGGTGGAGAATCGATTGCAACTGTAGCAGGAAGATCACTAACAGGATCTTCTGGACAATCATAATATTTTCCAGTATCAATCAATCCAGTACCTTCACTGGAAGCAATATCACATATTGGTCCATATGGACCATTAGGAGTATATTTTTGTAAAACTGTAACAGACTTACAAAGTGATGCTTTCTTCAAAGATGGTGGTCTGGTAGTAGAAGTGGTAGTATCTTCGACTGAAGATTCGACGATAACTTCTCTTATTATAATTTCTGGTGTAGGTTCAGGGATAATGTCACAAATTGGACCATACAACCCATTAGGAAAATAGATTGTCATTACATACGAAAGGTTTTATTTTATTTAGATAACAATTCAAAACAAAAAAACGTATAAATAATCTCAGGAGGAGAAATCCTTCGGTTAGAGATCAGATGTATTACTAAAAGATTCCAGCAATGGCTCTTTCATTAATCCTTCACCTCTAATTGAATTACGATTCAATTTTAAATAGAAGTAATCCCAGACGATTCACCTACAATTGTCTGTGGGAGCGATTCGTCTGGCATTATGTCATGGACGGATTGAATCGTTTTCTCCTCTCCTTAAACACATTCTTTTCCTTAAGGAGAAAACAAATGGCAGAACCCGTTTATATGCCCGATCCATGGGCAGCACTCGCATCACAGCACTCAGACATCCGTAGAGAAGGTTCTGTAGAGCGTGGCGAGATTCGTTATGACATCGCAACTAAGACTGGCGATGTTCGTGAAGCAGTTCTCGTTGGAAATTCTGATCTTCGTAGAGAAGGAGCAGTCGGTCTTGGCGAGACTAAGTATGCTATCGCTGCTTCATCAGAAAACACCAACCGTGATGTTTTAACTTCTGGTTATCACACACAAGTTAAGGTAGACGAAGCTGCTGATAAGATTCAGCAAAGAGCTACCGACTTCTATATTTCTGGACAAGCAAGAGATTTTGATCAGTCCCGTGATCTTGCTGCTCTAAGAGCAGTCACAGACCTCGCTTCTCAAAAACTCAGTTCAGAAATTCTTCTCGCTACTGAGAAGACTGCTACTGCTGCTGCTCTTGAGTCAGCAAAAGTTGCTGCTGCTGTAGCACTTGGTCAGCATCAACTCAGCAGAGAGATTGCTGAAGGTAAGTATGAGACTAGCAAGCAGATTTCTTACGAAAATGAGAAGACTCGTGACCTCATCAATTCACTCAAGAATGATGAACTCAATCGTATGCTGATTGAGCGTAACACCGACCTAAGTGGTTGCCGTCAGGATTACTGGGCTGCCAGAGAGGGTCTGTTCAACAGTCAGTTCGCTGCTCTTTCTTCACAAGTTAATTCTCAGTTCAACGCTTTAAACAGCCAAGTAGCTGAGACCCGTCAGGGTATGGTTAACTTCGGAACCATGGCTGGAGTTGGTCAGTCTTCAACCAGCAACGCTGTACGCTGATTTAGTTCAGTAGTTATCAAGGGGGAGACCATCTCCCCCCTTTTTTAAAGGAGAATAACTATGGACTCAGCAGAAAGAAGACTTATTGACCTTTATAATCTCCTCGCTCAATACCAAAGAAATGGAGATTCAGATCTTGCTGGAAATATTCAGACAATACGTACTGAAATAACCCAGATGTTAAATGCCCGTGCTGGTGGCAATGACAATATTAACATCGTTATAGATGGCGGAGAATGCCCCGATGAATGCCCACCAGGGCCACCAGGACCACCAGGAGAACAAGGTCCACCAGGACCACCAGGACCCCAAGGGGAACCAGGGGAGGGAACACCAGGACCACCAGGGGAGCAAGGTCCACCAGGACCGCAGGGACCACCAGGAGAGTGCTCATGCAAATGCAAAAGCATCTTGGTTTCATCTGATTATACTGCTACTTGTGATGATTACTACATCG
>Ga0208221_1000019_pt1 | contig 21083 bp, 28 predicted proteins | sample LakMenEpi26Jun09_FD_150734 | JGI IMG/M metagenome (GOLD analysis project Ga0208221, IMG submission 150734) | Freshwater microbial communities from Lake Mendota, WI - 26JUN2009 deep hole epilimnion (SPAdes) | ecosystem: Environmental > Aquatic > Freshwater > Lake > Epilimnion/Euphotic zone ... | reverse complement strand
CACATCAGCAGTAAGATCGAGTAACCAAGACCCAACCACGCTACCACGACGCCATAACTCAGCAACCTCAGCAACGTCAATATCATAGCAATAGGATTCTGGGTCTGCCATTGGAGCAACTTCAGCATCACCTTCTCTGACATATTGAGCCCCTGCGTTAGCGTTCTTGATGATGTTAAATCCTTCTGCGTATGCTTGCATCATGCCATATTCAATGCCATTGTGAACCATCTTCACAAAGTGTCCTGCACCTGGACCACCACAATGCAACCATCCATATTCGGCAGAAGTTATGTCTGAGTCAAATTGAGTCCTGGGGGCAGCGTCAATTCCTGGGGAGAGGGCATTAAAAATGCTCGAACAAGTGGCGACTGCAGTATCTCCACCTCCAACCATAAGACAGTATCCACGATCCAAACCATAAACACCACCGCTAGTGCCACAATCAATATATTGGATACCCAGTTTTGCCAGACGTTCTGCTCTCTTCCGACTGTCCTTAAAATTGCTATTGCCATGATCAATAATAATATCTCCTTCACTACAATATCGTAGTAGTTCATTAATCGTCTCCTCTACAGTTTCAGCAGGTACAACCATCTGAAAAATTCCTGGTTGATCACCACCATTTATTTTTTGTTTAACTATTTTCACAAGATTTTCGATAGTAGTTGCAACTCCATCGACATATCCTTTCTCATATGCTTCACTTGCCTTCTCATAATTCCTACGATAACCCCAGACTTCTATTCCTGCCTTCATCATACGACGAGACATTCCTTCGCCCATTCGTCCTAGTCCAATCAATCCAACTTTCATTTTTCCCAATCCTCGTAAATTTTTCTAAAATAGGTATCCACTTTTGCCAAACTATCTAAGTGAATGTCACAAACATAATTGTGATCATCACACCATTGTAGAGCAATTTCATGAAACTTTTGTTCACTCATAACTCTCTTAACACCATACAATCTGGAGAATGATGACATCACAAAATGCCAACACTGATCTTGAGATTTCATTATTTGTTATCTAAAACTGAATTCCAATCTTTCTGAAAGAGTTCCAGACCCTTATCAGTCATAATGTTCTTATACATTGCCCAGAAGACAACTGGAGGAATTGTGACTACATCAGCACCACAGAGGGCAGATTGTTCTACCTGTCTTATATCACGAAGAGATGCTGCAAGAATTTGTGTAGATGTTCCAGAGTAATCAAATGCCTTACGAATGTTCTTGATAAGTTCAATTCCATCTACAGAATTGTCCATCCAACGACCAACGAATGGTGAGATGAATGTTGCTCCTGCCTTAGATGCAAGGATTGCCTGAGATACTGAGAACACAAGAGTTACATTAACTTGAATTCCTTTGTCAGTGAGAAACTTACAAGTCTTAAGTCCTTCTACGGTACAAGGAACTTTAATTGTAACTGCGGGTGCGATTGAATAATATTGTTGTGCTTGTGAAAGCATTTCTTCGGCAGTATCTGCAACAACCTCTGCAGAAATGCTTTGTAAATCTGGAAATATATTTGAAATTTCATCAATAACTTCTAAGAGTTGCCTACCACTTCTAAGAATTAAAGTAGGATTTGTGGTGACTCCATCTAATAATCCAGTCTCGTATGCTGGACTAATCATTGAAACATCTGCTGTATCTAAAAAGATCTTCATATAAAGGTGAGAACTCATGTATAATTATAACCTATTTTTGTTGTAATTATAAAATTTGTTATGAATTGAAGACAAAGCTAGTGGTTTACTCATTCATAAATCATTCCAACAGTCAGTAAGACAAAGCAAAGTATAGTGAATACCATAAGTCCTATTCCTGCCCAGATTACCCACTCGGGCATAGGTTCGTTTTGAGTATTATGAGACATAAAAAAAGAGGGTTGTTATACCCTCTTAGTTATATCAGTTATTTAATTTTTATCAACCGATGGCAGGTGCTGTGAGTGCTACAGGAGTCATATCAGCAGCAGCAAGATCGAGAGGGAAGTTGTGTGCGTTCCTTTCGTGCATCACCTCCATCCCGAGTCCACCACGGTTCAGAATGTCTGCCCAAGTAGGAATCACACGGTTCTGACTATCAACAATGGACTGGTTGAAGTTGAAACCGTTCAGGTTGAATGCCATGGTGCTAACACCGAGAGCAGTGAACCAGATGCCAACTACAGGCCAAGCAGCAAGGAAGAAGTGCAGTGAACGTGAGTTATTGAAGGAAGCATATTGGAAGATAAGACGACCGAAATAACCATGAGCAGCTACAATGTTGTAGGTTTCTTCTTCTTGTCCGAACTTGTAACCGTAGTTTTGTGATTCAGTTTCTGTCGTCTCACGTACAAGACTAGAGGTGACAAGAGATCCGTGCATAGCAGAGAAAAGAGAACCACCGAAGACACCAGCAACTCCCAACATGTGGAAAGGATGCATAAGAATGTTGTGTTCTGCCTGGAAAACAAGCATGTAGTTGAAAGTTCCCGAAATCCCAAGAGGCATTGCGTCACTGAAGGATCCTTGACCAAAGGGATAGACCAGGAACACTGCAGAAGCAGCAGCAACGGGTGCAGAGTAGGCAACACAAATCCAAGGACGCATACCCAGTCGGTAAGATAGTTCCCATTCACGACCCATGTAGGCATAGATACCAATCAGAAAGTGGAAGACGACCAGTTGAAATGGTCCACCATTATATAGCCACTCATCAAGAGAAGCAGCTTCCCAGATGGGGTAGAAGTGAAGTCCGATAGCGTTGCTAGAAGGAACAACAGCACCAGAGATGATATTGTTTCCATACATTAGAGAACCAGCAACTGGTTCACGGATGCCGTCGATATCGACAGGAGGTGCAGCAATAAAAGCAACAATGAAACAAATAGTAGCAGCGAGAAGTGTTGGAATCATTAGAGTTCCAAACCAACCAACGTAAAGACGATTGTTGGTAGAAGTCACCCACTCACAGAATTGTTCCCAAGTGTTGCTTCCACGCTGTTGAGCGAGAGTAGCAGTCATAGTTTTAAAAGAACGTAAAGGTTTATTAAAAAGTATGTGAAGGAATGTTAAGCTCCCTCACCGACTTATTTATAATACAACCTTTTATTTAGGAAGTCAATGGGTATTAGTACCTACAATGGTCAGGGGGTGCTGACATTAAGACATCTTATGTGAACAGTTCCCTCGGGCATAAATAACTTTAAGAATAAATACGCCTCCCTTAGATAGTGTAATGGCAAATCGTTTTCCGTTAATTGTTAACCCAGTTTCAAAAAAGATTGAAGAACTGGTATCTGGAGATAACCTATAACCTAGATTTAACTGGTAATGGCTTATCAATAAATGGTGACACTGGTGTTAGTGGCGAGTATCTAAAAAGCACTGGTACTGGATTAGTTTGGGACAGTCCTGGAGATGTATATTTAAATGCCACCCAAACATTAACTAACAAGACTTTAACTAATTGTACTATTTCTGGTAGTGCTAACATTTTTTCAAATATCCCGAATACAGCATTAGTTAATTCTGCAATTAACATAAACGGGGTTTCTATTCCACTCGGCGGTTCGGTATCAACACCAGACAATAACACAACGTATAGCATTTCTGCTGTCGATGGTTTATCATCATCACAAAAAATTATCAGATTAACATCAGGTGGCAATGCTGGTTCTGGTGTCACTGATGACGTATCATTGGTAGCTGGCAGTAATGTAACTCTATCTAGAACTGACGATGCTATTACTATTAATTCTAGTTACATTGATACAGATACAGTAACACGTATTCAATCTGCTTCTGGTGGTTCATTAGTATCTGGTGATGTCACAATTGCTGCTAGTGGATCCTCATCAGTTTCTCAGTCAGGAAATATTATCACAATTTCCTCCACATTCACAGATACTATCACCCGATTGAGAGCTGGAACTGGACAAACTTTAGCTTCAGGTGATTTTACTTTCCTTCAAGCAGGAGCATCAACCGTCACACAAAACGGTGGTGACATCACAATTTCTTCTCAAGATACTATCACCCGTGTGAGAGGTGGTACTACAGCATCTTATAATACTGGCGATATTACTATTGTTGCTTCTGGTGCATCTGTAGTATCACAAACAAATTCAACAATTACTATATCGTCAACTGACACAAATACTGTAACTAGGTTAAGAGGAACAGCAACAGGATCATATGTTTCTGGAGATGTTACTTTCACTTCTTCTGGAGCTGCTACCGTATCACAGACTGGCAGCACAATCAATATTTCTGCAGTAGATACAAATACTACTTACACAGCTTCTGCTAACGGTGGTCTTACATTATCAACCACAGAATTTTCAATTAAAAACTCAAACAACTTTACTGATTCTAAAGTTATTAAATGGGATAACTCAAACAAACAATTTACTAATAGCATTATTACCGATGATGGATCAACAGTAACTATTGGCGGTGACTTTGTTGTTAGTGGAACAACTACTACTTTAAATACACAAACTCTAACCGTCACTGATAACGAAATTGAATTAAGAAGAGGAAATAATCTCGTTGGTTCTGATGGTGGTATTCGTTTAAACAGAACTACTAATTCTTCTGGAGTAGCACAAACATATACATCACTCCAGTGGTTTGAATCTGGTTCATACTGGAGTGTTTATGACGGATCTGTTCGTCGTAGATTAGTAACTGAAGCCGAAACACAAACTTTAACTAACAAAACTCTAACTTCCCCAACTCTTACTAGTCCAACTCTTGGTATTGCTACAGCAACTAGCATCAATGGATTAACAATTACAACCACGGCATCTGGCACACTCACAATTGCCAACTCAAAAACTTTAACTGCTAGCAATACAGTAACATTCTCTGGTACTGATGGTTCTACTGTTGCTTTTAGAACTGGTGGTAGTGTTGCTTATACAGCGGATACGTTAGCGGCGTTTGCTACCACAACTTCAACTCAGTTGAGAGGTATTATTTCTGATAGTAGTGGAACGGGAGTTTTACTATTCAACCAGAACCCAAACTTTGTTGATAGCATCGGAACCTCTAGTACATCATTTGCTCTATTAAATTCTACAGCAACTTCAATTAGTGCTTTTGGTGTTGCCACAGCAATTACTTTAGGTGCCAATGGTACTGGCACAACAACAATTCGCCACGGTCTAAGTGTAGCAAAGAACGTCACTTTAAACACAATTGTTGGCGACACACTAACAGTTAACGGTACAGTTGATTTCGTAAATGCTGATGTTACTATTAGAGGCACCAGCGCCAACCCATTCCGTATTGGTAGAGGCGGAAACGCTATTGCTTCCAACACCAGAGTTGGTTTTAATGCTCTACAAACCAACTCAACTGGTAGTCAAAACACTGCCGTAGGTTTTGAAGCATCATCAGCTCTAAGTTCTGGTGCTTCAAACACATCATATGGTTACAGAGCACTTAGAAACGCCAACACTGGTTCTGCCAACACAGCAGTTGGTAGAGATTCAATGCTCAACCTTCTGGTTGGTGGCAAAAATACTGCTGTTGGCTCAAATACTTTGGGAGAAAGCCAAAGTGGTAATGCTAACGTTTGTATTGGACACTTTGCTGGTTATAACTGCCTAGGAACAGGTAACGTTTTAATCGGTCCTGCTGATGATGAGAATAGTACCAATGCTACATATCAACCACCATCAATTTCTGGTGATAGACAACTAGTAATTGGTTCTGGTACAGAAACGTGGGTTCGTGGAGATAGTAACTTCGACGTTACTGTGCCAAGAAACTTTAACGTTGGTGGTAATTTTGTATTGAGTGGTAATTTAACAGTAAATGGAACCACTACGACAATCAATTCTTCTGTTCTTTCGGTGGACGATAAGACTATTGAAATTGGTGCTGTTGTAAACTCAACCTTTGTTGCAACAGTTACAAACAATAGTGCCACTATTTCTGGTATCACGCCAACTGCAGGATTAATTCCTGGCATCGAAGTTAGCATTACAACTGCTGGTATTAGCGTTCCTGCTGGCACTACAATTGTTTCAATCAGTGGTAATTCAGCAACCCTATCAAACAATGTTACTGGTTCATCTGGTGCTGCTACATTTAATGCTGTTGGACCTTCAGACCTATCAGCAAACAATGGCGGTATCGTTCTCAAAGGAACTACAGATAAATCAATTCTGTGGTCTGATACTACAGATGCTTGGACATCCACAGAGCATTTCGACTTAGCATCTGGCAAACAATACAGAATTGGTAACGTTTTAATTGCTAGTAATTCTCAGATTGGTCCTTCGTCTGGTTCATTTGCTTTGGGGGGTGGTGTCACAAGTTCTAGTTTAACTTCTGTTGGTTCTCTAACAAGTCTAACTGTAAGTGGAACATCTACTTTTAATTTTGCTGGTAGTGCTTCTTCTGGTTCAGTAAACTTAACATCTACAGATCCATTCATCAGATATACTGTAAGTGGAGGAACAGCAAATCAAAGTAAATGGGATCTTCGTGCTTACAATAATAGTGGCGGTTATTTTACATTCAGAACAGTTAATGATGCTAATACTGTATTTACTGAACGATTAACTATTTCTGCTTCTACTGGTGACGTAACTATGTTTGGTGGTCTTACTGTTACCACTACAACGAACCTCAAACAGATCACAGAAACTTCTGTAAATAATTTCAACACTACACTTTCTCCTTCAACTGGAACACTTACTGTAGATACATCAGCAGCAACTGTTGTTCTTGGAGACCTTAACGCTTCTGTAACTACTTGGGCATTCACTAACGTTCCAACAGCAAACAGTAAGGCAACAACAGTAACTTTAATCATTGATGGTGATACAGCACAAACCTATGGTGATGCTTGTAGTGTAAATGGTAATGCTGTTTCTGGTGGAGTTAAGTGGTCTGGTGGTTCTGCTCCAACAGCAACAAATAACTTCGATGTAATCACATTCACTATCGTAAGAGATAGTGCTGGCACGATTAACGTGTTTGGTTCAGGCAATACAAACTTTAGCTGAGGTGTAATATGAGTCCAATAGCATTTGGTATAGGTAGCAGTAAAGCATTTGGTATAGCAAAATCAACAATACCACCAGCAGTTCCGTTGAATTGGGAAATGTTGTTAGTTGGCGGCGGCGGAGGTTCTTATGCTGTAGGGTATAATACAGGAAGAGCTGATGATGATTTTATTTCGGCAACTTATTCTGGAGGTGGTGGCGGTGGTGGCGTAAGAACCACTAGCGGAACTACAACAAACGGAAGTTCTTTATATCTTACTATTGGTGCTGGTGGTGCTGGTGCCGACAACTCTACTGGTAAAGGAAGTTCTACATATTATGCTTTATCTGCTGGTGGGGCTGCTGTTTTTACATCATTAGGCGGTGGTTCTGGCGGAAGTTCTGGCACAGATAAAAATGGTAGTTCTGGTGGCGGTGGTACTTCTTCTAGGTCAACTAGTTTTCCAACAGTAAGACTTACTGCGGGAACAGGAACTGCTGGTCAAGGTAATAATGGAGGTGGCGCAAATATCTTGGATTATGGCGGCGGCGGCGGTGGTGGATATGGAGGTGCTGGCACTACTACTAGCGTGGGACCTTTTGGTGGTACTGGAGGCAATGGTGGTGCCGCATATAATTTAACATCATTTTCTACTACTTCTGATAGTTATGTTGGGTGGGGAGGTGGTGGAGCAGGTGAAGGTACTACTGGAACTAATGGAGATCCAAATAATGCATTCACAACAAATGCCCCAGCAAATAGTGGCGGTGGTGCTCATGGTCAAACTACTACTTCTTCAGCTTTTTCATCTAGTGGTGGTTCTGGGGTAGTTGTAATTCGATATCCTGGCACTGTTGCTAAAGCAACTGGAGGAACCATTACATATGTTACAGTGGGCGGAACTGCTTACGTTATACATACTTTTACAGGTTCTAATACATTTACTGTTTTATAATCATGGCACACTTTGCTAAATTAGACGAGAATAATAAAGTAATCGAAGTTATTGTTGTATCTAACGATGATATCGTTGACGAAAATGGAGAAGAAAACGAAGAGATTGGTATTCAATTCTGCAGAAACCTTCAAGGAGAAAATACTAACTGGAAGCAAACCTCATATAATGGAAACACTAGAGGAAGGTATGCTGGTATTGGAATGTATTATGACGAAACAATTGATGAGTTTGTTATTCTTGCTGGAGATGAATGAATATAAAATTACTTGATGATCCATTCCCTCATGTATTAATTGAAAACTTTTATAGTGAAAAAGAGTTAGCATTAATACTAGAAGAAATTAAATTTTTATCCCATCCAAACAAAATATACAAACCAGGAGTTCATCACGCTAGTAATTCAGAACTTACTGAAAGCAGAGCACTACACCTGGAAAAAGCATATGCTATGCCAGAGTTATCTAATATTCTACAAGTTACAAAGAAAACATTAGATACTCCATTCATATCAACAATCGTAAATAAATGGCCTCATTTATTACGCCTCAGATATGTGAATATGGTTATCACAAAGTTAAGATACTACCACAATGGAGAGGGATACCAACCTCATACAGATATTGGGCATGAGTTTTTAACCTTCTCATATTTCCACACCACACCAAAGAAGTTTAGTGGCGGGGAATTGTATTTTCCACAATACAATTACGAAATTGAGTGTTCACATAATACTTTCATTTTGTTACCTGGATATGTAGGGCACGGCGTAAAGAAAGTATCTATAAATGATGATGCTTATTGGAATGGTGATGGGAGATACTGCATATCTCAGTTTATGAGTGTAAAAAATAGTGATAATTATGTCTGAACAAATACATCAAATCTATCACGTAGCAAGGTGTGGTTCTACACTAATGACCTCATTGCTATCTACAGTATGTAAAGCATATGCTGAACCATCCTGGGCAAAGTCTTTATTGATTGGAACAGATCCATATAAAAACATAGAAAATTTCTATGGGTCTGTTGTTAAGTTTCCAAGTATGACTACTTGCTTTGAAACAAACTTTCCTGGAAATAAAGTATTTCTATACAGACCTTTAGCACAACATCTGTGTAAAATTAAATCTGTAGATCCTATATGGGTTAAACAAAGATTACCCAAGACAGATTATATTTTAAACAATCAAAATCACCCAGCAATCAATTGGAATCCAGAAGATGATTTAAACAAAGTAATATACGTTTGGTTGTGTAGCGTATTCCGTATGTTGGATAATTCAGATGTTTTGTGGATAACTACCAACGATTTCTTACAAGATAAAAAAGAAACTTTAAATCGGGTATGTAATCACTTTAATTTACCAGAAGTAACTGACTTTTCTTTCTGTGATATTGATGTGAAAAAAACAAGATTAAATGGAAGAGATGATACTGTTATTGATACGTTCAATCAAACAGAACATATAAAATATACTTTTCCTTCATATGGATTGATAGAAACTAGTATGGCTTTGTATGACCCAGACATACAAAAAAGAGTTGAGGAAATCGAAAAGACGTTTCCCCAACTCAAAGATTATTTGTATTAAATTATCACCAGATACCTGGAATAATTTGTCCAGTAGTGAAGTAAGTTCCTACAGCAATTACAAACCCAAGCATTGCCAGACGAGCGTTGAGGATCTCAGCCTCAGGGGTCCATCCAAATTTCATTTCGTTTCTCCTCGTTTAGTGGTGTTTTGAATAACAATAAATTTGTCTTTCTTTAAGGTGCCTGCGATACAAACTTTAAGTTCATCATCGTTAGACCAGACACCCTCTTCTTGAAGTTGTTGAAGGGCAAGGCTAAGTTGCCCCAGCATTCCAGCACTCACAGATTCTCTTCCTGTTCAGTAAGAATTACACAATCAGATTTGGGATATGCTACACAGGTAAGCACCCAACCCTCTGCTAGTTGATCATCATCGAGGAACGATTGCTCCTCGTTATCAACTTCACCTTCAACCAGTTTACCAGCACAAGTTGAACAAGCACCAGCACGGCAGGAATAGGGAAGATCAGCACCTGCTTCCTCAGCAGCATCAAGGATGTATTGATCCTCAGCACAAGGAATAATTTGTTCAGTTCCATCGGGGGAACGAAGAGTAATTTGATAAGCCATTAGTAAGTTTCGGATAATTGATTTACAGCATGTGCCAACAGTACGAAGAAGGCAACACTAGTAATTATAGAGATAAATTCAGTCATTGTCAATCAAATGTCAGAGAATACCAAAAAACAGTTTGCCAGTGGCGACGTAGGACACGATGCCCGCTACGAATCCTAGCATAGCCCAGCGTCCGTTGACAAGCTCTGCACGTTCGTTGTGAGTCATCATACCATACTTGATGGCATCTTCATCAGAAATATACATTTTTGGTTCACGAGCAAATAGATTTTGTTGCCCATGTTCATTAGTCGTTACGGTCATCTTGTTGTATTACGAATTGTTACAATAGTATATATTAAAAAAGGGGGTTTGTCAACCCCCGTTGTTTTAGAACGCTAACGTCAAAGCGCCCCATCCAAGCAAAGCAGCAATCAAGAATCCTAATACTTTGTAATAGGTCTTGATAGGAGTGCCAAAGTATTGCTGACCGATCAGCAGGCACTTGTGCATTGGTGAGATGATGTACCCAGCATACTCCACACAGAGGAACCATGTCAAGTAGCCAGGACCAAATGCCTTGGCGAGCAGCGAGACAATACCAGCATACTTACCAGAGGAACCCATGGCGAAGGATGCTAAGAATCCTACCACAGAGACCGTCACAAGGGCAGCAGATCCCTGAGCAGCAGTCAGTTTCAGGTATTCCATTACTGGTTCTTTAATTTCACTCATCACAGCAGCAAGAGTAAGAACTAATGCTGCCAGACCAGTAAACTTCCAGTTGATATAACGACCCCACTTCCAATCATTACAGATGAATGAGTAGTAAGCAGCAAGACCACCAAACCAAACAGAGAACAGGTAAGGCATATCAGGATCGCCATAGCAAACTAAGAACCACATCGTAGCAACGATAGGAGCCCAACCTTTCAGCAGACGGTTCCAACTAAAGGAACGAGTTTCCTGAATAATTTCTACGTCAGTTTCTTTGACATATTTGAAAATGAATACTCCAGCGAAACCCAGAGTAATCAATAGAGGAACAAGAGTGTATCCTAAAAATTGTGTATAGGATAGACCCAATGCTGCCATAGGAAGCACAACTGTTTTCTCAAGTGGCGACCACCAGTAATAGTGGTGAGTAGAAAGATAATCTACAATACCAAACTTGGAACGAGATTGTGCTTTATCTGAAGCGATGGAGTCCAGAAGGGGAGCCGACATAACGACTCGCCCTTCAATGGGTAGAACACCACCAGCTAAAGCAGTAGCAGCAACAACAAGTCTATTTGACTTGAAGATTTTCCGAAGTGCTACGAATACTTCGTTGAGCACTCCATATTGTTTTACGAGACCACCGACAATCATAATGCCGATGATGTAAGGGAGAAAAAGAAGTTTCTCCCAGATACCCATCATCAAGTCCATGAGTTATCAGAACTTGAATCCGAGACCAGTGGTGAACACAGGAGAATAAGTTCCGTTGGTAGCACCATAGCTATTAGCAGCATTGGTGGTGGGGAACTTCAGATCAGCAAAACCAACCAGAGAGTTGGTCAGACGACCTTCGATACCCAGAGCGAGAACAACTTGACCACGATCACCCACAGCGGACTGGAAGTTAGCGTCGGTGTTATTCACGAAAGGAATCTGATAACCAACACCAGTGTAGATGTTAGCACGACTCACACCAGAAGCGGCACGAGCGATACTCCAGTCATAAGACAGCAGAGCACCACCAGCAGCACCGATTTCGCCAGCAGGAGTGCCAACGAAATTAGCATAAGGACGAACAGCAACAGCATTCTGATTACTGAAAGTCTTCACAGCATAACGACCTTGAACAGTACCACCAGCGATAGTACGTTCAGCATCATAACCGTTGCCGTCAACACCTTGTTGGTTCAGTAGCACACCAGCACCCAGATAGTTGCCCACGCCTTGTGCTTTTTGAGCAGCAGCAACTTCCAGAGCAGTCACACGAGCATTAGTAGCACCAATTTCTTTAGCAAACTCAGCACGGAGAGCAGCAGCAAGAGCAGCATCAGCAGCACTTTGGAACTCAGTAATGCGATCCAGACAAGCATTAGTCAGAGCAGCAAGCTCAGCACGGGTAGCAGGTTGACCAGGCTGAAAGGTGCCATTGGGATAACCAGCAACACAACCATAACGCTCAACCAGATTGGTGATTGCTTGATACGACCACTGAGTCGGTTGAACATCACTCAGTTGCTTTACACTGGTCACTTGTGCCATAGCAGGAGCAGCAGTAGCAGCAACTGCAGCGGCAGCAATAAACGAACGAATCATCATAGTATTCTTAACATTAACTATAAGTTTAATCTGCCCAAAAAATGGGCAAGCGGCTGACCCGATTCGAACGGGCGACATCTAACTTGGAAGGATAGCGTTCTACCACTGAACTACAACCGCAGGGTGGGGAGGTCAGTCCCCGTGAGCAGGCTCGCCACTTGCTTTTTGACTGGAAGCAAGAAACCAGGCGGAGAAAGAATTCCCCATCCGCACCACCAATTTTTTAGAGAAATTGGAAACTCATCGAGGGGGTTTCCCGACCAGGGTTTTTAGAGACTCTCCATGTCTAAATGAAGAATTAAATCTTCATAAGCTGCTTCAACAGCAGCATCAAAGTCCTCGTAAGGACCGTGATTGACATCATTATACACGTAGTAGAATTTTTTGTCAATCTCTTTCACGCTGTAATAAGTAATCACTTTATCTTCATTGTCGAGTTCTTCGACAAATCTCATATTAACTGCCAGCATAATCTACAGAGGGTAAGTTGACTCCACCAGAGCAAGTTTAAAGTCTAGCCCAGACCAGTGAATGAAATTACATCATCACTCATAGAACTGCCATAATAATTGGTGGGAATAGTATAATCACCAATAGAAAATACAGTTTTATTTGTTTCGGTAATTTGAATACTTACAAGTTTATTATAAGCATCAAACAAATCACTGACGGCAGTTTCGTTTTTATCTTGAAGTGCTGTAATAAGTGCTTTACTTACAGAATCTTTTGCTGTTTCAATCTGTGATTTCAGGGACATAATTTTCCTCAATAACATTGTCAAATAAATCTTTTAGATCGTCTTCAACTGGAGTCATTACAACCCCACGACCATCGGGCATTCGAATTAAAAATAATTCTTTATCTTTTTCAACTCGATCCATATAAGCATCGAAGTTGTCTTCAAATTCTTTTTGTGTGATTTCAATCATGGTATGTCATAATGACAATCGGAATGACAGGATTCGAACCTGCGACATCTCGCTCCCAAAGCGAGTGCTCTACCAAACTGAGCTACATTCCGTTAGGTTTCCGATGTATGATCATGATACCACAGATCGGGGGAATGATCAATAGAGAACCCATTAGCGATACTAATAGTGGGTTCTCCATCATGGTGACAATCAAATGTCTCATCTTATTTCAAAATCCAATTTACGAACTTTACGCTGCTTTCGCTGCTCCTGAAACTGTAGATCCTGTTTCGTCAAGATTGATTGATCCTGACGCTTGGACTTGGCTCCACTGATAATTTCTACCAATGACAGGTCCACTCCGCTGATATTGCCACCACGGATGCTCGTAAGGTTGGGGCATTGGCAGCATCTGAGTTGGGAAGGGTGCTCCTCTAATTGCTTCCCGCAATTCTTGCATCTGACTATTAACATCGTTCAACATCCTTTTGATATCTTTCAATTCATTTTGAATTTCTTCCATGGTTTATTTATTAATGTAATGGGCGATACTGGATTCGAACCAGTGACCATCTCCGTGTAAAGGAGGCACTCTACCGCTGAGTTAATCGCCCAAGGCGTCTCGGACAGGACTTGAACCTGTGACCAACTGCTTAGAAGGCAGATGCTCTATCCAACTGAGCTACCGAGACAACTTGTTTAGTTTACCACACCCTTAGGGCAGTTGTCAACCCATGGGGCACATAGTCTCATTTCTCCACCAAGCAATCTAGATTCTCCAGTTTGAAGTTCTAGGTCGATTGGTTTCTCTGAGTAACGTGGCGATGGCATTCTAACACGTCCATCGTCTCCTGTCAAGCGTTCATACTCAGCAATTGCTTTGTCAACGTCACGCTTAACTCTGTTGTCTAAAAGTTTAGGATCTTTGATAATGTATTCATTCAATTCAGTATTTGGAAAATACTTTCTTTGAAGTTCATCAAACAGGTCATAAAGATGTTTCTCATCAATACCTGTACATTTTGAAAGAGATGCTACGATTGTTGTTAATGTAATGCCGATGATGGCAAACCTAATTGTTTTTTGTTTGAGGTTCATAAAGAAGGGGAGGTCTGCAGCACTCCCCATTATTTATGGTGTTATCAGACCCGTGAATAGCAGATGCTGGCTACACCTTGTCCAGGATTTGCAATGGTGGAAAATGCTCCATAAGACAAATCTAGATCTCTACCACCTACATAGGGACCACGATCATTCACACGCACAATTACAGATTTGCCATTTCGTTGATTAGTCACTCTCAACTTTGTTCCGAATGGCAACCACTTATGTGCTACCGATTTTCCATAAGCATTGTATCTTTCGCCATTGGCAGTTGTCTGCCCGTGATATCCATCACCGATTCCATAATGAGAGGCGAGGGAACATCCGCTCGCTGCCTTTGCTTGAAGGGGTGCTAGTCCTGCAGCGGCAATGGCGATAATCGAAAAAGTTTTAAAAAGCATTTAATTGAATAGAACTCTACATCCCAATAGAAGGGGGGTACACCGCCCCTCTCGGGGGGCACCTTCCTGGGCACAAATTTGTCACTCACGTTGTCATGATGTGATCCCCACATGTGAGGAATTCATAATATAACACGTATTTAGGGTTTTGTCAACCCCCCTCCTAAATATCATTGATGGCGGCAAACCGAATATATGCCAAGAGAGTGGAATACTCCGATTAGAGAGCCATGGAATGCTCCTATACATAACACATTAAAAGCAATCGATAATCACACTCAAGAATATTTCAAGAGTGGTGAGATTTGGCATCTACAAAAAGCAGATCAACTTAGGCAATATTTACACGAGTTGAAAACTTGGATTCACAAACAAGAAGGAAGATGAAAAACATTAAACTTTTAGACAAGTTAATCCTCATCGTTGTAGTTTGTACCGTAGGATATGTCGGAATTACTTTTGTTAATTGTAATTTTATGGTCCCTGGATCTATCGAAAGCGCCAATGCCAAAGGCAAATTAAAAAACCCCCCATCTATAAAGTGCGAGAACTCTATAGATAAAGGGTATAGTGCTTTGTTTACTATCTTTACAGCATTACTTGGATTAAAAGCAAAGATGGAAGACTAACTTATCCAAAGTTTTCCTTCAGCTTTTCTTCTTCTTGCTAATCCTGCTTCCACATTACTACCAGGATTTCTATAAAAATAAAGAGCATCAGGTACTTTAGACCATTCTTTATTTTTTAATGTCCGTGTAATAGTATTGAAGTCAGAAGAACCATAGAAATCTGCACCAAGATTGTAAGCAAAGCAAAGTAAAGTCCCCCTTTGATTGTCATTCATCTCTCCCCAGTACGGAATTTTTTCTAACGTAGGTAAAAATCTATTTTCAATATCAAATATTAAAAGTCTATCAGCATATTCTTGAGTGATCTTTTTACCAAGTTTAAATGAAGTTCCATTAAAATCTCTGGTACTTCCCCACCCAATTGTAATGGGGTCTCCCCCAGTTTTAGGATCTGGGTATGAATGTAAATGACATCCCTCGAATTCTTTAATTAAATCAACACCACTTTGAGGAATTTTTTGATTGTGTTGTGGTGTTGAATCTACTTTTTTGCGTCGAAGATTCTACCCCATCCATCATTACCTCCTGGGCACCACCTACGAGCCAGCTCAGAGCGTTTGTAGACAGCTCCCTTGCCATTCCCTACCGAACCAGTATAGCCGTCGTTAAGGCTGCCGTAGGGGTCGTTCACGACGTAATCACCAGAAGCAGTCTTTCCAATAACTACTACCATGTGCCCGCCTGTGGGAGCAGATAAAGAACCTCTATGAAGAATACCAATAACAATAGGTCTGCCAGCGGCAAGCTCTCTATCAAGATCAGTAAAAGAAAGGCTATAAGAGAAATCGGATTTAATACCATACGACGCAAGAGCACGGGTTTGAACTAAGTGATCTGTGGTATCTCCAATTGAAAATACTTTTTGAACATAAGCATCATCGCCCTTAGATCCTTTTAATGTGCCTGGTTTAAAATATTCGAGACACATCGCACAAGAAGAACTGTTACAAGTGCGGTCAGCATCTCTGTAATTGTCTGTCTGTGGATAGAAAGGCACAACAAGAATTGATGATTTTGGTTTGTCTGGTTGTGTTCTATAAATTCTGACCCAATTAGATGTATCCTCAAGTAGAGGAGAATCTTTCATATCAATCTCAAGTTGCTCTACTGCAGCAACATGCTTTGGATTGTTCTCATCAAAATGTTTGAAGAAGTTATGTAAATCAATTCTTGTCATCTTTGTCTCCGAATAATTGAATGTAATACTCTGCATCTATAACAACTAATGGTTTCTTACCATTCTTTTTGATGACAACAAGCGGTTCGTAGTCACCACAGTTGGCAGATGCTTGCTCATAGGCATCCCAAATATTTAGTTTTTCAACGTTCTTACATTCAATACTATGGGGAAACTTTTGTCTGGCAGCTCTTGCCATAATAAGATCCTCGCCGCCAGCACCCATAGATCTGCTTTCAATATCTTCTGGATGAACATCAAGCATTTCAATGAGTTTATCTCTCACCCACTGCTGTAATCTACGTCCTTTTGCTTTAGCTGATTGTACACGCATAAAAAAATACCCCCATCACTGGAGGTATTTATCTATTATATTTTAAAGCTGGAATCCAGCAAAGGTATCTTTTTTAACATCTTGTTTAAGACTACCAATCACATAAGATTCAACTTCTGTTTCTTGTGGAGCAACTTGCATACCCTTCGAATTTAACCAATGCTCTGTCCAGGGCAACGGATTATTATTCAAAGGAGCTTCAAAGATTGCATTTAATCCAATTGCTTTTAGCCTACGATTAGCAATCCACTCAACATACTTCTGAAGTAGTTTAGCATTCAAGCCAATCATAGAACCATCTTTGAACAAATACTCAGCCCAAAGTTTTTCTTCCTCTACACAATCACGGAACATTTGATAAATGGTCTGCTCCTCTTCCTTAGCGATCTGTTGCATATCTGGATCATCACCATTTGTCCAGTTTTTTAGAATATTCTGAGTGATGACAAGATGCTGTGATTCATCTCTAGCAATCAAACCAATAATTTTAGCATTGCCTTCCATGAGTTTGAGTTCACCAAAAGCAAACGAGCAAGCAAACGAAACATAAAAACGAACTCCCTCAAGAATATTTACATTAGCAATCGCTCTGTATAGTTTACGCTTAAGTTCGTAGAGAGTATCCTTAGCAGCATCAACACCTTCTAATTGATGTTGCCATTGATTGCCAGAAGAATATTCCTGTGCAGCTTGAATGAATTCATCATATGCTTTTGTTACACTTTGGGCTCGCTGAAGAATTTGATCGTCATTAATAATGGTATCAAATACTTCAGTAGGATCAGCATATACATTTTTAATAATGTAAGTGTATGAACGAGAGTGAATCATTTCCATGAACTCCCAGGACTTCATACATGCTTCCAGTTCAGGTAGAGAACAGTATGGGGCGAATGCCATGCTAGGACCACGCCCCTGTACAGAATCAAGAAGAATCTGATACTTCAGATTAGCTGTAAAGATATGCTTTTGTTCAGGACGAAGTGATTGAAAATCAGCTCGATCTTTCTGAAGTGAAACTTCTTCTGGTCTCCAGAAATATCCAAGTTGCTGCTGAGTTAGTTTATCAAATACAGGATACTTAAACTGATCGTATCTTTGGACCCCCAAGGGGGCACCAAAGAACATCGGTTGTTTGAGTGTGTTAACTTTTTCTGTATTGAAAACTGTCATGCCATCAATGTGCTTAGACATTTCGTTACCTTCGGTTCTAAATTTTACAACTGTCACAATCATCCTCCTGTAGATTTAATAGATCATTGAGCATGTCTTCAACATCTTGTTTTGATTTCTCATCACTGATGTCATCTTTCTTAGCATCATAAGTATTCTGATAGTAGGAAGTCTTCCAACCATACTTATAAGTGTTGAGGAAGTCTTGGGCCATTACTGACACAGGAACTTCATTATCGGCATAATTTTCTGGATTATACGACCAGTTACCTGAGATTGCCTGATCGAAGAACTTTTGCATAACAGCAACAATATTAATATAACCAGTGTTGCTAGGCATATCCCAAAGAAGCGTATAGTTGTTCTTAAGAGATTGGTAAGATGGGACAATCTGCTTGAGTGGTCCTTTCTTCGATTTCTTAACGGACAAGTAATCTCTAGGTGGTTCAATTCCATTGGTTTCGTTTGACACAACGGAACTGCTCTCCGATGGCATCTGTGCGGACAGTGTTGAGTGCCGTAGACCGTGAGCCAAGATCGATGCTCTAAGTTCTTCCCAATCATAGCTGAGGTTATTAGGTACGATTTGATCTACATCAGATTTATAAGTGTCGATTGGGAGAATGCCGTCAGCATATTTTGTTCTATCAAAATATCCACATGCTCCTTTTTCCTGGGCAATGATATTTGAGGCTCTGAGCAGATAGTACTGGAAAGCTTCAGTAAGGTCGTGGACGAGTTTCCATGCTCCTGGGTCATCATAGTGTTCTCCATGTTTAGCTAGATAATGAGCAAGACCAATATAACCAATGCCAAGTGAACGACGATTCTTCGTAGATAGTTCAGCAGCTTTAATTGGATAGTTTTGATAATCAATCAATTCTTCCAAACCACGAACAGCAAGGTCACATAGTTCTTCTAGTTCATCGAGGTTCTTCAGTTTACCAACATTGATAGCAGAAAGAATACACAAAGCAATCTCACCATCGCCATCAATATGTTCCAACGGATCTGTGGGAAGAGTAATTTCTTGACACAGATTTGACATGTAAACTTTGTCTTTGAAAGAAGAGTGTGTATTGCAATGGTCAATATTCATGATGTAAATACGACCAGTCTCAGCACGTTCTTTAAGAAGATCAAGAATTAATTCTTGAGCACCGATTCGCTTTTGTGGGATTGAAGAATCTGATTCGTAAGAGGTATACAAATTATCAAACTCATCAGTGCCGAAAGCATCATAAAGACCAGGGACATCATGGGGAGAAAATAGACTGATCTCTCCATTTTGAATGAACCTTTCGTAAAAGATTTTCGAGATCTGAATGGAATAATCGAGTTTGCGTACACGGTTGTCCTCCGTTCCTTTGTTGTTTTTAAGAACAATAATGTCTTCTATTTCTTGGTGCCAGATTGGAAAGTGGACAGTAGCACTTCCACCACGAATCCCGTTTTGTGTACAGCATCTGACAGTTGATTCAAACTTTTTGAGGAATGGGATAACACCTGTATGAGCAACTTCTCCCCCTCGGATCTTGCTGTTGACGCCACGGATTCTGCCAGCGTTGATGCCGATGCCCGCCCTTTGAGCAACGTAGCGACCAATAGCCATGTCACTGCTAAAGATGCTATTGAGGGTGTCATCGCTATCAATAAGAACACAACTAGCAAACTGTCTAAGGGGTGTTCTGACTCCCGCCATGATTGGCGTGGGGATGTTGATTTTGTGCTTGCTGATGGCATTGTAGTAACGGCGAACGTAATCTAAACGAGAAGATAATGGATAATCAGCAAATAGAGTAACAGCAATCATCATGTACATGTATTGAGGTGTTTCAAATACCTCGCTATTACTGCGATCCTGTACCAAATACTTATCTACTACTTGACGAAGACCAGCATATGAGAACAGATAATCACGATCATGGTCTACCCAAGCATTGATTTTAATCCAATCTTCATCGCTATACTTATCTAGAATTTCTTCATCGTATACTTTAAGAATAGTTGAATTATAAAGAGCTACATCATAAACGCTAGGCATTCCTTCTTTCCAAATATTTTTATTGAATACCTGCTTACGCAGAGCAAAAAGAAGTAAACGTGCTGCAACAAATTGATAATTTGGATTATCTAACGAGATAAGATCACTAGCAGAACGAATAAGAATTTCTTGAATTTCTTCAGTGGTAATACCATTATAAAATTGAATTCCCGAATTCATTTCTACCTGTGAGGCAGAAACTCCAGCGAGACTATCACAAGCTTCCTCAACCATACGATGAATTTTATCTAGGTTAAGTGGTTCAATCGAACCGTCACGCTTTTTAACTTGAATGCCGTTGCTCATACTTTCTTCCATTCGGTTAATTTAAGTTTTGCTTCTAGTCCTTGGTAGGTATTAGATTCTACCACATTCTGAACATTATGTCCAGCCATAATCATGTCATTGATATCTTTTTCAATAATCCCAGAAGGCCAAATGACTACCTTTTCCCCATCATCAATTGCTTTGATGTGTTTTTGGACAATTTGTTTATTCCTCGGTTCATTATCAAACACATATACCAGATCATAATTTAGATTGCTCATGTTAACATCACTGCCACACATAGCAACACTATTTGAAAGGAACATGCTATCAAATGGTCCCTCGGTAACGTAAATTGTTTTATCTTCGTTTACTCTGTCTAGTCCAAATATTTTCGTCTTGGACTCATCAAGCATAATTGTGATGTATCTAAGTTTTGCTTTAGGTGCCAAGGAGCGACCTTGGTATCCAAACATGTTTCCTTCTTTATCCCTGAGAGGTATGATAATTCTAGGACCATCTTGCTTCAAGTTTGGAAATACATCCAACTGAGAATTTGTCCATTGTTTAAATTTGGGACAGTAGTAAAAGTAGTCTAGTTCTTTAATTTTTCTTTCTTC
>Ga0208221_1000016_pt1 | contig 22191 bp, 21 predicted proteins | sample LakMenEpi26Jun09_FD_150734 | JGI IMG/M metagenome (GOLD analysis project Ga0208221, IMG submission 150734) | Freshwater microbial communities from Lake Mendota, WI - 26JUN2009 deep hole epilimnion (SPAdes) | ecosystem: Environmental > Aquatic > Freshwater > Lake > Epilimnion/Euphotic zone ... | reverse complement strand
ATAGTATTGCTTAACCAACTCAAGGTCCTTAAGAGAATCCTTTTTTAACCAAGGGGAGAATCTTTTTTTAGATCTCAGACTATTTATATAAAAATCATATTGCATCTTACTGTCCAAATGGCAATTGACATTCATCTCATTTGCATACAGAACTGCATCCATATGTCCAGATAAACAGCGATTGATAACGTATGCAGGATATTTACTAATACATTCTGCATCATCATCCATCAAATTAACCTTGGTGTGATTAATACTATTCAACCAGTCTTTCAATTCCATTATCTAATAATCTCCAAATCAATACCAGGTTTCCATAGTTCCAACTCAGTTCTCAACTTCCCTTCAGAAATGAGTTTATCATATCTCTTTGATGCTTTTTTCTTCCACCATGTAATGACTTCATCAGTCTCATAACCAAATTTGGAGATGTAGTATCTCTTCTTCTCTGTAAGAGATTTAGCATGTGTGATGCAAGTCTTAAACTCATTGAGTTTATCTTGATCACAAAGAGAATTGGTAATGATAGAAATCATTTTGGTTTGAATCTTCAATTTCTTAGATGACTTGTCAGCAGAAATCAATCTCTCTCCATCGTTTCTCTCATTAAACCACCAAAAGAAATCACGAAATTCATCATCATGAAAGAGTGGTAAGAAATTACTTTCAGTATCTCCAATATGACGAATGAAAGGTTTCAATCCATCATACATTGATACTCCCTTGGTTGTTCCATACAAAGAAGTAGTTTCAAAATACTTTAGATCAGTTCCATACTTAAGGTCAAATTGCCTCTTCAGTTCATTCGAAGATGCCAGCAAGGCCAACAACTTACCACCAAGATAATTGTAACCAAATGGTTGTGTAGGAACGATATTAAATCCCATCACAAAATTCTTGTTGATGGTAGAGAGTGGAAGTACTTCACCAAAGTAATCATTCCTTGGTTTAGAATTGATTGTTGGAGATCCAAAGCGAACTACACCGACAACCCTTTTTGTGTTCTCTTCAGTGACAATCCATTTGATAGTTCTTCCTGGAATTGCTTCTTCTATTGCATTAGAAGCAGTCTTGTTCAATATCTCAGAATACAAACTTTGATTGTACTTACTCTTGGGTTTTGGTGAGGTATCTACTTGATGAATCTTGAATACCATTTCATTTGGGTGAATACTAAAATCACTAAAGATTTCATCCTCAGGTCCAAACAAAGAAGTAGATTCATTATTGAGTCTACTCTTTTTCACAAACCGCAAATAGTCATCGATTCTTGTAAATTGGGAATAGTAATCGATGAATTTATTTGCAGCATAAATTGCATCATCTGGGGTTAACTTCATAAATTAAATTTACTTAAACTGACACTCACACATAATCTCAGTCAATGCTGCCAGAAGATTAATCTCTTGGTCGGCAACAAATGCTGTCTGGTATTGATACTTAGCAATAATAAGTACAGCAGCGGGAACGGTAGAAGGAACTAATGCCTCATACATTGTATCATAGATCTTCCGAAGAATATGATTTGGATCATTATCCAAATTAGAAACGACCCACTTTCGAACCTCAGTGAAGTTCTTATCCGAAAGATGCTTAACAAGATCGTTCAGTTTGATATCAGAAACTTGAGATAAGATTCCACTATCAATAGTTCCACTGGAAGAATACCTCTGCAACTCATTCAAAGTCCTCCTCCAATCGGGGAAGTGCTTATGAATTACTTCTGCTACTACTCGCTGATCGTACTCAACACCCTCTTGAGCCAAGATTTCCCGTACTCGGTTAAAGAATTGGGCAGCGATGGATGGTTTCTCCTTCCCTGGGATAGAGAAATCGATACAGGCGCATCGAGAGTGGAGGGGTTCAATGATTTTGTTTTTGAAGTTTGCAGTGAAGATGAATCGACAGTTGCTATAAAACGTCTCAATATTAGCCCGTAGGAGGAGTTGAACGTCGTTGGTTGTGTTATCTGCCTCATCGATGATGATGACTTTGTGTTTACCAGTCGCTTGAAGTGATACGGTCGAAGCAAAGTTTTTTGCTTGGTTCCGTACCGTGTCCAGAAATCGTCCTTCGTCAGATCCGTTGATGACATAATAATCTACTCCTAGTTCATCGCATATTGCTTTCGCTACAGTGGTCTTCCCGATACCAGGAGGACCTGAAAGGAGAAGATTAGGAATCTCTCCTTTCTCTACAAATTCCTTAAGTGTAGTCTTAAGGTTCTGTGGAAGAATGCAATCGTCAACCTTACGAGGACGATACTTCTCAACCCAAAGAAAGTGTTCTTTCATAATAAATCCTCCACAAGTTAATTATCAGTTGTTCACATTAGGTTCAAGGGCAATCCAATATTTCAAATTGCCATTTCGTGCTTGGAAAAGAGCTACTTTACCCATGTGAATTGAAACTTTATAAGTTTCAGAGATCAATCGAAGGTTTTCCATCTTGAAGCAATAGCAGAAGTCACTATCAGTATCTCCTAGTTCGATAGAGTATACGTTTGAAGTATCATTCTTCTTATCAGTTACACAGATGTTCATCTTACCATCAGCACCATAAAGGCAAAGATCTTGAACACCATAAGTATTTGCTGCTTGCTGAAGTCGTTTCAGTTCTTCTGTACCGAGATTGAATTCAACATCTGTAGTGGTAAGATCAAGATCTTTATCTGGAGGACTCACAATCATATCTGGATCAGAGTAATAAATTTTACTCTTGGATTTTGTTGCTGAGTCGCTGATCATCAAGCACCTGGTATTGGAGAAATCTAGAATAGGATTTCCACAAAGATTCAAAGCACCAATAAAAACAGAAAGATCATAGATTGCTGCTTGCTCTGGAAACTCCTCGTCCACAACACAACGAGCCATGATATTTTTATTTACCGACAAAGTGGAAATAATATTCCCAGGTTGAAGTACAATTGACTTGTTGATAGACAGAAAGTTCTTAAGAACCTCAATCGTTTTTGGACTAACCGAAATACTCATACCGATTTAAACTCCTGAAGACCGTTGTTGGTTCGACTATAATGCTTGTCGAAGTGAAGTAGCAGCATAGCATAATGAATCACTTTAAGCAAATCACGTTTGTTGTGACCATCCTTATCCCCATATCGAGATCCATATTTGAGGATGTTTGCTTGACAGAAATCTGCTGCTAGACCTTTTGCTGCCATGAGATCAATAGTTTGAATATCACTATACTCATCATCGTGCCCGCAATAATGACTGCCATACGTACTCACTACATAATCTTCGATGTCTTTAAAGATTTTATCTTCATTGTACTTCCATTGCATAATTTAATTACCTCCAGAAAAAACGGGGGGATTGACTCCCCCCAGTATTATATCAGATTCAGAACTTAAAGCCAAGACCCGTGGTGAACACGGGGGAATAAGTTCCGTTAGTAGCACCATAACTGTTAGCAGCATTGGTGGTAGGGAACTTCAGATCAGCGAAACCAACCAAAGAGTTGGTCAGACGACCTTCAACACCCAGAGCAAGCACAACTTGACCACGATCACCCACAGCGGACTGATAGTTAACTTGTGCATCATTCACGAAAGGAACTTGATAACCAACACCAGTGTAGATGTTAGCACGACTCACACCAGAAGCGGCGCGAGAGATACTCCAATCGTAGGAGAGCAGAGCACCACCAGCAGTGCCAATGTTACCAGAGGGACCAGCAGCGGCATTCAGGTAGGGGCGGATAGACACAGCATTTTGGTTGCTGAAAGTCTTAGCAGCATAACGAGCTTGCAGAGTAGCACCAGAGATAGTGCGATCAGCAGTATAACCGTTACCAGCAACACCTTGCTTATTCAGCAGAACACCAGCACCGAGATAGTTACCCACGCCTTGTGCTTTCTGGGCAGCAGCGGTTTCAAGGGCACCCACACGGGCGTTGGTGGCACCGATCTCCTTAGCGAACTCAGCACGCAGAGCGGCAGCGAGAGCGGCGTCAGCGGCGGTCTGGAACTCGCTGATGCGGTCCAGACAAGCATTCGTCAGAGCGGCAAGTTCAGCACGGGTAGCGGGTTGGCCAGGTTGGAAGGTGCGGTTAGGATAACCAGCAACACAACCATAGCGTTCCACCAGATTAGTGATCGCTTGATAGGACCACTGAGTAGGTTGAACATCACTCAGTTGCTTCACACTGGTGACTTGTGCCATAGCAGGAGCAGCAGTGGCGGCAACTGCAGCGGCAGCAATAAAGGAACGAATCATCATAGTTTTGTTTTTCAATAAAGGACTTGTGTTAGATCTACCCAAGGGAGGATTAACCTCCCACAGTATATCAGAAAGGAGATGCTTCGTCAACCGTGATTTCGGGTTCGGTAGTTTCAGCATTCTCATCAACCTTGGAATAGAGTTCCAGGAAAGATTGTTTGGTGTCAGTGTCAAAACGATTAACACACACCTCAATCGCTTTTTTACGCTTGCCGAAGATCTTATATGCACTGGCAATATGAACCAGTCGGCGGGTGCTGATAATTTCATCAACACCACCATCATAGAAGGTCTTACGAATTACCTGTGCCCACTTCACAAGTTTCTCGGCAAACTCATCATCTTGACCCTCAAGTGCTTTCTGGAGGATCTTGATTTCAGTTTTTTCAGTGGGATATTCCTGCTCAAAGGTCACAGGGAAACGCTCAAGGAACGCTTCATTCAGAACGTTTGTGCCAATAAAACGGCCGTCATCGGAACCCTTACCTTTTGTGTTGGCAGTGGCAATAATGGTGAACCCAGGAGCAGGAACAATATACTCACCAGTCTTCTTCAGATAAAGACCTTTACCCTCAAGAATAGACTGGAGACACATGATCTTGTTAGAAGCAAGGTCAATTTCATCCAGAAGCAAAACCCCACCACGGCGAAGTGCTTCAATCACAGGACCGTTGTGCCATACAGTTTCACCGTTCATCAGACGGAAACCACCGATAAGATCATCCTCATCAGTTTCAATGGTGATGTTGACACGAATCAGTTCACGCTTCAGTTGAGCACATGCTTGCTCCACACCGAAAGTTTTACCGTTACCAGACAGACCAGTGATGAACACAGGATAGAACTGCTTAGACTGAATGACTTTCTTCAGATCAGAAAAATTCCCGAACGAGACAAAATCAGCATTCTTAGCAGGAATATAGGACATTTGTTCCCGAACGGGTTCAACAGCAGGGGCGGCAGAAGGAGCAGCAAAAGTATCTTCCAGTTGCTCAATCGTCAGTTTCCACTTTCCACGACCAACTTTATATTGCTCCAATTTCTTGGTAATGGTTTGGTAAGTCATGCCGACCTCAGTAGAATAATTACGGAGATCAGCAGCGGAAAGTTCAGTCCCGTAGCGAGAAGTAAGATCAGAGAGATTCATGTGTTTTGCCATAACGAGGTTGGACTGGAGGGGTGGGGTCCGTTGCTTACCTAGTAATTATAGGGCATTGGACCCCCAGGGTCAAGCGATTTGACGGATGAACTTGGATAAGATTAACTTATTGGTCATCTTACTTTTCATATGATCCTTAAATGCGTTGGAGATTGCACCAGAAGAAGAATTTGATTTCACTTCAATCTCTTTCACAGAATCATCATCGGCAGTTTGATCCCACCAAGGACGATTCCTTTTAGTAACAGACATCATGTAAAGTTCATCGAAACCACAGTTTTGAATTGCGACTGATTTGTTCTTGTCCCATTCCTTTTCAAGAGTAGGAAGTTTCTTCGAATCTCCAAAGTAATTCACAAATGATCGCATTTCAGATCGACTGCAAATACGGAATCCCACAATGTTGTAGTCAACAAACCCCTGAAGAAAACTAACAAACTCATTAGTGATGTTGCCACTAGCAAGATCCATCTTGCGAGAATAGCGAGTTTTAGGGTCCTGCAGGACATAAACTTTATTGGAATACATCGTTTCAATCCTATAATTGGATCGATATTCTGGATATGCTGCTTCACCATCGCTCAGGTAGATTACATTAACCTTCTGAACTTTTTCAATTTGCTTGAAGTGATCCACTACTTTAGGAGTAGAAAGAATGGTTTCGGCAAGAGGAGTTCCAGACAAAGCGAAACTATAACAATAATCACCTTGTCCGCGAAATGCTTCTGCTTGATGCCACAGATATTCCATCTGCTTATCGAGCATTTTAGCATTCATCTTAGAAGAAAGAAACTCCAGAAGTCGGAAGTTAGTATCTACGTGAATAGTATTAGGCTTAGATTTAATCGGATTGCCAGGTTTAATTGCAGTATTGGTATAGGAATCAGAGAAAGCATAGACACGGAAAGGAATGCTAACTTTCTTACAGAACCAAACAAGATCAAAAAGTTGCTTGATTGTTTGCTTCATCTCGTTTGCCATAGAACCAGACCAGTCAAGATAAAATACAAGACCGTGATTCTTACCATCGGGAATGGTAGTCACTTTCTTGAACAGATCTTCGCTCCACTTGTAGGTATGAAGTTTCTTAGTATCAAGAACCCCAGTATTGGAAGTGCTAGAACGTTGATACTGATCTGCTGCCTTCTTACATTCAAACTCCTTCACAAGATAGTTAACAGTTTTGATACTGTCTTTTTTATACTTGCGGTAAGCACTAAGAACATCCTCATAAATTTTAGGAGTCCTTTCCCTCTGAGCAGTAAAGTACTCAGCAAAGATAGAATAAGTCTCACTAAAAGTAATGATGGTCGTACTGAGATCAAAAACAGGAGAACTGATATAAGCATACTCCTTAGAAAATTCATCAACAAGATCCTTCAGTTTCTCTGCAAGTGCTTGTGCAGTTTCAGAAGTAAACTCATCAATGATAGGAGATTTACCTCCAATATCAGTGCTGGAAGTATCAGTCATTTCAACATCACCCCCAGATGCACTATCACCACTATCGTTAGTGGTAGAAGACTGCAGAGAATCAGATTGATTCCCAGGCATCGACATAGATTCACCATCATCAGATCCTTCACCCTGACCAGCAGAGGCAGAAGATTGCTGCTGCTCCATCTCATCTGGAGTTTGTTCTTTCTTCAGTTTAAGATATTCCACAATCTCTTCAGCAAGATTGATGATATCCTCAAAACTTTCAGTCTGAGAGGCTTTGTTGACAAAGACCATTTCCTCTCGAATAAAAGGAACAATAGTCCGATTACCGAACACACCAACCTTATAATGAATATTGATGCGATCGATCAAAGACATCTTAGAAATATCTTTGCCTTGGAGTTCAAAGAAGTTCTTCTCATCTAGTTCATTATAACCGCGATAGAAAGACTTAGACAAACCAGGATAACGGCGCTTCATTAGTTTCTCAACCCGAACATCCTCCAGAACGTTCAGGATGTCCTGAGGAAGAACCTTAGACTGCTCTCCATACTCCATAGGGGTATAGAGGGCGTGACCGACCTCATGACCCACCAGAAGGTCATATACGTCGCCTGAGACGTTCTTCCAGATGGGAAGGCAGAGGATACGTTTATCCACTTCAAAATAAGCAGTAGGAACCTTTCGGTGCTCCACCTGAAGATTCTCGGTTGCCAGCAGTTTGGCGAGAGTGCCCTTGACTTCCTGATTGACCGTCATGTTCCCCGTTGCGTATGAATACACTATAGGGCATCGGACCCCCAGGGTCAAGGGGTCAATCGATAAACTGTCCTTATGAATGGAGAATAGGAGACTCGAACTCCTGACAGCCTGCTTGCAAAGCAGGTGCTCTACCAACTGAGCTAATTCCCCAGTGACCCCCAGGTTTGTGCATCGTTGAGAGGCATAGGGGGTGTTATTGATGGATTAAGTGTGATATGCCTCAAGGACATTCAGGGACTTAACCTCTATCGGTTTATTTATATCTCTTCAACAATTTTGCTGAAGTCGGATATTTTATCGAACCGAATGTTCTTATGGAACTTATCCACAAGAATTTCACCTTTGTGAGATATGACGAACGTATTTGTAGAACTATCTAGGTTCTTAAGAATTTTGAGCAACTCCTCAGTTCCTGATGCATCTAAGGAACTGTCAAACACTTCATCTAGAATCAAAAGGTTAGTGGAAACACTACTCTTCATTCTAGCAATCTCCCTCCAGGTGAAGAGAAGAGCCAAATCGATCTTTTGTTTTTCCCCCTCCGAAAACGATGCGTATGAAAACTCATCACGGTAGCGAGACTTAATGATCTCATCGAACTCTTCATCAAGAGTAAAGTTAACATAGAAATCCATGCTTGTCAAGTACTTGTTGATCAGTTTATTGATCACGGGGATGTACTTCTTAATTACCCTTGCCTTAATGCCGCTATCCTTAAGCAAATTACCAATCACTTCATACTCAGTTTTCTGTATGGAAACTGAGGTACAACGTTGTTCAATCTGAGCGAACTCTTCTTGATAAACTTCTAACTTACCCTGCATCTTAGCGATGTCGGGAGAATCGGAAAGACGATTGATTTCTTCTGTTAGATGAACAATTGATTTCTCACTCATCCTGATAAGGTTGTTAAGATGCATAATCTTTGCACCATTAGACTTTTTAATATCTCTACGTTCTTGGAGAAGAGTGAACTCCCTATCAAGATCTTCGAGTTGCTCTTTCATCTTTGCAAGAGCATCGATATATTGTAAAGTTTTACCTTGAAGATCGGAAATTTTCCGATCTTTGAATGATTTCTCGATAGTCTGCGTACAAGTTGGGCAGGTGTCGTTGTCATGAAAGAAGTCAAGATTCTTTTCAGCATCTGATTTATTGTGACTAATTTTAAACTGCAACTCATGAAGTTTATTCAGTTGCCGTTGGATAGTATCCATCTCTGTTGTATTAGCATCAATATCAAGATTCTCTGCTTCCAGCATACTAATCTGCTTTTCCAGATCCAGAATCTCTTTTCTGACCTTAAAAATGTTCTCATTCTTTAGGGCAATTTCACCTTCATTCGATATTTGCGAATTGCGAATGTACTCTTCCTGCATCTTAACTTTCTCTTCTGCAGACTTGAGTTCATACCCACATTCCCTCTGCTGTTCCTGAACCTGACGCAAACGATCCTTAAGAAGGATGTTCATCGTAGAGAAGATCTGAATATCCAGAATATCTTCAATCACATCACGACGATGTGCAGGTGTCAGTTGCATGAATGGAACAAAGGTGGATGATCCAAGAATGACAACTTGAGTAAAACTCTTGAAGTTCATCTTCAGAACATTCTGCTCCAACCACTTCTGTTGATCGGAAGTTGCGGCGTCCTGATCTAATAGTTTACCATCTCTATAGATTTCAAACTTATTTGGCTTGATGGATCTAGAAACTTTCCACTCAATTTTACCAATAGTAAATTCAATCTCAACTACACAATCCTTTTCATTGATAGTATTAATCAGTTGAGGTTTATTGATTTTTCGGAATGGTTTATTGAACAAACCAAAGCAAATAGCATCCAATAGTGTACTCTTTCCAGCACCATTAGTTCCCTGTATTAGAGTAGAAGGACTGCCATTGAGTCTCAGTTCGGTGAAATTATTTCCAGTAGATAGAAAGTTCTTCCAACGAATAGAATTAAAAATAATCATGATGGTGGGATTACAATATCATCAGGTTCTATGAAGCAGTAATTATATCCATAAACGGAGCAACTTTGAGTTATTGCTTCTCCATCAACTTCAGTTACTTCCAAAGTTTCATCGAAGTCATCTGCTTCTAAAAGTCCATGGTATCTAACTGCATCATCCTCATTCTCAAAAATTTGAACAGTTCTAAGACCGTCCTTATTTCGAACGGCATAGATACCACCATGTTTTTTTGAGACTAGGATGTACATTAGACCTCACAAGCTTCTAGGTAAAGAGTTTTGATTGTATTCTTAATAGATTCCTTATTCGTATTATACTCAACCTCATCTATATATTTTTCGAGTAAGGTTAGAGTATCTTCGGTTTCTACATCTTCATCAATACCTTCAAACTCCAGTGACAAATCTTCGATAATTTTTAGATCTGCTACACCAGCATCATACAGCATTTTGATGAGTCTGTCAAACTTAAGTTGATCTTGCTTTTCCTGAACGATCACCTTGACATACTTACCAGATACAGAACTTACATCAATGTATTCTGTCTTATCTTCATACACAATTTTCTCAAACATCGTGTATGGATTTCGGTAAAACTTTGCCTCTAAAGTTTCAGTATCGAATACGTGAAATCCTCTACGAGATTGATAGTCATTCCAATACAGTTCGTATGGATTACCGAGGTAGTAAACGTTGCCTTTATTGGACTTGGAATGATAGTGACCAGAGAATACCTTATCAAATTTACTGAAAGGATTCATATCAATACCATGTTCCATCACATGTCCAGGGTGAGCCTCAAAACCGTTAAACTCAAGATGGCCCATGCAGATAGGTGACACAGATTTTTCCAAAAGTTCATAAGTTCTGGATCTTGTTTCATCACATATCCAAGGGATCCCAAGTACAGACAGATCACCAAGAAGGAATTCAGTAGGGCCATCAATAATCTGAATGTTGCTGTACTCTCCCAAGAGGAGAGATGGGGCATTAACTCGGAGAGTGTTTTTATAGTAGATGTCATGGTTTCCTACCAACATGGTCATTTGTACTCCCATGTCAGCAAGAGGTTGAAACCACATTTGTTTTGCTGCTTCTAGGGAATTGAAGTTGATTGATTTGCGACGATCAAATGTATCCCCAAGACACATCACATGTTTAATTTTCGATTTTCGAATAAAGGGAATGAGAACATCATTATAAAATTTCTTATAATATTCCACGTACACTGAGGAGTCATTGCGAACACCAAAGTGTTGATCAGTAATTAAAAGAACTTGCATATTCAATACCGAGAACTATACTCAATTTTAGATTTGATTTGATTGTACTGGTTATCAGAATCCGATCCATCCGAAGTAAATACTTCTTCATATCCAGATCGTTCAATTAACTTCTCTTTAATTTCCATCTGACGTTTTTCTTTTGCAATTCTTCGGAGAAAAGCATAGTACACAATTTGTGTGAAATAAGCAAATGGATTGCTTGACTTTTCAGGATCAAAATTATCTACGTATTGAATACAATTTTCAATACCATCACAAATCATATCATCCTTATACATGTAGTTAATGAAATTAGGACGATATGATAGGTGAGTTGCGATCTTCAAAAAACATTCGCCAATATAATTATTGACTCTTGGTTTAGGAAGTCCAGATTCCTTAGCTTTAACAACACTTTGTTTGTAGTTGATAAGAGCACGTAGAAACTCTTTATTGTCTAAGTAGTGTTGTTTTTTCTTTTCGGTCATGTGACATCTTTAGTTTCTAACAGTATATCCTATATGAAGAGTCTTGTCAAGAGGGGGGGTACTTGACAAGACTCGAAAATCCCTATATAATAACTCTGTCCAGGGTTCAAAGGTTACTTTAGCTCTGTTTAAATATCTTTTCTAGCTTCTTTCTCATCTCATCAACATTACCTTTTAATCCCATTTCGGGATCTAATTTAACTTCTTTTTCCTTTACTTCATCCTCAAGTGATTTACCTGAGGATGATTTTTTTATGAATATCTCATACATGTGAATCATCTCTGTAGATAATCCAGCAATTGTAACTATATCCTTTTCATTAAGTACAAAGAAGTCTTCATCAGAGAATTGTAACCACTTATTCATGGAAACTCCCTTTATCGTATTCTCACCAGAATGACGAGTGACTACTTCAATTTCAACTGGATCTGAAATGTAAACTTGTGTACTTTCATCTTCTTCCGTAGCAAATCCTTTCCCAATGATCTGCTCACCAGAAACCAATTTAACTATAAAGTAATATTCTTCGTCATGTCGGATGTAATTAATCATAAGAATCTTTTAGTTTGATATCTACGATCTCATAGTCAAATTTTTCTTCTGTGTAAATTTTTACTCTTTCTACAAGATGATTTAGGGTGAAGTTTTTGGTATTGTTATTTGAAATATCATCAGCAATATCATAGAGTACTGCTTGATTTTTATTGTCTCCTTTCCTCAGTACACGACCAATTGATTGAAGGTTCCTAACACGAGATTTAGAAGGTGATGCAAAGATAACGTTATGAAGATTGCGAATATTAATCCCAGTAGAGAAAGTTCCATAACTAGCAATAATAATTGCGTTGGATTCTTTTTCGCAAATTTGTCTGGCTGCTTCCCTCTCTTCAGTATCCACACCTCCGTGAATGAAGAATATCTTTCGTGTACCTGCTACCTTACTATTTATGAGGTCGTAAAGTACCTCCCCATGCTTCTCGACATAAGAGAAGAGTACTAGCGTATTTCCGTCAAGATCTCGACATAAGTTACGAATTAATTTATTCCTACCAGAGTGGGAGATGATGTAATCCATCTCTTCCTGATATGAATTAAACTTAGTGAACTTGTGTTTCAGGAGAAGAATTTTAATCTTCAGTTTGGTTAAGTGACCTTCCTTCATCAAGTCATTGGTTTTAGTAACTTGATTGCACTTACCAAATACACCCTCCAGAACCAGTTTATTTGTAGCACTTCCATCTAGAGTACCAGTGAATCCAATTCGATATTTGCACTCATGTAACTTGGTTAGTATTCCAGTTAGAGACTTTGCTTTTGCTAAGTGTGCTTCGTCAACAATCACAGCATCGAATCGATCGAACCACTTTCTATGTTCTTTGTAGATTGATTGCCAGGTTGTAATTACAACTGGAGCATCGATGTCATACTTCTCTCTACCAGAATAAATCTTATGACAGTAAGCATCTGCTTTCCAACCATAATCTTCAAAGTCTTTATACATCTGTTCTACCAGTGATGTAGTAGGAACAACTAGCAGAACATTCCTATCTGCATTTACATGATAGCGGATAATAGAATAAATCATGAGAGATTTACCTGATGCCGTTGGTGATAACAGCAGGCGTCTATTATATTTCAGTGCCTCATAGATCGCACGATACTGATAGTCACGTACTTTATGAGGTAGATTGAGTGACTTAACAAATTGAACCACACCCTCAGGAGATATTAATTCATTTACTTCCTGAGGATGTCCGAAGAACTTACACTCCTTAAAGTCATAAGTGTAGCCACGCTCATAGCACCATTCAGTCAAGTAATCCAGGAGACCAACATAAATCTCACCAGTTCCAGGAGAATACAAACGAATCTTGCCATCCCACATACGGTTTTTGTACTGGGGCATAAATTTTGCGTTTGGTACTTCGAATGTGAAATACTCTGATAGTTCAACGTTAATATGTGGTTCTGCTTCAATCTTTAGATAAACTTCGTTCTTCTTGCGAATTACAAGATCTGTCATTCTATACTCCTGATTTAAATCTCTCCCACTCGATTGCGTTCTTGATTTGGTAGGATCGATTACTGACCATTTTCAAAATGCTATCAAGGTAGGTGAGTATCTGTTCTATGTAGTCCAGTTTATACTGTGCCTTCTGAATATCTTCATCGGCGTCTAAAAACATTTCAACCTCATCCTTAGTTGTAAGTTTGAGGTCGAATGGAATTTCTTTGTAGATTTCTTTGGGTGCCTTTCCCTTATAATACTTCCACTTATCTCGAATTAATGTTTTCAATTTGTACTCACTTTCCTTACGCATGAGTGCAAACGTATTGTATAATTCAAAATACTTTTGGTGAAGTTGTGGAACTCTCAGTGATTCTTCACAGAGAAGATCAGAATCCATTTCGGAATCTTTCTTCCACATAGTCTGAATTTGCTCTAAGTTCATAATGTATCTTCAACTTTGTCTATTATATCACGATCCTTCAGGATCCCAAAAACTCTTTGTCTTTCTATTTGTCGTACTAGGAACCCTAATCTCATAGTAAGTGTATCGGAACGTAACGTTCGCTGATAAGTAATTGTTATCACCGATAGTAGCATCAAAATCTAATGTTGATAATGATACTGGGAACATATCAGTAAATACTACATCAAAGTTTGATGTTAAATTATTTGTCAATACTTGAAGAGTTCCATCACTAAAAATATTTTTATCTACGTTATTGGAAGTTCTTCTTATGATGGCATCTTCAAATTGTGTTCTCTCCTGGTAAGAATATGGGACACCTAACGCTCTCATCCAGTTATGGATTTCCAGATAATTATCCAGATCTTCATCCACCAAGAATTGAAAACTTAATGAACTATATTTAAAATTGCCCTCAATTGGGTACTTCAGAAATGGTGTTGGAATTTCAATTTCACCAACACTAATTTCAGGAATACTCGCTGTTTGGCACAGGTATGATGTTTTAGGTGATTTTTCAATAATAAATTTGAATCCTATAGGAGACAAATAATTATTATTTTTTATTTGCTGTCTATACCATTCAGCAGCCATGTCAACTTCCCAAGCTAATAACTATTTATTCCCAATAAAAAAGGGATCCCGAAGGATCCCTTGAACTCAATGTGAATGAATCACATTAGGTTCTTAACAAGCACACGTCTGTAGTAAACGTTTGCGTTAGCGGTGAGAGCACCTGAACCTTGGGTTAGACCCTCTGCGAATGGGTTAGCAACCATTCCGTAACGAGTCTTAAAGCCGATCTTAGGTTGGAAAGTGTCCTGACCAACTGCACGTACCATCTGGAGAGGTACATATGGGCAATAGAAGAGACCAGCATCATAAGGTGAGGTTCCCTTATAACCCATTACGTAGAAGTGGTTATCCGAAACGTTTGCCGAATAAGGATCAACATAAACCTTGATACGACCGTTTAGAGTACCAACTAGGGTGCTTGAAGTGTCATCAACACCAGCAAGACCATTGTTACCAGCGATACCAGGGGTGTAATCAAGAACACCAGCCATGCCGAGAGCACTTGCAACGTCTGCAGAGCAGATGATGAAGTTACCCTTGCCACGACGAGTTTGCTGACCGATTGCGTTTGCATCACGCTCGATCTGGAATAGAAGACCCTTGAACTTCTCAACTGACCAACGACCGTTTGAATCAACGTCTAGGTCGAAGATACCAGCATTAGCGGTATTGTTCTGAGCACCAGGCTTAGCAATACGATAAAGGGTACGAACAACTTCACGGTTGATTTCAGCAAGAACCTCGGTTGAGAGGATGTTTGCTAGTTCGGTCTCAGCATCAAGACCATGGACAGCCTTGAGGTCTTGTGCTAGTTCTAGCGAGTACTCAGCCTTGAGAGCGCGTGACTTTGCAGTAACGGTAACTTTCTCGATCGAGAATCCCATTTCGTTGAAATGGTTGCCAGCACCGTCGCCAAGTGCTTCAGACTGAGCGGTGGTCATACCTTGACCGCCTTGGGTGTAGGTTCCGCTGTCATTTAGAAGACCAGGGTTGGAACCAGTCTGAGTGTTTGATGCGAGGGTGTTGCCGCTGTTCTCCGATGAATGCTCTGAGTTTACTTCGTTGAAGAAGGTTTCAGTAGCGCCACCAGCGATGTTACGGTTGGTGCCATAGGTCGAACGCATTGCGAAGATTAGACCCGTAGGACCTGTCATTGGTTGAACACCGCAGATGTCATAAGCCATTAGCTTAGGCATCGAACGACGAATCAACGAAATTAGAACGGGGTCGAAACCTGCGACTGGACCTGTTGCAGTTGAAGAACCAGAGAAACCAGTACCACCAAGAGAGTTGGTAGGTGCAGCTTCAGTTAGCATACGCTCTTGGCGTAGGAATGATTCTTGGTTTTCTAGCAGTACTGAGGTGACAGCCTTCTTGTAGGAATCCTGAATAGGATCAGCATCTTTGTGCTCAAGAATGGGTGCCCACTTTTCCTGCAATTGCTCTGACATGAACATTTGCTTTTCTCCTTGAAAAAAATGAGTGTTTGTGTTAACTTAATAACAAATGCTTAATTATTTATAATCAAGCCTGTTTTGAGGACCAGCGGGAAATTGCTGCTGCATAAGCAGACATAGCATCTCCAACGACAGGTTGTTCTACGGGGGCATCTTCTACAACTGGCGCAGCAGTTCTGGAGAAGTATGACTCCTTGAGGGTTTCGATCTTCTCACGAAAATCTTCCTCATTGACGAACTCAACACCTTCAGATAGACTCGAAAGTTTATCTTTTTGTGTTTCAGCAAGTCCAACAGAAACTTCGCTCACAATCCCATTCTTAATAAAACCACCAAGTTTCTTATGCATCTCAACGTTAAGATCGATTTGCTCATTGAGCTTTTCTTCCATAACGTCGAGTTGTTCGGTCATCTCAGCAACGACATCGAACTGCTCTTCGGGAACATCAAGATGATTTTCCGTGAAGAGATTCTTGAGTCCGTGCATTAGATTCTCAGCAACCTCAACTTTAATACCGTTGTCGATTGCGAGTCTGTTCTCATCTAACCACTTTTCAGCAGCGAAGGTTAGATAAGAATCAATTTGCTCGGACATTTCTGTTTTGAACTCAGAAACTGCTTCTTCGAATGCTTGCTCATATGCTTCGTTCATTTGAGCAACTTCTTCATTTAGTTTAGCAGTAACTGCCGCTTCGAAGATTAGTTTCGCTTTGTCTCTGAATTCTTCTGTAAGGTCTGAACCAGATACAAGAGCGTCAAGATCCTCGTCGAATGCATATCCAAAAGTTTCTTCGGTTTCTTCTTCGATGGTTTCTCCATCAGTTTCAGTCTCCTCGAAAGTTGGACTCTTCTTGAGTGAATCTTGCTTATCTCCTGATGCTGCGGAAGGCTTAGTACCAGGTGCAGTTGCACCCTTCATCTTAGCAGCAACCTTTTTACCGATTGACTCGGTATCATCGGGTTTGCCTGATGTTGGAGTAGGACCACCGATCTCTTCAGATTCGTCCTTAAGTTGGGACTTCTCTGCAGGTGCGGCGCCCTTGGTGACTACGTTAGAAGCCTCCTCGATCTCCATTGTTTCAATCTCTTTTGACATTTGAATTGTCTCCTGTCTAGTTTATTGGGGAATTTCTTGTAATTATTTATATATTAGATATTTTATAAACCTTTTAGGAATGAAGCAAACGCTTTGAGTTTGCGTTCCTGGAGGTCAAAACGAGTCGCCTCGTCAATGGTTTTCTTGAGATAATTGATTTCAACTTCTCTCAACATACCACTTTCCCAAACCCACTCTTTACCTTCCATGATTCCCTCAACAAAAGCATCAGGAGCAGAAGGGTCAGCCACGATATCCGCAGCAGTGGCGAGCATAAAGTCTTCGCCAACATAATTGACACCATCTTTTACTGTTAGAGATCCTAGACCTCTAGAAGAAACACCGAGTTTTACTCCCTCATCAAGTAAGTTTTTAGCAATTTTACCCATTGGAGTTTCCAATAGTTTTGCCTTACCGATGAAATTGTTTCCTTCTCTCTTTAGGGAAAGAATTTTATGTGAAACACGATCAAGGTTGATGGTAGGACCATCGGGATGACCAAGTTCACCAAGAGCTCTGCCAGCATCAACAAAGCTCTCATTATATTTAGCAACTTCGCGGTCGAGGATATTTACGGGATAATTTCTACCATTTCTGTTGGTAATATCACCCTGAAGAAAAATACCCTCAATGTAATGAGTTTTCCTACCGTCTTTCTCTTCGGTAAGTACTTGAATCTCTTCGATATTTTCCGTAATTAGTTTCATCATTCGTCGTCCTCTGATACTGCCTGATTGAATAGTGTTTGACCTAACTCAACTTTTCTCTGCTGAATCATTTCGTATGCTCTTTGTTGGATAGCATCATTAACAAGTTCCATAGTAGCAACATTATTCTTGGCAAAAATGCTGTCAAAGATTTCGTTTGCAGACATGATTATAATCTCCTTTTACTCTATTATTTAGAATTCCGCTTTTTTCAAGTCCCTAGGATCGGGTTCTACACCGCCTTCTCCGACTTGTGGGCCACCTTCCTGTGGTGGTTGTGCTCCTCCAGCAGCACCCGCTTCAGGAGGCATTGCGCCACCATCCATAGGCATTCCAGTTGCAGGATCGACCATTGCATTGGGATCCATGATCTTACCGTCTGCCATTTCTTTTTCAATTTGCTTATCAATCTCTTTAAATTCGCGTTCAGTTTGTTGAAGAACATTGCGACGAATTTGTTCGATTGAGAAATACTTACCGACATATGGATCCATTGCTGAAACGAGATTGAGTCTCTCGTTCATCATCTCCATATTCTTTAATTCATTGAAGTAATTATCCGCAATGAAATCATATTGAATGTGATTCTTAATTGATTCCCAATCTTCAAGAGTAATAATACCCTTTAGGATCAACTGAGTTTTTAAAATATCTGCAAATAATTCCGAGAACTGTTTGCGAAGACGATTGATGAACTTCTGGAACTTGAGTTCGTCTCTCGTAATTTCAGTCGAACGACCAATGTTAAATGTGGTTTCTGTTTCTAATCTTGAGTTGGGAACGTTAAGTGACTTGTACAGTTTCTTCTGGAAGTACTTAACATCTTCGAGTTCTCCAAGATTCTGACCGCCAGGAAGAGTTGTGATCTCTGTACCACGCCCACCTTCTCTACGAGGCAACCAGAAGTCCTCAAGCATACTCATGAACTTACGGTCATCTTTAATCTCGCCAGTGTTAGCGTCATACACTAACTTGTTTCTGTAACGAGACATGACCTCACGGAGGTATTGTTCTGCTTTGATCTTTGGTAGATTACCAACATCGATGTAGAAAATTCTACGCTCAGGAGCACGCGATAGGCGGTAAATAACCAGAGAGTCTTCAATCATGCGGAGTTGGTTCACCGCTTTGATTGCTTTGTGTAGATGCGAAAGCACCATGTTTTTGTTCATATCAAAGATTCCAGAATGTACAAATGTGATTGCATCTGGAGCGACTTTAATACCTTGAGTATCTCCTGCCTTTAATCCTTTTCCGTTATAGATGAAATAATCAACGGTCTTTTGAGTGAATGCTTGACTTGGATCACTTGGATTCACTCTAGAAGGTGTAGTTTCAATCTCAAGAACTTTACGAATCTTTCTTGGGTCAATATATCTAAGTTCAATAATACCACCAGAAGGATTTTTGGGATCAATCATTTTATGGTAAAATAGTCTTCCGTCAATATACCAACGACGGAAAATATCATATGATTTATTTTCAAAATCCAGTAAAGTTAGAACGTAATCGAATTCTTCTCTAATAAGTTTTTTAACTTTATCGCTTACACTCTTTAAATTTGATAGGTCTATTTCAATTGGAACATCATTAAAATTACCGCAGATTGCTTCGTTAACAACATCGTCAACTGCAGCATCGCATTCTGGTTGCAGCACCATATCACGGTATCGAGTGATCAATTCCCACTCGTTCTTTACCGTTCCATCGATGTCAACATAATGACCATAATAACCGCCTGCGGCAATAGGAGTAGCGCCATCGCTATTATCTTTCTGCACAAAAGAAGGCCCTTTCGGAACCTTCTTTGCTCTCTCTATGGAGTATCCAAATAATTGTGACATTCTAAAAACCTACAGTAGCAAATATTCCTTTGCTACTATTTATCAACTTTATTCTAGTTCAATTAGAGATGCTGCGCCACCCGCTGCAGTACCACCAGAAGCACCACTGCTAATGGGGATTGGTCTCCAGTACTGAACCTGAAGTTCAACGGTGTACTCTTCAATTGCATCATTCGAACTGTAGTCGAGATCAATTGCGGAGATGTTTGAAGGCCATACGTCAACGAAGTCGTAGGATCTTACTGCATTACCTCTTCTATCTAACTGAGAAACTCTCATTGGAGCCATATACTTGAGGTACTGGGGATCTCCAGAAGGAAGTTGACCGTAATCGAAGTCGGTTGCATTCTCATCATATAGTTGAATTGCTTCCATCCATCTTTCGAAATATGATCTTAGAACGAACGAAGTATCGTTGTGGACAGTGATGGTCCAAGGTTCAAATGTACGATCTCCAGCGATCTTAAGCATTCTTCCACGGAAAGGAACTTCAATAACTCCAACAGTTGATGCTGGGATTTGTGCTGCCTTAATTGTGAATGCGCCTAAAATTCTTGCTGAGTCTGCAGATGAAGGTGTTGAACTAGCAGTTGAAGAAGCAGCAAGTGCTCCTACAGTTGTTCCTGCAACTACATTCTGTCCAGTATCTCTTGAACCAGAAGCGATTAGTTGAACCAGTGCAGGTGGCCAATCAATGTCCACCTGGAATAGATTTGGTCTTGCATAATCAAGTTGTGAGTTCGCTTTGAATGTACTAATTCTAGCGCGATTGTTAGTTGACATGGTTGTTATCCTCCGTTATTTGTTGGTCCTTTAATAGAATTAAGAAGCGATTTCTTCAAAAGCAACCCCAGTTCTTGTTGCAATAAAGGAGATCGAAATGTAGTTAATTGTTCTGGTTGGCTTCAGGTAAACTTCAGCATAGAACTCACCTCTATCGATTGCATCAGGAGGATTGTTTGAGGCATCACACTTCACTAGGAAGTCACTTACTCCTCTTCTACCTTGGATATTTCTTAGGTATGGTTCAACTGCATTAATAAAGGAGGATCTTGCAGTATCATCATTCTGCTGGAACAGTACATTTTGTGCTGCTCTTGAAACAGTCTTCTCAACAACCAAGAAGAGACGACGGACGTTGATTCTATCGAATGCAGATTGATAACCTAGCGCAGTCTTGTCACCGAATAGTACGATACCTTGACCTGGGAAAGAAACAATAGGATTGATTCTTTCTACATATAGTTGGTCTCTTTGAGCCTTATTTGGAGAGTATGCAAGACGAATTGCATTTCTCAATACACCTCTTTGGAATCCAGCAGGAGAATACCAAGGATCTTGATTGATTTGAGTAGTTAGACATAGACCAGCCATGTCAGCATTGCAGGGGATATAACGGAATGTATCGTTATATCTATCGTAGATATACTTGTAACCGCTATCGAATGCAGCGTATGAAGTGCTTGGAAGCTTCGAGAACCAGTTTACTAGGTTGGTTGTTACAACACTGGTATCGGTAATTCCAATAACCTGATCGCGGATTGGCGAGAAGAACGCCATGCAATCCTTTCTTGTTTCTAGGATGTTGTTAATCGTTGAAACTCTTGCTAGTGCTTCGGTTTCAGTTGCTCCCATTCCGCCAGGAATGATGAAATCTAGAACCTCAGTTTCAGGATCAGATAGAAGACTATATGCTTCAGAGTAGTTACCTGAAGAAGGATTGTATGCAGAAACACCAGCAGTTCCAGCAGATGCTCCTAGTTCATACTGTTGGGTTGCTCCTAGAGTAGAACCAACGAATACTTCACCATTTACTGCGGAAGTTACTTCCGTACCCTGAACTAGGTTGAATGCAGTATTTGCTGCAGTCTGTCCCCAATCACCATCGGCTTCAACAGCACCTACTGAGAATACTTCGTTAGAATTGTATGCACCAGCATATAGATATGCTGACTTATTCTTGAGAGCAGTCTTGTAGTAGTTATTTTCGCCATTTGTGGTCTTAGCATCAGATGCCTTTGAGAGACCAACAAACTTCTCTAGAATTGTATTTGGAGTTCCAGTTACGGTTCCCTTCGAATCTACAACTACAACGTGAAGTTCATCTCTAAATCCATTCTTCGAAGCAGCAAAAGGTGAAGTTCCAGGACGGGTTCCGATTGAAGTCCATCTTAGACCAGGGAATACTTCTCTTACTTGATATTCCTTTTGAGCAGAATTGATATTTACTGAACCTGAGTTGTCATCGGAGACATCATTGCCAGCAGCAAAATCGATGGAACCTTGATTGAGAACTGTTAGTAGTTCTCTTCTAACACCATTGGTCGATACAACACCAGAAGCACCTGATGAAGTCTGAGTTACTGTATCTGCTGCAGCAACAATACCAGCATAATCTGTTGCTAGTTCGATCTCAAGTACTCTTGTTGATGCATCATATGCCAATACGGTAGCATCATCGCCTCCTACACTAGCAGCACCAGGAACAAACTTACCTACAACTCCAGCATTTAGAGTTAGTTTTAGTGAATACTTATAAACCTTACCTGCGGCACCAGTAGATGCTGCAAGATCAGCACCTGCAACAAACTGCCACTCGTTACCTGAAGCGGGAGCGTCTAAGGTTAGTACTTGATCAGGACCAGCATCGGTTACATATACCTTGATGCCATTTGCATACTCACCAGCAGTCTTAGCAGCAAAGTA
>Ga0208221_1000015_pt1 | contig 24174 bp, 14 predicted proteins | sample LakMenEpi26Jun09_FD_150734 | JGI IMG/M metagenome (GOLD analysis project Ga0208221, IMG submission 150734) | Freshwater microbial communities from Lake Mendota, WI - 26JUN2009 deep hole epilimnion (SPAdes) | ecosystem: Environmental > Aquatic > Freshwater > Lake > Epilimnion/Euphotic zone ... | reverse complement strand
ATTGGACTCAAACTGGAGATTTCCAAAAGTCATCAACATTTGGAATTAATGATAAGAACTGGGGATTACTTAGGTGCATCAATGGGGTACAAACATCTGGATGGGGTACAAGCGGAGGTGCTTTCACAAAACAAGCAAATGCAACAATAAAAACTACAAGTTCAGGAAAGGATGTTGATGTAGTTATTGTTGACGCTCATGTAAATCCAAACCACCCAGAATTTGCAGTAAATCCAGATGGATCTGGTGGTGGAAGAGTTAATACTATTGACTGGTTTCAGTATAGTAATATCGTTGGAGTAAATACTCCAAATACGTATGATTATTCCACTCTATCAAGTAATCATGGAACACACGTTGCTGGAACTGCGTGTGGTAATACTCAAGGATGGGCAAGAGATGCAAATATTTACACTATAGAATTTAACTATCCAAGTTCTCCAGTTGCTGATTGGGCGTTGATTTTATTTGATTATCTGAGAGCATTTCATAATAACAAACCAGTAAATCCTGCTACTGGCAGAAGAAATCCAACTATAACTAATCACAGTTGGGGTTATAGTTATGCAAATATAGATTTGAATACAGTATCATCGGTTAGTTATAGATCCATACTTAACAATTTGTCAGTCCTTGACCCAACACAGAAAAAGAATACTTTAGAAGCAAATGGAGTTCCAGTTCCTTTGGGAAATACTCTGTATAGAATTCCAGCAAGATATACGTCCTTAGATGCGGATATTCAAGATGCTATTAATGATGGTATTATAGTGATTTCATCTGCTGGAAATTCATATTGGAATTGTGCTGCTGAAACTTCCCAGGACTACAACAACTATATCGAATTGACTACTTCTCAGCAAATATATCACTCTAGAGGTTCCAGTCCAGGAGCATGTCCTGGGGTAATTTGTGTAGGAAGTATTGACTCATCTCACGTAGAAACTAAATCAGATTTTAGTAATTGGGGAAGTAGAGTTGATGTTTGGGCCCCTGGAGCAAATATAATATCATCAGTGTATAACGCTTCCGCTAGTTCTGAGTTTGGTATTACACTACTGAATGATCCTAGGAGTTCATCATATAAATTGGGATCAATATCTGGTACCAGTATGGCAACTCCTCAAGTATGTGGAATGATCGCATGTTTAGCAGAACAAAATCCATCAATAACACAACAAGATGTTAGAGACTACATAGTTAAGTATTCCAAGCAAAATCAAATCAGATTGCAAGTTGGGCAGCAGGATTGGATTGACTCTGGTGCAAAGATACCTACACAATCACCATATACAGCATTGAGTGAGGATTCAAATAATAGATTTGCTTATTACCAAATTGAAAGACCTTTTAATGGATTGACTTCACCAAAAGCAACATTCAAGAAAAGACCTACAACTGGTCAAGTTTTTCCAAGAGTAAGAAATAGAAGATAGAACTATGGCATTAGTACCTGGATCTGGCGCAGTCATTAGACCAATTTTCAATGAAGAAACATTGGGAGTAGATTCTGTCGTGGTTGAAAAAGGTGGTTCTGGATATAGTGAAATTAATCCACCAAAATTAAGAATTGGTAATTGTGGTAACCCAATTAGGGATGCTGTATTAAAACCAGTGATACACAATGGAAGAATAACTGGAGTGATAGTACTAGACTCTGGTGAGGGTTATGATCCACTCAGAGTTAATTTAATACCCAGAGTACCAGAAGGGGCAACAGAAGTACCAGTTCCAGCAAAAGCACAACCAATATTAAAAGATGACGGATCATTAGAGTACATTAAAGTAACTCAACCTGGAGATAGTCATTTTTATGATGTCGATGTGGAAATACTTGGAGGAGAAGGATCTGGTGCTGAAGCTAGAGCAGTATCAAAATCTGTGACTGGATTGGTGCTACTGAGCCCAGGAAGAAATTATGAAACTGCACCATTCATTAGTATTAGTGGAGGTAATGGTAGGGGTGCTACTGGTGTTGCTGATATTGATAATAGGGGTGTGGTTTCTCCAAATATAGAAGTTAGCAATCCTGGTCAATTTTACCTCAAAGAACCATACGTACTTCTTGTTGGAGGTGGAGGCCGTGGTGCAAAAGCAAAGGCTGTTGTAGACCAAGGTGAAATTGTAAATATAGAATTGATAGATCCTGGAAGCAATTACATCAGTCCACCAAAGGTTGTATTTGCTAGGAATGTAAAGGTAAAGAGAAAGTCCAGAAATAGACAGTCATACAATCCAGAGATATACAATATTAGTGGTATCACAAAGAATATTGGAAGGGCAGATAGCAATATCTACCTAAGTACAACCCAACCATTCCCAGGAAGTGGAGTAATTCTTCTAGAAAAAGAATTGATTAGATACACTGGTAAGGATAGCAATAGACTAACTGGTTGCACTAGAGGACTAAACTTCAGATATGATCAAAGAATAGTACTTGATGATTTACAGGATAATGAAAGCGGAGTAACTTCATATCAATTTAATATTGGAGACAGAATTGTAAGATTGACAGAATCTGCTGATAATAAGATTGCAATTGTATATGATTGGAACCCAACAACTAAAGAACTGTTTGTCGTATTTAAAGTTGATGAACTAGCATTCATTGATGCTGGTGCTCCTGGCGAAAAAACTAACGTTGTTTTTGATGCTGGTGTTTCTGATACTACAGATTCTGGAGATTTACCGCACGTACTAGTTGACGATGAGTTTGGTGTTGTGTATAAATTAACAACTCCATTATCTACACTAACAGGTTTCTCTTTCCAGGACACTGAAGAATTTGATGGATTGGGTAATGGTCTTCCCGATTTGTTTAATACTAATACTGGATTTGCAAATCAAATCAATCTCGATGGAGGTATCCCATCCACATTATATGGTATTGAAGAGACTCAGGGTGGACAAAATACGACTCTATTTGTAGTGGGAGACAAAATTAAAGATTCTAGTCTACCATTTAAGATCGCGCAAATTCAGGATGCTGGAGCGTTGGATGAAGGAGTTGATCATTTTGCTACTCTCACTTTACAGATGGATACTTCAAATCCAAATTATTATAATAATATAGATTATACTGTTGGTGAGGTAGTCACTGGTACAAATTCTCAGGTTCAGGCAACTGTCAAGTCTTGGGATCCAATCAATAAAATTCTAGTACTCGAAGATGTCGTACCATATGATACTGGTTCAATTGAAGATGGAATAATTTACGAATTCTCACAAAATTCCACTGTTATTGAAGTTAGAATCAATTCAGTTGGATATAATTATACTTCAGCACCAACTGTGACTATATCCGATACTGGAACATTCCAAGCAACCGCTACTGCAACTATTACTGCAGACCAAGTTACATCAATTGCTGTAACTAATGGTGGATATGGATACTCAACCAAACCAACTGTTACTATTACCAATGGAGGTGGACAAGATGCTATCGCTGAAGCAATCTTGGGTGGAGAAAAGTTACAGGGCCAAAATGGTGCGTTGTGGAAGATAAAAACTTTAAATTATGACGTACAAGTTAGAAACGATAATTTTTAACAACTAAATATAACAGGTAGATTAATTACAGTTATAGGGAAAATAAATGTCTGCACTCCTTACGGATCAATTTAGAATATACGCAGCAACAAAATTCATCAAATCGCTAGAAGGTCCAGATCCTCAAGCGACTGATTTATCTGCAGGTGCTGATAGAGATCGTCTTTACGTTTTTATTGGAAGACCACAAACTTGGGAAGATGAAAACAATCCTCCACAAGCTATTGATAGTTTTTCGGAGTATAGCGATTTGTATGATGACATGATCTCTTTGAAAAGAGTTCTTGCAAATGATACGATCCAAGTTGTTCGTAGAATTGATTGGATTCCACCAGAAAAGACAACTGGTGGACTAGGTTATATCTATGACATGTATCGTCATGACTATTCCCCAACCAAAACTGCTGCATCTGGATCTACCCGACTATATGATGCAGATTTCTATGTAGTTAACTCAACATATCAAGTATATAAGTGTATCTACAATGGTACTTCACCATCAGATCCAAATGGAAAACCATCAACAGTAGAACCAACTGGAACTTCAACGTCAATTATCACCACATCTGATGGTTATCGTTGGAAATACATGTACACAATTCCTGTTGCACAGGTTCTCAAATTTTTCTCGTCAGATTATATCCCAGTACTAGTTGATGCTGCAATCAGATCAAACGCATCTTCTGGAGAAATTGACACTGTAGTAATCAACTCATCTGGAACTGGATATAATAATGGTACTTATGATAACGTTCCCATTAATGGTGATGGTACTGGAGGAAGAGTTTCCATCATCGTTGATGGTGGTAAAATTGTTAATGCTACTGTTACTTCTGGTGGTATTGGATATACTTTTGGTAAAATTATAGTAGACCAAATTAATGGTATTGGTACTGGATCTGGTGGTTTAATTGACGTTATCATTCCCCCTCAGGGCGGTCATGGATATAATCCTGCGTTTGAGTTGGGTGGATATCGTGTTATGGTAAATGCCAAACTACAATATTCTGAAGGTGCAGGAGACTTCCCGACAGATAATGATTATCGTAGAATTGGATTGCTAATCAATCCCAATAAGTTTAATACTTTTGAACTTGCCTCAGATTTAACATTGAGTGCTACGAAGGCTGCAATTTTCCCACCATCATTCCAAGGTAATTTCTTTGTTGATGAAATTATCACCCAAACAAAAATTGTTGGTGGTCAACAAGTTACTTCTAGAGGAAGAGTGATTTCATGGAATTCCACAACTAAAGTATTGAAGTACTATCAGAATAAAGTTGATGGTATTTACCCAGAAATTACAGGTTCACTGAATGACTTTAGTGGCAGTAATGTTATTACTGGTAGTTCTTCTGGATCATCAGGAGAACCCGATGTAAACTTCCCATCAGTTCCTGGTACATCCACAAGAACTATCAATAACACAGAATATGACTTGGGTATGAGATTTACATCTGGTTATGCTTTTTCGGAGATTGAAAAGAACTCTGGACAAGTCATCTATATAGATAATAGAAGAGCGATCTCCCGTGCAAACGACCAGATCGAAGATATCAAAATTGTAATCGAATTCTAATAAGGTAGTAAGAGAAAATGCCACAAAATACCAACCTGAACGTCAGCCCATATTATGACGATTTTGATAAGTTTAAGAACTTTTACAAGGTTCTTTTTAGACCTGGATTCCCCATTCAGGCAAGAGAACTTACCACAATGCAGTCTATTCTGCAAAATCAGGTAGAGAGTTTAGGTACTCACTTCTTTAAAGATGGGGCCATGGTTATCCCTGGTCAGGTTGGTTTTGACAATAACGTAGATGGTATTCTGGTTCAATCCAGTTTCCTGGGAACTAACGTAGAAGAGTATAGGACTCAACTCGATGGAGCAATCATTACTGGTCTGACGACTGGGGTAAAAGCAAAGGTAATTTACTCCATTTCATCAGATGAATCGGAGAAGGGATTTATCACTTTCTATGTGAAATATATTGAGGCAGGTGGAGATGATAAGACCATCATCAGATTTTTAGATAATGAACAATTGGTTGCAGATAGAGAGTTGACATTTGGTAACAGTCTCCTTGAGATTGGAAGTCCATTTGCACAACTACTCCCCAATGGTGGAACTACTATTGCTTCTACTGCATATGTGAATACTGGCGTATATTTTATTAGGGGTTACTTCATTGATGTTCCTTATCAGTATGTTATCCTAGATCAATACGGTCAGGATCCATCATATAGAGTTGGTTTGGAAGTTTCGGAATCAATTATCACTTCTGAAGATGATCCTTCACTAAATGATAATGCTGCTGGATCATCCAACTACGCTGCTCCTGGTGGTCATCGTTTTAGGATCAAGACAACACTAATTAAAAAGACACTAGACGATACTGCAGATAAAAACTTCTTAGAATTAATTCGTATTGTAAAAGGTAAGGTACAACAATACGTAGATAGAACAGTTTACAATGAACTAGAGAAGGAACTAGCTAGAAGAACCTACGACCAAGTGGGTGATTTCATGATCAGACCATTTGATATTAAGGTAAGAGAATCTCTCAATGATGGTTTCAATAATGGTGTATATCTCCCTGGAGAAGTAACTCAAGATACTAAAGTTGTTGCGTCTTCAGAACTATATGCGGTAGAAATTTCACCAGGAAAAGTATATCTAAAGGGATATTCAGTAGAAACAACTCAAGCAACTTTCCTAGATCTCCCAAAATCAAGAGAATACAATTGCCTGCAGAATAATATTATCCCATTCGAACTTGGTAATTATACATCAGTACAAAATGTTTATGGAGCTCCAGTAATTACTGGTCCAGATATCACATCATCATACCAAATTGTAGAACTACGAAGCGAGTTTTCATCAACTCCTGGTGTTGCTGCTGGCAACTTAATTGGTGTTGCTAGAGTAATGAACTGGGAGTATTCTGGTTCTGGTGGAGATTTGATTGATGCAAATAGCAATGATACATATAACTTATATCTATTCGATATTTCACTTCACACTAAGTTGAAGTTGTCTGCCTCAACTACAATCGAAGCAGGTTCTCAAGTAGTTGGCAGAATTAGTGGAGCTACTGGTTTACTCAGAGTGTCTCCTGGAGAAGCTTCATATACTGGAGATACTTTAACTCTTACGGATGTTCAGGGTACTTTCAGAATTGGTGAAGTTATTCAGGTAGACGGAAGAGATAAGGGAACAGTATCGGCTGCTCCATATACGTTCAATTTCTCAGACACTAAGCAAATTCTAGGTAGAAATAGTGCTGGTTCTAGCATAATCTTCTCATGTGACGCAAGAGCAACTGAACAATATAGATTAACTGGAACATACTTTACTTATACTAGTGGTACTGGTATTTTAACTGGTTTTAACAGTAACATTGCACCAGAGGTAAAACCTGGAGATCTTCTCTACATTAGTGCAACTCAGTATTTCAAAGTAGATAGTATCCCATCATCATATAACCTATCCACGATTTTCAACTATTCATCTCAAACAATTAAGGTAACTCCTTCTGCTGGATTCTCACCATCTAACAACAGTCAATACCAAACTGTTGTTAGAATACGTCCACAATTAGAAGGTAAGCAGAATGGTGATCTCTTCACTGAGATGCCAAAGAAAGCAATTAAGCAGATAACTGATGAAAGTATGGTGGTCAGGAGAACATATGAGTCTCAGGTCATCAGTAATAGTTTCTCAATCTCTCTTGCTGAAAATGAACAGTTCGGTTCTGTTGAGTTTGAGAACTATAATCTAACTGTAACTGGAGTTTCTGGTGGAAGCTCGTATGCAGTTGGTAATGTAATTCCTCTACAGACAGCACTATCTGGATCTGCTGGATATGCAACATTCAATACATCTGGAACTCCAAGATCTACTATTTCCGTAAGTAATCTTGTTGGGATCACTTCAGTAAGATTGATTGCATCTATTTCTAAGAATGTTGTTACTGAAAAAATTAAAAATTCCAACAAGATGACCGTTTGGAAGGTAAATAGAACTTCCAAACTCAGCGATCAAATTCCATTTGGGCTGTCATACACCAATCTATATGGCACTAGAATTGAAGATAAAGAAATCTCTCTTGGTACCAAAGACGTATATAAACTTCATGCTATATACGAATCGTATGACGATAATGAGGCTCAAGTTCCTTATGTGACACTGGTTGAATCAGCGTTCTTCCAAATTGGATCTCTTGTTACAGGAAAAACATCTGGTGCTAAGGGTATCGTTGTAGATTTCAGTTCAACAACACTAAAACTATCTGTAGTATATCAAACATCAAATCAATTTATACAGAACGAAACAATCATTGGTGTCAATGGACTAGGCATTACAATTCAAGGTCTGGTTAGTGATGCTGATGGATCAATCTTCGCAGGAAGCAGAAATATCACATCTTCGTTTGAATTGCACACTGGAGAGTCATCATTCAACTATGGTATTTCATATTTAAAGAGAAGACCTGGTTCATCTGCACCTATCAGAAAATTAAAGATCGTTGCAGATTATTTCACACATGAATCTACGGGTGATTATTTTAATATCGACTCTTATGTTGGTATTGGATACGATAATATCCCAACATACGTTTCTCCAATTACGTCAGTATCAACTTCAGATTCTCAGGAAAAAAATCTGAGAGACGTGCTTGATTTTAGACCTGGTGTTAAAGATCTTGTAAGTGGTGGTGGTACTGTATCAAATCCATTCTATTTACAGTGCTCTAGTTTAGATTTCAATAGTAGAGTGTATGATGCTCAGGCAACTACTTTTGATATTCCCAAAGTAAATTCTGATTTTAGATGTGATTATTGTTTCTATCTAAGGAGAATGGATACATTATCCGTAGATACTTTAGGTACATTCTTCGTGACGATTGGTACTCCAGCAGAATATCCAACAGTACCACCAGAAGTTGACAATTCAATGCTTTTAGCAGTTATTGCTCATGAGGCATACGGTTTCAATCCTGAAGTGGATTCATTTATCTTCAAAGAAGATATCAGAAGATACACCATGAAAGATATTGCACTTCTAGATAAGAGAATCAAGAACGTTGAATATTACAGCGCACTCAACTTACTTGAGCAAGAAACAAATTCATTAACTATTAAGGATGAGTTTGGTAACGATAAGTTTAAGAATGGATATTTGGTTGATACTTTTGAAAACCAAGACGTTGCAGATTTGGAGAATCCTGATTATAACGCCTCTGTTGACTTGACCAACAGACAGATGAGACCTTCTCACTACACCACCAATATTCCTCTGCAAATTAATCTATCACAGTCCAGCAACATTTCAATTAATAATAGAATTGTAACTCTTCCATTTACTGATCAGTTGCTTATTGAGCAGCCATATGCTTCACAGGTTGAGAACGTTAACCCATTTAATGTCTTTACTTTCCTTGGTTCAATTCAACTAAATCCATCTAGTGATGACTGGGTAGAAACTCAGGTTGCACCAGCCTTAGTGACTCAGATTGAAGGTAACTTCCAGTACCAGGCAGAAAAAATCAGAGCAGATCAGAATGGTCTTGGTCCTGCTATGTGGAATGCTTGGGTTGAAGATTGGTCTGGTTCAAGAACTACAGTAACTAATACTAGTTCTTGGAACTGGGGTAACTCATGGGGTGTTAACAGAACTGTAACAACCACTGGTATCATCGAGAGAAGAACAGGTACTCAACAGAGACTAGTCACCAGATTCGATAACAGAAGTCTAGGATCACGTATCGTTTCAAGACAAAACGTACCTTTTATTAGATCAAGAAACGTTTCATTTATTGGTGAAAGACTCAAACCATCTTCACAATTCTTTGGATTCTTCGATAATGTTCCAGTATCAACTAATATAACTCCAAAGATTATTGAACTAATTAAAAATCCATCGGAAGATGCTGCAACCACAAACAACCCATTTGTAGTTGGAGAAAATGTATTTGCATATAGAATCACATCGAGAAATGCTACTGGTGGTGCAATTACAGAATCTATTCCCATCTTTAGAGCAAAAGTTGCTGCTCTTAATGATGGATACAGATTCAACCCATATACTGACATTGAATTAGCGGAGCAATATTCTTCAACTACTGCATATCTAAACATTGATACCGACGCTCTTGCCTCCCAAGCAAATGGTACTTACTTTGGTAATATTGAGATTGGTTGCATTTTAATTGGTCAGACATCGAACGCTAGAGCAATTGTAAGAGATAGAAGATTGTTTACAGATAGGAAGGGAACTGTTAAGGGATCATTCTTTATCCCAAGAGCAGATGGTCCCACAAATCCTCGCTGGGCAACTGGAAGAAGAACATTTGTTCTTTCAAATAGTTCAACAAACCAGGTAGGAATTCCAGGTGGTACAACAATTTCCAACGCTCAAATTGGATACGAGGCAACTGGTATTCTTGAGACAAATCAGGAAACAATTCTGGCGGTAAGAAATGCTGAGATTGTAACTGATCAACTGCGTCAACAAATTACTACAAGTAGAACAAGAAATGAACAAGTAACCCTTGGTTGGTATGACCCTCTAGCTCAATCATTCATTGTTCAGGAAAGGGGTGGTTGCTTCATCTCTAAGGTTGAAGTATTTTTCGCAAGTAAAGATCAAAATATTCCTGTCACTTGTCAGATCAGAACAATGGAGAATGGTTCCCCAACCAGCAAGATTCTACCAATGTCTACAGTTACTGTATATCCAGAAAGTGTAGAGATCTCAGAGAATGCGTCAATTCCAACTACATTCAAATTCCCAGCACCTGTATACCTAACTGATACACAGGAGTATTGTTTTGCAATTCTATCAGATTCTAATGAATATACTATTTGGATTTCTGAAATGGGTCAGGTAGATATCACTGGAGATAGAACAATCTCAGCACAACCATATGCTGGTGTTCTATTCAAATCTCAAAATGCTTCCACATGGTCACCAAATCAACTGCAGGATCTCAAGTTTAATGTATACAGAGCTAACTTCGATACCTCTGGCGGTAAGTTGACTCTAAACAATGCGGATCTCGATATTGGAAATAGAGGTGTCATCAACTTGAGAGAAAATCCAATTGAGACCAAGAAGGCGAATCTAACATTGACGATGAATGATGATCTTGCATCATACACTCTCGGATCTAGAATTTACCAAAAGACAACCAACGCTTCTGCTACAATTATTGAAGTTAATACTAATGCATCACCAAATCAAATTACAGTAACTGATATTGAAGGTCAATTTGTTCAGGGCGATCAAGTCGGTGATGTTATCACATATCCAATCGTAAGTAGTCAGTCAACATCAACATTATATGTTTCTACTCAAGTAGGTGTTCTAACTGGCAACTATGCTATTGGTAAGACAGTAACTGGTCAAACATCTGGTGCAACAGCAATCATTACTGGATGGAATATTGGTAATGGTCAACTACAATTGAACTATATTTCAGATCAATTTGAAGTTGGTGAAGTACTAAGACAATCAAATCCAGTTGTAGATAGTACAATTCTTTCATCTCCAGCGGCGCCAGTGTATGCAGGAGATTCCTACAATAAGTACATTTCTACCCCACCATCATTTGCATCTTCGGAGAGAAGAGTTAAGATTCTACATAGTAATCATGGTATGCATGATATCACAAACTCTGTAGTCATCTCAAATGCGGTATCTGAAGTTTCACCAACAACATTAAGAACATCAATTACTACAACAGATCTCACTCTATCTGTTGCTGATGCTACTGCATTCCATAAAACAATCAATGGATTGCCTATTGGTAGCGACAACCCAGGTTATTTGAGAATCAATGGTGAAATTATGGCATATACTGCCATTACTGATGAGAATACTTCAATCACGATCAAGAGTGTGAATGGCCGAGGTATTTCGGGAGGCGCTGCTATTTCAAACCATACTGAGGGTGATTTAGTCGAATGCTATAACTTAGATGGTATTCCATTGATTGAAATCAATAAATCTCACGATGCTGTATATGATACAACATTGGATACATATGAAATTGAAACTAGTTCCATCTCATCCGTTGGAATTTCTGGCGGTGGTTCTAATGTAACTGCTTCACAAAATGTTTGCTATGAAGTATTAACACCTCTGATTGGACATGTTACTGTTAATGGAACTGATATTAAGGCAAGATTAAATAGTGTAACTGGAACGTCAATTGGCGGTGATGCTACATCGGAGCCATCATTTGTTAACACTGGAGACTATAGACAGGTAGATATCAATGAATCAAATAACTTAGGTTCACAGTTCTTGGTACTATCTAAAGTCAATGAGAATGCTAAATTATCTGGTAATAAGTCAATGACATTAGAATGTCTATTGAATTCAGATTCAAACTTAGTATCTCCAGTGATTGATTTGGATAGATGTAGCGCAATCACAACAACAAGCAGAATTAATAATCCATCAAATTGGCAGGATGCTGCTCTTGCTACTGGCGATCCTCATGATGCTGCGTATATTACTAGAATGATTTCTCTGGATAATCAGGTGTCAAGATCGATCAAAGTATACTTTGATGCTTATAGACCTGGAAACGCAACAATTAGAGTTCTTTACAGAGCAGTACCAGTAGGTTTTGCTGGAGCAGAAGAAGATATTGCTTGGAGTTTCTTCAATACTGATGGAAGTCCTGATAACCCAGTTCTCCCAGTAAATGACGAGATCTTCAAACAGTATGAATACACTGCTTCTGGACTCGAATTTGTCAAGTTCCAGATCAAAATCGCCATGTCTTCAACAAATCAGGCAAAGGTACCTAAAATCAAATACTTCAGAACAATTGCGACTGCTTCATAATGGAAAATAATTTTTTAAAAATAGAGAATCATAATGATTTGGTCAGAGATCCCTCTACCAATGCTATCATAAATAAGAATGAAACCGAATATCAGAACTATCTTAGAAACTACGAAAGGTTGAAAAGAGAGAAGGAAGAGTTACATAATCTAAAAGATGATGTAGAATCCCTAAAATCTGATATTGGTGATATTAAAAATTTATTAACAAAATTGATTGAGGTAAAACAACATGACGATTGAGACAACTGATTCTGGTGAACTACTTAATTCTTTCCGTACTCGTTACCAATCTTTGGTCACAGAGAATCAACAACTAGCACAAAAGATTAAGGAAAATGAAGTACAAGCACTAAAATTACTAGGTGCTATTGAAACACTAGAATTTCTTGAAGCAAAGACTGAAGAACCAGTGATCAAAGAAGATTGATATAATCTAAGTTATCTTTATGGGGGTTAATAACCCCCATTTGTTTTTTATAAATACATAAAGAGAATCATATAGTATATCTAACAAATTTGGGATAATCACCGATGGCAAATAGAATTCAATTAAGAAGAGGATCTGCCCAAGAATGGTCCAACGTTAACCCCACATTAGCGATTGGAGAGCTTGGCATTGAAATCGATACTGGACGTATTAAGATCGGTGATGGTGTTACATCATGGAACTCGTTAAGATATGAGAGACCACTAGAGTCAGTAGCAAACAGTGCAAACACTCTTGTACAGAGAGATGCTGATGGAAATTTCTCAGCAGGATCTATTACAGGTACACTTATTGGTAACGCTGCTACCGCAACTCGATTAGCAAACGTTCGTCAAATTGCACTATCTGGTGACGTTACTGGTTCAGCAACCTTTGACGGTTCTGCAAACCTAAACCTATCATCTGCTCTTGGATTAATCCCAACTTTACCACACTATGATGGAACAGTCAACAGTTCTGGTACTTACATCAGAGTTACTGTTGACGCAAAGGGAAGAATTACAGACGGAGAAAACCCAACCAATATTGCAGACTTTGGCCTTGATGGAACCATAGAAGGTGAGTCTGCACAAGCATTTGATAGAGACCTTCAAGCGATTGCCGATCTATCTACAACTGGTATTCTTGCTCGCGTCTCTGACGGTAATGTTGCAACCAGAACTGTTACTGGTACACCTGGAAGAATTTCAGTAGTTAATGGTTCTGGTGTTGCTGGAAACCCAACTCTAGATCTAATTAACACAACTGTTACTCAGGGTACATATAATACTCCCACTATTGCTGGTAACACACAAACAATTAAGGCAACAAGATTTACTGTTGACCAGTGGGGAAGATTTACATATGCAGAAGATTTCCCAATTGCTACTGCAGTAGAAGGAACTATTTCACCAACTTGGGCAACGGGTAATACATATTCAAGATATGATAAAGTTGTCTATAATGGTAGATTATACGAAGCACTAAGTTCTGGTACATCAGGTGCAACACCACCAACGCATACTTCTGGAGATATTACCGATGGTGTTATCCTGTGGAGACATCAAGGTGTAGTAACTACTCGTCAAAAGGGACTAGCATCATTTGCACAAGAAGACTTTGATGTTAATGCAGACGGTCACGTAAGTATTGCATTTAATGGTGTTGATAATACACAACTACAAAATAATCAAGTTCGTTTTGCAGACGGATCCACATATACCGCATACGAACTGGATAATGAACTAACAGCATCTACTGGTTATAGAGGTTTAACTACAATTAATGATCTATCAGTAAATGATACATCTGGAAATCCACTAATACGCAGTATCAATAGTGACAATCCAGCAACTAGTAATGTTGATATCAATACTGTAACTGCAAATATCTTCTCGGATATTACTCTAGATAAAACCAGCACTACAGTACAGACTATTAATCGTGCTGGTTCTTTAACTATTTTAATGGATGCAAATACTGCATCTAACCGCTTCCTAAGATTTACAGCAAATAATGCTGGAACTGGTGAAGCTAAGATGGAGATTACCGCAGACGATTCCATCTTACTCCAATCGACAAACTCAACAATAAGTGTTTCTTCATCTCAGCAAATTTCACTAATTTCTAGTGGAGCAGATGTCAGAGTAGAAGATATATATTTCTCTGATAATGCAATCAGTTCAACCAATTCTACAATTATTCTAGATCCTGCTGGAGTTGGAAACAATACTGGTACTGTTCAAATTAAAGGTGATCTATTAGTTGATGGTACAACAGTAACAGTCAATTCAACAACAATGACAGTTGATGATCCAATCATCACTTTGGGTGGAGATACTGCTCCTGCATCTACCGATGGAAAGGATCGTGGTGTTGAATTCAGATACTACGACACACAAGCAAGACTAGGTTTCTATGGTTGGGATTCTGGTTACACAACTCTAGCAGGAACTACTGGTGGTTATCGCTTCCTCTACAATGCAACAAATACTTCTGAAGTCTTTTCTGGTACTGATGCTGGTGTTATTGCTGGCAACCTTGCCCTCAGTAGTAACGTTGGATCAACTAGCACTACAACAGGCACCCTGGTAGTCACAGGAGGCACTGGAATCAGTCAAAACCTATGGGTGGGTGGTAATCTCAATATTGCAACCAACAGCACTCTACAAGGCACTCTAAGCGTCACTGGAAATACAACCCTGAATAGTAATGTAACCTTGGTGGGATCTGACACGGCCTCCACAGAACTATTCAAGATCCAAAATGCTTCCTCTGTTGATAAATTCTCTGTAGACTCTGCTACTGGAAATACATCTATTGTAGGAACTCTTTCTGTTACTGGTAATACAACTCTCAATAGCAACGTTACCTTAGTAGGTTCTAATACCGCGGCTACAGAACTATTCAAGATTCAAAATGCTTCTGCTGTTGATAAATTTGTTGTAGATTCATCTAGTGGTAATACCACTATTTCTGGAACTCTTGGTGTTACTAGTGCAACTACACTAAGTTCAACTTTAGGTGTAACTGGGGCAACAACATTAACTGGAAATGTAACTCTACAAAACGCTTCATATCTGTACTCACAGAATAACAACACTCCAACAATTGCCGTCGATGGAAGCAATAATTACATCATTTCTGGTGGTGATTATGGGTCATTTAGATATGATGGTGGTGGATATATTTCTGGCGATGTACTGTTCGCAAGCGATGTATTTGTTAACGGTGCAATTAACGTTAAGGACTCTGGAGACACTGGCGTTGCGTCTACTGTTAACAACATCTCAGTTCGCTATAAAGCAACTCTAGGAACCCAAATTGCATATACTCCAACACATGCATCAGATACAACTACTAACTTAAGAGTTGTTGGTGGTGCTGGTATTCAAACTGACCTTTATGTTGGTGATGATTTGTATGTTGGAAAATTAAATTCTGGTGATACAGTTAAGTTCTCCGTTCTTGGTGAGTCTGGTGACACTTCAATTAGTGGTACTCTAGCAGTAACAGGTAATGCAACCTTAACTAGCGATCTTGCTGTAAATGGTGGAGATATTACCACCACTTCCTCAACTGCCACATTATTCAATTCTGGTGCGACAACATTAAATATTGGTCAGGCAGCAACTACTATTTCAATTGGTGCCACAACAGGTACATTAACTGTAAGAAATGCCAATACAGTTATCACTGGAAACTTAACTGTCAACGGAACAACAACTACAGTAAACTCAACAACTATTACTGTTGATGATCCAATCATCACTTTGGGTGGAGATACTGCTCCTGCATCCGACGATAATAAGGATCGTGGTATTGAGTTTAGATACTTCGATCTATCGGCTAAGTTGGGTTTCTTCGGATGGGATGATTCATCTGCTGGTTATAGATTCTTAGAGAACGCAACCAACACTTCTGAAGTATTCTCTGGTACAGATGCTTCACTATTCGCTGGTTCACTAACTCTATCAAAGGCAGGAACAGCACTAAGCGTAACTAACAATGCATCTATTGGAGGAACATTAGGAGTAACTGGTGTAACTACATTATCCAGCACTTTAGGTGTAACTGGTACAACTACGCTAACTGGCCAGTTGACTGCAAATGGTGGTGCATTAATCAGGAACGTAAGAGTTGGTCTAACTGCAGTTAATGAAATTGATACCTCTTCAGGAAACCTAATTTTAGATTCTGCTGGAGGTACTGTACAGATTGAAGATAACGTAACTATTACAGGAACTCTAACAGCAAATAATGCGGATATTGTTGGTACTGCAAGAGATGCAAGAAAGTGGACTACTGCAAGGACAATTTCACTTGGAACTGACCTATCAGGAAGCGTTTCCATTGATGGATCATCAAACGTTACTCTAGGTGCTACGTTATCCAACACTGGAGTATCTTCAGGAACTTACACTAAGGTAACTGTAGATACTAAGGGAAGAGTTACCTCTGCTACTCAAGCAAGTACCTCTGATATTTCCGAGGGTTCCAATCTATACTTCACTGATGAAAGAGTTCAAGATGCTGTAGCAACTGCTCTCACAACAAACGCATCACATAATGGAATTTCAGTATCATACAATGATGCTGGAAATGCAATCAATATTAGCAGAAATACTCTTTCATATACATATCAGAACTATAGTGGTACTGGTTCAAGAGTTGCATTCCAAGCAAATTCGGGAAGAAATACAGCAGATTTATTAGTTGTTGCTGATCGTCTACTTCAGACACCAGTTGTCGATTATAACTATTTTGATCAAGTATCATACGGATCTGTTGGTGGTCATACTGGTGAAAGCACTATTACAGTACCATCCAACGTTGGATTGACTACTGGTATGCCAGTTTCTGGTAACGGTATTGGTTCTGGTGCAGAGATCACAAATATTTCTGGAAATACTATTACTCTTTCTGCAGCGAATACATCGTTCCTGAAGAGAGCAACTATTGCAACAATTGGTACTCCAATTGGAGCTAACGTTCCATCTGCGAGTAACCAAACATACACTAATGTTTCATCTACAACATCAGGTGCTGGATCTGGAGCAACATTTAACGTTTCGAGAGGAACTGCTGGTGTTATTACTTCGGTTACAGTAAATAACGGTGGTACTAACTACTCCATCGGAGATACTGTTGTGATTCCTGGTACTAACGTTGGTGGATCAGCGCCTACAGATAATATTACGTTTACCGTATCCTCCACAAGCACAACTACCACAACTGCTACATTCTCACCAATTGTCAAATTCACTTCCGCTCCAACAGCGGGTAGTAATAATGTAACCGTAAGATATCTACCACTATAAGAGATCTACCATGTCAGCATCAAAACCAGCAACCAGAACAGAGTTCAAAAATTATTGCCTAAGAAGATTAGGTTATCCTGCAATTGACATCAACGTTTGCGATGAGCAACTGGATGACCTAATTGATAGAGCATTAACATACTACCAAGATTTTCATTATGAAGGTAGTTACAGAGCAATCATTAAAATTGAAGTTACTGAGCAGATGAAAACTGCTGCGGCTGGGACTGCTCCAATTGCAAATACCGCATGGAGCGAATCGACTCAGTATGTTGAACTCCCACCTGGAGTTCTTGGAGTAGATAACGTATATACACAAGTAAGTACTTCATCATCAATTCCAGGAAACATTTTCAACATCAAATATCAGTTATTCCTGAATGATATCTACGCATTTACGAATAACCAGATTCTACATTATTATATGGTTCAGAACTATCTCGAAACTCTTGACTGGGTTACTAACTCAAGATTATACAAGAGATTGAGATATACTGCAAATACAAATAGACTATATGTTGATATCGATTGGTCGGAATTGGGTGTAGGAGAATTTGTAGTTGTTGATTGTTTGATGGGAGTAGATCCAACATTATATCCAAAAACCTGGGATGAAACTTGGTTGAAAGAATATGCAACTGCATTATTCAAAGAGCAGTGGGGGCAGAACCTAAGTAAGTATGATGGAATTCAAATGTTAGGTGGTGTTACCCTAAATGGAAGAAAGATTCTAGAAGAGGCAAAACAGGAACTCCAGGATCTCAAGGAAACTCTAAGAGATACATACGAATTACCACCACTAGACATGATCGGTTAATGCCATGCCAGATACCTGCAACCAATCTCCAGATCCATCACCATCCTGTAGGCTTCGTTTAAACGGAACTACAGCAGAGCAGAATTTACTTGAGAATTTGATCACAGAATCAATCGATATCTATGGTCAAGATGTTTATTACATTCCAAGAACTCTTGTGAAGGAGGATGATCTTTTCAAAGAAGATACTATGTCTAAGTTTGAGAGTTCCCATCCAATCAGAGCATACTGCAATACTGTAGATGGATGGGAAGGACAGGGAGACCTTCTAACTAAATTTGGAATCAGGATCGAAGATAAGACTACCTTTGTGGTGTCCAGAAAAAGATTCACCAGTGCTGTTGATGATAACGCATCCCTAATTGTTGAGGGTCGTCCAAATGAAGGTGATTTGATTTGGGCACCATTCTCAAGTGACTTATATGAAATCAAGTTTGTTGAACACGAAAAACCTTTTTACCAACTAGGTAAAGGTTATGTTTGGGAAATGAAGTGTGAACTATTCCAGTACAGCAATGAGGATCTTGATACTGGTATCTTAGCAGTAGATGAGATTGAAGATGAAGATGGATATACTCTAGATCTCACCTTTGCTCCTGGTGGAACTGGTAACTTCTCTAATGATGAAGTTGTTACTGGATCTACTTCTGGTGCTACTGGTGAGGTTGTATCTTGGAATCCAACCACAAGAAAACTTGTACTAAATAAATTAACTGGCATATTTCGAGATAACGAAATTGTTGTCGGAGAAGATTCAAATGCTTCATGGGCTATCAATGTTCTAGATTCTTTCAATATGGAAACATTTGAAGGAGCTCAGAACAAATACTTTGAAGTTCAGGGAGATATGATCTTAGACTTTAGTGAACAAAATCCATTTGGGGATATTGGAAATATGGGAGATAGATTCTAATGTTGGGAACTTACACTTACCACGAAATCATTAAGAAGACTGTTGTTGGATTCGGTACTCTATTCAACAACATTCAGATTCGTCGTACATCAAATAATAAAACTGAGGTAATGAAAGTTCCCTTAGCATATGGACCTGCAGAAAAATTTCTAGCAAGGTTGAGGCAGACTCCAGATCCTACACAATCTAAGATTCAGATTACCTTACCAAGATTATCGTTTGAGATTACAAGTATCAAATATGATGGTGATAGGAAGGTAGCACCAACTCAACAAATAAAATACAAAAATCCAGAGGCTCAGGATGGCATGTATACATCATATATGCCAGTACCATATAATATCGGATTTACTCTCTCAATAATATCAAAAAATCAAGATGATGGTCTTCAGATTCTAGAACAGATTCTACCATATTTCCAACCATCTTACAACTTAACTATAGAAATGATTCCAGAAATTGGAGAAATTAAAGATATTATAATTAATTTGGATGACGTGAGTTACGATGACGATTATGATGGAGAACTTGATAAGAGAAGATCGTTAGTATATAATTTAACATTCACCGCAAAATCTTATCTATATGGTCCTGTAAGAGAACCTTCTGTCATTAGGAAATCTATAGTGGATACTTATTCATCTATAGATACAGTAGAGGCACCAAGAGTTCAAAGATATACAGTTCAACCAGATCCATCCGATGCAGATGCTGATGATGATTTTGGTTTTAATGAAGTTTTCTCCGAATTTACTGATGCACAAAAATGGAACCCTGCTACTGGAGAGGATGAACCCGTATGAGTACGTTTGATGGATTAGATGAAGTTTTTAATGTGGAACCAAGTGAAATTATTGAGACACCTAGAGAGGAAATTGTCCCACTATCGCAGAAACCAGAACTACAACAAGACTATGAAGTAACAAGAGCACAACTTCATAATCTTGTGATGAAAGGTCAAGAAGCCATCGACGGTATTCTTGATGTTGCAAGAAGTTCAGACCATCCAAGAGCATATGAAGTTGCTGGACAACTTATCAAGAATGTTGCGGATGTTGCTGACAAACTAATCGACCTCCAGAAGAAGATGAAAGACATCGATGAGAAATCAGCAACTAAATCAGGTCCTACTACAGTTAATAATACTATGTTTGTTGGATCGACATCAGAGTTGGCAAAACTCCTCAAGCAAAGTACCAAAGAAACTAAATAAAACATAGGAAAGAAATTAACTTCGGAGTTTACTATGTCCGTTTTAAAAGTTGTACAAAATATTGCAGCAGTAGAATGCACAGGTGGTAACGCATCACAATCTTCTGCCGTCATTGTAAGAACTGGTATCTATCGTTTTACTGCTGATGCTTCTGATGCTATTCACGTTGCTTGGGGAGGAAACCCAACAGCAGTAAAGGGAAATGATTTCCATATCCCAAAAGAGAACTCCGAACTTGTAAAGTGTGCTTCTCCAAAGAACGCAAAAATTACAGCAATTACTACTGGTGCAACAAATACAGTAATTACCTGTGATCAAGATGGTAGAAAACCATCTCACCCATTCAACGTTGGTGACTATGTGACTTGCACAGGCTCCTCTGTTGCTGCATATAATACTGGTATTGCTCACCTTGCTGTAACAGCAGTAACCGATACAACTATTACAGTTGCACATAATTCATCTGGTTATTCTGCTTTTACTGGCACTGCAACTCTTTCAAATTCTATTAAGTTCTCAGTAATTCCAGATGGTAACGGTGCTGCTACTGGACATGTTACTGAAGTTCAAATTGTTGGTGGTTGATCATGAAAAAGAGAGTACCTACTGAAAAAGAAATTGCCACTAAACATGGCGTTGACGTTGACTACGTGATCCGTCAAGCAGAAATCGGTTCTACTGTAGAGCGTGAGCATGTAACGGATCACAAAGCAGCATACGGTATTGCTCTCCAACATATTGCTGAGTTTCCCGATTACTATAAGCACTTGCTATCAATGGAAAAGAAACTTAAGAACGAATGGGAAAAGAAAAAACCCATCAAAGAAAATCACATTGCCATCAATAATGGTACTGAATTAGATGACGAAGGTGCTATGGCACTAGGACAACTTGATGAGATTGAGCATTACATCAAAATGCTCCGTCAAACTATCACATCTCCAGACTATCAACTTCCTGGTTGGGTTCAAGCAAAGTTAGCACTATCAGCACATAATCTAAATGCTGCTGCAATGTATTTGATGACTAAGAATGAAGAAACTGAAATGAGATCATTCGGTCAATACATTAAAGAAGTTGCTGCATGGCAACGTAAGGAGGGAAAGAATCAAAGTGGCGGACTCAACGAAAAGGGTCGTAAGTCATATGAACGTGAAAATCCTGGAAGCGACCTTAAAGCACCTTCAAAAGAGGTTGGAAATTCCCGCAGGTCGTCATTCTGCGCTAGAATGAAGGGCATGAAATCTAAACTGACTTCTAAGAAGACAGCAAGCGATCCAGATTCGAGAATAAATAAATCGTTGAGGGCTTGGAACTGCTAATGTACCTTCTAAATGCAAATGATATCAATCGCTTAATTAGAGCATGTGAATTATATAAGGAGGAAACAGGATCGGAATACATGGTAGAAGAATACCAGCATCTCATAAATAAGTTGAAGACTTATAGAGAGCAAAATCTACCTCATGAATCCGAATGACATTTATCTTGGTAATCCCAACCTAAAAAAGGCAAACGTATCTGTTGAATTTACTCAAGATCAAGTTGAGGAATTTATCAAATGCTCGAAAGATCCTGTCTACTTTGCCAAGACATACATCAAGATTGTTTCTCTTGACGAAGGCCTTGTCCCATTTAAGATGTGGGACTTCCAAGAGAAACTAATCGAGAACTTTCATAACAATCGATTTAATATCGCAAAACTACCGCGTCAGACTGGAAAATCTACGACGGTAGTTTCTTATTTGCTACACTATGCAATCTTCAATCCCAACATCAAGATCGCAATTCTAGCAAACAAGGCAGAGACTTCTAGAGAATTGTTATCGCGTCTTCAACTCTCCTATGAGAACCTTCCTAAGTGGATGCAGCATGGCGTTATATCGTGGAACAAGGGTTCGGTAGAACTGGAGAATGGATCCAAGATCATCGCTGCCTCAACGTCTTCTAGCGCAGTCCGAGGAAACTCATTCAACATCATCTTCCTGGACGAATTTGCGTTCATTCCAAACAACATTGCAGAGCAGTTCTTCTCCTCTGTGTATCCTACTATTTCGTCTGGTAAGTCAACCAAAGTTATCATCATCTCTACTCCAAACGGGATGAACATGTTCTATAAACTTTGGCATGATGCTGAGAGGAGAAAGAACACTTACATTCCACTAGAAGTTCATTGGTCTCAAGTTCCTGGCAGAGATGCTAAGTGGAAAGAAGAGACTATCGCTAACACTTCCCTTAGACAGTTCACTCAGGAGTTTGAGTGTGAGTTCCTAGGATCGGTTGATACTCTAATCAATCCAGCGAAACTCAGAAACATGGTCTATGACGATCCAATTCAATCTCATGAAGGATTGGACATCTACGAAGAAGTCAAAGCAGACCATCAATACTTAATGACAGTAGATACTTCTAGAGGAACTAGTCAGGACTACTCAGCATTTATTATTGTAGATATCACAACCATTCCATATACTATAGTTGGAAAATATCGCAATAATGATATCAAACCAATCTTACTTCCAAACATTATCCACAAAGTAGCACAAAACTATAACAAGTCATATATACTAATAGAGGTTAATGACATTGGCGCACAAGTCGCTGATATTCTACAATATGATCTAGAATATGAAAACTTGTTAATGTGTTCCATGCGAGGTCGTGCTGGACAACTAGTTGGATCTGGATTCAGCGGTAAGAAGGCTTCGCTTGGAGTTAGAATGACTTCTGCTGTGAAGAAGGTTGGATGTTCCAACTTAAAAGCACTAATAGAAGAAGACAAGTTAATTGTCAAAGACTACGATATTATTAGTGAATTGACGACCTTCATCCAAAAAGGAAATTCATTTGAGGCAGAGGAAGGATGTAACGATGACTTAGCGATGTCCTTGGTTATATTCTCATGGTTGGCGATGCAACCCTACTTTAGGGAAATGACGAATAATGATGTTCGTCAGAGAATTTATGATGACCAAAGAGAAGCGATTGAAGCGGATATGGCTCCATTTGGTTTTATTGTAGACGGAACGGAAGATGAGACTTTTGTTGATGTCGATGGAGATAGGTGGCACTTGGATGAATATGGAGATCGAGCATTTATGTGGGAGTACATCTAAAAAACCCAAATTATAAATATTTCTAGAAACCAACCACGAAAATCTCTCAGGAGAATAAGTAACATGGCATTAAGTCAATTTTCCCCAGGTGTTGTTATCAGAGAGATTGATAACACTACAGTAAGTACATCTTCAACCCCAACATATGCATCTTTAGTTGGTCCTTTTGCTAAGGGTCCAGTTAATGAAGTACGTGTTGTTTCAACTGAACAGCAACTAGAACAGGTGTTTGGAAAGCCAAACGATAATAACTATGAGTACTGGTTCTCCGCTGCTCAGTACCTCCTATATGGTGGAACAATCAAAGTTATTAGAACAGATGCAGCAGATCTAAAGAACGCTGTAAGTAATGGATCAGCAGTAAAGATCCAGAACAATGTTGTATACGAAACAACCTTTGAGTCAAGTTCACCAACATG
>Ga0208221_1000013_pt1 | contig 30213 bp, 58 predicted proteins | sample LakMenEpi26Jun09_FD_150734 | JGI IMG/M metagenome (GOLD analysis project Ga0208221, IMG submission 150734) | Freshwater microbial communities from Lake Mendota, WI - 26JUN2009 deep hole epilimnion (SPAdes) | ecosystem: Environmental > Aquatic > Freshwater > Lake > Epilimnion/Euphotic zone ... | reverse complement strand
TAGAAATCTAATATATCCGGTCTTTGAATTAAAAATTCATCAAGAAATTTGGGTTCTCGGCCTGGATACTTAAATGTGAACAGTTGATTTGTCAAGTTTTCTCCAGTTTTTTCCATTATAAAAACAAATTAGATCTTGTGAGTAAAATCTAATAGTCCCTGGAGGATTTATTACAAATTTTTTCTCTCCAAAGGTATCATTAAGCAGATATTCAGTATATTGTTCTGTATTTTCTACGATTTTAATAGATTTTTCTAGAAAAGCGAGGACTTCTGTATTGGTAAATCTAAGAGCCTTGGCAGCGTATAAAACTTGCTCACCTAGATCGAGATCATACCCACATCCATTAGATACGTTGTTTTTAAATGAGTAATATGAATGTTTATCAGGTGAATTAACCAATTCACGTAACTCGAGGACCTTTTTAGGCTTAATTTGAGCGTAAATATCAGATCGTACAATAACTTTCATAAATCCTCGTCCATTAAGTTAAAAAGAAACTTTCTAATGTAAAAATCAGCAAATTTTTCAGAGAAATAAGCCTTTAAGATCCCATGAGCTGGATCATGATCCCCCATATGAAGGTCATATTTCTTATGAAGTCCTAACATGGAGTGGGTTGGTTCCATCTCCTCGAGTAGAAGCTTATATCTTACCAGATATTCTTCCGCGGTTGAGTAAAAATTGTTATAAAAATCATATCCTTTCTTCTTAAACCAAAATTTTTGTGAAAAGTATTGCTTTAAATCATAAAACTTTGAGGTTTCAGCCTCTGTATCGGGCATATCATCGAGATAATTGTCAATGTACTCTCTCAAATACTCATCAGTCTGGGCCAGAGGGTGGAAATCGATACCCCCAAAGTACTTTTTCCCACCAATTCGGAGATATTCGCATCCAAATATAGGCGCCTCGGACATTTCCCATGGATAAATGACCAAAGTCTCTGCATAAAACTTTTCTGGGACGGATAATTGGCATAATCTTGCCCTTCTGATCCCATCTCCGTCCCAAGTCCTAGAGACTATAGTGGCATTACCCGATGTCTCCATAAAAGAAAGACCGGAGGGGAACTCATTGGTCATCCTCCAGTCAGGGAATACATTAGTTATCACTTGATTCAAAATCATCAGAGTCATTGTCCGATTCCCAGATGCTACGTTCTTTCTTACGTAGTTTCTTTAGACCTTTATAGAGTTTTTTGATCTCTTGATAGGCGTCTTCTGGGGACATTTTATCCGCGATTTCTAATCCGGCAATAAGAGCTACTTTATCACCAAATCGAGCCAATGCACGTTCAAATGCGCTTAGATCTTCATACATAATTACTCTCCAAGGAAAAAATCTTTAAGTGATTCATGTTCTTGTCTTGATTTAATATTGAGAATCATGAGATCGTAACGAATTTCCTCAATTTTTTTCTCAATATCATCGATTCTTTTAGATAGATTACCAAGTAGGAATAATGTTTTAAACATTTGCCATTACCTCCTTAAAATAGGCGTTATATGCCATGAATCTTCTCAATGAGGGTTGTATACCGAGACTCTGACAGCACTCTAGGTAAGAATGCCACTCATACCAAGGGGTCGTTGGGTCCATTGCCGGGAATTGGGTCGCCCTTACCTTGGAGAGATTTTGCGAAAAGTTCAGAATATCTCTCCAGAAAATCAGAGGAGAAAGAAGTAAGCCGATTATTACCGATTTTAGCATGCATTTCATTGAGTTCGATCCATTCTTCTTGGAGCATAATGGCCTTTATAAGTTACCTTAATATTTTAACCTAGGATTGTTCTGATTTGATTGCATTTAATACTTTCTTTGACTTTCTTTTCAACCAAAAGGTATCAAAGCGAAGACGTGGATAAAACTTCAACCAAAACCAGAACCTAGAAACTTTTAATTTGGCAAGTTTGCCAAGAAGGATGACGTATGCTGCTACGTTCTTATCTACGATGATCATATATGCAACAACTCCAAATACAATAAGAAGTCCGTAATAATAGTACATAGAGTGTTGCATAGATAATCTCCTATATTAGATAACTTAATCGATTTATCAGAGTTTATGTTGATATTTCCACATTTCTTCCCAGACTCCTAGGCAAGCATCATGATACTCATGGTCATGAATCTCGTTTTTAAAGTTTGTATAATCCATCGAGGCAATATGGGACATAACAAACATAGAAATATTCAATCGAGTGGTCCATGCTCTCCAGGCATAGTCACTAACCTGGACTTCAAACGGATCGCAGGAGAGATATTCACGAATCTCATCTAGATGCGATTTATTTCTTGCTCGGACAAGCAATCCGTCTCCTTTCACATTGCTTTTATCTGCAACAACAGAAATAAATCCTTTAGGGGTGAATAGCCACATATTAAATAAAAAAAAAGGTCCTAGGGACAGGGGAATAATCCCGAGTCTCTAGGACAATAATATCAGATCTTCTGAGTAATGTCAACCAATAGCCGGGGCCTTGAGAGCCACAGGGGTCATATCGGCAGCAGCAAGATCGAGAGGGAAGTTGTGAGCATTACGCTCGTGCATCACCTCAAAACCAAGACCAGCGCGGTTGAGGATATCTGCCCAGGTGTTAATTACGCGACCATTGTTATCAAGCAATGATTGGTTAAAGTTAAAACCATTCAAGTTGAAGGCCATCGTGCTAACTCCCAGAGCAGCGAACCAAATACCAACAACAGGCCAAGCAGCCAGGAAGAAATGAAGACTGCGAGAGTTGTTGAAGGATGCGTATTGGAAGATGAGACGTCCGAAGTAGCCATGGGCTGCGACGATGTTATAGGTCTCTTCTTCTTGTCCGAATTTGTATCCATAGTTTTGACTCTCTACTTCTGTGGTTTCACGAACGAGCGAACTAGTGACCAAAGATCCATGCATAGCAGAGAAAAGAGAACCACCAAATACACCAGCCACCCCAAGCATATGGAAGGGGTGCATGAGGATATTATGCTCCGCCTGGAAAACAAGCATGTAGTTAAATGTACCTGAAATGCCAAGAGGCATTCCATCAGAGAAGGAACCTTGTCCAAATGGATATACGAGGAACACTGCAGTAGCAGCAGCCACGGGTGCGCTGTAGGCAACACAAATCCAAGGACGCATACCAAGTCGGTAAGAAAGTTCCCATTCCCGACCCATGTAGCTAAATACGCCAATGAGGAAGTGGAAAACCACCAGTTGATAGGGACCGCCATTGTAAAGCCATTCGTCTAGCGAAGCAGCTTCCCAAATAGGGTAGAAGTGAAGTCCGATTGCATTCGAACTAGGGACAACAGCACCAGAGATGATGTTATTGCCATACATTAGCGAACCAGCAACGGGCTCACGGATGCCGTCAATATCTACCGGAGGCGCAGCAACAAAGGCAACAATAAAGCAAACAGTTGCAGCAAGGAGGGTAGGGATCATCAGAGTACCAAACCAACCGACATAGAGACGGTTATTGGTGGATGTTACCCACTCGCAGAACTGTTCCCACTGATTGCCAACACGCTGTTGGGCAATTGAAGAAGCTGTCATAGTATTAAAATTTCGATGTTCAAGTTAAATATTCGGAGGGAATTGACCTTCCGATGGGATCATTATAACCCATCTATGTCAGGAAATCAAGACATAGTATCTATCTTTAAACTGGCCTTGATGGTATCGGAGAGATCAAGCGCCTCAGAGATTATTGCATCCATATTCAAATAGCGATAAGTAGCCAACCTACCAACAAACTTAACTTTAGTCTGCTTAGCAATCTCTTCTTGGTACTTGGAGAGAATCTCTAGATCATCTGAGAGTCTCTTTGGGTAATAGGGGATGTCGCCTTGCTCTGTTTCCTTACTAAACTCTGTGAATATCACTGACTGATCATGAGATTCCCAAGGGGTGAAATGTTTATGCTCATGGACACGGGTAAAAAGTTGGTAGGTAGATGGGTAGTTTATAACTGCGTTTCCTTGGAGATCTCCTCTGCCATATTCTTTCTCCCAGAATACAGTTCTATAGCCCAGTTGTCCGTGGGAGTAGTCGAAGTATTTGTCGATAGGTCCGGTATAAATCACCAAGTCATAGTTATCATTATCAGAAATATCCCAAGACCTCCCCAGCTCAAGAGTTATGTTCTCATGGGAGATGATATTTTGAACTATTTGGGTATATCCATGCTTTGGAATTGCTTGCCACTTTGAGTTGTAATAATTATCGTCATAATTAAATCTCACAGGGAGTCGTTTGAGGATAGAAGCTGGAAGAGACGTAGGGCTACATCCCCATTGCTTCTCAGTATATCCCTTGAAGAAGGCTTCATAGAGACCTTTACCGATCATGCTAAGAGCCTGCTCCTCAAAGTTAGTTGGTTGAGGATAGTCTTTGCTAGCTAACTTTTGGATATATTTTTTAGCTTCCGCTGGATTAAAATTTGTCTGGAAGAACTGATTGATTGTATGGAGGTTGATAGGGAGTGAGTAGACTCCAGAGTCTATAGAGGCTTTTACTCTATTGACATAAGGTACCCACTCCCCATACTTATTTACATACTCCCACACCCTGGGGATATTTGTATTGAAGATATGAGGTCCGTAAGTATGGACCATGATATTGGTTTTTTCATCTCGCTCAGTGTGGCAGTTCCCAGCAATATGCTCCCTCTCGTCGATTATATGTACTTTACAACCAAAACTAGCCAACTCACGAGCTACCACAGAGCCGGAGAATCCGGCACCTACTACTAGGACTTTTGTCATGACATAATTTTTTCCATGAGATTAGGGACAATGCTAGCCGATGAAAAATACTTCATCATAAAATCAGAAGACTTCTTGCGATATTCCATATATTTATCGTCATCTTCCCAGATTTCTTCGAGTAGATCTACAAACTTCTCTGGTTCAAGCACTTGAGGACCACCTTTTGCCAATGCCCTACCATCATCGTCAATAGAGATAAATGTGTCAGTCTGGCTCAGTAGGGTATTTGTATTAGGAACAGTGACATTATCTAAGAAATGGCGGTGGTAGATAGGAACTGAGAGTAGAGCAGCTTCGATGCCTTGGTACTCGATAAATGTGTTTCCGTAGCAGAGTTTATTATGCTCAAAAGTTCTCGGTTGAGTAGCAAAAGCCGACTCGGCGATTCTCTTCAGGCCACGATGATAGTCATAAGAGCCAATCACATACATAAATTGAGGATTTTGGCCGACTTCATCGAGCCAATCCATAAGCTGACTATTTATTTTTGAGTTAGAGAACGGAGAAGGACCTTTGATAGGCTTGATGAAGTCAGTAGATTTGAACCAATCAAGTACTCCTTCATAGTTTTTAAGTTGAGTATAGCCAGCGATCGAACGTTCAAAGCCGATCATCTCAGCGATAAACCCTTTGTCCGCGAGGAGTTTTTGCAGATTGAGGATCAGTGATCCACGTTTCCACGCGACTGCTCTACTAGCATGGATGATCCGTTTTTTGCGGGTATCCTTCTCAAAATTGATCAAATGCTGGATGAATGGGACATGGAAAAAGATATCGATCTTCTCCATCGGAGGAATAATTGCATTTTGCTTCTCCATCCACTCAATAAACCCCGAGTTTGTTTTATTTAGTGAATGCGCCATGACTTTATCGCACGATTCAATCGCGTTTTTAAAATCTGCATTTCTTTTGAATGTATGGGCATGGTGATCATGATTCACCATTACTTTTTTACGGTCAATTTTTTCAATAATCTCAGAAACATACCCGTTTGTAACCGTATCAGGTTCTGATGTGTCTGGGACAGAGAAAATGAGAATCACGTCATACCCAGAATTGACTTTATCAACAACTTCTTGCTTATCTTCGTACTTAAAAAACTTAACATCCATGTCGGAGGAGGTATCAGACCTACCAACTTTGGTTTGTAGCGCAAAAATATCACATACTCCACCAACAGAGTCATAATACCCCTTCATATGGCGGGAATAGTTACTAACTCCGCACCCCTCAAGGCCTCGGAGAAGGAGAATTGCTACTTTTGGTAGTTTCGGGGCATTAGACATAATAAAAAAGGTATAAGCTATTAACACTTATACCTTAACCAGTTACTTTTTATTTGCTAAGCTTAGGAATGTTCTTCATCCATTCCTTGAGGTCATTCTCAATGCTCTTAATCTTAGCATCCTCCCTCTCTTTCATGAAAGAAGCCCAAGAATGCTTACCCCTAGATGGCATTCCTTTCTTCACCGCCCCTTCTTTTATCTTATCGAGTAGGATTTTGCGCTCTGCGCGCCCTTTACGGGTTGAGAGTTGTTGAGAGTGATTCCAATCTTCTTTAAATTGATCCCATTCTGCCTTGATGTTGGTCTTTCCGGCCATTTGGGTGAAGAATTTACTCAACTCCGACCTCTTCATACCGATCCTTTTCCCCTCTTCTTTGATCCGATCCTTTGGACTCGGCATCTTCACCCTACGTGTGCCAGATTGAGTGGTGATTTTGGCTTTCTCAATGCCAATTTCTTGCTTTTCAACCAACATACTCCGGCGCTTATCAACAAACTCCTTGAAGTCATTGATCTGGGAGATGATATGTTCATCCATTTTGACTGGATTTGTCACGATATCGGTCAGATTGGCGATTTTTGCCTCAAGATCGGCCTTCTCACTCTCCAGTTCAAGGCGTTCTACCCCCACCAATCGGCTGAGAGGCATAGAGAGGACCGCCTGGACCTGGATATCGCTCAACTTCCAACGCTTTTTAAGCTTCCCAGCCGCGATCTCCTTGGTCTTCGAACCCCTAATGAGTTTAATTACCTCGTCGATATCTGCCAGGATGGTTAGAAGGCCGTCGAGGATGTGGACTCGGGAAGAAAGTTTGTCGCATTCAGCCACATACCTAGACTTTAGGGCCTTGCACCGTGCCCCGTACCACTCAGCGATGATATCCTTCACCCCAAAGATGGTAGGGAGGCCGCTAGAAATGGCCGTGGCGTTAACGCCGATGCTATCAGCCAGATTAGTAAAGGCCAAAAGCTGGGAGATTACGGTATTTGCTTCTACTCCGGTCTTTAGGATGACTTGGATTTCAATACCGTCGCGGGACGAGTGGTCTTGGGCATCGATGACACCCACGATTTTTTCTGATTCGACTGAGTCCTTGAGTTTTTCAAGGAAGCGTTCTGAGCTCCCGCTAGCCAAAGAGGTAATAATAATAGCATCTCGAGTAGACCGTTTTCCGTGTTGGACTTTTTTTACCTCCCAAGTACCATAAGTCTTGAGAGATCCGCTGCCCTTTTCAAAAGCATTAAACACCGCCTCATCGTTTAAAATCCGAGCACCATTGGGTAGATCAGGACCTTTGATAAAGGAGAACAGACGCTTAGGAGTAATGCGTGGATTTTTAATATATTCAATAGTGCCCTTGATCACCTCGGAAAGGTTATAAGGGACATGATGGCAGGCGTAACCTGCCGCGATACCCTGCGCCCCATTGATAAGAAGGGCCGGAATAACAGGGACAATCTCAATGACTTCTTTCGTCGAGCCGTCATAGTTATCTCGCCATTGGCAACTATACTTATCTATCTCGGTGATATAGAGTCGTTGGGTGAGGGCGCTAGTCTTCACCTCAAGGTATCTTGCAGCTGCCGGAGCGTCTTCAGAAATGGATTGACCGACGCTCGGCCCGGATTGAATACTACCTCCAACGTTGCCATGGATGTCAGTAAGAAGATACCGAAAAGAATCAGATTGACCCATATTAATAGCCGTACCAGCGCAGCCGCCTTGCGGGTGGTACGAGCCGAGGACATGGCCCTCGAGCCTCGATACTTTCTTGTATTGGCCATCAGGACGAAGATTGAGATCTTTAAGGCCGAGGATAATTCGGCGTTGAGCGGACTTAAGTCCATCGGTGACAGAGGGTAGAGCCCGGTTGAAGATTGCCACGGAGTAGGTGAGATAACTACTCTGTAACTCTTCTTTTAGGGATACTGGGATGATTTCTGTTGACACAGTGATAACTCAAACGTTACTATTTTACTCTGGTACCGAAAGGATTTTCCACTTCTTTTACATTTCTTGACAGTAGAAAATATCCGATCTCTTGGTTGAAATACTCGAGGTAAGTTTCATGCCCATCAAGAAGGAAGTTATTGTAATAGTCTTTTACTATTTCAATTTCTTCTTGCTCATCTTGCATATCCACAGGATATATAGACTTTAGGCACAGAGTATCCTTATCATGGATTTCAAATATCTCCACGATTTGCCCAAGAACAGGATGTTCAAAGTTTACGTTATATGTAGTAGAATCGACTCGTAGAACTTTGTTGATGATATCCGTTCTTTTTAGGAACTCAACCTCGACAAAGACCTCAGGCCATTGCCTTTCTTTTTTCATTATTAACCGTTTAAGATTGGATAATGGCTATACTACCATAAACTGTTTGTTACATTAATCCCGTGGTTTTTCAAAAAGAGTCCAAGCCCAAGTCTATTAAATATAGAACCATTCGAGTTCGTGAGGAGGTCGCTCTTCAACTCGATGAGTGGAGAGATCTATTCGAAGATGCTTCAATGTCAGAAGTGATGTGGCGGATTTTTGCGTTGGCGCGTAGAGAACTCAGGCGCGTTAGGGATAAGAAACGCAAGGTGAGAGAAAGATTTATTACAGAGGGTAAAAAATCTGAATCAGTGGTTGACATAGGCCGTGATGGCGAGGTAGAATAACCAGGTAATCAAGCCACGGAAAAATGGCCCAACAAATCAAAAAACTCTTTCGCTCTAAGCCCTGGGTAGAATATCAAAATGATGTCTATCGCCAACAGGACCACGTGGGGTACTGTGGAGTTTGCGGAAAAAAGACTCATTATAAATCGGTCTATGCAGTAGAATACTGCTGCAGTGAGGAATGCTCTCAAGAGATGTGGTATGAAATCTTTGTGAAGCTCCTCACTGACCGGAAACGTCGATGAAAAAGGAAGAATTAGCTCATATGCTGGAGTTGGCTCAAGATGAGTCTACTCCAGAAGAAGTTCTTACCGAGCTTTGGCATGGTACTACCTCGGTAAAAATTAGAAAAGCCGTAGCCTCAAACCCTAATGCCTCTACTCTTGTTCTAAGAACTGCCTCTAGGCTGTACCTTGAGGAGGTACTTGAGAACCCAGGGTTTCAAATGATTCAGATGTTTGATTCTGATCCTTGGATAGGAAAAGTATATGAGGCCTACGAAGACCCACATGCTTTCTTTGTCAAGTATGGAAAGTATCAAAGTGTGGGGATTAATGGCGATCTCTATAACAGAGCCATTCTTCTTAGCAAAAATCTAACCGCCGAGGCGTTGAATTGTTGCCTTGCATTTGGGTCTAAATCTGCTCTAGACAGAGTTCTTAAGAACAAATCTGCATTTAATAACATCCAGCTTATTGCAAAAGAATCTATTCACTGTAAGCAGACTTACTGTTGCTTTGATCTTGAGAGCATCTTGATGCTCTATAAGGTTAATGTTATAGGGAAAGAGGACCTGATGCATGTCCTGTCTACAACAGGAATAGCGTCTAGCTCGGCTAAAAAAAGAGTCTATGTAGACTTCTTTAATAGGACCATTAAAGAGTTTCTTGAGGCAAAATCACAAGAAGATAAGGAGTATCTCATTAAGTTATTTGCTAGGCTTGTGATGGTTTCCCGTAGTCATACCATGCATTGGGTCGATTACTGGAACATGATTAGTTCTGAGAAAATTGATTTTGTCGCTAAAACTCTTAAAATAATACAAACAGTTGGTGGAGATAAGTACCTCCTCTCAGATCACCGGAGGACCTTTATTAACGTCCTTTGCGGTTATGTTAGAAGTAAATTTAATTGCTCGGAGAGAACTCCCAGTGATTTTGAACAGATCTATGAGTTTTTTAACAAATATGATCTGAAGGAGGTGGTTTATGAATTCGGTCCAGTAATGAATCTACGTGTTCAAGAATGGATGAAGGATATCAGTCAATGTTCCTTTAGCGCCAAGGAGTTTTTTATACGCTCAAAGTCATTTGGGACTTGGGCCACTGTATTAGACTCTGATGATAAATACCGTATCTTCGACGGGGTTAATAACAAGATCTATGATAAACATGGGATTAGTAGCAAACTTCTCTTTAATTCCTGCTCGGTGAGAAAGATCGTTTCTATTGACGGTTCAACTCATATTTATTGAATAGTTCCTCAAGTTGGGAGTCGTAATGGCCTGATTGAATGGCATAAAGTTTAGCCGAGTCTGTTGTATGCTCTTCATCGTACTTTATGGCGGTGGGGAGCATCTTTTTTGATATAAGCTTTTTGAGGCACGAGATCCCTTGCGGTACCGTTGCTAAAGCCCTCGTTTCAAGCCGTTTTATGAGGTTACTGCTCTCCTCATCGGAAAGGTGCACAAAACTGCCCGAAACTAGGCCTTTAAAATCAAAGTTAGTTAATAACTCAGAATCGCCTTGGAGTTGCTTTTCTTGGTATAGTTTGATAGCTTTTTGATAGCAATTAAATACTGAGAGGGACTTCCTAGCCTCCAAAGCCTGACCTAATTCCCGCTCGAGGTACATGAGCGCGCCGGCAATAGCCCCGGCTCCTAACGCGGAAATATACCTCTTATCAAGTATCTGCTCTATTGTGAGCTTCTCTATACGGCAGAACTGATCCTCCCACTCCTCTAGCACTTGGAGTTTCTTAGAGTCCTTGGCTGGCTCACGATTATTCTGATTCCACTTAAACCCATTTAATTGAGCAAACTCTAGGCGATTAGGATAGTCGGTTGGTAACTTAACATTCTGCTTACTAACTTTTTTATTAGTAGGTTGCCCAACAACTCCCTCAACGAGGGACTTAATCGCGTAAGGAGCGTAGGCATTACCCTGGAGAGCCTCGGCTACTTTAACGATTTGATTAATCCTGCTCTTTGAGAGTTTGATTTCAGTTATCTCCTGTTTGAGAGACTGGATTTCGAGTTGGGCTTTTAGATACATAGACTCCATCCTCGCCTCGGCTGCTCTCTGTTCTCTTCTTAGGTCGTATATATTAGCCTCAAGAATGCTCACCTTTTGAATAAAGGCTCCCATGGCGATCTTGAGAGAATCGAAATATGTCCTCAGCTCGAGGTCAGTTAATTTTCTCCCATCAAGGGCCCTAAGCGTCGAGACCAGTTGATCCCGGCTTTCTGGGGATGTTATTTCAGTTAGTTTGTAAGTATCAGATAGCAAAATTAATTCGGAGTCTTTTGCCATATGAGTTCTAATTCTTCAGACCTTTAAACTGTTACAGGTTAGTTGGTAATAGTTTTGCAATTAAAAATTTTGCAATTGTCCACCTCACCAAAGGAAAAAAATTATTAAGCTGTCCATCGAAAAAGCCCTATACCCCCCCTCACATTTTAAGCTAAAAAAGAATGTGAAGAGGGGGGGTCCCCCATCACACTTGCACTTATCGAGCAGGATTTCCCAGCGAAATACGACCTAGACATAGCAAGGGATCTCACACTTGCCCCTAACAAAAATAGGCCATTTTTACCCCCCATCACACTTTTGTTAGCCACCCCCCCTTCACATTTTTTAGCAAAACGATGCAGTTTTGTGCACTTTTTAGCCAAAATGTGAGGGGGCCCCCCATGTCAATAAAAGCCAACTTTTGTGACAATTTGTGTGACAACAAAACCTAGCCAAATGTGACAATATTGTGACAATGGCCAAACTGGCCCGGCAGGGGGTTGACAGGTCTAAACAGGCGGTATATAATATTAGGGAATCCAAACATAACTCGTTTAAAGATTATGAGCTAAAGTCATCAGTTTAAGGGTACTAAGGTCGCTCCGTCACAAAAGCATGTCCCACTTTCGGGCAATTGTGACAATTTTTAAAGCCACATAGGCCCAACCTTTAAAACGCGGTCCCCTGCACCTTCGGTGCGCTGTGCCTATATGCCGGCTACAAAGTGTGCATAACCCTCGCCACGCAGGGCGGCGCCCGAGAACTACACTTAAATCAGCGACCCAAAGAACCCAGACAAACTATCCGTACCGAAATCCCCCAGCTCCCTGCCATTCAAATCTGGGACCATCTCCGTATATCCGTCAGGTACTCTCATCATATAAGCCATGCCTGGAGGAGCAAAGTTCTCCGTAGTGAGAACTGGAGGCCGGCCTATCATAGATGTTCTTGAGGCAAGATTAGGAACTACTATAGTGACCCCACCTGGATAGCGTAATGTCTGTCCTGCACATGGCACGAAGCCTTCAGGAGTGTCACGAGGGAACCGCGTAGCTGTCCCGGCACTATAAACCGGTCCGAAAAACCCACCCTGTGAGATAACTTCGCGAGAGGAGGGGAGGATGGTGGGGAAGAGCAATACCCCGTATGTAGGGAAGGGGTTAATGACCTTCTTCAGCCCTTCAACAAATTGGTTTTTCTTTGAGAAGGTAGGGGGAGTGAGAGCATCTATAGGGTCTTTGTCCTTCCAAAGAAGGATTTGTCCCTCGGTATTGAGTACGCCTTCCTCATCGACGAATAGGGCGAGTTTTTGAGAGTCGGAAGGTTCTTCTCCGTCGAGGAGGGTGTCAGTGTAAGATGCTAGTCCCCAGCCAAAGTTTCTGTTAAGAAGTTTGTCAGGATCGTCAAATAACCCCATAACAGAGCGGAAATAAGTTAGAGTATATTTGACTTTAAACAGATTTTCTTTTGTCTGTTTGTTGTCAAAAGGTTATATGTAACCTAGCAACATTACTATCATGTCCCCAAAGCCTTACTTTGACTCCATCCAAGTACGCTCAGCTCTTCTCAAGCTTATTGAGTCGCTCTCAGCATCCCCTGATGGGTTCCCTTCAGAAACCATTGAGCAGAAGGCAAAAGGGATGTATACGTTTTATCGCAATCCCGCTCCTGCTCGGTCGGAATACATCTTCCATCCAGATGCTTTGGGGACTGATGCTTTTAAGCTGAAGTATAGCCGCCTTGAGGAGATACTTTTGGCCAAACTACCAAAATCTCGCAAATCCTCCTCTAAGTATAAATACTCAATCGAGGCGATCACCTTGGCCACAGAGCTCTGGACCATAGTGTATGACATCATAGAGACCGGGACCGGTGGTTACATAGCTCAAACCACCCCTTTATCATCATGAATGAGACCACTTCGCCCGACTCTTGGCAAACCTGCCCTCGTTGCCAGGTTCATATCATCGCTGGAATGGCACATTTTTCCCATCGCCCTGCAGCTCCTCACCACCCCGATGACCTGGCCAAGAGGGTGTGCCAATGGGCCCATGCCCAAGACCGCCGAGATGGGACACTTGGGGAACTGTCCACCAAACCCAACGGATGCATCAATCCCTGTTATGATAGCCAAAGAGCCTATGGCTCCCCACTCGATGACATCCCAGACTGGGGTTAAATGATGTTTCATGTTCAGAGTTATGATTTCTGACACACTCACCGCCCATCTTGTATTAGACCTTGAGTCTCTTACACATACCTACGAGCACATTTACGATGAGTTCGATCTCACCAACCGTGAGAGGGTCAATGGTGCTGAGATTGCCTTAGCATGCAGGACCTTCTTGCGGGCCTTTGATGCCAAAACTCCCAACGACCTTAGGTAATTATACCTATTATGATCTCTATGCCTCTCCCTACTATGGAAAAGTATACCTACGGCTCAGTTAGCCACTATGACAACCGCATCTTTATACAGGAGTACGCGGACCCGGACGATGGCAATGATGTCACCTCTCGGGTTGAGGTCCAGGTAGATAGTAATGGCGTGTATATTGAATGCACAGATGCCGCACTACCCGGCATCAAGGAGTTTGTCTCTATCCCCACCACTGATCTAGGCGTCGAGGTGGCCAAATATATCCTCCAACGAGCCGGGGAGGAGGCACCGACTCCGATCGTGGCACTTGGTGATACCAAGAAGGCCATTCTAGAGCGCTTGGATTTTCTCGATATGTATGCTCCTATCAACCCTATGTTCAAAGGGACAATTGCCGAGATCCGTAATTTAATTGGTTAGTTAGTTAGTTAGTAACTATTAGCTTATAACTTAGCAACTATTGTTTTATGAGTAAAAAACACAAGTCCCTCTGGAGAGTATGGGCACTCGCCCTAGGTGAAAAGGCATCTCCATGTGATAAAGAGTCGGATAGAGTTGCTATTATCCGCAGTATAATATTCCTTACTTACCTACTAACTAACTTATTCATCGTAGCAGGAGTGCTACGCCACTGGAATGACGAAACAGAACAACCAACCCACCATCTACGACGAAGCCTTCGTGGTGAAGAAGCAACGCTGGGGGACGCATGTCTCCTACTCACTAACGGACGATCAGGCGCTTATCACATCTCTGACTCTGGAGAGTTGCGTTGCCGCCACTCGCTTCTACCTTAAAGGCCTCCAAGAGGGATGGGACGCTTTCGGCACCGAATCATCTCGGTCTTATGAAGGCACAGTGAGTGGGAAACTCTAAAGGATTCCTTCCTCTCTACCCCTTGACCCAGTCCTCCTCCCCATGGTAGAATTATTCCATGGACTCTACTGATTTTCTAATCTTCATGGCAAACCAAACCACCTCCACTGTCGGCGCATGGGAAAACCTCGAAAGGGTTGTTTTTGACATGGGCGATAATACAATCCGGCTCACATCAGAGGAAGGGCACACTGCCACCATCCAATGCGACGATCTCATGGAGCTTCATCGCCTGGCCCAGGTGTCCCACACTCTGGCCGATGGGTATGATGTCAAACTAGAGTGGAAATTGCCATGACGGAGTTAGATGTCCTTGAGGAGTTAATGGATGATGATCCTTTCATCCGCGCCTATCCCTCCTTCTATCGCTATCTCGATGAGTGGGATGAGCTCGAGGGGGCGTATGATGTCCCTGAGGAAGTAGTTTTTGAGTTTTACGCCGAAAAACTCGAGCCTAAAGAAGGCCTAGAGATTTGGCACACCTATCAATCTTGATCCCTAATCCAATGACTAATCGTTTTCTAAACCATAACTCCCTAACCCCGGCCACTCTTGCAGGAATGGCCATCCTTGTGATTACATTGGGGTTTGGCGCTCTCTCCCTCCAGGCCTGGCTTATTGGCATTGTGATTGGGTGGTTTGGCGTGAATCTGGGATTTTGGAAGTGTTTTCTTATTGCATTTCTTCTAGGTTGTTTGTTCGGTGGAGTTAGTAGCAAATGAGTCAGTCCATCACCCCACCGCCGGAGCTGGTGCAGCAATGGTGGGACGACTTCAACGGTGCCTTCTACGAGTTTGAAGCAATCACCGCCAAGGTTTTCCAGGCCGGCGCAGATCAGGAGCTAGGGGCATGTTGCGAAGTGCTTAATGAGCATAACCCGAGCGCGTATTGGGGTGAACTCCTCCGCTCGCGCCGTCGGCCTAAACCACCGAGTTTGAAGGAGCAGGCGCTTGAGCAGTTGGATGGAATTGCAGCCGTATTCCGAATGACTCACGGTGGCAACCTCGTATGTGACACCATCCGCCGGGCATTGGAGCAACTCGATGACTGAACACCCCATCATCCCACCGCCGGAGCTGATCCAGAGGTGGTCAGAACAGTTTGAAGCAGGGAGATCACTCTATGCAATGTTTGAAGATATTTACAAAGCAGGAGCAGACCAGGAGCTGGAGGAGTGTCTGAGTTACGCTGGTGACCATGGGCTTTCAACTTCTCAGATGCGCATTGCGCGCCGGCCCAAGCCGCCGAGCCTCAAGCAACAGGCGCTCAAGGCACTGGATCACATTCTCAACAACAGCTCTACTGATCTTGGTGGAAACACCATCCGCCGCGCATTAGAGGCTTTGCCCGATGACTGACCCCATGTCCGAATGGCGACCCTGCGTAAAACTACCAATCACCGTCCATGTACGCGAACAGAGGCCCGGGGAAATGCACATCTCCACCCGAGAGGGGATTACGCCATTGTTGCCCGATGATCTTATCATGCGTGGAGTGCAGGGAGAAGAGTATCCGATTGGCAGGGAGTTATTCAACCAAACCTATCGGATGCTCGAAGAGGGTGAGTAGTCCATTCAAAAAAAGTGCGTGCGCAGGTAGGGGTCTGGCCGGGGATCCTAATCGATAAGGGGTCCTTATCTTTTGGCCACCCCCCTATAAGGGGTCCTTATCAATCGGATTTGATCTAAATTAGATCGGATGATACACGTGTATCAATGTATCGGACCACCGATAAGGGAATCTGATCGATCCCTGGGGGAATGATAAGAAAAGATCATTGAAATAATTCTTCATAAATCCCCCGATTGGACCCCTGATCCTCTAGGATATGGGGAGATCAGAGAGATCTGATCTAATTCTCTATTCTTTTAAGAGATCTAAGATGATGATTCCTACCCGGAAATCGACCATTCTTGAATTCACTGAAGATGGATTTTATCATTTCATGAATGATGAAATTAATGAGATTGATGGAATTAAATCCATCAAGGATGAATATACAAAATATGGAACGATTATTGCTCAGATCTATTTTATCGATGAAGAATCTAAGATTCAATTCCTAGGATCTTCTCAATATCTCTATAAGGGATGATATAAGAAACCGGGGGGAATTATCCCCCCTTTTTTTTATCATGGTCCGATACACCAGAACAAATGTACCATGCGCAAACGGCGCAAACAACGCAACAAAAATTTCCCAATGGTACACGTGTATCAATGTATCGGACCAGACCCACAGCGCCATAAGGATCCTTGATCAATCCCTGGGAGATTGATAAGGAAAAATCATTGATACAATTCTTCATAAATCCTCCGATCCTCCCCCTGATCGAGTAAGATATGGGGAGATCGGAAATCAATCCGATCTATTCACCCTCTCTAAGGAGAATTCCTGTGTCTAATTTCACCTCCATGATCTCTCAAATTGAGAAGGAATATGGAATGGATCTGCGCAAGGAAGAATATAATGATTATTGGAATGAAGGATATAATCAGTGTATCGATATGATTGTGTCTATCTTCGAATTCAATTCACACAAATCAGATATTGAATCTGAGATTAAAGAATTAGAATCGAAATCAGGTGTGTATAATTGGATCGAATCTGAGGATTTCGAAGAAGGATGGAATGACGCACTTGATATGGGAGAGACACTCCTCTCCACGATCTGAAATATAATTTAAGGGGAGGAGAAATCCTCCCTTTTTTTTTATCATGGTCCGATACACCAGAACAGATGTTCTACGCCATAAGGATCCTTGATAGATCCCTGGGAGATTGATAAGAAAAGATCATTGAAATAATTCTTCATAAATCCCCCATCCCTCTCCCTCGATCCTCTATAATTTAGGAGATCGGAAATCAATCCGATTCAATTCTCTAGGAGATTCCAATGACTTCTTCTCTTATCCTCAATCTGGATTATTATAATCTTAAAGAGGATTATACACAAGAATTCAATGAAGAATATGGAATTATTGATATGAAACCGACGGGGATCCAAATAGAAAATACCATGGAGATGGAATTATTCTTTAAGGATGAAGAATCTAAGATCCAATATATTAAAGAATTCGACATCGAATGATATAAGAAACCGGGGGGAAATTATCCCCCCTCTTTTTATATCTGGTCCGATACACTAGAACAGGTGTTCTATGCGCAAAAATCGCGCAAATAGCGCAAATAGCGCAGAAAAAATTTACCCATAATACATATGTACCAGTGTATCGGACCAGATCCACGGCGTCATAAGGATCTCTGATAGATCCCTGGGAGATTGATCAGAAATTATGATTGATACAATTCTTCATATATCCCCCATCCCTCTCCCTGATCCTCTATAATTTAAGGAGATCAGAGAGATCTGATCTATTCTTTATCCTTTTAGGAGATTCCAATGATCAATTTAATTATTCAAGGAGGAGGATCTGAGATTCTAGAGGATCTATTTGATGATAATAAATTGGATGAATATAAGATCCTTGAATGGGATATGAATGAGGATAATAATAATATCTCAATAGATTTTATTGATATTGATTATAGATTTAATTTTATCTGCGATTATAATCTTAAAGAGATCGAATATGGAGATCCTAAATATATCCCATTCAAGGATTCTTATTGGATGGATTGATAAGATATGGGAGGAGAAATCCTCCCTTTTTTTTATATTGGTCCGATACACTGGTACATACGTATCATAAGGATTTTTGATAAATCCCTGGGAGATTGATAAGAAATTATGATTGATACAATTCTTAATAAATCCCCCAATCGGACCCGGGATCCTCTATAATTTAAGGAGATCAGAGAGATCTGATCTATTCTTTATCCTTTTAGGAGATTTAAGATGAATCCCACGAAGAAATCCACGATTAAAGAATTCTCTCAAGATGGGTTCTATGAATTCATGAATGGGGGAATTGATGAGATCGAAGGGATTAAATCTATCGAGGAGGATTATACGAAATATGGGACGGTTATTGCGCGGATATATTTCATCGATGAGGATTCTAAGATTAAATTCCTCGATAAATAGACACACTTAAGGGGAGGAGAAATCCTCCCTTTTTTTTTATATTGGTCCGATACACTGATACACATGTACCAACGCAAAAAATCCGCGCTCGTTGCGCACACAACGCAACAAATTTTGTCTATAGTACACATGTATTAATGTATCGGACCACGGCGCCGGCGCGGAATGTTACGATATATCACAAAATCCTGGGGAATCCCCCATCCCCCCATCCCCATGGTCTATAATATGAAGGTACCAACGAGGGTCACCTCCATGAACCGCGCAAAGATCATCAACTCTCTGTGCAAAATGTTCAACAAAGTGCACAACAATTCAACCACACCTGATTGGTTGTTGGAATTGCACAACTCTTCGGACAATGACACACTCAGCGCCCGAATGGGTAATTGGATGGTAAATTATCCTGAGGAGTTTAAGGCGCATGGTGTGTATATCATGTGATCGCGCTGATACACACAAACTCACCCACACATTCCCACATCATGAACACTCTCGATCGGATCTCTGGCGCAATCATGTGCACCATCGCGCTAGGTGTGCTTATCGGTCTCCCGGTATTCTCGTGTATCAGGGACGCTAAAGGACTCACCTCGAGTGCCCCTATCTGTGCACCAGAGGAGACACTTGAGGAGTGCCTTCCTCCTCTCCCTCCCATTGTGTGAAACCTCGGGACGCATATAGCGTCCCTTGGTCCGATACACTGATACAAGAGTACCAGCGCAAAAAAATGTTTCTTGTCGCGTGCGCGTGCGCAAAAAAACTAAATACGTCAGGACCTAGTACACATGTATTGATGTATCGGACCAAGGTTATAAGGTTTTCTTATCCGAGTGGGATGGATCCATAACCGATTCTAATGGGAAAATCCTTGACATCTGTCCCCTGACGGAGTATATTGTTATCAATGGGGCGCAACCTCATTATCCTCCACAAGGACAGACTCATGAAACTGATTCTCATTCTCGGGTACTGGATTTGTATAGTCTATGGTGGCGCATTAGTCCTCAAATCTGCACAGGAACAGGTGCAGACAATCAACACACTTAATACCGAAAAGTGTGAGATCATCAATGCGTCACTTCCCGGCGCGTGCAAGATGAACTAAGAAACCTCGGGGCGCTATATGCGTCCCTTGGTCCGATACACTGATACATATGTACTAACGCATAGATAAGATTCCCTGATGGGAATGGGATGAACCCATAACCATCTCATATATTACGGACTGTTACAAAATCCCCCGATCCCCCCACCGACCGAGTATAATTTGGGAAGGAAATGCGCAGATGACCCTTCAATTCCTGTGCATCTCCTCCAAACCATTCTACACACTCGGACGATGAACTTCACCATCCCCACCTCTCAACAACTCGGCGCCAAGATGCACAAGATCGCGCGGATTTGCGCGGTGGTTCTTGTGTTTGCATACGTAATCTCACGAGATGTGTACAACCTTATCAAGGTTGGTGCACAGAATTTCACGAAGATTGCGTATGACGCAGGATATAACATCGGCGCATTCGTGCACACTTTGAATGATAAGTTAAGCGCAATATCTGTTGCGCTTCATGCACACCCTCTCACCACAATTGCCAAGATGATCAACACACAAACCCCTGCGCCTGCATATACACACCCTCTCGCGCAGATTGCCAATGAATTGAACACACTAACTGTGCCCCAACTAAAGCACATTAACTCAACGAAGAAAAAGTATAAGAAACAAGAATTGATCGACATGTGCCTCGTGCTTGCGTGAGGTAGGACACAGAAACCCTGGGGCGCTAATTGCGCCCTTTGGTCCGATACACAGATACATATGTACCATGTTACGGATTATTACAAAATCCCCAATCCGGTCGGTCCATGGTCTAGGATATAGGGGTACCACAGGGATCCACCCCATGGCTAATTTCGCAACAGCGTCCAAGCTCGAGCTCGCCCAAGCCGGGTATGTTGTGACGGTTCTTGCGCCTCAGCGCCCGCGTCGTTCCCAACTCGTGCTCACCCAGACCAAAGGATCGCGGGTTAGGACTAATCGCGGGAACGGGGGCAAATTGCCCAGCCAGATCTGAACTAATGCGGGGGCACAGGCCCCCGTTTTTTTATTGGTCCGATACACTGGTACATATGTACTACCATAATACGTCCATGGCGCAGGTGGACAGTTTACGAACTGGACTCCTTGACATCGGACAGGATTTGTTTTATATTAACAATGGACACGGAGATGTTTCTATGAAACCAATAAACACACTTAGTGCAGAACTTGAGGCAAAGTTGCGCAAGAAACACGGATGGGGCGAGTTTTCTGTGTTCACTCTCAAGACTCCTCAGACACAGAAACCAGTCAAGCGCTGATTGCGTTTATTGTCCACAGGACATGCATCCCCTTGGGGTGTGGTCCGATACATTGATACATCTGTACTATCACGTTCACGTGAGGTGGACAGTTTACGAACTGGACCCCTTGACTTCGGTCCTGTTCCGGTCTATATTAGTTAAGTAATCGACAGGAGGGACATGTCCCAAACCATCACGATCACGCTCGAATCCAGGCACATCTGGAGGCTCGAAGAGGCACTCCTCAACAGCGCCGCAGAATGGCACACTATTGCCCATAAAGCACTCATGGGTGAGCGCCCTAACGCCTCCCCTGAGGGTGCCCAACTCCTCGCACAAGATACACTCGAGTGCCTGGAGATCATCAAGTCCCAACTCACTGAGGTCTGAAATGTTCTACTCAATCACGATGATCGACGACGAGGGCCAAGGTGTGTCTTTGGCCGAGTTCAAAACATATAAAGAAGCCGACGAGATGTACGACTTCTACACTGAGCAGAACCCCGGTGCATATGTCGATATCGTCGATGTGTATAGCGATTGGGAACCTCCTGCACAATAATCTCAGGGGCGCATAAGCGCCCTTTTTTTTTTGGTCCGATACATTCACTCCATCGGAGTGGTACGTATGTACTATGTTACGGATTGTTACGACCCCTTGACCTGGACCCCAATCCAGTCTATATTAGCAGAGTAAGGCAACTACCCCACGCCCTATGAAAATCCTGGTACAAACGCTCGGCTCAAGCGCAATCAACTCGGTGGAGTTTGACACAGCGACTGAAAGCGCTGATGTTACCTTTGCCAAAGGTGGTAAGTATACCTACGCCATTCAGTTTGGCAAGGAGTACACATCTGCCGATGACATCGCGCAGAGCATCACCATGGCCGACAGTGCCGGTGCACAATTCAACCGTCTTGTGCGCGAAGGTGTGCTGGTGGCCACTCGGTAAACTGGCCCAAGGCCCCTCGACAGGGGCCCCCTTCTGGTCTATTATGTATTCATGAGGTGAGGGGGGCAAGATCCTCTCCACCTCACTCAACATCATCACTTCGGTTTAACACACCATGGCAGTTTCCATCAACGTGCTCCCCAGTTTCGCCAAGTTCGGCACTCCTGCTGAGAAGTCGCTGATTGCCGATTCTCTCCCCGAGATCATCAACTATGCACAACAACTCAACGCAGAGGTTGTGCGCGTTGCCAAGTACAAGTTTGGCAAGCAAGGACGTATCGCCATGATGCAGTTCACCACCAAGACTGGTTGGCTGATCGCCAATCGTGCTCTTGATTCTGTGCTCAACGGCGCAGACATTTCGTCCCCCGTTTATCCTATCCCCATGGCCAAGAAGACCACCAAGAACACCACCCCCGCCTCCGTGGTTCGTATCACCTCTGCGCCCACCTTTGAGCGCTATGGTTCTAAGGTCGAGGAGTTTGCCATCGAGCAATCCATCTCCACCATTCAGACTTATGCACAACAACTCGGTGCGGATCGTGTGTTTGTCACTAAAAACCTCACCAATGGCAAGCGCCCGCTGATGCTCAAGTTCATGAACAAGAGCACCTTCGTGAAGAACAACTCGCTGAACACTGTGCTCAGCGCCTGAGCATAATCCTCAGGGGGCCTTGTGCCCCCTTTGGTCCGATACACTAATACACCTGCACTAATAAGCGATACTAATCTCCCCCCTGGGGAATGATAAGGATGTCTGATCGTAATATATCGTAACAATCCCCCACTCTGACCCGGTGGGGGTCTAGGATGATCCCATCACCACTCAAGGAGAAACCCCTTGGCACTCTCAAACACACAAATCCGTGCACTTGCCCGCGATCATGCGTATCGCATTGTCGATAACATGAGCTCAGGCGATTTGTTTGATTATGCGGTTGAGCAAATTGCCAATTCATTTGACCTCGACATTGATATGTTAGTCAGTGACATTATTGTGTACGAGGGCGAGGATTGCGATGCCGCAGGTGAGTTCATGATCGGAGCGGGTGTTGCACCTGAGGAGGTCGATGAGCTGATCATGGTTAACACCTGACAAACTGTCACAACCCCTCTCGACCTGGACCCCTAGAGGGTCTAGGATGATCCCATCAACCACCACCAAGGAGCCCAATGGTTGCTATCATCACTGCCACCGAGACTGACCTCACCAACACAGAATGGCTGCGCACTCTGGCCATCTCAAACACTGAGGTGTTCGAGCAAATCAAGTCCATGGTGAACGAGGAGGGCTATCCTCTCCACGACATTCGTGACTTCATTGACACCTATGGCCTCAACGCATTCACCGAGGGCGCATACCACGCATGGGAAGAGCTCGAGAAGAACTACTCCCGCGAGGCGATTGAGGCCTGGGTTGAGTATGCCGGAATCCAAGCGATTGAGTCGCTCGAGGATGCCTACATGGGTGAGTTTAACAAACCTGAGGAGTTCGCTGAGTACTACTTCACTGACCTCATGGGTTACGAAGAGGTAGACACACTTATCGGGCGTGGTATTGTCATCGATTGGGAGGGAACATGGGAGACCAATCTGCGCCATGACTTCGACTTCGAGGGTGGGTTTGTGTTCAACCGTAATATGTGAGCATCACTCACAGATCTCTCAAGGGCGCATATAGCGCCCTTTTTTTTGTGGTCCGATACACTAATACATTTGTACTATTGGTCCGGTGCACATATAACACTATCATTATATCCTTATAGCCACCACACAAACTGGCTACGTAACGGCGCCGGGGCCCGGATCTGGAGTATATTAGCAACATCGACAACCACCACGCCGATGCTCAACACAGAACAACAGGCATTCTTCAACAAGGTCACCTCGGGCAATTTCAACAAACTCCTGCTCACTGGAGAAGCCGGATGTGGCAAGACTTATGTGCTCACGCAAGCGCTCGCTGAGCTCTTCCGCCAAGGCAAAAACGTCCTGCTCTGTGCACCAACGCACCTGGCTCGGATTAACCTACTCGAGAAGATGCCGGAGGATGTGCGTCCGTACATCGCAACATCCACTGTGGCTAGTCTACTCTCCCGCCATGGTTTTAACATCGGTGATGGCAACATCGCATTCACCGCACCTAAGGGCGACAGAATCTCTGGTTGGGAGGTGATTGCCATCGATGAGGTGTCCATGCTCTCCAAGCGGGACTATGATGTGCTGAAGAACTCAGCTGCTAAAATTGTGTTCACTGGCGACTTTGCTCAGTTGCCCACAATTATGCAGAAGGGCTCAGGTATGCTCGAGGATGATGAGCTCGAGACCATCCACCTTGAGGAGCAGATGCGTCAGCAAGGCGTCATCCACCAAGTGGCTGAGCGTAATCGCACCGAGGTGTACTTCCCTGAGCAATCTGTGTCTGACGATGAGTCCTCTGTGCACGTGCACCGGACCACGGACACAATGCTCGAGCGCATGGTAGGGGATATTATCGCCGATCCACGAGGTGCAGTTGCCCATGCACAATATCGCTTCATCACATTCAAGAACACAACTGTGTACGAAGTGGGGCAGACTGTCCGTGACACCGTGTACTCCAACCTCGGGCAGGACATCTCCATGCCATTTGTGGCGGGTGAGTACCTCCTCTCCTACACTACCACACCTGCGGCATACAATGGCGAGGTGGTAAGAGTGCTCGATGTGGCATATGATCGCTCCCACACACCCACATCCTCGCACCCCTGGGAGTCCTATCGCCTCAACATTGAGGGGTCGAGGGGTAATTGCTGGGTGGCATGTGCCCCGCCCTCTGACTATACTAAGATCGAAGAGCGGCTCGAGGAGCTCACCAAGCTCGTCCGTGAGGCACAGAAGCGAAAAGCGTTTGACGCAATCAATGCCTACATGACTGAGATTGAGCACATCCGCAACTACTGGACTAAACTCCTCTATCCTTTCGCAATCACCTGCCACAAGAGTCAAGGTTCTACCATCGAGCATGTGTACGTGGACACCAACTCATTCGCCAAAGCGAGCAACAAACGTGCACTGCTCTATGTGGGACTCTCTCGGGCTTCTGTGTCCCTGCACACTGTGATCGTTGAGAAGCCCAGGTGGCAGATTGTGCGGGAGATCAATGATCGCTATCGCAATGCCAAACACGCCTACGAGATTGCGTTCAATGAACCGGCTTGGAAAGTGCGTGTGCGAACAGGATTGCCGGCCAAGAGTGCAGAAGAGAAGCTGATCTGCGCTGAGTACATCGAGGCGTTGCTCGCTGATCATGCACAGAATCAGCCGGAGGATGTGACCGAGGGCCCTGTGCCTACGCTCCAGGAGATCGCGTTCTGACGAACGCAACATCCACCTCGAGTAGGATATACCCGGTGCGGCTACGCCGCCCGGGGTTTTTTATATTTGGTCCGATACACTAGTACACATGTACCACTATGCTCGCGTAGGGTGAGTGGACAGTTCCTGAAGCGGACCCCTTGACCCAGACCCCATGGGGTCGTAGAATGATCACAGATCACTCAACCGATCACCATGGCTACTTACACCGACACACTCCTCTCACGCGTTCAGGCACAAATTGCCACGTGGCCTAAGCCCTTCGTGGTGGACTACGACTTCTGCCTAGAAGGTGTTGACAATGTTTGGGAGGCACACGGCTTGGTGTGCTCTGAGGCACGGATCGACTCAGGCGATGTGCACAACGTAGAGTATACTGGCGATGCGGCTAATGGCTGGCCGATGTTGCGCATTACCTTCTCATGCATTGAAGTAGCCAAAGCCTACACCTCTATCTATCTGGGCCTGGGGCCAATCGAGAAGGCTTGGGATGTGTATGTTGATGAGGAGGTTAATGAGTACATCTCATTGGGTAAGTTTGTTGGTTAGTAAGTATTAGCTAACTAACTAACTAACTAAATAGTTAAAACATTGGGGGAGCACACAAACTCCCCCTATTTTGTGGCCATAGGTACAATGGTCCGATACACTAATACACATGTACCAGTGCCCCGGTGTCTGCGCTAAGTGTGTCTGTACGTGCGTATGGTTTGTGTGTCTATGCGCTGCGTTGCTTCCCACCCTCGTGCCGCCCATCCACTCTAGAGAGGCACGGGGCCTGTGTCAAGGGGCGAGTGGACAGTTCGCCAAGTGTCACATGTGCACCGGACCAAAGCACACTATCTGTGCGGCCCTTGGGTGTGCATGGGGGGCAGGGTGGGTGTGCCCTACCCCCTGGGCGTATGGTGTGCACGCCAATTGGGCGTATGGTGTGCACCTGCGGTGCTCAGGCCAGTGCAAGAAGGCCGTACTTGTCGAGGCAGATTGGGCCTATCCCACGCTCAATGCTCTCTTTGTTTGTGAGTGGAAGTCCGCAACATCCGCACTGAGAAGTGAGCTTACCATACGCAGTAAGTGCGCCATTCACATCGGCAGAGATCTGCTCAATGAATGTGGAGAACTCCGCCACCCATTGCTGATCTTGATACCGGCAATTGTAGGTGACAAACACACCTTGGTCGTCGATCTTACCACGGAGTTCATCATTCACAGTCACCCATGCGCCTCCGGCATTACCACCTCGGGTCATGTATTTGATGCGAACCTGTGCACCATTTGCCATCTGAAAGCGAAGGATCGGCTTCTTGATGCCCTTAACATTTGCCTCCACGAGTGTACCGAGAAGGTCAGATGCATCTACCGAAGCATCACTCAACGCTTTGAGTTTGCCATCCATGTTGCGCTCATCGAGTGCATCTTGAGCGAGTTTGTACACCCAAGACACTTGCGAATCGCTCATGTATTGGTCTTTGTCCTCACGGGAGAGGAGGCTCGATGCGAAATCATTGCTCGGGTTGAGCGCAACAATTGTGCGCAGTTCTGCGATAGCCTCGTGCCACTCGAGTTGGGTGGTGAAGCTGATCGGACCCCGACGGGTGGAAACGGTGATGGTGGAGGGGGTGGAGAGAGCCATGGTGGTGGAGGAGGTCCTCTGTGTTGTTGATACTAATATACCCGATGAGAGGGTCCAGGTCAAGGGGGAGTGGACACTAACCCAACTGGCCCATGTGCACCGGACCAAAAATGTGCCTAACCCTCAGGGAGATAGGCACAAATACTCATGACAATATTGCCCCCCATTGTTGTGCCATTGCTCTTGCAATACCTGGGAAGGTCTTAGATCTTTTGCCGTCATTCTTTGCCAGATCATACACCCATTTAGCCTGACGTTTTACCTCTCCTGTTTTAGCATCGGTCCACGTCTTAAACTCACCTTTGTCCACAATCTCTGTGTGTTTCAGAGTTGGTAGGTTTTTAAGCCAAAGGCATGTGGACTTCTGATATGGATCGCCGAACATCCATGGTTGAATGATCTGATCTGGTTTGCGATATCTTGTGCTCATGATCCCCACAGGGTTTTCAATCGCAACCCTTTCGCAATCTACATGCACAAATTGCATAAAGAAGTCGATGCCCTGTTGTTGTCTACCATCGAGTTGTTTTTGTTTGAACCATCGCGCCCCACTCGTTGCGAGATGTGTGCATGGAGGGAATGCAATGATCATATCCCACCTCTCAGTGAGTAGAGGCACAACGTCCTGCTCTAAATGCCATTCAGGATGAGTGCCTGAGCAGGGCAATATGTCGCAACTATATGCCTCGTGGCCGAGGTTTCTGAGTTCAATTGTCACCGCCTGCGACTCCTCACAGGCAATAAGAACGCGTGCCATTACTATTCACTCCAGAGGGCCAGTGTGCTCGTCAGATATACGGATCGATGAGTTGTGATCGATCTCACCATTCCACTTTATCTTGGCGAGTTGTGCATAATCGTAACCCTCATTGATGACATCGAGGGCGTATTGTCGTGCTTGGTCGAATGACTGAGCGATAAAGAGGGTGAAGAAGTCATCGCCCTTCTCATCAGTTCCGCCAACGATTGCGTACCTTTCAAGTCCCATGTCTGTGTCCCTCACTTAACGATCTCAGTTGCGTAGTAGAATGCGTCGAGCCAATTGTCAAATGTTGCCAATCCGGTGGTGATGGAGTGTGCAACAGTGCCCGACTCATGATAAGACTTTACAGTGCGCAGAGACACAGTAAAACGGTCCATAGACACATCGTCTATGTAAGGTGCGTCATGAGTGATCGCCACATTCTCATTCTTGTGGAAACGATACACGGAACGGATGTTCATGTGGTGCGCCCGCACATCATCACCAAAGTACTCTTCTGCTTTCCAACCTTGACGGAACAGAGTGGAGTTAGCCATCGGCCTCCTTGTTTGACCTTCCTAAGATACTCCAGATTGGGGTCCAGGTCAAGGGGGAGTGGACAGTGCCTCGATTGGCATATGCACCGGACCAAAAGTGTGTATAGGAGCGGGGGGACTTGAACCCCCATAGGATGTTATCCCGACGGATTTTAAGTCCGTTGTGTCTACCGATTCCACCACGCTCCCATGTGCCCCCGAAGGGGCTATTGCATTATACCATATTAGTCATCGTAGGCGAAGTCCGGCTCATACATATCGTCGTCGTGTGCATAGTCGTCATCATCATAGCCATACTCTTCCTGCCCTTCGTAATAGCCTTCTGGGTCAGGATATTGGTCTAGGTTGATGTCATCTAGAGTCGGAACAGAGCTAAATACTGCGTTCGGATCCATGTTCATTGCGTCTGAAAAAGTAATGTCTTGTGAGAAACTACTGTGTTCCATGAGTTATACTTGCGCGAGGCTCGGATCAACCTTAAACTGAACTTCGAGCCAATCGGGGCTATAATGTGCAACATCTTGGAGCAGGTTATCTGCGCCATCTGATTTAATTTCAGACATGAACTTATCGTACATCATCTCTGCCCATTCAGTGATAATGTCGTCTTTGTCCATTACGTCTTTGAGATGATCAACGTACTCAGAGACAAAATTCTCACGCATAATGCGATCAGAATTGAGTTTATCGGAGAAGTCGTAGATGTTCATTGTTTTTGTGTTTGTGGTTTCGTGAGTTCGAAGTTTCATTTGCGATAAGGTGATGCCCAGTAGCGACGATAAGCAGTCATTACGATAATGGCAGTGGAGATGATCCCAACTAACCCGAGGATAGTTGTGCCATCGCCTTGGAAATTATACATGGAAGGAGTCATTTTGTCAATACCAGTCAAGGTAACAATCGTCAGGGATTTGTCCACGGTCTGTGTAGATGCGCTGAGCAATCTGCTCGTGAGAAGTTACATCTACCTTCTCGTGGATTCTAAAGTCAAAGTTGGGTGAGTAGACTACCTCATTGCCAAACGAATCAGACCGATAGAGGTAGGAGATTACGGTGCGTTGTGTCATTCCATCATGTACTCGATTGTGTTTGCAATGTCATTCATTGCATCACGAAGTTCTGGTCGTTGACCGGACTCCATCTTAAGCACAGGACGATGATCATCTGTGAGTGTCCATCGCCATTGCGCCATAGACTCACAATACCACAGATTCACTTTCATTTGAACGCACCTAGAACCTGTTCAATCTCATCAGCAGAAGCAATACTAGGATCGACAAATTCCTGCCAGACATAATCTACAGGGAGCCCATGAATGGCCGCGAATTGCTCACATAGATCAAAGGCGTAGAGCGCGTCTTCGTACATTTGATTAGACATAGGGGCACACCTCGACATAGATTTTGTTGAGCACACGATCGATCACAGCATTGAGTGGTTCATTGCCATTCGGGTACTCGCAATCACGTGCACGAGAGAGAAACACTCTCACGCACTCGAGCTCATCATTGGAGAGAGTTAAGGTCGTGGTTTCGTCCATGTCCTTTGTTTGGTACCCCCATAATATACAAGGGAGAGGGGGCCTACGTCAACCCCTTGAGGACACTTACTTATCTGTCCACCAGATCCCCCATTGACCCTCTCTGGTCTTTATATTAGCTACAGATCAACTGATCAACCCACCAACTTTCTGCACATGTCCCGCAAAACTCTCGATGTGTCCGTGATGATCGATTGGGCCAATGGTATCTTAGCCATGCCAGAGTCAGATGTCATCACTCCAGAGCACAAACAAGGTGTCATTCACGCACTCGATCATGTGCTCTGTACCACAAAAAACTATCATGGGTTTAAGTACTTGGATACGTATGACGCAGAGGATCCCGAGTTCGAGCTCAATGGGCGCAAGAATGTTCGCCGGATGTATTTCAAGCATCCTAAGTTGTGCAAATGATCGTGACATTGACACCTCGATAGGCCCAATCTGCCTCGACAAGTACGGCCTTCTTGCACTGGCCTGAGCACCGCAGGTGCACACCATACGCCCAATTGGCGTGCACACCATACGCCCAGGGGGTAGGGCACACCCACCCTG